>Ga0310786_10000592_pt1 | contig 58555 bp, 50 predicted proteins | sample AusTroGonzalo_MG_FD_203881 | JGI IMG/M metagenome (GOLD analysis project Ga0310786, IMG submission 203881) | Bovine rumen microbial communities from tropical cattle in Woodstock, Queensland, Australia - Gonzalo_03 (v2) (version 2) | ecosystem: Host-associated > Mammals > Digestive system >...
ACGCCGTACATTCCTATTCCCGAAGACATCCTCACGTTCTACAAGATGTACCGTCCGTCGCCGCTGGTCCGCGCCTACTTCCTCGAACAGGCTCTCGGCACTCCGGCCCACATCTACTACAAGTTTGAAGGCAACAACACGAGCGGCAGCCACAAGCTGAACTCCGCCATCGCGCAGGCCTACTACGCCAAGCAGCAGGGCCTCAAGGGCGTGACGACCGAAACGGGTGCAGGCCAGTGGGGTACCGCCCTTTCCATGGCTTCTGCCTTCTTCGGTATTGACTGCCAGGTGTACATGGTGAAGGTTTCCTACGAACAGAAGCCGTTCCGCCGCGAAGTGATGCGCACCTACGGCGCCACGGTGACCCCGTCCCCCTCCATGACGACCGACATCGGCAAGAAGATCAACGCCGAATTCCCGGGCACCACCGGAAGCCTCGGCTGCGCCATCTCCGAAGCCGTCGAAGCCGCCGTGAAGCAGCCGGGTTACCGCTACGTCTTGGGTTCCGTGCTGAACCAGGTGCTCCTCCACCAGTCTGTGATCGGTCTCGAAACGAAGGCCGCCCTCGACAAGATTGGCGTGAAGGCCGACCTCATCATCGGTTGCGCCGGCGGTGGTTCCAACCTCGGTGGCCTTATCAGCCCGTTCATGGGCGAAAAGCTCCGTGGCGAAGCCGACTACGATATCCTCGCCGTTGAACCGGCAAGCTGCCCGAGCTTCACTCGCGGTAAGTACGCCTACGACTTCTGCGATACCGGCATGGTCTGCCCGCTCGCCAAGATGTACACGCTGGGCTCCAGCTTCATCCCGTCTGCCAACCACGCCGGTGGCCTCCGTTACCACGGCATGAGCAGCATCCTCTCTGAACTCTACGATCAGGGCCTGATGCGCGCGACCTCCGTGGAACAGACGAAGGTGTTCGAAGCCGCCAAGCTCTTCGCCCAGACCGAAGGCATCCTCCCGGCTCCGGAATCCAGCCACGCCATCCGCGCCACCATCGACGAAGCCCTCAAGTGCAAGGAAAACGGCCAGGCCAAGAACATCGTGTTCGGCCTTACCGGCACGGGTTACTTCGACATGGTCGCCTACCAGAAGTTCAACGACAACGAGATGAACGACTACATCCCGACGGATGAAGACATCGCGAAGAGCCTCGCCAAGCTTCCGAAGGTTGACGGCTAATCGCGAACGCGACAAAGCATTAAAAAGCCCCGCAGAAATGCGAGGCTTTTCATTTGAATTCAATTGTACCGAGCGCTCGCTGTAATTACTACAAGCAATGAGCTCTTAAATCGTCGTCGCTGAGCGTGCTGAGGTAAGCAGGCGGCACGTCGAGAACGGTGTAGCAACCGACCTGGCCCTTGCCCTTGTTCCACATGCGCAGAGCGGCACGGGCGTAAGCCACGAGAACGCTCGTCGTGAATTCCGGGTTGGAATCGAGCTTGAGGCTGTATTCGATCACGTGCGTGTGTTCCTTGTTCATGCCCGTCTTGCCGGTACGAATCACGAAACCGCCGTGAGCGAGACCACTGTGGTTCTTGTTGAAGTTTTCTTCGCTGATGAACTTGACCGTGGTGTCGTATTCATCGAAGTAGTTCGGCATCGTCTTGATGGCGTTTTCGATGTAGGCCTTGTCGGCACCCTTTTCGGCAACCACGTAAACGAGGCGGGTGTGCTTCTGGCGCGTGGTGAGTTCGGGCATCGAACCGCTGCGGACGGCGTCGAGAGCAGCCCTAACCGGGCAGGTGTACTGCTTGGCATTCTTCACGCCCTTGATACGGCGAACGGCGTCGCTGTGGCCCTGGCTAACGCCCTTGCCCCAGAACGTGTAGTCCTTGCCTTCCGGGAGAATGGACTGGGCGTACACGCGGTTCAGGCTGAACATGCCCGGGTCCCAACCCACAGAAATCATGGCAATCTTGCCGGCGCGCTTGGCAGCAGCGTTCACGGCAGCGAAGTGCTGCGGAATCTTGGCGTGCGTGTCGAAGGAGTCGATCACGTTGAACATGGCGGCATACTTCGGGGTGAGCACCGGCAGGTCGGTAGCAGAACCACCGCAAATGATGAGCAGGTCAACCTTGTTCTTCCAGGCTTCCATCTTGGAAACGTTCAGCACCGGGACGCCGCGAGTCTGGATCTTGACCGTAGAGGGGTCGCGACGGGTAAACACGGCGACAAGTTCCATATCCGGAGCCTGCTTGATGGCGCATTCCACGCCGCGGCCGAGGTTACCATAACCAAGAATTGCAATTCTTTGGGTTTTCTTTTTGGTGGTTTTCTTTTGCATAATAATGTCCTTGAAAAATTTTTGCGGAAAATAATATAAAAAACTTTAAATTCCCGTGCTACCGAAGCCGCCACGGTCGGCGCCCTCAAGAGCCCCCTCTTCAAATACCAGTTGGGGCTGCTGTTCCATGATGCGGAACTGCGCGATGCGGCTCCCCTTCTCGATGGTCACGTCCTCGGTGGCATAGACCGGCATTTTCCACCAGTCGTTCGCGCCGCAGTAGCTGGAATCGACCACGCCCACGGAATTCGCCTGCAGAATCTTGAAGTTCTTGAACGTAGAACTGCGCGGGGCAATGTGCGCCTCGTAGCCTTCCGGGAGTTTCATGGCCACCCCCAGGTGGATCAGGCGGAACTCGCCCTTCTTGAGAGTCACGGTCTCTGCCGCCGCCAGGTCAATCCAGTCCGACTTGCCGCCCACATACGTAAGGCGCGGAATGGAATCGTCCAAATACTGAATCTTGATAGTTTTCGAGGTCATGGTGCAAATATATAAAAGTCTATATTTATGCAATAAAGAAAGGAACCGCAACCATGAAAAAAGAAATCAACGTACTGGATTACGCCGACAAGATCATGAACGGGCTCAAGGGCGGGGCTCTGCTGACCGCCGCCGCTGACGGCAAGGCCAACACCATGAGCATTTCATGGGGCATGATGGGTATCGAATGGAACAAGGTCCTGTTCACCACTTTCGTGCGCCTAAGCCGCTACACGCTTGAATTCCTCGAGAAGAACGGCGAATTCACCGTGAGCATCCCCGTGGAAGGTTCCCCGCGCAAACTCATCAGCGAATGCGGCACCACCAGCGGTCGTGACATTGATAAAGCCGCAAAATTCGGCTTTACCTACGTAGACGGCGAAACCGTAAAAGTCCCGGCGGTCAAGGAATTCCCGATTGTCCTGGAATGCAAGGTCGTCTACAAGCAGCTGCAAGACGAAAAAGCCATCTCCCCCGACGACCTGGAAAAGAATTACCCGAAAGATGCAAGCGGCAAGCGCGATATCCACTGGGCGTTTACCGGCGAGATTACCAAGGCATATATCCTGGAGTAAAATTTTTTAGATGAATTCTCCGGAACTGCTTTTACCTGTAGGCACACGCGATATGCTCGAGGCGGCCATCGACAACGGTGCCGATGCCGTTTATTTCGGCGTGCCGCACTGGAACGCGCGCGGGCGTACCGAGGACTTTTCGCTAGAAGACGTTGGCGAGATGATCCGTTACGCGAGAGTGCGCGGGGTAAGAACGTTCCTTGCGATGAACGTGCTCGTATTTGAGCGCGAAATGCAGCAGTTGCCCGAGTTCTTGGAAAGGCTCATCGCGCTGGAACCGGACGCATTCATCATTCAAGACATCGGGCTTGCACGGCTCATACGCGCCATTGCGCCCACGCAGGAAATCCACGCGAGCACGCAGATGACTCTTGCTAGCGCGGAGGCCGTGAACCTCGCCGCGGAACTCGGTTTCAACCGCGCGGTACTCGCCCGAGAACTCTCGACAAAACAGATTGCGGCCATCAAGAGCGCGACCCCGCTCGAGCTCGAAGTGTTCATACACGGAGCGCTCTGCGTGAGCTATTCGGGGCAGTGCCTCACCAGCGAGAACTTTGGCGGCCGTAGCGCGAACCGCGGGCAATGCGCCCAGAGCTGCAGGCTCCCCTACCGCATATTTGTAGACGGCAAGGAATACCGCGAAACGAACGCACAATACCTGTTCAGCACGCGCGACCTCTGCGCGCTGCCAAAACTCAATGAACTTGAAGAAATTGGCGTGAGTTCCCTGAAGGTGGAAGGCCGTTTGAAGAGCCCGGAATACGTGGCGGCGGTCGCTCATGCCTACCGCAAGGCGCTCGACGGAATCGCTCCCGACGCGAAGGAAAAGGAACCGCTCGAAGTGCTGTTCAGCCGCGGGCTCAATACCGGATGGCTCGACGGCGACAACCACCAGGAACTCGTGGATGGCACGTTCAGCAACCATCACGGACGTTACCTCGGGACGGTGCTGCGCGTGGAACGCGGGTGTGTCGTGGTCGAGCTGGACTCGGCGCTGGATGAAGGTTCCGGATGCGCCGCTGGCAAGAACGGCGGCGCAGGCAGGAATGCAGCCGAGGGTATGGAATGCGCGGCGTTCCCGCAGCCGGGAGACGGCATCCTCTTCGAAGAAGCGAAATTCGGGCTGAGCGCCGGTGCACGCCTTTACGCCTCGCAGGTCATTCACGAATACAAGGGCAAAAAATCTACGCGTGGGTGCGGCCCGCAACTCCTGAAAATGGAATTCGGGCGAGATTTCGACACGCGGGATGTCCGCCCGCATATGGCGGTTTACAGGAACGACTCTCCCGCCATGGAAAAGGAACTGCGCCGCACGTTTACCGACCGCGACATGGCGAAACGCCTCCCCGTAAAGATGGTTCTTTCGGGAGAAATCGGCGGGCCGCTCTCGCTTACCATCAGCGATTACAGCGGGCATAAGGCAAGCGTCACCGGAGATACGCCTATCGAGGCGGCGCGAAATGTAGATCCCGCAAATTCGGGTCGCGATACAGGTGATAAACTGCGCGCCCTGGCACAGAAAGAACTCGGAGGCCTCAGCGCAACGGCTTACAGGCTGGACAACCTCTCGGTGAGCGTCGCGCCAAACGCGTTTATCGCCGGAAAGATGCTCCGCACGCTCCGCCAGAAGGCGGTGGAAGCGCTCGACAACGAGCGTTGCAAATGGCACGAACTCGCCCCGAGCGCCATCGCGGGCCGCGCCCTCCTCAACCGCGTCAAGTTCGGCACGGATTTTGCGAGCGACAAAAAAACGACCCCGAATGCCACCGACAAACAAACAACCGAAAACGCCGCCACAGTATCAGTCCTTGTCCGCAATCCCGAACAGATCCAGGCACTCAAGGGGCTCCCCATCGACAGCGTCGTCATGGATTTCGACTGGGGCGTGAAATACGACGAGCCGCTCGAACAAATCCGCGAACTCGGTTTCAAGGCCGGCATGGCGACGCTTCGCATCCACAAGCCCGGAGAAAACCACTACCTCAAGAAAATTCTCGAACTCGCCCCCGACTTTGCGCTCGTACGCAACCTGGGCGCGCTCTCGATTCTCGGCGACAGCGGCATCCCGCTTACCGGCGACTACAGCCTGAACGCCGCCAACAGCCTTACCTTCGACTGGCTGCTTTCGCACGGGCTCAAAACGCTCCACCCCTCGTGGGACCTGAACAGCACGCAACTTTTCGACCTGCTGGGGAGCATCGACGGGAGCAAACTGGAACTCACGCTGCACCAGTACATGCCCGCGTTCCATTCCGAATACTGCGCATTCGCCCGCGCACTCACTACGGGCAGGCGATTCCCCGAATGCGGCAAGATTTGCACCCTGCACAAGGTCGAAATCCTCGACCACAAGGGAGAAAGCCACTACCTGCAAAGCGACGCGGAATGCCGCAACACACTTTTCGTAGGCAAGCCGCAATCCGCGCTCAAGCTCTTGCCCGACCTGCGCGCCGCCGGAGTGAACCACTTCCGCCTGGAAATGCTGCAAGAAGACGCAGAAACCGTCCGGAAGAAGGTTTCCATCTACACGCAGGCCATCCAGGGGAAAATCTCCATCGAAGATGCCATTCGCAAGGCGGGTATACAAGAAAAATACGGCCTTTCCGAGGGACAGCTCTTTAACGAGAGCACCTGGCAAGACCGTAAGAAAGCGTAGTTTCAGCCTAAGCCGAAATTACGAGCCGCAATAATTCCTATAGATTTCGTCCTTAGAGTAATCCTCAAACGAATGATCCTCAATAACCAGGAATTTACCGTCGCATGAGTATTCTGCAGTCGGATCCGTGGCAAGAAATTCCAGCGTCATTTGGCAGATTTCCTCATCAGCCTGTTCCGACTTCGTGATAGCAACTGCCTTGCCTGTGTTCCACTTAATAGTCATCTCTCCGCCACCTTCAGCATTTTGAATGACCCAGGTGTCGTCGGACTTCTTGAAATTGCAGGTATTGTCGGAAGAATTACCGCCTTCATCTCCATCTTCGTCATCGATGTCTGTCGAACCGCCATCGTCGCCAACGGAGCCGCCTTCATCATCATCGGCACCCGTATCGGTTTCGTCGTCATCGTCGCTGGGCTTTGTTCCCTTGCCATTCAATGCGGGATCTTCGCAAACTTTTGTAGCCGGACCGGTAAATTCCTGGAATTCCTCTGCAGTCACAGGATCAATTGTTTTTACCGTAAACACATTGTCCTTGCAGGTCATTTCCGAACCTTCATCGCCGTAAGCGTTAGGCATTGGACCAGAACACACATCACGATGTCCAGGACCATATTCGGAACGCATGGTCATGGTGCCATCTTCGTTATGGGTATATGTTGTCGTAATCGAGTATTCTCCGGCATTCTGCTTGACCACGACCTTCTTAGCGGAAATGTCGCAGGAATAAAGTTCGTCCCCGCCCCCAGCGCTAACGCTATCGTCATCGCCACAGGCGGTCAGACAAGCCATCGCGGTCAGCGCCAAAGCGCCAGTCCAAATAATCTTTTTCATGATTTACTCCTTGGATTTGTATATGAATAATATATACTTTTTTCTATATTTGGCATACTTTTAATCCCTCTACACAAGGAAAACACATGAAAATCGCCGACAAGACCGTGGTCCAGATGCACTACACCCTCACCTCCGACGAAGGAGCCGTTATCGATTCCTCCGAAGGCCGCGAACCGCTCCAGTACATCCAGGGCGCTCACATGATCGTGGTCGGGCTCGAAAAGGCCATGGTCGGCCACGAAGTCGGCGACAAGTTCGACGTGAAGGTCATCCCGAGCGAAGGCTACGGCGAGTACGACGACAGCATGACGCAGGAAGTCCCGATGGACGCATTCCAGGGTGTCGAGAAGGTCGAAGCCGGCATGATGTTCTACGCCCAGACCCCCATGGGCCCAATGCCCATCCGCGTGAAGTCCGTCTCGGGTGACAAGGCCGTGATTGACGCGAACCACGAACTCGCCGGCAAGAACCTGAACTTTGCCATCGAAGTCGTGAGCGTGCGCGAGGCTACCGAAGAGGAACTGAACCCGCAGGGCCACTGCTGCTGCGGAGGCAAGGGCGAAGGCGACTGCAAGTGTGGCGAAGAAGGCCACGAATGCGAATGCGGCGGCGAAGGCCATCACAAAGAAAACTGCGACGGAAAGGGCGGCTGCGGCTGCCCCAACCACGACAAGCACCACGGCAACGGGTAATTTAACGCAAAAATAACCCTCCGAATACTTTTTTCGGAATTTTTAGTTATTTTATGGAAAAACAAGAAGGGAGATACCCATGAAGAAATTCGCTCTTATCGCCGGAGTCCTAGCCACGACCACCCTCCTTATCGGGTGCGCCAAGAAAATGATGCTGGATGACCCCACCCTCTACGACCAGTACCTCACCCGCAGTTACAACCAGCCTGCCGGGAAATGCTTCTACGCCGTTCAGGTCGCCTTTGCAGAGAGGGGCGTCGATCTCACCAAGGTCGATACGGATAGGGGCCGAATCGTTACGGACAGACACGTGATTGCCTATTACGCGGTACCCGGAGAAGTCGGTTCCCTGTCGGACCGCTACTACATCGACGTTTCGGGCGACAAGAAAAAATGCACCATCAAGGTTTCCAAGTACAAGGCCTGGAGAGGCAACAACGAAATGACGTGGGTCAAGCCCGACGAAGTTTACGCCCAGATCTGGGAACCCCTGTTCAGGAGTTTCGAAGGCCACCTCAACGATGACGAAGAAGACGAACTCGCCGACAAGCGCAGTGCCGGAAGCATCGACGATGTCGTGAAAAAGCGCACTCCGGATCTCAAGAAAATCTACGATAAGTACAAGGAAAACAAGCCCGGATTTGGTGGCAAGGTCACCCTGAAGTTTACTATCGACTCGAATGGCGATGTCGCCTCGATATCCGTAGAATCCTCCACCACTAAAGACAGCACCTTCGATGAAGTCATCAAGATGGCCGTAAGCACGTGGAATTTCGGCAGGATTGCGAAGGGTCACAATACGACGGTGACCATCCCGTTCACCTTCTCGACTGACGAAGAATAAGTTCTGCCTAGAAACAGATGCCTACAACAATACCGGCAGCTCCGATGATGGATAGGGCAATCCCTAAGCCTAGTTCGAAGCCGTTGCCGTTCTCGACGGTTTTCTCTTCAAAAGTGTCGTAGTCATACTCGGTCGTAGTGTCAAGGCTACCCATAACAGCTAGCACAATACCCGTCGTGAGAAGAGCGCTGCCGCCAGCAATCAGCCCCCAGCGGAGCCATGCCGTATTTTGAGCGCTTTTCACAGACGGAACTTCGTTAATGGGTTTGTTCGAGCGGGGCAAGTCTTCGTCATCGTCGTCAAACTGCACATCCTTTGCGCGCGAGACTTTTACCTTGTCGGCATCATCAGCACTATGCACGCGGCGCCCGCCATTCCGGGAACCCTTTGGAGCCTCGCCGATGCCGCCGGAACCTGAATCGCCTATTCCGCCAGAGCCAGCAGCCTTGTCGGCATTCTTCACCTTGCCGAAGAACTCCGGAGCATTCTCCTTAATGACTTTCAGGAGCGCTTCCACGTTCGCGCCCTGCCCATTGAAACTCGCCACGAGTTTGTTGCCTGCAGTCTCGTAGATTTCCGCAGAAAGCGTAAGCTTCGAACCGAAACTGCTCACGCGCGCCTGGCACACGTAATCGGCAGAGATGTTCCTGCCCGTTTCCGCAAGGCAACTGCCCTCGCAATCCTCGATGGCCTTCCCCGGCGGGAGCATCGCGCTGATGTTCTCGCGCGTCATGATGGTGTAGTCCTCTTCCGCAGGGAGCTGCTTGACAGCCTCTTCGCGCAACACGTTCGTGAGGTACTGCCTGTCGGAAAGTTTCACCTTCTTTTTCAAGGCCGGGTCGGCGCCCGTCTCGAGTACAGCGACATGCGCCGCCATTGCACCCGAAGTGCAAGCCAGGAGGAGAATAATCGTCGTCAAGAACTTTTTCATAGACACACCTTCACATCAAAGTACGGACGGTTTATTTGAAATATAATCTTTTACGCATCGGACTACAGCCCCCGTTTCCGTTGTAGCGTCACTCAAGAAAGCATCGTCGAGACTGTTCCACAGACGCATATAGTAAGCATCGCCCTCTCCGGATTTTGTCGATGTCCAAAAAATCGTGACATCGGCCCTGTCATGATAACTCCCACTATAGCTTCTGGGGCCAACAGGCAACGCCGAGAACCCGTAGGCATCCGTACCATTGCCACTTATTTCTAGCTCGCTATCCCAACCACTGGAGGCCTTGAGGATTTTTCCCGCCGTAGCGAAACCGCCAACCGCCGAAAAAAGTATTTCCCATTCCGTTGAATCCGGAAAATGCCAACCCTCGGGGCAAACTCCGCGCACAGGGTACGTCGGGAAACATTCTTCGCCGCTACCGCAGCCCATCCCGTTTGTACTCCATACGCCCGCACTGTCCATAGCAGCACTCCATAGGTATAACCGACCATACTTGGTGCAGGATTCAGCGGAATCGTTGTGACAAAAACTCGATGAATCTAATTCATCTGTCGGCTGCAGGTAGGCATAGTTCAAGTTTTCCGCCATCCAGGTCTGCGTGCCAATGGTGACAGTCTTGTAGGTTTGTCCATCACGTTCATCTGTCATGGTTCCTTTTACAACTGTCAAAGGGTCAACATAGTCCGCGAGAACACTGCTGCTGGATTCACTTGTCTCGCTAGAACTCGACTGCGGCAAGTCACTTGAAGATGACGACGAAACGCTAGAAGAAGATGCCTTTGCATTCGGACGGGTTGCAAAATCGCTGTCATCGTCACTGCAGGCAACGAACAAAGCCAATGCAGCCGATACGGCCAAATATTTCATCCAGAAGCGCATTTTCTCCTCCACGAGGCGTATTTCCCCTTAAACATATAATTTTTTTCGAGTTTTTTACCCTCGGGGCGTATAAATTCAGAAAAAAAAGCTCGCTTATACGCCCCCGCGGCAAAATTCGCGCTTGACGTTGGCAATAATTCGGCTTTACCGCAGGCAAAAACGGCGAAAGGTCTGGCGCAACACGCGCAGGCCGTAGGTGACAACGTTCAGGTTGGACTTCTCGCCCGCATAGCGCGTAGGTATCGGGAGTTCCGCCAGCCTGTACCCGCGGGCATCGGCGATGGAGATAATTTCCAGATCGATGTCGAAGCTCGGGCTGAGTTTCGCGAGGTCAAGCGTCTTCAGGAATTCCGCATTGTAGACGATAAATCCGCTGTGACGGTCCGTAAGTTTTTGCCTGAAAGCGATGTTTTCAAGCGCCGTGAGGAATGCGCCGCCGAGTCGTTTGTAGAGGGGCATGTTCCCCACACGGGCCGCACCCGAGACTAGGCGACGCGAGCCCTGGACCAGCGCGAGGTCTAAGGACTCAAGATGCGCGAAAAATTCATCCAGCTTTTCGGCGGGATACTGGCCGTCCCCATGTAGGCAGGCGATAAACTTCGCGCCAGAGCGCAGCCCCTCAGAAATCCCGCGCTTCACCACGGCACCGTACCCGCAATTTTTCTCGAAGCGTTCGTACTGCAGGCGGCCCACGCAGTTTTTGCCCGCGCATGCCATACCTGAAACTGCGCAGTCTTTGCCCGCGTTGACGCTGCCCGAGCCATTGTCCGCAACTTCATTATTCGCGACACCCGCCGCACCCGCGACAAAAGCATCAAAAGCCCCGTGCGTATCGTCCTTCGAGCCATCGTCTATCACGAGCACTTGCGCGCGTTCCATGACAGCGGGCGAAATGCGTCCCAACACGTCTGCAAGAGTCTGCGAAACGTTGTAGGCCGGGACGAATATGAAGTAGTCGGGTGTCATCTCAGACGGAATAGTGTTTCACAAACCATGCGAGTGACTCGCGCAAGCACACGTCGATGGGAGTCTCGGCACGGAAGCCTAGCAAGCGGTTTGCCTTCTCCACGCTAGGCATGCGGCGCATGGAATCGTCGTAACCCGCTCCGTAGTATTCCTCGCCCGAAACCACCTGCGGCTCCGGCAACGTGGCGACATCGACTCCGCGAATGTCGGCATAAATCTTACGCATCTTCTGCGCGAGTTCAGCAATGGAGAGCTCGTTATCCGGATTGCCCACGTTAAACGCCTGCGACTGCGCAGCCCCAGAGTCCGCCATAAACAACGCAAACAAGAAGTCCACCGCATCATGCACGCTAGTAAAGCAGCGCTTTGCCATCCCGCCGTTCACGAGCTTGAGCGGCTCGCCGCGCAACAGCGCCGTCGAAAAGTTCGCGAGCACTCGCGGGATTCCTTCGCCGTCAACACCAGGCATAAAGTCCATGTACGGGCCGACAAAGTTGAACGGTCGCACCACGGTCCACTTCAAACCAGGCAGCCCCGCGATATAGCGTTCCGTCAAGAGTTTCGCAGTCGCATAACTCCAGCGGCTCGCCGTTACCGGCCCGAAAGTCAAAGCAGTCGAATCTTCTTCCAGTTCGCCGCTTTCCGCCGCCGTCTTCCCGTAAATCTCAGACGTAGAAAAATGTACGAGCCACGAGCCCGACTTCGCGCAAGCATCGGCCAAAGCCGCCGGATGGTCGTAGTTGCTGCGGATAACCGCAGGCGCCTCGCCCATGTAACGGCTCGGGGTGCAAATCGCCGCCAGGTTCACGACAAGCGGGCACTGCGCCACACGCGCCACGACCTCGGGGTCCGCCAGGTCGGCACACAAAAACTCGCACCGCTCATGGTTCAAGCGATGCTGCAACCTGTAAAAATCAACGTCAACGCCAAAAACGCGCCAGCGGGTGCGTTCCAGAACGGCGTCGAGCAAGTGACTCCCGATAAAGCCACCGCAGCCCACGATGGCCACAGTGACGCTACGGTCGTTTAACTGAAGGTTCATTACTCCTTGACCTTGAAGGTACCGGACTTGCCCGACTTGGCCTGCTTGGAGTAGGGATATACGTAGATGAAGGCGTCATCTGTCGCCACAACACCGAGATCGGCATCCAGCTTGATGCTGTATTCGTTGCAGGTTTTGCCATCGATTTTCGCGTCTTCGATGGTTTCGTCGAGCAGGTTGACCTTCTTTGCGCCATCTTCGTAGCGGAGTTCAACGCCGAAGCCTCCGAAGTCCATATCGGAACCGAAAACCACCTTGATGGTCTCGCCGATCGTGAACGTCTCGCCACCCTTCGGCGAAGCGACCTTCACGCCGTCGGTCACTGTGCAATCGAAGGATTCCGAATTGTCCGGACCGGTAGAAGATTCGTCATCGCCACCGCAAGCGAAAAAAGCGAGCGTGCTTGCAAGAACCAATGCATGAGAAAATTTCATATAGACCTCTTTTTTAACTAATATACAAAAACGGCTACCGGGCCACGACCTGCTGGCGGATTTTTTCGGACAAATCGCGGCCGCCCAGCTGGGCGATGCACTCAAATGCAAACTCTTCGGCAGTTCCGGCCCCGCGGCTCGTGACAATATTGCCATCCACCACCACGCGGTCTTCCACAAACTTGTTGCACTCGAGTTCCACTTCGCAGCCCGGGAAGCATGTCGCCGTCCTGTCTACGAGGAGGCCCGCCTTGCTCAGCACGAGCGGAGCCGCACAGATGGCCAAAATCCACTTGTTCTGGTCATTGAAATCGCAAACGACGCGTTCCACGTCGGAACTCGCCTTGAGGCGCTGCACGCCCGGACCGCCACCCGGCAGAAGAACGGCATCGAATTTTGCGGTATCGGCGCCTTTCAGGGGGAAATCGGCAACAATCTTGAGCCCGTGGGCTCCCGTCACGAACGAATCGCCCGAAACGCTCGCCAGGGCCACCTGGAAACCCGCACGCTGCAAGTAATCGAACGGAGTGACAAACTCGGTTTCTTCGAAGCCATCGGCCATAAGGAAAAGTATCTGCATATTGTACCTCTTTTTTTGTGAATTTAATAATTTTTTTCTACATTTGTGCCCATGAATTTCAAGGACCGCATTATCCGCGCCACAGGCCAAAAAACCCCCTTTCGCCTGATAGTCGTCGACCTGACCGCGACGATGAACGAAATCGGCAAGCAGCACAATGCCCAGGGATTCGCCCTCAAGCTCCTGGCCGAAAATTCAATCGCAAGCATTTTCCTGAGCGCCTCGCTCAAGTACGCAGGGACAGTCTCCCTCACCACGCGCTTCGGCGGCGAAATCACGAAGGTCACCTCCGACACGACCCCGATGGGACTCGTACGCGCCATGATTCCGCAGCCCGAACTTGCCGCCGTGGGCGGTAACGAACCCGCACTCATCCCGCAGAGCATTTGCGTGGTGAAGCTCAACGAGCAGGGCAAGCGCGTCCACGAGAGCATTATTGAGGCGCCCGCCATCTCGATGGGCCCGAACCTCGCCGCCTACCTGTATCAGTCCGAGCAGATCCGTTCTGCCGTGGGCATCGAGGCCGCCTTCAACAAAGAAGACCCGAGCAAGCTTGACTACGCCGCAGGGTTCTACATCGAAGCCTTCCCCGACCTCGAAGAAAAGGACATCAACCTGATCGAAGTCATCGTGCAGAACCTGCCGAAGTTCAAGGACATGAACACTCCCGAAGGCTACAACCTCGACGAACTCCTCGACCAGCTGCGCGGGCCCTACGAAATCGATATCGTGAAGGAAATCGACCCGAAGCCCTACTGCCCCTGCAGCAAGGAACGCACCGTGGCAACGCTCGCCTCGCTCCCGCTCAAGGACCTACAAGACCTCGCCAAGGAAGGCAAGGACCTCGAAGTCATCTGCGACTTCTGCCGCACCCCGTACAAGATTACCCCCGCCGACCTGCAAAGCATCATAGACGAGAGAAAGTAAAATGTTCACCAAGCAATGTGTCGTCACCCTGGACCTTGAAGGCGTTCTCGCCCCCGAAATCTGGATTGCCGTGGCCGAAAAAACCGGCATCAAAGACCTGCGCCTTACTACCCGCGACATCCCCGACTACGACGTGCTCATGAAGGGCCGCATCGCGATTCTCGAACGCGAAAACATCAAGCTTTCCGACATCCAGAACGTCATCGCGAACTTGGGCCTGCTCGACGGCGCCCGCGACTTCATGGACAAGCTCCGCGACGAGACCCAGGTGATTATCCTCTCGGACACGTTCCAGGAATTCGCCTACCCCATCATGAAGAACCTCGCCTTCCCGACTATCTTCTGCCACAACCTCATCGTGGAAAACGACATGATCAAGGGTTACCACCTGCGCATGAGCGACCAGAAAACGAAGGTCGTGAAGCACCTGCAGGAACTGAACTTCAAGGTGTTCGCCAGCGGCGACTCCTTCAACGACACGGGCATGCTCAAGCAGGCCGACAAGGGCTGCTTCTTCTGCGCGCCGGACTCCATCGTGGCGCAGTTCCCGCAGCTCGAAGCCACCAAGACCTACGCGGAACTCCTCGAAAAGTTCCACCAGTTCCAAGATACGTTGTAATAAGACCGAGCACTCGGCGTCTCTGGAGCGGAACCTCCGGTTTCTCGTGCTCTCTCGCAATCGCGACCCGTTTACACAGGGTCGCTTTTTGCTCACGGGAAAAGCGCGAGCGGTATAAAAAAGAGCAGGGCTCGCGTTCGCGGGCCCCGCCTGGAGTTAACCAGGAGTTAGGAATTCCTTATTTCAGGCTGGGTGTTTCCCAGTCAATCCAATCGGACTTCTTCCAGTTGATCTGTTCCGAATTCTTGGAATAGTCAATCTTGCCGGTCTTCGCTTCGCCACCCAACAAGAACTTGGTTATAAAGTCCTTGACCTCGTCGAACTGTCCGTTCGGGAGCGAGCAGTGGCTGTGGCCGCCTTCCTGGCTGTACGTGTAGTTTTCACTCACGCCAAGCGCGTCGAACACTTCCTTGCTGGCCTGGCCGCAGTAGTTAGACGGCACCTCGCCCAGCCATTCCTGACCGGCGTTGTCGATGATGAGGAGCGCACGCGGGGCAACCATGCTCACAAGCATGTGCTGGTCGAACGGAAGCGTGTTTTCCTTGCCATCGTAGCCCTTGAAGGAACTGATCATCCACTTGCCTTCGGAGCCCGCGCTGCTCAAGCCCTGCACAAACTGCTTGCCCTTCTGCTTGTTGACCTGAGCGCCAACACGCCAGAGGGACGCGCCGCCAGAACCGGATTCCTGCGGGATAGTAAGGGCGATACGCTCGTCGAACGCGCCGACAGCGAGAGTGCCCTTGCCCCAGCGGGAACAACCCGTCATGGCGAGGTGATGCACGTCGATACCCACCTCAGGCATTTTCTCGAGGGCATCGATAATGCGGCTCACGCCCCAGGCCCATGCGATGATGGTGCCGTACTTGTCGGTATTGCCACCGTAAATATTGAAGAACATGCCACCACCGCTTTCGGGAGCGACATCATCCGGGTTGAACACAATCTTCGCGATATCAAGACCGTTGGTCGAATTGCCGAGGCTTCCACAACCACCGCCCATCATGCCGCCGCCAAAACCGATGAGAGCCGGCTTCGGCTTGTCCTTGGTACCGGCATCGCTGATCTTCACCGAGAACTTGCCGGACTTGCCCTTGTCGGTCACGTTGATGGTGAGCGTACCACCGGAGTAGCTACCTTCGACCTTCTCGGGATTACGCGGCTTCTCGCCGAACATGAGCTTCTCGTACATGGCGCCGATTTCTTCGCGGCGGCACTTCCATTCCGCGGCCGAAGAAATGCGCTTGCCATCGAGACCCATAAACGGGTCGGGCAACTTCGCGTTGTTCACGCTCTTCGGGATGTCGCCAATCTGGCATTCGCTGCGGTGGTCTTCCACGAAGGTGGGCGCCGGTTCAGGAGCCACTTCGCTGCTGCTCGATTCGAGCACAGCCGGTGCAACGCTACTGCTTGACGGAGCGGCATCGCTAGACACCGGCGGGACAAGCCCGCTGGAAATATTGAAGGGTATGGAACTGGACGATTCAGCCCCCACATCCCCACTGCTTGCAGGATCTGCCGGCGAAGACAAAGCCTCTGCAGAACTCGACGGGAAACCCGTCGAACTGCTCAGCCCCTGCGCGGCATTGATGGAATCCTGCAGAACCTGATTCGCAGAATCCGCATTGAACTCCCCATACTGCTCCAGGAGACACTGTTCGGTAACACACCCTGTAGCGACATTATTGTCTTCTCCACAGGCCCACAATCCGAAGGCCAACCCAGCCAACGGAAATGCAACTTTCCATTTCTTCATAACCAACCCCATGTTCGAGGCCGGGAATTCGGCCTCTCGGGTACTTAAAAAATACCTAAAAAGGGGCAAAAAGTTCCGAAATTCATGTAAATTCGTTGTTTATACTTACAACGTTGCCAATTTGTAAATAAACGGCCAATGCGTAAAAAAAACACTCATTTTTATAATGTTTTACAAACTGCAAAAAAAATAATAATGTAAATTTTGAAAAGAAGTAAAGAGGAGAAAAAAATGTTCTATAAACATTGGAAAAAAATTGCACTCGCACTGACCGGTTTTTTCTGGACAAGTTGCGAAGATACCGTAACCTCAACGGCTCCCGAATATGGTTGTCCGGACGACGTATGCAAGCAGGGCCCTATCGACGACAGCAGTTCTAGTAATGACGGCTCCATAACGTCCAGTTCCAGCGAGACTTCCTCCAGTTCCAGCAGCGACATTGCCATGTCCATGCCGCTGTACGGCGTTGTAGAAAAATTTATCGTATGCGAGGAGGATACTGCCGGCAGGAAATACGATGGTTCCAAGGTTTACAGGTGTGACGATGGCGCGACCTGCGTGGAAAAAGATTCTATTACCGGCTACGGCGGACTCCCCTGCAGTCCAATGCAAACTGATGAAGGCCTTGTAGAAATTTGCCCCGACTACGGAATAGTCGCCATTACCGAAAAGACATTCAAATGCGACGACGGGAACGTCTACAACGAAGCGGAATTCCTGGCACGGTACAATAGGAAAAACACTGTTAAACCCACCAGCAGTTCAAGCAGCGACATAATCCCTGCCGACACACTTTATGGAGTCATCGAACCCAAAGATGACACCCTGGATGCCCCTATCGCCGTATACGGATCTCCCTGCTATTTTGACGGCACATGCCGCGACGAAGAAAAATAGACATTGAGGGAGGAGAAAATGTTCTACAAGCATTGGAAAAAAATTGCACTGGCTTTTACCGCTTTTTTCTGGGCGGGATGTGATGATTCGTCATTAACCGACAGTCCGGACCTTTACGGATGCCCGCCGGACGCTTGCCACGACGAACCTATAAGCAGTGAAGCTGGCGATCCCGAATCGAGTTCTTCTGAAGAGGCGATTTCCAGTTCTTCTGAGGAAACTAGTTCCAGCAGCGAATTCATGGATGCCCCTCTTTATGGGGTCATCTCGTGCGTGCCCATGGATTCGTCCTTTACCTATTTTGCGACGGACTATTCGGTAGAAACGCAAAAAATGTGGAAGGAGCAAGAGGCTAATCGCGATGCCGTTGGCAAGATCGACTCCATCAAGCAGACCTTGGCGGAATCGCCCATGTGTCTTGAACACCTGCGCATGGAACTAGACCGCTTCGTGGCGCTTTACGGTGCCCCGACCATCATCATGAACGCGGTAGAATCTTGCGAAGACGGAACCATCCAACCTAGTGAAGAATACGCCAACTTTCTGAGGATGAAGGCTGAGTGGGAAGCGAACAAGCCCGCCCTGGAAGAAGAACTCCAGAAGACTTACGAGGACAAGCTGAAGGAAATTGAAGAGCGGATTGACAAATGCCTGAACGGCTCTAGCAACGAGGGCGACCAATGATCCGCAAACATTGGAAAAAATTTCTTTTAGGTCTGTGCGCGCTGTTCTGGGGAGGATGCAGCGACAATTCGGAACCCCTTTACGGAACCCCGCAGGTCGCTTGTGAACTAGACCACATGTGGACTCCCGACGACCCGTTATGCACGAATCCCTACTCATGTGCAGAAACCTACTATTGCCAAGACAAAGTTGTTTGCTTCCTGGAAACCGACGACAAGAAAAAAACGTTTGACTGTCGCGATGAACAGGGCAACAAGACAACCTATACCGAAGACGAATTCAACTCAATATACTATGTTGAAAGTGAACGTATTCACTAACTTTGGAGGAGAAAAATGTTCTACAAGCATTGGAAAAAAATTGCACTGGCTTTTACCGCCCTGTTCTGGGCCGGATGCGGCGATGATTCGTCAAGCGATAGCAAGGAACTGATTGCATGCGAGCTACGGCAAATGTGTCCCGAATACGGTGTTGCCGGTTATTCTTGCGATGACGGCTTTTACGGAGATGATAACGGTCAGAACTGCACCTTCATCCCAGCACCAACATGTTCCAGAGATTATCGTTGCGAAGACAATGTGACATGTTGGGCTAATGAAGGTGATACCGTTCTAAATTGCACCGACAAGCAAGGCAAAGATTTTTCAATCAGTGAAAACGATTTTAATTCAAAATATTACGTAAAGGAAAACAAATGAAGCTCTCTCTTAAGAAGAAACTCGCTCTCGAAGCTTACCGCCTTTACCGCCACAACGAAATCAAGGCCCATCCGCTTACGTACTTTTTCTGGGAATGCACGCTCCGTTGCAATTTGCACTGTTTGCACTGCGGTAGCGATTGCGTGAAGGATGCCATCCCCGACATGCCCCGCGAAGACTTCATGGGCGTGCTCGACAAGCTCGCCCCGCATATCGACCCGAAACACTTCATCGTGGTGATTACCGGCGGCGAACCGCTGATGCGCGCAGACCTCGAGGAATGCGGGCAAGAAATCAAGAAGCGCGGCTACCCCTGGGGCATGGTCACGAACGGGCTTGCCATGACGCCCGAACGCTTCGTGAAGCTCTTGAACGCAGGACTCCGCTCGCTTACGGTAAGCCTTGACGGCCTGCAAGAAAGCCACAACCATTTCCGCGGGGACCCGCATAGCTTTGAACGCGCCCTCCGCACGATCGACATGGCCGCCCACACGCAGGGCCTTACCTTCGACGTGATGACCTGCGTGAACCGCCAGAACCTGAAGGAACTCCCGAAGATTCTCGACATCCTCCTGAAAATCGGCGTGAAGCGCTGGAGAATTGCCACCGTATTCCCGAAGGGCCGCGCGAAGGACAACCCGCTGTTCCAGCTCACGAACCAGGAATTCCGCCAGGTGTTCGATTTCATTCGCGATGTGAAGAAGCAAAACCTCATCAACGTGAACTACGGGTGCGAAGGCTTCCTCGGGAGCTACGAGAAGGATGCGCGCAACTACCCGTTCTTCTGCCGTGCCGGCGTGAACGTGAGTTCCGTGCTTTGCGACGGCAGCATTTCCGCCTGCCCGAGCCTGCGCGGCGACTACATCCAGGGCAATATCTACAAAGATGACCTGTGGGATGTATGGCAGAACCGCTACCAGGTGATGCGCGACCGCAGCTGGGCAAAAATTGATGACTGCAAGACCTGCAAGTACTGGCGCTACTGCGAAGGCTCAAGCCTCCACCTCAGGGATGAGAAGACCAAGGAACTGGCCTATTGCCACGTAAAACGCCTCGAAGACGCCGGGGCATAACAGCCCAAAATTTCGTTTTTCACGTTATGGAAAAACCGCATTGCAAAAAAAGCGGTTTTTCTCCATATTTTTCGCATATTTTTGCGAAAAACGCCCAATTTGCCCATAAGAAATAATAAATTATACTTGATGGATAAGGCGACGTTCACACCTAACCAGGAGCACATCATAAAAGTGCTCCTCAGGAAGAATTCCAAGCTCGACGAAGGAATTCTCCGCAAGGCTATCGCCTTTATCGCCGACGCCCATGACGGCCAGTACCGCAAAAGCGGAATGCCCTACACCGAGCACCCCTACGAGGTCGCGAAAATCCTCGCCGAACTCCAGCAGGACCAGGCCACCGTGCTTGCGGGCCTGTTGCACGACGTTGTAGAGGACACGCCCCACACCCTGGCCGAAATCGCCACGGAATTCGGGGAAGATACCGCCTTCATGGTCGACGCAGTCACCAAGATTACCGCTGCCCAGGAAGAAAACAAGGCTGTCCAGAAGGCGGAAACGTACCGCAAGCTCATCACGGCAATGGCAAAAGACCCGCGGGTCATCATGATCAAGATTGCCGACCGCATCCACAACATGCGTACTATGCGGTACATGAAGCCCGAAAAGCGCAGGGCCATCGCCCAGGAAACGCTCGACATCTACGTGCCCCTCACCCACAGGTTCGGCTTGTACAAGCTGAAGACCGAGCTCGAGGACCTGAGTTTCAAGTACGTGAACCCGGACGAATACCAGAAAATCGTCGACGCCCTTATCGAGAACAAGGAAAAGCGCGAAAAGTACGTGCAGTCCGTGATAGGCCCGCTCCAAATCAAGATGGCGCTCGAGGACTTCGACTGCACCATCCAGGGCCGCACCAAGAACATCTACAGCATCTACAACAAGATGATCAGTCGCGACTGCCAGTTCGAGGACATCTTCGACATTTTCGCCATCCGCATTATCGTGGATACGATTCCCGAGTGCTACCTCGCGCTGGGCTACGTGCACAACCTATGGACCCCGATGCAGAGCCGTTTCAAGGACTACATCGCGACCCCCAAGCCCAACCTTTACCAGAGCATCCACACCACCGTCATCGGGCCCGAGAACAAGATGGTGGAAGTCCAGATCCGCACGAAGGACATGGACCTGACCGCCGAGAAGGGATTTGCCGCCCACTGGGCCTACAAGATGGAAACCCAGCACGAGGGCGAGGAACTCGCATGGCTCAACCACATGGTGAAACTCCAGTCCGAAATTTCGGACAGCAAGGAATACCTGGACTTCTTGAAGGTGGACCTGAAGCCGGAAGGCATGACGGTGTTCACCCCGAAGGGGGCCTCCATCGAACTGCCCGAAGGCTCGACGGTGCTCGATTTCGCATTTGCCATCCACACGGAACTGGGCCTGCACTGCATAGGGGCGCGCATTAACGAAGATGTGGTGAGCCTCGACAAGGTAGTGACCCACGGGGCGACCATCCAAGTGCTCAAGAGCCCGAGCCAGGAACCTAGCCCCGAGTGGCTAGACATTGTAAAGACGGTCAAGGCCAAGCAGGAACTGCGCCGCTGGATGAAGACCAGCATTATTCAGCAGTCCCGGAGCCTGGGCAAGGAAATCTGGACCCGCGAACTCCGGCTTGCGAAAATCGAGAAGGACAAGCGCCCGACCGAAGACGATATCAGCAGGTACTTTGGCACGTTCAACATGGACGACTTCTACGAGCGTATAGGCCAGGGCGAACTGCCCCTGCAGGACATCCACCGGTTCATTACCGGCGGGAGCGCGCTCCCCAAGGAGATGGCGCTCAGGTTCTTCCCCACCTTCGGGAGCGACAAGCGCGCCATGCAAGATGACATGCCCCTGCAGATAGGCCAAGAAACGAGTCTCGTGATTCACTTCGCGGACTGCTGCGCTCCGCTCCCGGGCGACGAAATTGTAGGTGTGCTCCGCCCGCAAATCGGTATCGAGGTCCACAACAAGAACTGCGGGTGCCTCAAGAACTACCCGAGGGAACAGCACATAGCGGTCGCATGGAGCGCAGATGTATCGAAGCCCTTCATGACGCACCTGACCATCGATACCGACAACCGCAAGAATATTACCCTCGACGTGCTCGAGCAGCTCAAGGGTTCCGATGTGTCGCTTGACCGCATGAGCGTGGCAAGCACGCAATCCACGGGCCGCATCCGCATGGAATTCAAGGCGTTCCGCAAGGAGCAGGTGGATTCCATCATCACAAAGATCAAGCAGATTTCCGGCGTGAGGGAGGTTTCCAAGGCATGATAACCCCGTTACACCATAGCGACTACACCCTCAAGAACCGCGCCTTCAACTGCCGCATGCGCAACCGTTACTACGAAGAAGTGTACTACGCCTTCAGGGCGGTGATGCCCTTGGATGCAAACGGGAACATCGACGGGAGCGCCATGGACCAGGACTGGTTCACCAATCTGAAGCAAGAAATCAAGCGCCTCGACAAGCAAATCAAGACATGCCTCGAATACTCGCAGGCAGCCGTATTCTACGGCAAGGCGGACATTGCCACGCTCTACTCCAAGGACAAGCGCTGGGGCATATTGCAAGAAGAAATCTTCCTCGTGCACTTTTTGCAGGAACTGCTGTCCACCACCCGCTATATCATCGCGCGTATCGAGACCGACCAGATGCTGCAGCAATGGAGCGGCTCCATGCAAGACATGAAGGCGAAGCCCATGAATTCCGGCTTCGTGAGTTCCATCCAGGCAAAGCTCGTCGCCATGAACAACGCGACCATCGAGGAATTCAAGGACCTTTTCAAGCACATCATCGACCGCTTCCAGATTGGCAACACACTCTTCGGGACGGTGCAGGAATTGCAGAACTTCTATTAATGTGTAATGTGAAGTGTGTAATGTGAAATGAGAAATAATTATGTCTGAGTATATCATTCTATCGATTTTCCTTTTCCTGGGCGCGTTTATCGCCGCAGCGGCAACCGTTACGGGCCTGCTGCTAGGCTACCGCACCAAGAAGACCGCGAACAAGATGGCCCCGTACGAATGCGGCATGGAGACCATCGGCAACGCGCGAATCCAGTTCAAGGTGGGCTACTACCTGTTCGCGCTGCTCTTCCTCGTTTTTGACATCGAAGCGCTGTTCCTCTTCCCCGTGATGATGAACTTCAAGGAAATTATGGCCGGGCACACGGCACTCTCGCCCGCAATCGTATTGATTGACCTCGCGATATTCATGGCCATTCTCGTTTCTGGCCTCGCCTACGCCTGGAAAAAAGGAATTCTCAAATGGGAATAATCAATTACGCCCCCAAGATTCTTGACCCGATTCCCGGCGGCAAGTACGTCGTGAACGCTATCGACTACGTGGTAAACTGGGCCCGAGCCAATTCCATCTGGCCGCTTACCTACGGCACCAGCTGCTGCGCCATCGAGATGATGAGCAGTTCCATGGCCCGCTACGACATTGCACGCTTTGGAAGTGAAGTGTTCCGCTCGTCCCCACGACAGGCGGATCTTTTTATTTTGGCAGGAACGATTACCCGCCGCATGGCCCCCGCCATCCAGATGCTGTGGGAACAGATTCCCGGGCCCAAGTACGTGATTGCGATGGGCGCCTGCACGATTAGCGGCGGCCCCTTCATCTACGACAACTACTCCGTGGTCCGCGGCGCACAGAACCTCATCCCGGTCGATGTGTACGTGCCCGGATGCCCGCCGCGCCCCGAAGCGCTTTTCCACGGGCTACTCACCCTGCGCGAGAAAATCCTGAAGGAAACCTGCCGCCGCCCGTGGCATGTAGGCAGGCCGAAGGATGTTTCCACCATGGACCGTTACCGCGAGGCGGCAAAGACCTGGGCGGCCCTCGAAGAAATGAAAGACGAGGAGATGGCCGAGGCCCGCGCGAAGTTCAAGGAAGAGAATCCCGACTACAAGAGCACCTTCAAGCCTGTGCGCGTGAAGAAGGAAGACTTCCCGGAAGTACCCCGTGTGCCGTTCAAGCGCCTGGGGCTCACGCAGTCAGAACTGTTCGCGAAACTGCGCGAAAAATTCCCGAAGGTCACGGTGCACACGCACAGCGAAGACCCGATTGAAGACGTTGTGGCGGCAATTCCCGCCGACCGCCCGCTCGAAGTGATGGTGGAACCCGAAGATTACCTCCCGATCGTAGAATACGTGAAAAACAGTCCCGAATTCAGCATGGACTACCTTATCGACGTGACCGCCATCGACTACGATGACCATTTCGACATGGTGACCATGCTGCGCAGCCTGCAACACGGCCACAAGCTGTTCCTCTGCGTGCAAATGAAGAAGGATTTCAGCATCCCCGAAGACAAGCGCCCGACATCGCTCCTCGCAAGCGTCAAGAGCATTAGCCACCTGTACCCCGGCGCCGAGGTCAAGGAGCGCGAAGTCTACGACATGTTCGGCATCAACTTCGAAGGCCACCCCGACCTGCGCCGCATATTCCTCGACAAGGACTTCGTGGGTTACCCGCTGCGCAAGAACTTTACCCACCCGCAAATGATCAGGAGGCCCGTATGAGTGCAATGCTCCCTCCGGGATTCCGCATCCAGCGGGAAACCAACACCGAAGAATTCTTCATCAACATGGGTCCGCAGCACCCGAGTACGCATGGTGCGCTGCGCCTCGCGCTGCGCATGGACGGCGAAACGATTGTGGAAGTCGTCCCGCATTTCGGCTACATCCACCGCGGCATGGAGAAGCAGGCGGAATCGATGAGCTACCTGCAGTACATTGCGCTTAGCGACCGCCAGGACTACCTCACTGCCATCCAGAACAACCTGGGGGTCGTGATTGCATTGGAAAAGGGCATGAACGTGGGCGTTCCCGAGAAGGCGGAATACATCCGCGTGATGCTGCAGGAACTGGGCCGCATTGCAAGCCACCTGGTGTTCTACGGCTGCTTCGGTGGCGACCTCGGCGGGCAAACCTGCCTGCTGTTCGGGTTCAAGGAACGCGAGATGATCCACGACATCCTCGAAGAAGTCACCGGCTCGCGCCTCACCACCAATTACTTCAGGCCGGGCGGAAGCCGCTCCGACGTGCCGGATACGTTTGTCCCGCGGGTCAAGGCGTTCCTCGACCACCTGGAAGACGCGATGCGCGACTACGAGAGGTTCCTCTCCAAGAACGTCATTGTGCTGGAAAGGAGCATAGGCATTGGCGTCTTGAGCAAGGAAGACGCGATTGCCTACGGATGCTCGGGCCCCGTGCTGCGCGCGAGCGGCGTGAATTTTGACGTGCGTCGCGTGAACCCGTACAGCATCTACGACCAGTTCGACTTCGACATACCGGTATTCCAGAACGGCGACTGCTACGACCGTTACAAGATCCGCATTGCCGAAATACACGAATCCATGAAAATCCTGAGGCAGTGTGTAGAAAAATTCCCGAAGGAAGGCCCCTGGCGCAGCAAGGAAAAGCCGGTGCGACTCCCCGAAGGCCGCTACTACAGTGAAATCGAGACGGCGAAGGGCCTGTACGCCACCTATGTGGTCGCGGCCACTACCGGCGAAAAGCCCTACCGTATCCACACGAGGGGGCCGAGTTTCCCGCACATCGCTGCACTCAACAAGATGGCGCAAGGCCACAAGATTTCGGACCTCGTGACCATCATGGCAACCCTTGACCCCGTCATTCCCGAAATTGACAGGTAGTTTATGTTTGTTCCCTCAGTCACAAACCCGATTGGCGATTTCGTGCGCGACATGGTCCCGCGGGTAGCGGAATTTCTGCCCGCGAGCCTCCAGAGCGATACGCTCAACAGCATCGCCGCCTTCCTGATAAACGCGCTCATCTGCGTCATTGCAGTCTGCGCGGTGAACATCGGTTCGGCCCCAATTCTCATCTTCATGGAACGCAAGGTCTGCGCGCATATCCAATGCAGGCTAGGCCCCATGAGGCTTGGCTGGCACGGTACCATCCAGACCATCGCCGACGTCATCAAGATGCTCTTCAAGGAAGTCTACGCCCCGAGCGGAGCCGACAAGCTCATGTTCTACCTGGCCCCGCTCATCGTGCTTATCGCCCCCTTCATCGTGTGCGCGCTCATCCCCTTCGGAGAGAACCTCGTCGTCGCCGATGTCGACATGGGCATCCCGCTCATCATCGCGGTGAACGGTTTTGGCGTGCTGGGCATCTTGCTCGGCGGCTGGAGCAGCAACAACAAGTATTCGCTTTTGGGTGCGCTGCGTAGCGGCGCCCAGATGATCAGTTACGAAATATCGTTCGCGATGATCCTTTTGTTCGTCGTGATGATTTCGGGCTCCACGAACCTCATGAGCATCACCATGGGTCAGGCAGGCACAATCGCCGACTGGTGGATTTTCAAGATTCCCGTCCTCGGGATTATCGCCTTCATCCTGTTCTTCATTTCCTCGACCGCCGAAATGAACCGTGCCCCCTTCGACATCGCCGAAGCGGAGCAGGAACTTACGGGCGGCTACCATACAGAATACAACGGCACGCCGTTTGCAATGTTCTACCTCGCCGAATACATCGCGCTCGTGACGAACTCGGCACTTGCCACCACGTGCTTCCTCGGGGGATTCCTCCCGCCCTGCATCGGAGTCGCCTTTGTTGACAACTACCTCAACATGGTACCCGGAGTCGTGTGGTTCTTCGCGAAGGTCTACTTCATGATCTGGTGCTACATGATGGTCCGCTGGACGTTCGTGCGCCCGCGCGTGGACCAGCTCATGGATTTCGAATGGAAATTTTTGCTGCCGGTAAACCTCGTGTTGCTTTGTGCCGGAGCCGCCTACATCGTGATTGTGGGATAGCGGGAGTTTTTTATGCAAGAGAACATCACGTTACTACAGTATTTCAAGCGGTATTTCAAGCGTTGCATCACGGGGCCGTGGAGCCTTATCTGCGGGCTTTCGGTTTCGCTCAAGTATTTCTTTGACCCGAGGCGAATCGTTACCGAGCAATATCCCGAGAACCGCAAGACGCTCAAGATGCACGAGCGTTTCCGCGGTAGACTCGAGATGATCGAGGACGAAGAGGGCAATAACCGCTGCACAGCCTGCGGCATGTGCGAACGCGCCTGCCCGAACGCGAGCATCAACGTGCTATCGACAAAGAACATCGCCGGCAAGAAGGTGCTCGGCCGTTACGTATACCATTTTGCGAGTTGCACCCAGTGCGGGCTATGCGTGGAAGCGTGCCCCTTCGGCGCAATCCGCATGAACCAGGATTTCGAGGTGGCGACGACCGACCCGAACACGCTCGAAATGATATTGAACAAGAAGGAGGGACAAGGCTAATGTTCCCGAATCTGTCTATTCCTGGGCTACAGTTGCCCGATTTGCCTTTTGCATTCCCGATGGGAGGCATGGATATAGCGTTCTATGCCGTAGCCATCGTGATGCTTGTGACCGCGGTACTCACGGTCGCCGTAAAGAACATCCTCCAGAGCGCAGTATTCCTGATTTTCAGCTTCGTGGCAACCGCAATCCTCTACCTGCTACTGCACGCCGAATTCATCGCGCTCGCGCAGGTGATGGTGTATGTGGGCGGCGTTGTCATCTTTGTGGTGTTCACGATTCTTTTGACAAGCCACCTGGGCGAAGACGCCTTTGCGACCAAGATTCCGCGCGTGTTTGCTGCATTCGCGCTCTCTATCGCGTTCGTGTTCGTGATGGTCAAGTGCATCCTCCCGGTAGAAGCGCTCTCGAGCGGAGCGGTAAGCGCGCCCGAAGGCTACTCCGGACTCGAGCAGTTCGCGCTCCGACTTTTAGGCTATGACCAGAGCGGGTTCATCATCCCGTTCGAGGTGGTAAGCGTTCTCTTGCTGATGACGCTCATCTGCGCCATCACCGTAGCCCGCAAGAGCAAGGACGAAATGGATACAAGCCCCAAGGAGGTCAAGTAATGAACCTTCTCAATTGCCTTATCCTTGCATTCCTGCTGTTCGGCATTGGCGTATGGGGCCTTTTACGCAGGCGTCACCTTATCGGCATGCTCATTTCCATCGAGCTCATGCTGAACGCCGCGAACATCAACTTCATCAGTTTTGCCTACTTTACCGCCCACGATTCTACCGCGGGTGCGCTGTTCAGTATTTTCGTCATCGCCGTGACGGCCTGCGAAATGGCAATCGCCCTTGCCATCATCGTCACCATGTACCGCCGACACAAGAGCCTTGACGTAGACCAGTTGAGGGACCTCCATGATTAACGACGTTACCCTCGGATACCTTGTCCTTGTTCTTCCGTTCCTCACGTTCGCGATAAACGGGCTGTTTCTCGGAAACAAAAATGCAAAGGCCGCTGCGGCACTCGCCATAACCATGAACGGGCTTGCGTTCGTCTCGGCAGCAACAATCGCCATCCACTATTTCTCCTCCACGTTCGCCCCGCAAAAGGCGATCCTTTTCGACCATTCCTTCATCCCGTTCGCGGGTGAACTCGTCGCAAGGATCGGGATGCTCATCGACCCGCTCTCGGTGATGATGCTTGTCGTGGTCACGTTCATCAGCTTCATGGTGAACATCTACAGCGTGGGCTACATGCGCGAGGACCGCGCGATGGGCAGGTTCTTCAGCCTGCTTTCGCTGTTCAGCTTCAGCATGCTCGGGCTCGTCGTGGCGACAAACCTCTTCCAGATGTTCATCTTCTGGGAACTCGTTGGCGTTTCAAGCTACCTGCTCATCGGTTTCTGGTACCACAAGCCCTCCGCGGTAAGCGCCTCCAAGCAGGCGTTCATCCTCACGCGATTCGCCGACAGTTTCTTCTTGCTCGGCATCGTGCTCGTGAGCTACGTGGTCGGGAGTTTCGACTTCTCTACCATCAACTCGCTCACGCTCTCCTCGTTCCGCGGCGAAACCATAAACCTCGGGCTCTGCGCCATGACCAAGTCGAACGCGCTCGTCCTCGGGTCTATCCTCATATTCACCGGCGGCTGGGGCAAATCCGCCATGTTCCCGATGCATATCTGGCTCCCGAACGCCATGGAAGGCCCGACTCCGGTCAGTTCCATAATCCACAGCGCCACGATGGTGGTCGCGGGCGTCTACCTGGTGGCTCGCCTCTTCCCGTTCTTCGCGGTCTGCGGCGATGCCCTCACGCTCATCATGTGGGTGGGCGCATTCACGATGGTGTTCGCCGCCGTCATCGCCTGCACGCAAAAGGACATCAAGCGCATTCTCGCCTATTCCACGCTCTCGCAGCTCGGTTACATGATGTTCGCGCTCGGCGCCTGCAAAATCGGCCAGGCGATCACCACCACGGGCTGGACCGCCTCCACGTTCCATATCTTCACGCACGCCTTCTTCAAGTGCAGCCTGTTCCTTATCGCGGGTAGCCTCATCCACCAGGTGCATACCAACGACCTCGACGCGATGGGCGGGCTCCGCAAAAAGATGCCACTTACCTACGTGTGCGCGCTCATCTCGATTCTCGCCATTTCGGGCATCCCGCCGTTCTCCGGCTTCTTCTCGAAAGACGAAATCATTCTCGCCGCATTCCAGGGCCACCACTACGTGGTATTCGCCCTCGCCTTGCTCACCAGCGGGCTCACCACGTTCTACATGTTCCGCCTGTTCTTCCTCGCATTCCACGGGGAACCGCGCCACGAAGGCGTCAAGGCGGGCCACGTGCACGAAGACCTCTTCATGACGCTCCCGGTCGTGATTCTTGCCATCCCGGCACTCCTCTCGGGTATTCTTGGGAAGGGCATTTTCGAGAAGTTCTTTGTGCCCGGAAAGCTTCACGTGCCTGTGATGCTGAAACTCGCTCATGCGGAATGGATCCCGCTTGCGGCTGTCGGCGTTGCGGTCGTGGCGCTCCTTATCGCATGGTTCCTGTACGCAAGCCCCAAGGCAAAAATCCAGCGGGCCCTCGACGACACGAACCGCAGCGGTATATACAAGATTGTCTACCACAAGTTCTATTTCGACGAGATGTACTATACGGTCGTCCGCCAGTTCCTCATCGGCGGAATCGCCCGCATCGCCCGAGCCTTCAACGACTACGTTATCGAAGGGCTCCTCGCGTTCACGGTATGGTTCGTCCACAAGCTGGGCGACCTCGTGCGTACGGCGCAGGCAGGCTACCTTCCCTTCTATCTCGGCACGCTTATCGTAGGCCTCCTCATCTGGCGGTTCTTCGGACACCTTCCCCTGTAGGCGCAATATGGATATCATTCTTTTCAACAATATCTGGATAATCCCGCTATTAACGGTCCTCGTCTGCATAGCTATTCCCGCATCGCACGCAAAGTTGCTCCGGGCTATCCATACCACGTCGGCAACCGCCGTGCTTATCGCCGTCTGCTACCTCACCTACCGCGTTTTCGTCCTCTCCGGCACCCCCGCACCCGAGGCGGCCTCTCCGTTCGTGCTCCGGTTCCTGACCGACATTCCCTGGATATCGATGTTCAACGCGCACTACATCGTGGGTGCCGACGGCCTCAACATGCTGCTGCTTGCGCTGACCGCGTTTATCGTGTGGGGCGGCGTACTCGTGAGTTACAACATCAAGGGGAACCAGAAGGTATTCTTCGCGCTCATCCAGCTGCTCGCCACCAGCGTGTACGGCGTGTACATGAGTTTCGACCTGGTGCTCTTCTTCGTGTTCTACGAGATGGAAGCGCTGTGCATGTACCTGATGATTGCCTGCTACGGCAGCGGCCGCAGGGACTACGGTGGTAAAAAGCTCACCCTCACGCTCGCGTTCGGATCCTCCATGATTCTCGCCACACTGTTCGGGCTCTACTTCGAGAGCGGCGTGCACAGCTTTAGCCTCATGGAACTGGCAAAGGCGACCATCCCGATGGATTTCCAGATGTGGGCATTCCCGCTCATGTTCATGGGCTTCGCCGTCTCGAGTTCGCTGTTCCCGTTCCATTTCTGGAGCCCCGACGGCCATTCCGCCGCACCAACCGCGGTCTCCATGCTCGCCGCCGGAGTAATGATGAAGATGGGCGCCTACGGCTGCCTGCGCGTGGCCATGTTCCTCATGCCCGAAGCGGCCAAGATATGGCTCCCCTACGTGGTGGCACTCCTCATATTCAACGTGGTTCTCGGGCCCTTCATCGCGCTGCGCCACAAGGACCTCAAGTACATTACCGCCTACAGTTCCATCAGCCACCTGGGGCTCATCTTCCTCGGGCTTGCCGCCATGACCCCCGTGGGCCTGCGCGGTGCAAGCCTGCAGATGATTTCGCACGGGTTCCTCACCGGGCTGTTCTTTGCGACCATCGGCATGATCTACGAACGCACGCACACACGCGACATTACCGAGATGGGCGGCATTATGCGCAAGGTTCCCTTCCTGGGAGTCGGTTTCGTGATTGCGGGCTTTGCGGGCCTCGGGCTTCCCGGCTTCAGCGGGTTCATTGCCGAAAGCACCATCTTCATTGGCGCATTCCAACAAGATTCCACGCTCACGCGCGTCGTGACCATCCTTGCGATACTTTCCATCACGACGACTGCGGTCTATATCTTGCAGACGGCAAACCGCATGCTGCACGGCAATATGCCCGCAAAGTACGAGACCCTCACCGACGCCACGTTCCGTGAAAAAATCGTCATCGTAGCCCTCGTGGCATGCCTCCTCATTATCGGCGTATGCCCAGGACCCTTCTCCGACCTGCTCGACCAGAGCATCGCGCCAATATTTGCAAAGATTTCCGCGGCCACCCAGCCCGTGCTTGACGGGATTGGAGGTTAAACCATGTTCGACATCTACGTTTCAACCTACCTCGTTCCCGACCTGCTGTTGCTGATTTTCCCGTTCATCGTCATCGGGATCCGCCTTTTCTGCAGCGCGCAATCGAAAATGCCCTGGCGTATTGCGAACTTCGGGTTCATCGCCATATTCATCCTGCTGAACTTCATACCGCTCGCCAGCGGCGAAGGCAGGTTCTTCATCAGCAACTGGAGAATCGACGACTTCGGGGTGCTCATGCGCGAAGTCCTCATCGTGAGCGCCATTCTTGGCATGTGGTTCTCGAAGGACTACTTCGAGCACGGCGCCGACGGCAAGCCGCAAATGCACCAGATTGCGGAATTTATCGGAGCCATCGCGTTCGCTACCTTCGGCGGCGTGACGGTCGTTTCCGCCTGCGACTTGATAACCTTCTTCCTCGGGCTCGAAATCGCGACCATCCCGATGTACGCGCTCACCGCCTGGAACAAGAAGGACCAGCTCGGCAGCGAGGCCGCCACCAAGTACATCCTCATGGGTTCCGTCGCCACGGCGTTCGAACTCTTCGGCTTCAGCTACCTCTATGGCTTCGCGGGCTCGCTCCACTTCAGCGAAATACATGCAGCGATTGCCACGGGCACAAACCCGCTCCTCTGGGTTGCAGTCCTCTTCCTCTTCTGCGGAATAGGCTTCAAGCTCACGCTGTTCCCGTTCTATACCTGGGCCCCCGACGTGTACGAGGGCGCACCCACACCTGTCACCGCCGTGCTTTCCGTGACCTCCAAGGCGACCGCCATCGCGTTCCTCGTCGTGCTCGTCTACGGCCCGCTCGAGCCCATCCACGAACAAATTGCCCCGCTTATCGCGCTCCTCGCCGGCACCACGCTGTTCGTCGGCAACCTCGGAGCCCTCAAGCAGAGCAGACTGCGCCGGTTCATGGCCTACAGTTCCATCGCCCAGGCAGGCTACATCATGATAGCCCTCCTCGGCCCCGCAAGCATAGCAAAGACCGCCATCACCTACTACCTCTTCGTATATGCGGTCTCGAACTACCTCGCGTTCTTCATTTTCGGCATCATCGGGCACCACCGCGAAGAAACCTTCGCCTCGCTCCGCGGGCTATCCAAGCAAAGCCCGAGCCTCGCCATCGCGCTTGCCATCTCGATGTTCAGCCTTGCGGGCATCCCGCCCCTCGCCGGTTTCTTCGGCAAGTTCCACCTGTTCTTCAGCGGGGCCTCTACCGGCCACTACGCGATTATCACCTTCGCCGTGCTGAACAACGTGCTCGCGCTGTTCTACTACATCCAGCTCATCAAGAGCGCGTGGGTAGACGAACCCGAAGGACACCTGACACCGCTCAGGCTCACCAAGCGTCAGCTCGGGGTCATTCTGCTCCTCTCTATCATGGTGGTGGCTCTCGGGTTCATCCCGTTCCTGAGCAACAACGTTTTCTCAGGGTTCAGTCTCTAGATTTTAGACTAGCGGCCTAAATGACCGCGTCAATCTTTTCGTTCCAATGGTTCGTGGTTTCACGGACCATTTCTTTTCCGCAGTCACAAACACACAGGAAGCAGATTTCGTTCACGACCTCGTAATCGGAGCCGCCGTTGAACACATTGGCGTTACCGTATTCCTCGCGATCTTTCCACACGTAAACTTTGCAGGCGTATTGCGCAGAAAGCGACTTACAATAAGCGACAAGCATATCTTCGGTGAGGTCGGCCGCAGTATTCGCGGCATTCGCAGAGCCCGCAGCGACGGGCGATGCAAGAATTTCGGCCAGCGAAATGGCGCGCGAGCCGTCCTTGGCTAGAATTCTTCCGGCGATGTTGTACTCGACTTCCATAAATTAGGATTCTGCGTCTTTAGCGGCCTCGGCAGCCTTTGCGGCAGCGGCCTTGTCTGCGGCACGCTCGAGACGTGCCGGCTTCCCCGCCAGATTGCGGATAAGCCCGAACAGCGCCGAAAGTTCGTTACGCGTGGGGTGCAGGCGCTGCAGAAGCGTGTTGAGGAAGTTGTCGCGCCAGGCCTGGTCGTGGTACTGGCCCGTCAGGTAGCGGTCAAGAAACTTCTTGAAGCTGTCGATCTGGTCGATGGTCGCCGGGGCCGTTTCGCAGGCACCCTTCGTGCCACGTTTTGCGCGACCTTCGCCGTTCGCAAGCGCGCCACTGCGGCAGAGTTCGTACAAGCCCACCGTCACCGCCTGCGCCAAGTTGAGGCTCATGAGCCCCGGCACCGGAATTTCGCACTGGTACGTACAGGCGTTCACCTCTTCGGTCTCGAGCCCGCAAGATTCGCGCCCGAACACGAGCGCAATCGTGCCGTTCTCGGGCAAAAGTTCAGCAAGCCCAGGCATCATCGTGTGCTTGATGGCGGAACCGTAAATGCGACGGCTGAACGCTACAGCACAGGCGCAATCGCCGATGGCATCCTCGAACTTGTGTACGATGGTCGCCTTGTCCAAAACCTCATGGCTATTCGGCGCCGTGTGGTAGGAATTCTCGATGACCTTGTCACGCCTCGGGTAGACGATATACAATTCGTCGAGGGCGTAGCAGTGCATGGCGCGCGCCACAAAGCCCACATTGTGCGGGTGTTCCGGTTCAACAAGTACAACTCTAAATTTGCGCATATCTAAACTTTCCACTTAAAATCTTTACCGCGGATCTCGTTCTCAATGGTTTCGCCTTCGGCAATTTCCGCTCCTGCATAAATCACGGAATGCTTGACTGTCACTCCTGCGGGAATTTTAACGCCGGGCTCGATTACGGCCTCGTTCACGTCACGGCCCAGTTCCTTCAGGCGGGCCTCCACCGCGGCCATCAAGCCCTCGGGCGACCCCATGTCAATCCAAGTCGCATGCAGTTGCGTCATGTCCACGAACGGAGCGCGGCCCGCGGCGATTTCCTGCTTCCAGAATTCACGGATATCAAATTCACCTTCACGGATTCGCGAGAGGGCATCATCGCTGTACCACGAAACGCCCGAAAACGTCGCGGGCGTACCCTCTTCGCTCCCGAAACGCCCGGCAATTCCCGCCAGGCGACCGTCAGAATCTACACGGAAGGTATTGACCTTCGGGAAGTCCACTGCCAAGAGCGCCACCTGCGGGCCATCCGGCCGAGCCGCCTGCGCTTGCGCGTTACTCACGAAAGCCTTCAAGTCAAAACTGCAATAGGCGTCGCCGTTCATCACGAGCAAGCCACCGCGGTAACCCTCGGCATAGATGCGGCGCAGCGGCCCTGCCGTTCCCAAGATTTCCGGCTGTTCCACCCAGACTTTCTCAAATCCGAGCGCCTTGCCCGCCTCCACCACCTGTTCCGCCAGGTAATGGGCGTTCGCATGCAGGCGCACGTTCCCGATGGCACGGGCCTTTCGGGCCTGCAAATCGAGAATCGAGGCGTCCACCACGGGCACGAGCGGCTTAGGCACGTCGTTCGTAAGCGGACGGAGTCGAGTCCCGAGCCCAGCCGCCAAAATCAAAACGTTCAGGGAAGAGTTATCCATTGCCGCAAATGTAGAAAATACAACAGCATCAAAAAAGACCCTCCTTTAAGCAAAGGATATTTCGAGTTTCTTTCCCAATGCATTCGCAATTCTATATAGGGTCTCGACAGACGGAGAACCATTCGGGGTTTCAAAACGCTGGTAAGCCTGAGGCGTCATTCCTGCCGCCTTAGCCACCTGCGACTTTTTCATTCCGCGACGAGCCTCGAAAATCTTGTAGGCAATCTCCACTTTGGGCGACAGCGCTACAGGGAACAGCCCCTTTTTAGGATTGGGCTCCGTCTTGGGATAAACAAACGTATAGCCGAGTTCCAGGTCACTTTCCATGGCACCATCCAGCGCATCTTTCGCCTGCGCAAGAGCTTCCTTTTGCGTACGACCGAATGCATTCACATTCGGCAAATCAGGAAAAAAATGATCATCTTTCCACACGCACGATTTGCACACTTGTCCCGATTTTGATCAGGTAAACTCCCGGGCGTTTCATCTTGAATTGGGCGCCATCATTACCGGAATGCAGCACGCGTCCCTGCAAGTCCATAATCACCACGCGCTCGCCTGCGGAGAAGTGCGGAATTTCGCGCATTGCGCCCACCGCCCCGATTGCAGTCGTGCTCGACGACACCGCCATCGACGAAGAACTGGACACACCTGCACTCGACGAAGATATATCGGGATTCGCTGCGGAATAGGCTATGGGCTTGCCCGGAATCTTGAAAATCTCCTCGCAGTCGTTACGGACTTCGCGGACTTCTTCCACCACGTGGTTCTTGCTTTCCGCACAGTCGTTCTTGTCGCCCGTACTTTCGTCGCACCAGCCTTTCTGCGCGTATTTATCGACGGTAACCGGATATCCGACGGCAGCCTCGTACTTGCCGATATTGCTCCCGCTCTTGTTCCCGTTTGAAGGCATCACCACTTCTTCCACGAAGTAGCGGAAATGAGAATTGTAGTAGGGCAATCCCTGCTCGAGCGAATTGTAGAAATAGTTCCCGGTGACGGTCCACGAAGCACCCTTCATGTCGATATTCGCGTCATCGTAATCGACTTCGCCATTATAATTCGTACTGTCCCCAATGAACATGTTCCCCTGAATAACGCCATCCAGCGTTCCCTCTTTCACGTCAATGTTCTCGGCGGTCGTAGCCTTGACAACGTTGCATGTAATCTTCGTGCCGTTGACGCGCCAGTCGTAGCCGCTGTAGCGGTGTTGCGACGCATTTTCGCCCCAGAATCCCGCACTCCGGTCGGATTCCTGCGAGGATGCCCAGCCCTTGTTGAAAGTCCCCACGTAAATGCCCTCGCCGTACTGTGCGACATCGAAACCCGAGCCGTGGATAAAATTGCGGTTCAGGGTCACCTGCTGGCTGGAATCCCGCACATGGACGATTTCGTTCCCGGTGTGATACACCTCGCAGTCTTCCATCAGGGAGCCCACGGAATTGTCGAACACCACGCCCTTTGCAAAGCTGTGAATCTTCAGGTTTTTCAGGACAACGTAATCACCCGTCACGTGGATGCCGTAATTGTGCTGGACATCCACGCTGTAGATTTCGGGAGGGTTCGCCGGGTCAGCGCCCGCAAGCACGACGGGATTTGCCCGCGTGCCGTCGGCACCGATCCACAGGAGTCCGCAATCGCGGCCCGTGCTGTTCACGAAGGTGTCGTTCTTGCAGTTGGACGAAGGCAGTTCGTACTTGCCCGCCGCCACCCAGATGGTGTCACCCGCCTTGGCGGCCAAAGCGGCGTTCGTGAGTTCCTCGACCGACGAAACATTCACCTGTTTCGCAAAGGCCACCGCCGACAAAACCGCAACCCATCGGAAAACACTCTCGCACTTCATCTTTACACCTTCCGCGTTTATCCCTTAAAAATACATCAAAAAAATGAAAAAAGCAAATTTCCAAAACGCGATGTGTTCCCCAACACGAAATAATGTATATTGTGTAGAGGCTTTTTATGAGCCGAGGTAAAACAAAATATAATAGGTTATCCTGAATCCCCTGTTGATAACACTAATGTGGCAAAATAAATGTACTCGCTATTTTTATTTCTTTTGTCAATTTTTCTATTGGTGGAGGCGCTTTTCACCAAAGAAATCAAATTGAAAGGACCGCGAGCTACTTTAAAAGAAAATCCGAATGTTTATAAACTTTTTATTGTTTTTTATACGTTGCTTGTCCTTTTTTCGTTATTATGTATGTTTGGAATTATTGAATAAAATCTTATAGGTAAAGCATGGCTTATGTATTTTTTTTCATACATGATTTTTGTATTGTCAAAAAAAATAAAAGAAAGGAAGAACGCTAAAGACGTAAAAAAATAACGATTGTCTTTTGAAGGCTAGTTTTCTAAGGCTACTTGTATTTTCGGCTATAGTTCTCAAAGACGATATTCACGTTAAAATACTCATTCCGCTCATTGCCTTCGGAATCGACGACTTGCATGAGGTCGCAAGTATTGTCGCCATCGCTTACCGACTGCTGGCGTTTGAGTTTCCAGCCCATTATCCGCATCACGAAATATTCCTCCTCGACATCGATAACAATCCTCCCTTCCCGGCAATTCTTTCCGGAACCGCTTTGCCCGATAGAGCGCAGCAGCCCGATTTCAATATCGAGATGGCGTTTTGACTCGGCAGAATCCCCTAGCGCCTCCGACGCCCACGAAAGCATCCTGTGCGCCGTCATGTTGAGGTAATTTATGTCCAGAATGGACTTGGCCAATTTCTTGACCTCTGCGTAGTTTTTCTCGCCAGCAGCGGCATACATTTTTCTGTTCATTTCGTCAATCTTGCTCTGCTTGCGTTTCACGTACCAAGAAGTCCTAGCGCAGTTCAGGCGCAGGGCGGCATAGTCCACAGCCGTCTCCCCGCCCTTTACTTTGTTCAGAATATCGGAGCAAGTCTTTTCGTATTCGTCCGCATAGGACGTTGCAGCTAGGAACAGGGCTGCGATGAATGTCAGGGCTAGGCGTTTCATGGGGACCTCCTTTTCTGAGGAAGATACACATTCCTATCTCGCCCAGACCACACTTTCCATAATCCAAGTCATAATAATAGGCGCATCCCAAGCCCGCGGCGGCAGCACCGAAACCGATATTTTCTACATTTGCGGGCACTATGAGCATTTCTATCCCTCAGCTGCCCAAGGGCACGCGTGACTTTTACCCGGAAGCGCAGCGCATCCAGAACTACATTTTCGATACCTGGCGCAGTGTCGCCGAATCTTTTGCCTACGAAGAATATGAAGGCCCGATGTTCGAGCATCTGGAGCTTTACACCGGCAAGTCCGGCGAAGAGATCGTAAGCCAACTTTACAACTTCAAGGACAAGGGCGACCGCGAAATTGCGCTACGCCCCGAAATGACCCCGACGCTCGCCCGCCTCGTGATCCAGAAGGCCCGCGAGCTCAAGAAGCCCTTCAAGTGGTTCAGCATGCCGCGCCTTTTCCGTTACGAGAAGGCACAGAAGGGCCGCCTGCGCGAGTTCTTCCAGCTGAACATGGACATTATCGGCACCGAGAGCATCTACGCCGAAGCCGACCTGCTCGCCTCCATCGCCACGATGCTCCGCAAGTTCGGTCTGAAGGATGGCGAATTCGCAATTGGCGTCTCTAGCCGCAAGCTATTGGCCACCTACCTCGAAGAGATTGGCGCCCCGAACCCGGCGCTCGTCTACCCGGTGCTCGACCGCCGCCTGAAAATCGGCCCCGAAGCCTTTGCGAAGGCACTCGCCGACGCAGGCCTCACCGAAGAACAGGTGAAGATGCTCGACGACTTCATGAGCTGCAAGAGCATCGAAGAAGTCAAGACCAAGGTTCACAGCGAAAACGCCACCGCGGCCCTCGCCGAAATCGAAGACCTGTTCGCCACGCTGACGGCAGCAGGCTACGGCGAATGCGTGAACCTCGACCTGAGTATCGTGCGCGGCCTCGCCTACTACACGGGCATCGTGTTCGAAGTCTTTGACAAGGGCAAGTCCATGCGCGCCATCGCCGGTGGCGGACGTTACGACAGCCTCACCGAAAAACTCGGCGGCGAACGCATCCCGGGCGTGGGATTTGGCATGGGCGACGTGGTTCTCGCCGACCTGCTCGCAGAACACAACCTGCTCCCGAGCCCCAAGCAGAGCGTGGACTTCTACATTGCAAGTTTCACGAACGACATGAAGAAGGTCTTCGAGACCGCCCAGATGTTCCGCGACGCGAAGTTCGGCAACTGCTCCGTCTCGCACCCGCTCGCCCCGATGAAGATGGGCAAGCAGCTCGACCAGGCGAACTACCAGGGCGCAAAGATTGTCGTCTACGTGGACGGTTCCAAGGCCGGCGAAGGCGAATTCGAATACAAGGACATGCGCGTGGGCGAAATGCTCGTGGGCAACCCCGAAGCCATCGTTGAACGCCTCCGCACCACCCCGCAAAAAGCCGAATAAAAGCACATGACCCCGTTCAAATCATTTCTCAGTATCTTAAGTCTGTTCGTAGTTCTCGGGCTGCTCGCCTGGATTTACCCCGCCAGCGGCATCTCCATCGCCGACATCACCTTCCGGTTCCCCGCGCTTACCGACATCTTCGAGAAACAGGACCCCAACGCCATCGCGGAAGACAACAACACCGAGACCGACCCGCAGAAAGCTATCGAAGAAATGATGGCGGCCACGCAGGCAAAGGAATTCGCGGAATACTCCGACTCGCTCAAGTTCTACGAGGATTTCTTCAAGAACGGGCGCAACAGGTTCGACCTGCCGAACAACGATCCGACCTGGTTTGACAGGCTGTTCCTCAACCTCGAACTCGCGAAGATCGATTCCAGCACGGTACACATTATCCACTACGGCGATTCCCAGCTCGAGGAAGACCGCATTTCGGCGACCATCCGTGAAGACCTGCAATCTGAATTCGGCGGTGGCGGACCGGGCATGCTCCCGGCGGTGCTGAGCATCCCGTCGCAGACGACCAGCGTGTGGAACAACGGCGACCTGACGCGTTTCATCATGTTCGGTACCGAAGAAGACCGCGCCGACCACAACCGCTACGGCCCTCTCGCCCAGGTGAGCAAGTTGCAGGGCAGCGCCGTCATCGGCATCAAGAAGCGCGAAGACAAGGAAGGCAAGTTTGCGCACGTGGGCGGTTACGGGCTCATCCGCGTTCTTGCCAGCAAGCGCGGGAACCTCAAGGTGCGACTCGCCTACGAGACGATCGTCGTCGAGAACGAAGGCACGGACAAGGAAAAGCGTAAGAAGAAGTTCGTAGACGCTCCTGCACCGACCGACGAAAAGTACAACAAGCTCCGCGTATTCACGTGGAAGCTCCCCGACACCACTTCGAACGCGAAGGTCTATCTTTCCGGCAATGCGGAAATCTACTCTGTCTCCGTGGACGGCCCGTTCGGCGTCGCGGTAGACAACGTTGCCATGCGCGGCAGCTCGGGCACGGTATTCAGCCGCATGGACAAGGAACTCCTCGCCGAATCGTTCAAGGCAATGAACGCGAAGCTCATCATCATGGAATACGGCGGAAACCTCGTCCCGAGCATCAACAAGAGCAACATCGAGTACAACAAGAACCTCATCGCCAAGCAGATCCAGGTCATCCAGGCAGCCAACCCCGATGCAGACATCCTGTTCATCGGCCCCGCCGACATGGCCCGCCAGATTGACGGCAAGATGAAAAGCTACCCCGGCCTTTTGCCCACCATCGAGTTCCTGCGAGAAGTCGCACTCGAGAACGGCGCAGCCTACTGGGACATGTACCGCGTGATGGGCGGCGAAGGAGCCATGCGCAAGTGGGTCAAGCAGAGCCCGCCGCTCGCCGGAGCCGACTACATCCATTTCAGCCGCAAGGGTGCCGCCTACATGGGCGAACTCTTCGTCAACGCGCTCCGCATGCACTACGACTACTTCAAGTTCCGCGACAAGCACAAGATTGACGACGCCAAGTTGAAGGATATACAGAAGTTCAAGGCGGAGGCGAAATGACAAGACTCCCGCGCATTCTTTGCCTCATGGCAGGCGTCCTCGTAACCGCGCTATTCGCAGCTCCCCCGGTTTCTACGCCCGGAAGCTACATCATCGACTTTTCCAAATACGATTTCATCGATTCTACGCTCAACATCATCCAGTTCCCGGGCGGCAAGGATTCGTTCGAGCCCTTCTTCCAGAAGATGGACTCGCTCGTGTTCGAGAACAAGGGCAAGATCAACATCCTCCATATCGGCGGTTCGCATATCCAAGCAGACGTCGTCTCCGGGCGAATCCGCGAGCACCTGATCAAGGAATATCCGGGTTCTTCTGCCGGTCGCGGCTTCGTGTTCCCGTATTCCGCCGCACGCACCAACACGCCTTCCAGCTACGGCTCCAAGTACAAGGGCGTGTGGGACATGAGCAAGAACGTGTTGCGCGAAGTCAAGAAGCCACTCGGCCTCCTCGGCATTGCGGTCAGCACCAGCGACCCGCGCGCAGAATTTTCGCTTTTGCTCGACAAGTACAACTCCACCCCCATTTACGAGGAAACCCGCTTCCGCCTCTTCGGGTACAGCGACAGCAACAACGTTGTCCCCGTCCTCGTAGTCGATTCGGTGGATATCAAGGGCGTTTACGATTCCCTCACGCAGAGCTACGTTTTCAAGAGCCCCCGCCCGATAGACACGCTCAACTTCGCCTTCCGCTGGTCAGACAAGGAACTGCAGGCCAAAGTAACGCAGTACCTCATCGATTCGCTCGTGCAGGATTCCATCTACCGCGCAAGTCTAGACACGCTTGCCGCCGACTCAAGCAACGCCACGCAGAGCAAGGATTCTGCATCCGGGAAAAACGCCGGCAAGGATGCGCTCCCGCAGGCACAGGAAGCCTCTGCGGATTCCATGTTCCAGGGCGACTGCGACATTATGGACACGACCTGCCTCGAGAAGGAAGAACCCAAGAACGACCTGCTCGCCGCTTGCAGAGTCTTCCTGAATTCTACCAAGGCCGATACGACCGCAAAAGACACGATTGCAGCAGATTCAACCCGCAAGAACGATTCCACCGTCGTGGCCGACACTCTCCAGAAGGCGATATGCGATTCGCTGATCGCGCTTTCCGAGACGCTCTCCATCGTGCGCCCGCGCTTCACGCTCACAGGCGTCATCTCCGAATCGGACTACCCCGGAATTGTCTACACGAACGTGGGCATCAACGGTGCCCGCATCGCGCACTACTTCGAGGAAGTCTGCCCGCTGTTCGAGAAGGAACTCACCTTCCTCAAGCCCGACCTCGTGATATTCGCCATCGGCATCAACGACGCGAACGTCGAAAAATTCGACGACAAGACCTTCCGCAACAACTACGACATTCTCATCGAGCGCATCCGGCGCGTGAACCCGAATGTCGCCTTCATTTTCGAGACGAACAACGACATGTACCGCAAGGTGCGCAAGCGCCGCTACGTGCAGCACCCCGTAGGCGAACAGGCGCGCAAGGCGTTCTTCCAGCTCGCCGAAAAGCACAAGGCCGGCGTATGGGACAAGTTCTCGCTGATGGGCGGCCTGGGCTCCATGGCCAAGTGGGAAAAGGCGAGTCTCGCGAAGAAGGACAAGATCCACTTCAACATGGCGGGCTACCACCTGCTCGGCGACATGTTCTACAAGGCGCTCATCGATTCGTACCAGGAACACATCGCGAACCTGCCCGCGCTTGAACCGTCAGCAAAGAAACCTGAGGACAAACCGAAGAAATAGAAGAGCACCGCGTCGCTCAGGATGACACAATACCATGCTAGACTACCTAATTCCCTACCTTACCCGCACATTCGCATTCGACCCGAACAGCCCGCTTCTCTTTACGCAGTTTTACTTCTGGGGATTCTTCGCGGTCGTATTCGCCATCTTCTCGCTCGTCCATAGGAAACTTCTTCTCCGTAACGCGTTCCTGTTTGCCACAAGCCTGTTCTTCTACTACAAGACGAGCGGCAGCTACGTGTGCATTCTCATTTTCTGCGTTCTCGCGAACTTCTTCATAGGCAAGTGGATTGAAAAGGCTCAAGTGCAGTGGAAAAAGAAGTTCCTGATGATTATCGTCGTCATCATCGACCTTCTGGTGCTGTGCTACTACAAGTATTCCTACTTCTTCTTGGATGCGCTCCGCGACTTTACCGGCATCGATCTTCACGTCTACAACTTCTTCGCTGCCGCGAGCAACAAGCTATTCAACACGCACTCGCTGGTCGATACCATCATCTTGCCGGTGGGCATCTCGTTCTTCACGTTTCAGGCGATGAGCTACTGCATCGACATCTATCGCGGCAAGATCAAGCCCGTAACGAACCTCCTGAACTTCGGTTTCTACCTCTCGTTCTTCCCGCAGCTCGTGGCAGGCCCCATCGTGCGCGCCGACAAGTTCGTCCCGCAGCTCTACAAGCCGTATTTCCTCCCGCGCCGCACGTTCGGCATCGCCGTATTCTGGATTCTGAACGGTCTCGGCAAGAAGATTATCTTGAGCGACTATCTCGCGACAAATTTTGTGGACCGCGTGTTCGACCAGCCGCTGCTCTACACCGGCCTCGAGAACCTCATCGCGCTCTTCGCGTACTCTCTGCAGGTCTACGCCGACTTCTCGGGCTATACCGACATCGCCATCGGTGTAGCACTCCTGATGGGATTCCGCCTGCCACAGAACTTCAACAGTCCCTACAAGGCGCTCTCCCCCACAGAATTCTGGCGCCGTTGGCACATCTCGCTTTCCAGCTGGTGGCGCGACTACCTCTACATTCCGCTGGGCGGTAACCGCAACGCCACCCTCGGCACGTTCTTCTGGATGGGCTTCCTGAGCCTTGTGGCCATCATGCTTTCGGGCAGCGTGTGGGTCGCCATCGCACTCATCGCGCTATTCCTGTACATTTCAATCTACGCCTACTTCAAACCGGATTCCCGCAAGTTCATCACCACCAACATGAACGCCATGGCCACGCAAATCGTAGGCGGCTGGTGGCACGGTGCCAGCTGGAACTTCATCATCTGGGGCGGCCTCAACGGTTTCGGCCAGGTGTTCAATAAAATCTGGTGCAAGCGCAGCATCACCTTCCGCGCCTCCGCAGCACTCTTCCTCTTTGCCGTGAGCGCGATTGTCTACAAGAACTTCCACCTCCCCATCTGCGCCATAACCGCAGTCTGGTTCGGCGTGCTTTTCACCGGCATATTCTCCGTGATGATTTTCCGCCTCTTCAGCCAGAAGACATACCACTGGCTGTATGTGGCCTGGAACGTGACGCTCACCTTCGTGTTCATCACGTTTACGCGACTCTTCTTCCGCGCAGGCTCTAACCTCGACCCCGCCGAAGCAAACGAAGTCGCCTGGAATACGGCCAAAAACATGGTGAACCAGATGGGTTCCGCCTGGCGCTGGGACACGCTCGGCACCATCGCGTGGGAACACATCAACATCATCCTCGTGTTTATCGCAGGCATGCTCATCCACTGGGTCCCCAAGAAATGGAAGAGCCGCTACCGCATCATGTTCGCCTCGCAGCCCCTCCCGCTCATGGTCCTCAGCACGGCGTTCATCATCTTCGTAATTTACCAGTTCATGAGCGCGGACAGTTGCCCGTTCATCTACTTCCAGTTCTAGTTTTTTATATTTGGGCGAAGAATACAAACAAAGGAGAAAAAACATGTACAAACTCGTTAGTTTATTCTTTGCATTAGCCATATCCACGGCTTTTGCACAGCACGGCGGTCCCGAGGCTTCTACCGTCGATGTCAAAGGCAAGCACACCATCACCTTTAATCGAGGATTCTTCGGCGACGATTACACCGTTGACGGCCGTGAATCCAACGTAGACGAAGTCGAGAATCTCCTCCCGTACGTACCCGACGCAAACGATCAGTGGAAAACGGGCAACATCCTACGTTACGTTTCGTGGGGAGTCGCCTTTGTCGGCGGTTTCTGCGTAGGCTACGGAATCATGGACTCGCAGAACGACTCAGAATACGGGACATTCGGTAACGGCAGAGGCCCGATAATCATCGGCGGAGCGCTCGCCATTGTTGCAGGCCTAATCATGGAGAAAGTCGGCAATTCCAAGAAGGACGGAGCCATCGAACTTTACAACAGCCAGAGCGGCAAGAACCAGGCTCCCGTAACCGAAAGCGAAGACTCCACCGACGAAATTACCGAAGAAGAGACCAGTTTCAACATACAGATTGGCCCGACACCGCAGGGCGGCATAGGTCTCGCGTTCAATTTCTAGCGTAAATCCGCACGGGCTCCATAAATTTTATATTTAAACCCGTGGATTCCTCTTCGCAAAAAACAGCATTCGAAAAACGGCTAAAGCGGCAAGTCATCGGAAAGCCTCGCCGCTTTTTGGCTATTGCTCCGCTCGGTTTCGAACAAACTCTCGTTGATGAATTGACGATTATCAGTCAATTGCCTGATAATCGTCATCCTGAGCAACGCGAAGGATCCAGTGCGGAAACAATCGCAGAAAAACCGCACATCATCGCAGACGGCAAGGTCGAATTCACCGCGAAAATCACGGAAGCGTGGAAGGCCGTCGCCTACAGCCGCATCGCAAACCGCATCCTGATGCACATCGCCGATTTCCATGCCGAGAACTTCCGCGAACTCGAGAAGAAAGCCGCCGAAATCCCGTGGGAACTGTACCTGCCATCGGGCCCTGTCACCCCCGACACCGTAAGCATCCACGTGACCTGCAAGCATTCGCGCCTGTACCACAGCGACGCCGTCGCAGAACGCCTGTACAAGGTAATTAGCGCATGCCCCGCCCCATCGTCATCCTGGACGCAAAGCGTCCGGGACCCATACGGTTCCGACCCGCACTTGTCTAAAGAGGCCGCGCCTAAGCAAAACCTCTTCGTCACCCTCATCGACGACCGCTGCACTATCTGGCTCGACCTTGCCGGCGAGGAACTGTACAAACGCGGGCAAGAGCGTTTCGTGAACGACGCCCCCCTCAAGGAAACCATCGCAGCCGCGATGCTCTTTGAATCCTTCCGCATGGTTTTGAGCACATCTCCATCACACATTTCACACTCCACATCCCACACTCCTCATTACACATTGTTTGATCTCATGGCAGGGAGCGGCACGTTCAGCCTCGAAGCGGCATACATCGCAAACGGGCTCATTCCCGGAAAGTGCCGCGACTTCGCGCTCAAGCACCAGCCCGCCTTCAAGGAAGCCACGTGGAATTACATCATTAATGAAGCGTCGTCGAACGAAGTGACCGCGGCAATCACGAAACAGCGTCTAAACATCCTCACCAGCGACATCTCGGAAAAGGCAGTCGGCATCATCAAACACAACATGGAATGCTCGCCGCTTGCCACAATCGCGCCAAACACAATCGACCCGCAGCAGCGCGACTTCTTTACCTACACCGCCAAAGAAATCGCAGAGGCATGTTCCATAGGCGATAACGCTCTTCCCTCCGCGACAAACGGCTCGCAGCCCGCAATTCTCCTGAACCCGCCCTACGGCAAACGCCTGGACTTTGACGCCCCGAAGCTCTACACGAAAATTGGCAAAAAGCTCACGGAACTCGCACGCGAACTAGAACCCTTCGGCAAGAAACTCTCCGTCGCAATCATCGCCCCGAAAGACGATTCCCGCCCCGGCAGCAACTACACGTGCACAACGAACCTGCTGCGCGAATGCCCCGCCCTCGACCCGGCACGCAACCCACAAGCAAAACGCATCGAGACCAGTCACGGCGGGCTCGGACTGAACGTTTTCATCACACTTTTTTGATACGAAAGTTCCCGCGTTTGTTACCAAAAATCAACACACGCAAAATAAGGAACACTTGGAGAACACTTTGTTTTGACAAAGGTCACTCTAACCAAATTTTTACATTGATTTTGGCGATATAATATATATTTTTCGGGTGAATGTTTGGGCAATCAACGAGGTAAACATGAAATTTCCTTTCTTTAAGACTCTGCTGATTTCGGGCGTGTTGGTGCTCGCCTGGAACTGCGACCAAAGCACCGTCGCTACTCCGGACCCGCAAACTATCAACCAGTTTGCCACGGTGCCCACCACCAGCTGGATTTTCAATGGTGACATGATCTACGTCATCACCCCGACAGAAGCCGGACTCATCGTTACGGATGCCGCGGGCGCACCCATCGGTGCCTTTGATATCGGGACCGGCACCATCATCAATGGCGAAGGAGCGCAGGTCGCCACAGGAATCGACCTTACCTCCCTTATAAGACTCACTCCGGAACAGACTCTTATCGAACCCAACGGCAAAATCACCGACATGGAAGGCAACGTCCTTTTCGACCCTGACGCCGTAGTTCCGCCCCAGGGTGGCGATGAACCTGTTCAGGGCGGTGACGAACCGGTCCAAGGCGGTGACGAGCCTGTTCAGGGCGGCGATGAACCGATCCAGGGCGGTGACGAACCGGTAATTTCCAGCTCGGAAACCCCGGTCACTCCGGCTTCTTCCGCAACGCCGGATAAGCCGAAATCTTCCAGCTCTAGCCAGCAGGTGCAACCGAAGTCCTCCTCTGCCACGCAGCAGCCGACGGCCCAGTGCACCGAAAACCAGTGCCTCGACGCCCCCTCGGGCAAGTGCGTCAGCCCTTACGAAAACCTCAAGGGCTCCAAGAACGAACAATACGCCTACGACAAGGAATGCAAGCTGAATTGCTATTACGACCCGGAAGGCAAGAACTGCCAGAACATGGGCGCAGGCACTACACCCAAGTCTTCCAGCAGTGCTAAGTCGAGCTCCAGCGCCAAGCCGGCAAGTTCTTCTGCCACGCCGAAGTCCTCTAGCAGCGCTCCGAAGTCCAGCTCCTCGGCAACTCCGGCCTCCAGCGCCACTCCGAGCGGCGGAAACGATTCCGAAGCCTCCAAGTACATCGACAAGGGTAAGGGCGGCCAGCAGGGCTGGGCAACCCGCTACTGGGACTGCTGCATGCCTAGCTGCGGCTGGAGCGAAAACGCCGGCGGCAACCCGACCAAGACCTGCGACGCCAAGGGCAAGAACCCCATCGGCAGCGGTAGCGGCAGTATCTGCAGCGGCGGTCAGGGCACTACCTGCACAAGCCAGATTCCCATAATCGCAAGCGACAAGGTCGCCTACGCCTTCGCGGCTGTTCCGGCTGCCGACGGCGGCAAGTGCGGCAAGTGCTTCGCCCTCACCTTCACCGGTACCGGCAAGTACGAGACCAAGGCCAACCACAAGGCACTCGCCGGCAAGACCCTCGTCGTGATGGCATCCAACATCGGCGGCGACGTGAACCACGGCCAGTTCGACGTGATGATTCCGGGCGGCGGTCTCGGTGCATTCGACGGATGCAGGAACATGGGCTGGGGTAACCAGGGCGAAAAGTACGGTGGCCTCCTCTCCAACTGCGAAAGCGAAGTCGGCTACGACGGCGACCTCCTGACCAAGCGCAAGGAATGCCTCACCAACAAGTGCAACGAAGTCTTCAAGAACGACTCCGAAGCCAAGCAGGGCTGCCTCTTCCTCGCCACCTGGATGGAAGCCGCAGGCAACCCCAACCACGAATTCAAGGAAGTCGAGTGCCCGCAGGCCCTCAAGTCCAAGTGGTAAAAACGTCATCCTGAGCGCGGCTACGCGCGAAGGATCCAGCCCCTCATGTCATCCCCGCCTCCGAGCGGGGATCTTTTTTTTCAATTGTCATCCTGAGGAGCGAAGACAGCGCACGTCATCCTGAGTCCCCTGTAAGGGGACGAAGGATCCAGACCCGCGTTAAAACAAGTCCCTTATAGAAACCTTCCGCAGCCTGATGCGTATAGGAATCGACCGGACAAACATCTTCCAGTAACTTATTTCCGACCAGAAAACGTCCATCGGAGAGAACGGGCAGAACCTTATGGCACGCCAGCGACGCCCGAACCACCGCGTAACAAAGTTGCGGTATTGCACCCCGTAATAAAAGCCGAAATTCCCGCCCACGAGGATTTTCGCGAGCATCTGCTGGCCAAGCCGCTCATCCGGCTCGCAGAGCATCCGTTCGCTCTTCAGCCCATAAACATGCCCGAGCACCCACATCAGTGCCTTCGCGACGCGCAAATGCCCGAATGAACTGAGCCTCTCGGCAATCTCGCGCCGGTCGCTATCGCTAGCCCGGTTAAGCAGAATGTAGTAGTCGGTAATCTGCTTCAGGCCTATCCCGCCCGAGATGAAATGCGTCTGGATGTGGGCCAGCTGCATCGCCAAAGCGAACTTGAGCGACGGGACATAGAACCCCTCCGGCACAAGTTCCAAATTTTCGATTTCACGCGCAAGGTAGCGTTGCAATACTTTGTTCGTAAACGGGTTCCTGTTCCCCGAAGAAGGCTTGAAATGCACCTCCACATGCACACCGTTCACCGGCTGCGCAAGATGTACATGGTGACCGCTACGGGAAAGAATCTTCTTCGCCTCGGCATAGAGTTCCTCGCGCGACCTGTTCCTCGAAAAGAAGAACGAGCCCGAAAACTCCGGTCGAATCATCCCGAGTTTTTCCAGCAATGCAATAACGCTATCGCGCCCGCCTTCCACCCAGATATCGATATCACCCGCTTGGCGGATAAACGCGTCAGGGTAAAGACGAGCATTGGCCGCACCCTTCAATATGGCAGACCGCCTCCCCTGCGCCTTGAAAAGCTCCGTGAGCTTCGCCGCTTCCTGGTTTACAATGCGGTTGTGCCCGCGGATTGCCTCAGCCTCGCTCGCCCACTGGAACGCCAGGTCCAACGGCGGCTGCCGGTCTTTGGGGAGCTTGCAGATACCCGCATAGGCGATGCCCACCACAGAGAGCTTGGAAGCAAGTGAATACAAAAGAGACCACTCTTCAGCGGTCTCTACGTTGAAATTTGCAGACTCTTCACTGCCCGCACTGAATGCGAGCCGAATGAGTGAAAACAGATGCTCGTGGATGTTTTGTTCCACTAAGTTATGCTATCGGGTCCTGTTCGTGGGGAGCGAGGCTAAATCCGCCGTTACAATTTTCGTCACCATCACAAGAACCGCAAAGCGGCTGAACCTGGCTAACGAGATTTACAATCTTCATTTCCGGCTCTGCATATTCCTTTTTGGTTTCCATAAAATCCTCTTTTAGTCTCGTGGAATAATACCTATACCCATACCATTACTATCCTGCAAAAGATTTGCAGGATGTTCTAGGGCAACAATCTTCATTTCCGGAGCGATATATTCTTTCTTTTCGTCCATAATTATCGAACCATCACCTGTTTACCATTAAAATAGTAAATTCCCTTGGAGGTCGGCTTAGCATCCAGACGGCGTCCCTTCATATCGAACCTATGGTCAATGGCCCTAATTACACCGGAAGACGGATTAAACCTGCCAATGATGGTTGTTTCTTCAGTTTCACGCTCAATAAACTCAACTTCCATTGAACTGGAACCAGAATCTTCGCCAATAGCCGCAGTTTCTATAGAAGACTTAGCAAGCAAACGACGGGCTTTGGACTGTGTCGAGGACTTGTCATCCTGTTGGGTGTTATAAAGATAAGCACGGAAAGGATTAATATAGGCTCCGGCACCAGCACGCAAGAACTTTCCAACCTTTGTTGGATCAGGATTTCCATTTGCTACATACCCCCAAACCTGCCTATCACCCGTAGCCCAGGTTTGACGAGAATAGACTCCTCTAAACTGCCATTTGCCTCCATCAACACTTTGCTTACTAGCAGGAACTACAATATCATTTGTATTCAAAGTAACGGTTTCTTTTTCACCAAGATTGAAAATAAGTGTATCAGAAGACGGAATGAATATATAAGGAGTATTTGCCCTGATTATTCCATTTTCGACATCTTCATAGAACAACGCCTTTGGTATACTCTCATCAACATAAGCAAATTCCTTGAACGAGCCACCAGATATCTTCGTTGTGTCTATCGAGAACGGAAGCATGATTGTGGAATTTATTCCAACTGTGAAAGAACGTACAAATTCGACATGGTCCACCACTACATCCGAAGAAATATTGACAGCTTCTGTAGAATTCCCGTTGATTTTTGCAGTCTTTGATCCATCGCTGTTCTCGTAAACCTTGATAGCACCAAAGTCTTGCACAAGGAACGGATACACCTTATTCCACTTGGCATACACAGTTATCGAAGCTGCTGCCGAAGTATAGATGGTCTCTATGGACGAATTGCAATCATCGCCAGTAGACCAGCAGAGGAATTCATAGCCTTCCTTAGTCGGATCCTGAAGTGTTATATCTAGATCTTCAATTGTGTAGCTAGCCGGATTAGCACCATTGTTCACGCCACCATCAAGATTATAGGTAATCGTGTAGGTTGCTAAGGTCCAATGCGGATAGAGATCAAGAGCAGCATTGTCCGTGTAAGTTCCGCCAAGAGGATACTTAACGGCTTCACCATCTTCTGCAATCATCCAACCATCCTGAGTGTAACCATCTCGAGTGAATACTTCGTTAGAAAGGGTAAAGTCTACGTCATATGCCTTCACACCAGAAGCAATTTCACCAGAGCCATTTTCACCAGCATTATAAGTGATCGTGTAAGTAATCTGAGACCACTTGGCATAAAAATGCGCTTCGCCAGTCGAACCCGCAGCAATGCCGTCAACCGGCACTTCAGCATCTTCACTTAAGAACCAGCCCAAGAAGTTGAAACCAACCTTTGTCGGCTCATTAAGAACAATCGGGAATTCATCTTCAACCGTGTACGTTTCCGGATTCGACGTCTCGAACGTCGCACCTTCGACATTGTGGTAAGTGATGGTATATGTTTCAATAGTGAACTGAGCGGTAAGTTCAAGATTACCCGTAGCACCTCCAGCAACAGTCGTCACCTTTTCACCTTCGCCATTGAACCAGCCTTCGAACGTGTATCCGTTCTTCACGGCATCCTTAAGCGTAAATGCATCTGTTTCGACAGTGTAGGAAGCCGGATTGTCATTGTCGTTAGACGCGCCTTCTTCAAGCACGTAGGTAATTGTGTAAGTGTTTATCACCCAGTGCGGATAAAGCGTAATGTCGGCATTTTCCGTGTACGGGCTGCTCACGACATCGCCATTTACATTCTCCCAGCCATCCTGCGTATAACCGGTACGTGTAAACGTCTCGCTAGAAAGAGCAATGTCAACACCATGAGTCTTCGTATCCGGAGCAACATTGCCTTCACCTTCACCAGCATTATAGGTGATTATGTAGGTCTTCAGAGTCCACTGAGCCGTAAGTGTTCTATCTCCATAGGAGCCTTGCGGAAGTTCCGTTATCACTTCGCCTGTTTCACTATCAAGCCAACCAACAAAATCATACCCTTCCCTACTTGGGACGGAAAGCACAATATTTGCAGATTCAATAGTATACTTGAAACTCAAATCAGCATCCATTGAGCCTTCATTCAAATCATAAGTTGCGGTATATTCAACCGGTTTCCAATACGGATAGAGCAAAAGATCTTCATTTGCAGTATAACTAAAACCTAGCGCATAAACTTTTTGTTTACCATCTTCAACCGCCCAACCATCTAGTTTGTAATGATCGCGCACATAATTATTAATAGATTTTTTTAGGGTAATTTTTGCGTCTTTAGCTTTAAGCTGTTTATCTTCCGCCGCAGACGTACCATTTAAAGCACTTCCGGGGTTATAAACAATCTCGTTATTCCATTTTGCATAAACTGTTATGTCGTTATTAATATTCTCTATGTTTTCAATCTTATTTTTTAAAGCAATTTCCTTATACCATCCACCAAAATGGAATCCATCATAAGTCGCAGGAAGCAAAGCAATCTTAGAATGTCCTGTATACTTGGTGATATTCATACTATTATTAACACCACCATTCGTTTCATACGAAACGTTATAAACCGGACAATCCCAATGCGGATACAGTTTTAAACTGGAATTACCCTCATATAAAGCACCCAGTTCATAATCTTTTTGACCAAGATCGGTCAAAGACCAACCATCTTGCGAACAGCCGCTAATAGCAAACGCGTCAACACTCCCTTTCAAATGAAAATCTTGCTGGTCATGATCTTTTATATCCGGGTCAACCGTGGAAGATATATAAATACCAGACAAATACTGTATTGTGTAGGTTATAGGTATCCATTTTGCATAAATAGTTTTATCATCACTTAAGCCACTCGGATCAATGCGATTCGCGACATCTCCAAATTTGTCGTCATAATACCACCCATCAAATGTATATCCATTTTTCTCAGGGGTTGCAAGATTAAATGCATTCGTTTCAACCGTACAAGAATTTAAATTTCCTTCAGGATTCGAAACATTGTCTATAACTTCACCAGTAATTGCATTTAAATGTTTATATGTAATGGTATAGGGAACAAGTTCCCATTTAGCAAAAAGGGTTATATCTTTTGTTAAAACTTGATTAAAGCTATATACTCCATTAGAACATGATTCATCGCTGCACCAGTCGACAACTTTATATCCAGATTTAGTAATGACTTCTGTCGGTCTAACCGCTGTCTGTCCTTGATCCACATGTTTAACAAATTGAATAACATTATAGCCATACAATGAAGCATTAAATGTAACACGGTATGTTATCACCTTCGTCCACACAGCATATAAAGTTGTCTCCTCGGTAATATTTATACTCGTCAAATCAACAGTATGTTCCGCAACATTGTCATTCTCTTCAAGAGCATCTTGCGAAATAGTTGACCAACCGGTAAAATAAAATTTCGTAACATTGCCCAAGTCGTCTTCAATTTCATAAATGGTAGGAACATCAAATTCATTGGTTGAAACCACACCATGTTTTGCTACCATAATTTCGTATTTCTTAGTTTTACCATCTGGAAAGGTCGCTTCAGAAAAATATTCTTCTGAGCCGGCCTTAAATATCACCTTATAATAATCATACCATACTGCATAGATTGTTTTTTCTTTATCAGAAAGTCCTAATTCATCTTCTGGTTCACCAGCATTTTTATCAGTAGACCAGCCAGCAAACATTTTCCCTTCTTGCATCGGAACTGTTATTCCTTCCCCAGTAATCAATGCTCCCTTAGCAACTAATTTTGACAATTCAAGCTTTTCTCCAGAGAAAAAGCCCCCATTCGCATCAAATTTTATTTTATATCCATCAGATCCGTTCAAAGACGGATTCGTTTGTCCAACAGACCACACTTCAGAATGATTTCCTTCACATACATCCCCTTCACTCCAAGTGTTCCCATTTAATAAACATGCAACTTCTTCCGTATTCAAATTATCCTTATATTGCGTTTCAAATTCTACATTTGCAGGTAGAACCCCCACTCCATCGTAATTTCCAGAATAGAATAAATTATCTGCTGTTAGCGACCCAACATTTTCATAGTTACCAGCAATTGCACCAACATTTCCATTAAGAGTATACAAATTATCTCCTGAATAAACACAGGATTCTATAGTAACGGTTCCACCATTACGAAGGGCTCCAACTACACCTCCAACATAGGTTTCCGCTCCAGTAGCAACGATGCTAACATTGCTAATACAATTTATTATTGTTGCATTTTTCACATTTCCAACCACACCTCCAACACGATTTTTCGCCCCACTCGTTGTAATGGAGCCAGAAACAACACAATTTTCAACTTTACCAGACGACTGCCAAGCAACTACAGCACCAACAGAAATCGGACTTGAGGATCCGGCCAAACCAGATTCTCCTGTAGCAACTGCTGCCTGTATGTCAACATCTTTTAATACAAGGTTCTGTACAGTTCCGCCATCAAGAATACCTACAAAAGCAACATTTTGAGCATATGCCTTTGTTGCATCATAGCTTCGTAACGAATCCGTTTTTAAACTTAAATTCGATATTTCAAAATTTTGGCCATTAAATGTCCCCTTAAAGCCAGGAACATTTGTTCCCGATCCTATCGGAACAAACCATTTTTTCTCCATATCAATTGATTTGGTCAATATTGCTTTTGTATCTTTCTTTACTTTATTCACATAGCAAGAAAACCACGCCAATTTTTCTGGCGAATCAATTTCATAAAAACCATCTTTATCTGCATCTGTAGCCACTTCTATGGTGAATCCTCCCCATGTCGTATTAGCTTCACAATTAGCGCCAAACGCCTGCCCGAAGACGGTCAGAAGGAGAATCAGGGTCAAATTTCTTAATTTCTGGTAAATACGCATGTTTTTACCTCTCTTTTTTGTAAAAAATAATAAATTATCAGGCATTTCGCGTAAACTAATTAATACCAAGTGCCGAATTGTGAGTAAATTCAACGATTTTTGCATAAACTAGTTACCTTTCGTGCAATCATTTACTTACATTTATTACAATTTTCTTACTTTTGAGTTTTTGCCTAAAAAACGGGCTTTTTCACTATCCCTATAAAAAATGTGGGATTTGACACCTGAAACGGCAAAAAACGCCTTTTTCAAGGCCGTTTCAACGTTGATTTTCTACATTTTCCGCATAAAAACAAACAAAAGGACATACTATGCCGAAACTTCGTTCGCTCAAGACTATGGAAGGCCGTGAAATGGCCGGTGCACGCGCCCTTTGGCACGCAACTGGAACCAAGGTGGAAGACTTTGGTAAGCCGGTGATTTGCGTGGTGAACAGCTACACTCAGTTTGTTCCGGGCCACGTTCACCTCAAGGACTTGGGCCAGGTGGTCGCCCGCGCTATCGAAGCCGCTGGCGGTGTCGCCAAGGAAATGAACACCATCGCCGTGGACGACGGTATCGCCATGGGCCACGACGGCATGCTCTACAGCTTGCCCAGCCGCGATTTGATTGCTGACTCTACCGAATACATGGCTAACGCCCACCGCGCCGACGCCCTCGTGTGCATTTCTAACTGCGACAAGGTGACTCCGGGTATGCTCATGGCCGCCATGCGCCTCAACATCCCCGCTATCTTCGTTTCTGGCGGTCCGATGGAAGCTGGCCACGTGACCACGAAGGACGGCAAGGACCGCGCCCTCGACCTGATTGACGCCATGATCGATTCCGCTGACAGCTCCGTGAGCGACGAAGACGTGGCCGCCATCGAAGCGAACTCCTGCCCCACATGCGGTTCCTGCTCCGGCATGTTTACCGCGAACTCCATGAACTCCTTGACCGAAGCCCTCGGCCTCAGCCTCCCGGGCAACGGCACCATCGTCGCTACCCACGCCGAACGCAAGAAGCTGTTCGAAGCCGCCGGTAAGCGCATCGTGGAACTCTGCCACCAGTATTACGACAATAACGACGAAAGCATCCTCCCGCGCAGCATCGCCACGAAGGACGCCTTCGAAAACGCCATGCGCCTCGACATCGCCATGGGCGGTTCCTCCAACACCGTGCTCCACCTACTCGCCGTGGCCCAGGAAGCGGGCGTTGACTTCACCATGAAGGACATCGACCGCCTCTCCCGCAACACGCCGTGCATCTGCAAGGTCGCCCCGACCGTCCACAACATCCACGTTGAAAACGTGAACCGCGCCGGTGGCATCATGGGCATTCTCGGTGAACTGGACCGCATGGGCCTCATCCACAAGAATGCAAAGACCGTTCACGCCGCTACGATGGGCGAAGCCCTCGAAGCGAACGACCTGAAGCGTAACCCGACCGAAGAAGCCAAGCAGCGCTATCTCGCTGGCCCGGGCCGCAAGTACAACCTGGTCGCCTTCTCGCAGAACTTCATGTACCCGGACCACGACCTCGACCGCGCTAACGGCGCTATCCGCGACGGCGAACACGCCTACACCAAGGACGGCGGCCTCGCTGTTCTGTACGGTAACCTCGCCGTGGACGGCTGCATCGTGAAGACCGCCGGCGTCGACGAATCCATCTTCAAGTTCACTGGCCCCGCCGTGGTGTTCGAAAGCCAGGAAGATGCCGTGAAGGGCATTCTCGACCCGAACGTGGTGAAGGCTGGCGACGTGGTCGTCATCCGCTACGAAGGCCCGAAGGGTGGCCCCGGCATGCAGGAAATGCTCTACCCGACCTCTTACCTCAAGAGCCGTCACCTCGGCAAGTCCTGCGCCCTCCTCACCGACGGTCGTTTCTCCGGCGGTACGAGCGGTCTCTCCATCGGCCACGCTTCTCCGGAAGCCGCCAACAAGGGTAACATCGGCCTCGTGCACACGGGCGACGTCATCGAAATCGACATTCCGAACCGCTCCATCAACGTGCAGCTCACCGACGACGAACTCGCCGAACGCCGCAAGGAAATGGAAACTCGTGGCGCCAAGGCATGGCAGCCGGAACACCGCGACCGCGTGGTGTCCAAGGCCCTGCAGGCATACGCTGCGATGGCTTCTAGTGCCGACAAGGGTGCTGTCCGCGACCTGTCTCTGATTGGAGTCAAGTAAGAACCGTATGGATCCCGGCCGCATCGCGGCCAGGATGACAATTAAACGAAGCCTGAATGACTGAGAAAAGAATGGATTCACTTCTCAAGCCTTTTATGAATTCCCGCAAGGTGTATGTGCCGGGGAAGATTTTCCCGGACATCCGCGTGGGTATGCGTGAAATTTTGACTGAAGACCCCGAGACGCCGGTGGTTCCCGTGTACGACACGAGTGGCCCCTACAGCGATGTAGACGCCAAGCTGGACGTGACGAAGGGTATTGAACGTTTCCGCGAATCGTGGATTATGGAACGCGGTGATGCCGAACAGTTGGACGACATGACATCTGCTTACGGCCGCGCCCGCCGAGAAAACCACGAGCTGGACCACCTGCGCTTTAACGCCGAGCACCACCCGCTCCGCGCAAAGGCGGGTCACCACCTGACGCAGCTGGACTACGCCCGCAAGGGGATCGTCACCAAGGAAATGGAATACGTGGCCATCCGCGAAAACCAGCGCCTTGATGAATTGCAGGCCCAGGGCAAGATCAAGATTGCCGGCTCCCCCATTACCGCCGAGTTCGTGCGCGACGAAATCGCCGCAGGCCGTGCGATTCTGCCGGGGAACATCAACCACCCCGAATGCGAACCGATGATCATCGGTACGAATTTCTTGACGAAGATCAACAGCAACATCGGTAATTCCGCCATCACTTCTTCTATCGAAGAAGAAGTCGAAAAGATGGCCTGGTCCGTGCGCTGGGGTGCAGACACCGTGATGGACCTTTCCACCGGCAAGCACATCCACGAAACCCGCGAATGGATTATCCGCAACAGCCCCGTACCTATAGGCACGGTGCCTATTTACCAGGCCCTCGAGAAGGTGAACGGCAAGGCCGAAGAACTCACGTGGGAACTGTACCGCGACACGCTCATCGAGCAGGCGGAACAGGGCGTGGACTACTTCACCATTCACGCTGGCCTTTTGCTGGAACACATTCCGCTGACCGCGAAGCGCACCACGGGTATCGTGAGCCGCGGCGGTTCAATTCTTGCTTTGTGGCAGATGCGCCATCACCAGCAGAACTTCTTGTACACGCACTTCCGTGAAATCTGCGAGATTCTCGCCGCCTACGACGTGGCCGTTTCTCTCGGCGACGGACTCCGTCCGGGTTCTTTGGCCGACGCGAACGACGAAGCGCAATTCGGCGAACTCGACACCCTCGGCGAACTCA
>Ga0310786_10000594_pt1 | contig 58502 bp, 32 predicted proteins | sample AusTroGonzalo_MG_FD_203881 | JGI IMG/M metagenome (GOLD analysis project Ga0310786, IMG submission 203881) | Bovine rumen microbial communities from tropical cattle in Woodstock, Queensland, Australia - Gonzalo_03 (v2) (version 2) | ecosystem: Host-associated > Mammals > Digestive system >...
GAAGTTGACGGGCAGCGTGAAGGGGGTGTCGATGCGCTTGCCGTTCTGTCGGCCAGGCTCCCAGCGGGGCATGTTGCGCACCACGTGGATAGCTTCTTCCTTCAGGGCCTCGATGGCGTCGTCGTAGTTTCTGACGGTTTCAATAGCTTCTTCGTTGCCGTCTTTGGCGGCTTTCAGCGTCTCCTGGGTGAGGGGAGACTTGGCAGAAACCTCTACAGCTTGGGGAGAGCGTGCGAAGCCAGTCTTGTCGATGATGAACTTCACGGTGATGACAGCTTCGACCTTCATCTCACGGGCTACTGCGGGGTAGCGCAGATGGGTGCTCAGATACTTCATGATCTCACCCTGTCCACCAGGATATGACGGAGCTTGTTCTACCAAGTTGAACGTATTGGCATCGCCATTGTTGTCTTGGTCGTTGTAACGTGGAGCAGCGCGGTCTATGCTGTCTCTGCGTCCTACGACGCTGATGTTGTTAATGACCATAGCTTCTTCGAGCGTGGCGTCAATCTTGTTGCTGTTGATGTCGAGTGTCAGGCTCTTGAATCCTACGTAAGAGATGCGGATCTTGTGCTTGGGGTTCACTACCTTGAATGCGAAGTTGCCATTCTTGTCAGTGACGCTGGAGGCCACGATACGTCCGTATTCGTCTATCTCAACGAGGTTGACGGACTGGAGTGGCTGACCATTCTTGTTCTTTACACTACCTGAGATTTTGTCGCCAGGCTTGACCTCGTCAACTGCCTTTACCTCTTTCACAGGTGCAGGAGCAGGGGCTGGTGTCTCAATAACTTCAACCTCTTCGGTCTCGGCGGAAAGGGCCTCGACGATAGGCTGTTCAATGATCTCGACGCTATTGTCGATTACTTCTTTCAAAGCCTCTTTGGGTTTTGAGAATGCTGTGAGGGCGATGCCTACGAGCGGGAAGGTGACTGCAATCCACATCATGCGCCACCAATGTGACTGTTGTTTTTTCATCATGATAATTCGTTTTTTAATGTTAAGATTAAACGAACAGGCAAGCGCGTAGGCCTCCGCTCCGACTGTCCGCAGGACTAATAATCTCTGATAGTCACGACTTTGGATATGATAATGATTGATCACTTCATCATCAGCCTCATATTCGTGAACCACTTTGATTTCTTTCATAATAAGCCAGCATACTGGGTTGACCAGGGTGCACAACAGGATGAACACCAGGTCGAGGGGGTGCAGCAGTTTGATGTGCGACAGCTCGTGACGCATGCTGGCACGACGTCCGAAGCCGTTCTCCTTGTTGGAGATGACGATATAGTTCATCCAGCTAAACGGACCGTATTCTTCATTATGTGCTACCAACCGTATCCAACGTCCCACTCTGTAGGTTCGTTTTCCACGCAGGAAGAGCATCATCTTCACCAGCGACCTCAGCCAGCCAACGGTCTGGATACATATATAAATAAGGTACGCGAGGGCGATGGCTAGAAATATCCTCTGGCTGGTGGACAGTTGTGAACTGAGTGTCAAGGACTGCGAGTTGAGCGGCGAGAACTCAGTGCTAAGCGTTGAGAACTCCGTGTTGAGCGGCTCAAACTGCTCGGTGTTGAGTCGGCAGACCTCTGCGATAGGCTCCATCTGCTCGGTGGTGGTGACATGTATGAGTGGCAGCAGGGCCGACACTACCACGCTGCCCAGCAGGAACATACGGTTGAAACGATGGAACGTACTGCCGCTGAAGCACATCTTATATAACAATAAAAAGGCCGACAGGCACAGGGCCCATTCAATGATATATATGACAAAACTTCCCATATCAGTCCTCCTCTATCATTTTGATTAATTCCTTGAGTTCGTTAACACTCACGTCGTGCTCTTTCACCAGGTTTGAGATGAATCCCATGTACGAGCCGCCAAAGAGCTTGTTGACATTCTCCTTGTGGATGGCATTGACATACTGTTCGCGCGAGACAGTAGCATCGTACAGATAGAATTTCGGACTCAGCTCCTTGTGATTAATCATGCCATGCATCTCAAGACGGCGCACATAGGTGGCTATCGTGTTGAAGTGTGGGGCAGGCCCGGGGAGGTTGCCTATGAGGTCGCGGATGGACTGCTCGCCATGCTCCCAAAGCGCCTCCATGATGGTCAGTTCCTTGTCAGTCAGTTTCTTCATATTGAATACTTTTTGAACGCGGTTTTAAGTTTTCTGATGCAAAGTAACTACAAATTGTAGTAACTACCAAATTAGTTAACTCATATTAACAATACATGTGTAGTTATTAATACATGAATGTTAAAGAATCTGCTGCTTTTCTCCATATAAAATAAAATGCCTAACTTTGCATTTTCATCAGTAATATAAGGACATCATGAAGATATTTGCGGTAGGAATGAACTATGTGCTGCACAATAAAGAGTTGGACGGCACGTTATATAAACCAGAGGCCCCTGTGATATTCACCAAGGCTGACTCGGCGCTATTGAAGGACGGTAAGCCGTTTTTCATACCCGACTGGAGCGAGCGTGTGGACTACGAGACCGAGTTGGTGGTGCGTATTTGCCGACTGGGCAAGGGCATCCCGGCTCGTTTTGCCCATCGCTACTACGATGCGGTGACAGTAGGCATTGACTTTACGGCTCGCGACTGGCAGGAGCGGGCACGTGCCAACGGACTGCCCTGGGAAATCTGCAAGGGTTTCGACGGCTCGGCTGTCATAGGCCAGTGGGTGGAAAAAGAGAAGCTGCCCGATGTGCAGGCTCTGCACTTCCATTTGGATATCAATGGCACCACGGTGCAGGAGGGCTGCAGCAGCGACATGCTCTATAAGGTGGACGAGCTGATAGCATATATCTCGACCTACTTCACACTGAAGACTGGCGACCTGCTGTTTACTGGAACGCCTGTAGGTGTGGGGCCTGTGAAGATAGACGACCATCTGGAAGGATGGCTGGAAGAAAGAAAAGTATTGGATTTTAACTGTAAATGAGACGATATCTGATAGTCATGGCAACATTGCTGCTGAGTGTGATGGGTCACGCCCAGCACTTCTTCAACCTCACCGCCGATGAGGTGAAGATAGACTCTGTGTTGCCTTGTTTCAGCTATCAGCAGGCGCTGGGGACCTGCTATGCCGACTCCGTTTACGAGGTGAATATTGCCTATCCGGAGTTTATGGAGATGTCAAAGGGTGACATTGCCCGATATCAGGCCCTCACGACTGAGGTGCCACCAACTTTGCCTAACGTAGAGCAGTTTGTGAGTGTGGTGCGCAAGGAGGGTGTGCTGAATGTCTCGTTCGTACCAGTCGTATTCCGTGATGGCAAGTACCAGAAGTTGGTCAGCTTCATGCTCGATGTCAAAGCCACTGCCCCTGGTCATTCCAGAAACCCTTCACCTTTCACCTTTCACCTTTCACCATCATCCTCCCGCTATGCCGCCCATTCCGTATTGGCAGAAGGCAAGTGGGCAAAGATCAGGGTGGGGGAGACAGGCATCTATCAGCTCACTGATGAGCTGATTCGTCAGGCTGGCTTCTCAAATCCCTCGAAGGTGCGCATCTATGGCTATGGTGGTGCCTTGCAGAACGAACAGCTCACTGGTGACTATCTCTCCTCGACAGACGACTTGAAGGAGGTGCCCACCTGTGTGGTTGGCGGACGCCGTCTGTTCTATGCCGTTGGCCCTGTAAACTGGTCTTCGAATACGGCAGTGGCTCGCACGCGCAATCCTTATTCTGATTATGGCTATTATTTCCTGACTGAGGCTGAGGGCGAACCGCAGACGGTGGACAGCGTCACGTTCAAGGCATCGTGCTATCCCTTACCTAATGACTATCACGACCTCTATGAGGTGGACAACTATGCCTGGTATCATGGTGGACGTAACCTCTATGAAAAAGAGAAACTTACCATAGGCAGCAATCGAGACGTCGTGCTGCCAGCAGTACATAATACCACAGCAAAGGTCGATGTGGTACTGTCGTTTAACTCGAAGTTTGAGGCCACGATTGCACTCAACGGAACTTCTCTAGGCTCGATGGTGCCAGGTTCCTCTGCTGTCGATGCTAGTGGCAACCTCAGGGATGGACTTGCCTTTGCCGCCCTGTCTACATGGACCTTCGACCTGCCTGCCGATGCCCTGAATCATGAGGGCAATAATACGTTTACGTTGCGCCAGACCTCTGGTGGCGATGTGCGTATCGACTATGTCTCGCTACGTTATGAGAGTCCTAAGCCCTTCACCGATCTCACCTCATCGTCGCTGCCTGTGCCAGAATATGTCTATGGCATTACCAATCAGGACCATCATGCCGATGCCCAAGCCGATATGGTGATTATCGTGCCTGCCTCGCAGAAGTTTACTGATCAAGCTGAGCGTTTGAAGAGCCTGCACGAGACCTACGACAACCTGCGAGTAAACATCGTGCCTGCCGACGAGCTCTACAACGAGTTCTCTAGTGGTACCCCCGATGCCACCGCCTATCGCCGTTATATGAAGATGCTGTACGACCGTGCTGAGAGCGAAGCCGACATGCCCCGCTATCTGCTGATGTTCGGCGATGGCGCCTGGGACAACCGTATGCTCTCCAGCGACTGGCGAAGCTCGTCGCCAGAGGACTTCTTGCTGTGCTATGAGAGCGAGAACTCGTACAGTCAGTTCTACAGTTATGTCACTGACGACTATTTCTGTCTGCTCGATGATGACGAGGGGCAGGATGTGACGCGTCAGGGCATCGATGCTGCTGTAGGACGCCTGTCTGCTCGTACTGCCAATGAGGCAAAGATTGTGGTCGACAAGATTTATGACTATCGCACCAACGCCCATGCTGGCGCTTGGCAGAACACGTTGTGCTTCATGGGCGATGATGGTGATAATAACCTGCACATGACTGATGCCGATACAGTGGCAACTTCTGTGCATAACCTCTATCCTGACTTTGATATCAAGAAGATATATTGGGATGCCTATACCCGTGTATCAACTTCGACAGGCAATCGTTTTCCTGAGGTGGAAGACCTAGTGCGTCAGCAGATGCAGGCAGGAGCCCTGGTGATGAACTACTCTGGTCACGGCTCCGTTTACATCATGTCGCACGAGCAGTCGGTGAAGAAATCTTATTTCTCTGAGAGAATGTCGTTGCGTCTGCCCTTGTGGGTGACGGCTTCGTGCGATATTATGCCCTTTGACGGACAGCAGGAGAACTTCGGTGAGCTGGCTATGTTCAACGACTATGGCGGCTCCATTGCCTTCTTCGGCACCACACGAACGGTATATTCTCGCTATAACCGTATGATTAACAAAGCCTTTATGAGGCATGTGCTCAGCTCACCCAATGGACAACGGATGTCGATGGGCGAGGCGGTGCGTCAAGCCAAGAATAGTTTCGCATCGAGCGGTATCGAGATGGAACGTATCAACCGCTTGCACTATGCCCTGCTGGGTGACCCTGCGCTGATGCTGGCGGCTCCCACGCTACAGGCTACTGTTGACAGCATCAACGGACAGTCAGTATCTTCTGCCCAAAACGGAAGCAGCATCTGTCAGCTGAAGGCTGGTTCTGTGGCTACGGTGAAGGGACATATCGAGGGACAACCCTCGTTCAATGGTCTGGTAACCTTTATCGTAAGAGATGTTGAGGAGAAAGTCAGTGGTAAGCAGAACGATGCCTCCACCACTTATGCGTTTACTTTCAAGGATCGTCCAAACACCATCTATACGGGTAGGGACAGTGTGAAGAATGGCGAGTTTACTATCCGTTTCTCTGTGCCGCAGGATATCAGCTATTCTGATAAAACGGGCCTCTTCCTGGTCTATGCCGTCAGCAGCGACAAGACGCAGGAGGCACATGGGCGCAACGAAAGCTTCACGCTTTCGGGCTCTGTCGATGGGGTCAACGATGGTATTGGTCCTTCTATCTACTGCTATCTGAATAGCGACCGATTCAGCAATGGCGGCACCGTCAACGCCACACCTTATTTCTATGCAGAGCTGTCGGATAAGGATGGCATCAACGTAGCAGGTAGTGGTATTGGACACGACCTGGAGCTGATTATTGATGGTGACATGAATAAGACGTACAACCTGAATGAGTATTTCCAATACAACTTTGGCGACTACTGCTCTGGCAATGTGGGCTACAGTCTGCCTGAGCTGACCAGTGGTGAACATAAGCTGCTGTTCCGGGCCTGGGACGTACAGAATAACTCGTCTACTGCAGAGCTCACATTCATGGTTGATGCTCGTCAGGAACCCTCGTTGCAGAGCGTCATCTGTACCAAGAACCCTGCCACCACCTATACACAGTTTATCGTGACCCATGATCGTAATGGCAGCTCAATGGATGTGGAACTCGAGATATTCGACACATCGGGCCGTAAACTGTGGGGAAAGACGGAGAGTGGCATACCCACAGATAATACTTACACCATCGACTGGGACCTGACTACCAGCAGCGGCAGTCGACTGCGCACAGGCGTCTATCTTTACCGTGTGCTTATCAGCAGTAATGGCAGCAGTCAGGCCTCCGAAGCCAAAAAGTTGATAGTGCTGGGCAATAATTGAGACTAGACTACGTTTATAAAAGCATGGACAGATATTATAAGATAGGTATGGCTTTCGGCCTCTGGCTGTTGGCTGTAGGTGTCAGTAAGGCTGACGACTATAAGACAAATACGTTCAATCCCGTTGAACATGCAGTGATTTCACAGACCATTGCACCTGATGCTCGTGCTGCTGGTATGGGTGATGTGGGTGCCGCTACCGACCCTGATGTCAACTCGCAGCACTGGAACTTGGCTAAGTATCCCTTCTGCATCAGTCGTGCAGGAGTGTCGCTTAACTACACACCCTGGCTCCGTCAGTTGGTCAACGATATCGACCTGGCTTATGTCACGGGTTATTATCGTGTAGGTGACTATGGTGCCCTGTCTGGTTCATTGCGTTATTTCTCGTTGGGTACGGTCTATACCGATGGTGCTGGCGAGGATGAGTCGAGCACGGTGAAGCCTTATGAGATGGCACTCGACGTGGCCTATTCACGAATGCTGAGTGACCACTTCTCGCTGGGTGTTGGTCTGCGTTGGATCTATAGCGACCTGCGTTATGACTATAGCGAGGATTCGAAGCCAGCCTCTGCCTTCTCTGCCGATATCGCCATGTATTATAATAATTATGTGATGCTAGGCAACCGTGAGTGTCAGCTGGGCTTTGGTGCCACAGTGACAAACATCGGTAGTAAGATATCGTATTATGGTGATGAGGAAAGTCAGTTTATTCCCACCAACTTGCGTATTGGTACGTCGCTGATGATTCCTGTCGATGACTATAACCGCTTCAGCATTGCGGCTGATGCTAATAAGCTGCTGGTGCCAACGGTGCCTATGCAGGGTGTTGACGAGTCGAACTCTGACTATCAGGATCGTGTGCGTCGTGAGTATTCCGACATGAGTAGCATCAAGGGAATGTTTACCAGCTTCAGCGATGCACCTGGCGGCTTCAAGGAAGAGCTGGAGGAGATTCAATGGAGCGTGGGTGCTGAGTATGTGTACAACGACAAGTTCTCGCTGCGTGCTGGTTATCACCACGAGAGTGAGTCGAAGGGTAACCGTAAGTATTTCACCGTGGGTGGTGGCTTCCGCATGAATGTCTTCTCGCTCGATGTGGGCTATGTCATCTCTACGGCACAGTCGAACCCCCTCGACCAGACCCTACGTTTCACCTTGGCCTTCGATATGGATGGTATCAAGGATTTATTCAAATAAATACCATCGTAATAACGTCATAACGAGAATAAATGATGATTAGAGTAGGAATGGGATATGATGTCCACCAGTTGGTGGAGGGCCGCGACCTGTGGATGGGCGGCATCAAGTTGGAACATACATTGGGTCTGCTGGGACATAGCGATGCCGACGTGTTGATTCATGCCATCTGCGATGCCATCCTGGGTGCCGCTAATATGCGTGATATTGGCTATCATTTCCCTGACACCTCAGCTGAGACTGATGGCATGGACAGCAAAATCATTCTGAAGAAAACTATCGAGCTCATTGCCACCAAGGGCTATCATCTGGTAAATATCGATGCAACCATCTGTGCTGAGAAACCTAAGATGAACCCGCATATTCCTGCTATGCAGCAATGCATGGCGCAGGTTATTGGTTGTGACCCTGACCAGATTTCCATCAAGGCCACCACCACTGAGAAACTCGGCTTCACAGGTCGACAGGAGGGCATCTCTGCCTACGCCGTTGCTCTCATCGAGAAATAATCCCTTTAGCAATATCGTTATCCCGATATGTCGATATCCCGTTATTCCGGCATTCCGAATCGGAATGCCGATAAAAAAGTCCGCTGCAACTCTCTCGAGCTACAGCGGAACAAGCCTATGTTTAACTAAAAATCCTTTTCCAAAAGAAATTTTCAGTCCACAAGGACTAAAAATTTTGAAAGTTTAAAAGGGAGCTTCACAGCGACCTCCTGTTATCCTTACAGTTGAAAACTTTCTTTTTTACCAATAACTAAAAACCTAAAACTATAAATATTACTACTAACCTAAAACAATCTATTAACCTTTTGACGATGCAAAGGTACAACGATTTTCATAACCCCACAAGTATTTCAAAGAAATTTAGTGTAAAATCGTCACTATCTTGATTTAAATCAAGTCGTGTGCTCGCAAACAACAATTATTAACACCTTATTATATATAATGTGAAAGAAAAACAAGTTTTCTTTTTGTGGTTTGCTCGCTTATTCGTACCTTTGCACAACGATGAGAGTACTGATAGTGAATACAAGCGAACAGGCGGGTGGGGCTGCGGTAGCTGCCAGCCGCTTGATGCATGCTTTAAATAATTATGGTGTCAAGGCCAAAATGCTGGTGCGCGACAAGTCGACTGACGAGATTACAGTGGTAGGTCTGAAAGGTCGTCTGCGCCAGAGATGGCATTTTCTTTGGGAGCGATTGGTCATCTTCATGCATTTGCACTTCAGGCGTGAACGGCTTTTTGAACTTGATATAGCTAATGCTGGCACAGACATCACAAAACTGCCAGAGTTCCAGGAGGCCGACATTATCCATTTGCATTGGATCAATCAAGGTATGTTGTCGTTATCAGATATCCGTAAGATACTGAAAACGGGCAAGCCCGTGGTTTGGACTATGCACGACATCTGGCCTGCCACGTCGATTTGTCACTTGACGATGGGTTGCAGTCATTTTCGTACAGCCTGCCATCATTGTAAGTATCTACCTGACGGAGGTGGCAATCGTGACCTGTCGGCCCGTGTGTGGAAACGCAAGCAAGCACTCTTGGATAATGGAAATATCACCTTTGTGGCTTGCAGCAAATGGCTGGAGCAGGAGGCGAAGAGCAGTGCCCTGCTACGTGGGCAGACTGTTGTGAGCATCCCCAATCCTATTGATGTGAATGTGTTCTGTCCTGGCAGTCGTGAAGAGGCTTGTCAGGCTGAGGGACTGCCCAGCGACAAACGTCTTATCCTCTTTGTCTGTCAGCGCGTCACCAATCCCAATAAGGGTATGCAATATCTCATCGATGCCTGTAAGAAGTTGGCTGCCGAAAAGCCGGAGATGAAAGAGATTACTGGCGTGGTTATCTTGGGTAGTCATGCTGATGAGGTGGCTGGCGAATTGCCCTTCCCTGCTTATCCATTGGGTTATATTGCTGACCGTCAGCGTATTGTGCGTATCTATAGGGCTGCCAATATGTTTGTACTGCCTTCGCTCAGCGAGAACCTTCCCAACACCATTATGGAGGCGATGGCTTGCGGCGTGCCCTGTCTGGGGTTCCGCGTTGGAGGCATCCCTGAGGAAATCGACCACAAGAAGAATGGCTATGTGGCCGACTATCGTTCGGTGGATGACTTGGCTCATGGCATCGATTGGATTCTCAACGAGGCCGATGCTCAGGCCCTGTCAACAGAGGCAGTCAGGAAGGTGCACCATCATTATGCCACCCAGCAGGTTATGGTGCGCTATATCGAAGTCTACCAAGAGGCTTTGGCCCAGAAACACTTGAATATATGATACGATTCACGGTTGTCACTATCACATATAATGCGGAGTCAGTGTTGCAGAGTACTCTCCAGAGTGTGCTGCGTCAGACCTATGGCGGCGTGGAACATCTCATTATCGATGGTGCCTCAAAAGATGGTACCTTGCAGATGGCTGAGGACTATAAAAGTCTTTCTGATCAGTCGGAGCTGGGGCATAAGGTCATTATCAAGTCAGAACCTGACAAGGGTATTTACGATGCGATGAACAAAGGTCTGTCTCAGGCTTCGGGTGACTATATTGTCTATATGAATGCAGGCGACTGTTTTCCGCAGGACGATACTCTGGAACAGGTGGTGCATCGCTGCCGCCTGATGGAGAGCCCCTCTGACGAGTTGCCTGCTGTGCTCTATGGACTGACGGACATTGTTGATGGAGAAGGAAATTTCCTGTATCATCGTCGCTTGCAGCCACCAGCACAATTGTCTTGGCAATCATTCCGTCAGGGCATGCTGGTATGTCACCAAGCTTTTTATGCCCGTACGGATATTGCCAAGAACCTGCAGTACGATACCCGCTATCGCTTCTCTGCCGATGTGGACTGGTGTATACGTGTGATGCGGGAGGCTGAACGTATGAATCTCCCCTTAGTGCCTGTTGGCATCGTTACTGCCAATTATCTCGAAGAGGGGCAGACTACCAAAAATCATCGTGCCTCACTCTTCGAGCGTTTCCGTGTCATGTGTCGTCACTACGGCTTCTTCCAGACTGTCGCCCTTCACTTCTGGTTTCTGGTGCGATAGGAGAACTTACCTGAAGAACTTTTTTATATCTTTGCATTGGAAAAATGTTGTTGCAGGGTTTGAAACATAAGTTTCAGGCTTTGAAATATATGTTGCAAGCCCTGAAACATAAATTTCAAGGTTTGAAATAGAAAATTTTAAATATACTAGAGAAATAAACAGTTAGGACTAAAAAAAGAGGATGTGCTTATTGAAGCTCATCCTCTTTGCTTTATCTATTTTATTCGTTTAGGTTCACTTGCCGTTAGGCTCGATGGCCTTCCAGATGCCAGCGGCGAGGGCGGCACCAACGAAGGGACCCACGATGAAAATCCATAAGTTGCTGAGGGCTGTGCCGCCTTGGAAGATGGCGGGAGCCAGACTGCGGGCAGGATTGACAGAGGTGCCCGTATAACGGATGCATACCAGATGGACGAGAACCAGCGAGAGACCTATCGCGAGACCAGCGAAGTTGTTGGTGGCACCGTTGGTCTTGGAGGTGGCTCCTAAAACGACAAGTACGAAGACGCAGGTAAACACAATCTCGGCGATGAGGCCACCAGCCCATGTGACGCCATTTTGCAGGTCGTTGGCGCCCGTGCCGTCAAGACCAGCCACGTTGCTGGTGAGGGCAAAGAGAATGGCGGAACCAATGAAGGCTCCCACGATCTGTCCACAGATATAACCCACAGCATCCTTGCCGCTGATTCGGCCTGAAAGCAGGCATCCCAGTGTGATGGCAGGGTTGATGTGGCAACCAGAGATGCCTCCGATGGTGTAGGCCATAGCGACGACGGCCAGACCAAAGGCGAAGGCGGTACCAATGACACTAGCAGCATTTGCGACCGTAGAACAGTCGGACGTGCAATTCAAACTTACGGCGACGCCGCATCCCATTAAGACAAGCACCATAGTGCCTACTGCTTCAGCAAAATACTTTTTCATAATCAATTGGATTTAAAATTCTCTGCAAAGATAAAATTTTTTTTGTCTGTATGCAAAAGAACTGGTTTAATCTTTGTTAAGTCACAGAAAATGTGTAACTTTGCACACAGAAACGATAATTATCAAGACAATGGATTTACAGAAAACAATGGATAGCGAGAGCGTGTTACAGGCACTGTTGGCAGCCTATGGCGGCGAAGAACGGCTGATGAACGAATTGTTGCAAAGGGAAAAGGGTTGCAAGAACCATGTTACCGAAGAGCAACTGAGACGCTTGGGTGAACATCTGCGTGAGATTGCTCCTGTGGCTCCGATGACGATAACGCCGCAACTGACGGAGGTCCGTCCTCAGTCGTTGGAATGTGATGTGGTGCGTTTTCAGAACAATAAAGAAAAATGGGTGGCATTGGTAGGTCTGCTCAATGGTTATCCTTATGAGATATTCACAGGTCTGCAAGACGACGATGAGGGTATTGTTTTGCCGAAGTCGGTGACGAAAGGAAAGATTGTGAAGCAGATGAATGCCGACGGCACCAAGCGCTATGATTTCCAGTTTGAGAATACCCGAGGCTATAAGATTACCGTTGAGGGACTGTCTGAGAAGTTCAACCCTGAATACTGGAACTACGCCAAACTGATTAGTGGCGTGTTGCGTTATGGCATGCCTATAGAGCATGTTATCAAGCTGGTGGCATCGCTGCAGTTGCAGTCGGAGAGTATCAACACCTGGAAGAATGGTGTGGAGCGAGCTTTGAAAAAGTATCTGCCAGGCAATACTGATTACGACGATAATGTCAATGATGAAGCTTGAGAAAAGTGTCATTGGCCTGGACGATGTGAGGCTCTATGCCTATCATGGCGTGCTGGAGCAAGAGCGTAGGGTGGGGGCAGAATATTCAGTCACCGTCCGTGTACATTATAATATAAGCAAGGCGATGGAGAGTGATGATGTGGCAGACACGCTGAACTATGCCATCCTGCTTGACATTGTGAAGTGCGAGATGGCGCAATCCTCAAATCTGCTGGAACATGTGGCAGGGCGTATAGGGCACACTATCATGGACCGTTTTCCGCAGACAGAGGCTGTGGAACTGACTGTTACCAAACTGAACCCTCCGATGGGGGGACTCTGTGCTGGTGCTGGCGTCACGTTACACTTAATAAATGATAAAACTCAAGCGTGATTGGAGCGTTTCTCGCAGAAAAAGCGTAATTTTGCAGGTGATATAATATGGTATGACAAGGAAAATCATTGTTTTTCTGTTTCTGACAATCATAGGTACGGTCTTTGTGATGGCTGCGCCTAAGAAGTTCACGCTGGTTATCGATGCTGGTCATGGTGGCAAGGATGCTGGTGCCAAGGGAAAATATTCCTATGAGAAGAACATCAACCTGAAGGTGGCGTTGGCCTTTGGACGCTATGTGGAGCAGAACTGTCCTGACGTGAAAGTTATCTACACTCGCAAAACAGATGTCTTCATTCCCCTGCATCAAAGGGCCGATATCGCCAATAAGAACAAAGCCGATGTGTTTATCAGCATACACACCAATGCGGTGGCCAGCAAAAGGCCGATAACGGGTTTGGAGACCTATACGATGGGTATGCGTCGCAGCGACGAGAAATTGAGTGCCGCTATGCGTGAGAACGAGGTGGTACTGATTGAGGATAACTATAAACAGCACTATTCTGGTTTCGATCCACGCTCACCTGAAAGTTATATCATCTTTGAGATGATTAACGACAAGAACATGCTTGAGAGTGTGGAACTGGCAAAGGGTATCCAAAAGCATGTGTGTCGCACGGCCAACCGTCCTAACAAGGGTGTGAAGCAGGATGCCTTCCTCGTGTTGCGAGAGACGTCGATGCCTGCCTGCCTTATAGAACTGGGTTATATCACCACTGCATCGGAAGAGAAATACCTGAACGACCAAGCCAATCAGGATGCACTGGGTCGAGGCATCTATCAGGCGTTTGTGGAGTATAAGAACTCGAAGACAGGAAAGTCTGTTTCTGCCCCAACACCTCAGCCTGCCCCTGTGCCTCAGCCAGCTCCGGAGCCCACTACCGCACCTCAGCCAGCTCCAGCTCCTCAACAAGTTTCTCAGCCTGAGATCCCTGTTCAGAAGGAGCAACCTCAGGATACCTCTAAGCAGGAGGCGTCAGCCGTAGAGCGTGAGTCTGTGGCACTAACTCCTACTCAACAACAGGAGGCTTCTGCACAGCCTGTTGCTAAAGACCTGCCTGTGTTCAAGGTGCAGTTCATGGCCAGCGACACCAAGCTGAAGGCAGGTGCCAAACAGTTCAAGGGTTTGAAGAATGTAAGCAGCTACAAGGATGGCAAGATGTGGAAGTACACTGTTGGCGCCACTAGCAACTATAATGAAATAAAGCAGTTGCGTAAGGAGGTGGCCAAGACCTTCCCCCAGGCTTTCATCGTGGCTTTCAAGAACGGAGTACGTATGGACACGCAAGCTGCCATTCGTGAGATTAACGGAAAATAATACAATATTAAATAAAGGAAGAAGGAATATGCGGTTTTTTACGAAAGAAGTGAAAATAGCACTGGTAGCTATAGCCGGTATTGTGATTCTGTTTTTCGGTATGCAGTTTCTGAAAGGGCTGACGCTCTTTTCTACAGACGACAGCTACTATGCCCGTTTCAGTGATGTGAGCGGACTGTCGGCATCGAGTCCTGTCTATGCCAATGGCTATCGTGTTGGCGTGGTGGAACAGATTGTTTATGACTATTCACGTCCAGACAACATTGTAGCAGTCATAGGATTGGACAATAAACTCAGTCTGCCCAAGGGTACCAAGGCCGAGATCTCAAGCGATCTGCTGGGCAACGTGAAGTTGGAGCTGAAGTTTGGCCCCAACCCCATAGACTTGATGGCGAAAGGTGATACCATAGAAGGTGGTATAGCTAGCGGACTGATGGGTAAGGCTGCAGATATGATTCCTCAGATTGAGGTGATGCTGCCCAAGCTGGATTCTATTCTGGCGTCACTGAACAGTCTGATGCAGGATCCTGCCATTAAGAACTCTCTGCATAATGTTGACGCTATTACTGCCAATCTGAGTGCCACCACGAATCAGCTAAACCAGTTGTCAGTACAGCTGAATAAGCAAGTGCCGCAGATGGTGACGAAGGTGGACGGTGTGCTAACCAACGTAGAGGGTGTTACACGACAGTTGAACGAGATGGATCTGAACGCCACCATGCAGAAGGTGGATCGTGCAATGGCTAACGTAGAGCAGACCACTGCAAAACTGAACAGCAACGAGGGTACTCTTGGCCTGCTGATGCGTGATGCTGAATTGTACAATAATATGAACGCTACGATGCAAAGTGCCGACTCTTTATTGATAGATTTGAGGCAGCATCCAAAACGCTATGTACACTTCTCGGTTTTTGGCAAAAAAGACCGATAATTTTATTTTGTCTAAATAAAGAACGGGCGATAAGGCCCGTTTCTTAATTATATAACATATTGAAATACAAACGGTTGAAATTTTGCAAGACCTTGACTTGTTGAAAAATCGTGAAACATTATAACCCTCCAAAAGATAGTAAGTTACACGATTTGTAAACACAAACCTCGAAAAAGGAACATTTGCAGGAATCAAAATTTTTTGCGAACTTTGCACTCGCAAACAAAGCAAGACATAATCTTGTAAAATAAACAAGAAATTAATAACCAAAAATATTAACGCCTAAGATGCCAAACAAACATCAGGCGCTTTGGGACAACTGCCTGCATCTTATCAAGCAGAATGTCACGGAGCAGACCTTCAAAACGTGGTTCGAGCCCATTGTCTTCGAGTCGTACGACGAAGCGAAGAAGACAGTGTTGGTGCAGGTTCCAAGTCCGTATATCTACGAGTACTTGGAGCAGAACTTCGTGGCCCTGATGGCTTGGGCGTTGTCAAAGAGCTTTAAAACAAATGTTCGCCTGACCTATCGTTTGATGACTGATCAGGAGAACAAGAAAGAACAGGAGTGGGAGAGTGAAGGCCCCTCAGCTATAGAGGCTCCTGCTGCCACTACCCGTGGCAACCAGTCGCCTACGGTGTTGGATACGGCTATGCCTCAGGACCTGAATCCCCGTCTAGACCCCAAGAAGACTTTCGACAGTTTCATTGAGGGCGACTCTAACAAGCTGCCTCGTACTGTAGGACTGTCTATTGCCGAGCATCCAGGCAAGTCGACCTTCAACCCCTTCTTTGTCTATGGTCCTTCAGGCTGTGGCAAGACACACCTTATTAATGCTATAGGTGTGCAGTGCAAGCGTACCTATCCCCGTAAGCGCGTACTTTATGTATCAGCACGTCTGTTCCAGGTACAGTTCACAGACTCGGTCCGCCAGAACACCACTAACGACTTCATCAATTTCTATCAGACTATTGATGTACTGATTGTTGACGATGTTCAGGAATGGGTTAACTCTCCAAAGACACTCGACACGTTCTTCCATATCTTTGACCATCTGTTCCGTCTGGGAAAACAGATTATTCTGGCCAGCGATCGTCCTCCAGTCGATTTGGCAGGTGTGAAGGACCGTCTGCTCACACGTTTCTCATGTGGTCTGATTGCCGAGTTGGAGAAGCCCAATGTGCAACTGTGTGTTGATATCCTGAACTCGAAGTGCCGTCGTGACGGTCTGAAGATTCCTGCAGAAGTGATTCAGTATATTGCACAGACCGCTAATGGTTCAGTGCGCGACTTGGAGGGAGTGCTCAATTCGCTGATGGCCTATAGTATTGTTTACAACTCTAATGTTGACATGCATCTGGCAGAGCGCGTGATTAAGCGTGCCGTGAAAGTGGACAACCATCCGCTTACCATTGACGATATTCTGGAGCATGTGTGCCGTCATTATGGTGTGACGCAGCAGGAGGTTGTGAGCAAGAGCCGTAAACGCGACTTTGTACAAGTTCGTCAAGTGTCGATGTATCTGGCTCAGAAATACACGAAGATGCCTGCATCTAGAATAGGTTTGCTGATAGGTGGTCGTGATCACTCCACCGTGATTCATAGCTGTGCTGCCATCGAGAAACGCCTGAAGGTTGACAAGGCTTTCGTGGAGGAGATGAACAGCATAGAGCAGTCGTTCAAGCTAAAACTGTAGTATTATATAAGGGCTGGTTAAACGAAACCAGCCCTTTTCCGTCTAACAAAGACAGAAACTATCAATGTCATGACAAAATTAAGCAGAATCCTTGCGATGTTTCTGCTTTTGCCCCTTTGGGTCGAGGCCGGAAATATTGAGGTCATTCGTCAAGCCCTGTTGCAGTCGTCGCTGTCGCAGGTGCAGGAAAAGGTATATCTCCATACCGATAACCAGTGTTATTTTGTGGGCGACACCCTGTGGTATAAGGCTTATGTGGTTAGGGCCGACAATCTGAAGCCCACAGACCTGAGCCGTATTCTCTATGTTGAGTTGCTGTCGCCTGACGGTCTGCTGGTAGAGCGTCAGCAGATCGTAGTCAATCCCAAGGGCTATACCTGCGGACAATTTGTATTGACAGACTCGCTTTATTCCGGCTATTACGAGATGAGGGCCTACACCCGTTGGATGCTGAACTTTAATGTTCGTCATCATCAGTACAGCACCCAGGATGCTTGGTGGTTCTACAATAAAGATATGGCTGCAGACTATTTCCGTGTGTGGGATGGCCTCTATTCGCGTGTGTTGCCCGTCTATAGCAAGCCAGAGCAGGCTGGCGACTATGATGTGCGTACCATGTACCAGCGTCCCAAGACCCGTCTTCCCAGGAAGAAGAAAGACGACCTTGTGGTGAAGTTCTATCCTGAGGGTGGTCATCTGGTCAGTGGTGTGGAAAACCGTGTGGCATTCGAGGTCTGCGACCAGTTTGGCGAGGCTGTCGATGTGAAAGGTGTGGTGAGCGATGGTCAGCAGAGCATCGATATCCAGACAGAATATATGGGGCGTGGCTCGTTTGTGGTGACTCCTAAGGGTCAGCGTCTGAAGGCCACCTTCCAGTGGCGCGACAAGAAATGGAGTGAGTCGCTGCCCAAGGAAGAAGAGCAAGGTGTCGCTTTGCGTCTTGATAAGAATCGCCTCACGATTAATACCTCAGGTGTTCCCCAAGAGCAGGAATATGCCGTGAGTATCCTCTGTCGTGGTGCATTAAAGCATTTTGAAAAGGTGAACCTCTCAGGTCAGACTATCGTTACGCTTCCCTTGGAAGACCTGCCTAGTGGCGTGGCCGATGTGACGCTCTTCGATAGCGATGGCCATATCCTGGCCGACCGCCTGTTCTTCGTCAATAATCACGAACATGATGATGCGCTGATTACGGCTCCCATCGTGAAGGACAGGACCTATTCTCCCTATGAACTGATTGAGTTGCCTGTGCAGTTGCAAGGCGTTGACGAACCAGTGAATTTCAGTCTTTCCATCTATGATGGCTATTCTGACAATCCCTCTTATGATAATGGTAATATCCTGACAGACCTCCTGCTCTCCAGCGAGTTGAAGGGCTTTATTGCCTATCCTGCCCACTATTTCGAGAGCGACGACGAGCAGCATCAGCGTCATCTCGATCTGCTGATGATGGTTCAGGGCTGGCGTAAGTATAAGTGGGAGGAGCTGGCAGATAACCAGCGTAAGCTGCGCTATAAGCCAGAGACAGGACTCACTGTGGAAGGTGCTGTCTATCAAACACCCTCTTTCAATGAGCTAGAACTGATTGAGGCGAAGCTGTTGCCTTTCAACGTGGCTTTCAAGCGTTACAAGGATACGCTGAACCATGAGACCCTCTATGGGTCGGAGCTGCTGTGCGAGTACCTGGCAGGCAATCCTGAGTTCAACTTCCTGTCGGATGCTGAAGACATCACTGCCACTGAGTTTGTCTTCGACTGGATTGAGAATACTGACGATAATCTGGGTACGAACCATAAGCCAGTGAGTAAAGAGGTGCTGGTAGAGGCCGAGGTGGCAGTAGGTAAGGATTTTGTTGGCTCTACGCAGAAGACTCAGGACGGCCGCTTCCTGTTTGGCGTTCCGCCCTTCTATGGCTATGCCTATCTGAAGATGAAGGCTTACAAGGAAAACGATTCCATCAAGAAGAGTATGTCGTCGCTCAAGGACACCAAGGTGCTCGACGAGACAGCCTACCCCGACTTTTACGTTAAGCGCGACCTGTTCTATCCCATGTACACTAAGGAGTATACCTATTATCAGAAACACCAGCCTGATGTGGCGTTCGAAGAGCTGTTCGACACCCTCTCAGACCTGACGATGGAGAATGATGTTCATCAGCTGAGAAATGTGAATGTGAAAGGTAGCCGTCGCGGACGTCGTGCCGTTGACTGGAGCAAGCCAGCCTTCATGACGGATGCCTATGACCTCTATAACGATATGACAGATTATGGCCTGTCGCATGGTATGCTCAACATGCGCTTGTTTCCCATCCAGGTGAGCCGTTTCCTCTTTGGCAACATGAACCGCAAGGTGTCCTATAATGTAGAAGGACGTCTTAACGGCTCAACCTTCTACAGAAACTTCTGTCCTGTGCCAGAGCCCTATCCCAATATCTCTGCCACTGAGCTGATGATTATATATGCCCAGATGCAGCAGTACATCCTGAAGCGTGCACCCCAGGATATCCTCGACGACCTGAAGCTGAAGCGCATGAGTGATATCCGCATCTTTACCGACTATGAGCATCGCTACGAAGACTCCACGATGGTGGCCGAGTCGTATAGCGGTGATGTTATCGTAGAGCTGGTGCCTTTTGCGAACGATGCCATCCAGCCCACCTTCCGCGATCGTCATATCCTGTTCCAGGGCTTCAATATGGCCGAGGACTTCTATTCGCCAGACTATAGCCATCGCCGTGCTGATGAGGCGCCTGCCGACTATCGTCGCACGCTCTATTGGAATCCTAATGCCGTCACTGATGATGATGGCAGCTTCACGGCTACCTTCTATAATAATGGTAAGGAGACCCGTATCCGCATGTCGGCAGCAGGCATAGCGCCTGACGGACGACTGTTGCACTCGAAATAGCAAAAGTATTCGAAATAACTAACTTAAAATCACATGAAGATATGAAGAAGCTACTGACACTTGGTCTGGTTCTGATGTCGTTGACTGTTCAGGCTCAGACAGCAAGGAAATTCACCGTGAACATCACCCCCGATGGCAAGGCCAATATGGTGGCCTATCTGCCAGAGAACGCCTCTGGACGCGCCATCGTAGACTGTCCCGGAGGTGGTTATACCCATCTGGCAGTAGACCATGAGGGGCACGACTGGGCCGCGTATTTCAACCAGCAGGGCATCGCCTTCTTTGTGCTGACATACAGGATGCCAGCAGGTGACCGCAGCATTCCTATGGGTGATGCGCAGAATGCTATTAGGATGGTGCGCGACTCTGCCGCCCTGTGGCATATCAACCCAGAGGATGTGGGTATCATGGGCTTCTCGGCTGGTGGCCATCTGGCCTCTACCGTGTCTACTCACAGCGAGTACGACTGTCGTCCTAATTTCTCAATACTCTTCTATCCCGTCATCTCGATGAATGAGCGCGAGAGCCACAAAGGCTCCTGCCAGAACTTCCTGGGCAAGGAGGGACAGAAGAATGAACAGCTGGTTAGGCAGTTCTCCAATCAGAATTCTGTGATGCGCCACCTCACGCCTCCTGCCATCATCCTCACTGCTAATGACGATGGTGTGGTGCCGCCTGTGACCAATGGCATTGCCTATTATTCGGCTATGCGCCGCCAGGGCAACGATTGTGCGCTGTATGTCTATCCCACTGGTGGTCACGGCTTTGGCTTCCGCGGCACATGGCCTTATCACGACCAGATGCTCTGCGATCTGACGAGATGGCTCGATATGCACAAGGCACCCAAGCGCGATGCCATCCGTGTGGCCTGCGTGGGCAATAGCATCACCGATGGTCACGGCATCGACATGAGCGACGTGAAGGCCTGGCCAGGACAGCTGCAGAAGCTGCTGGGCAGCGACTATGTGGTGAAGAACTATGGACGCAGCGGAAAAACCCTGCTGAAGAAGGGCGATCAGCCTATTTGGAAGGAGCAGGCTTGGCGCGATGCGTTGGCATATAAAGCCGATGTGGTTATCATCAAACTGGGCACCAACGACTCTAAGCCCCAGAACTGGCAGTATGGTAACGAGTTCGAGACCGACCTGCGTGATATGATAGACCAGCTCAGCCCCAAGCGGCCTGTCCTCGACAAGAAAGGTAGATCAACCAAGAAGCTGCAGCGTGCGCAGTCTCCCCGTATCATCCTCTGTACGCCTATTCCCGCCTATAAACCTTCATGGGAGATTAGCGACTCAGTCATCGTGAATCATATCATTCCTACTATTAATAAGGTGGCACAGGAAGAGAATCTGGAAATCATCGATCTCCACACGCTTTTCAATAATGCCGATGGCAAAGCCATGCAGTCTGATGGTATCCATCCCACAGAGGCTGGCGATAGTCAGATAGCCCGTGCCGTAGCAGACATTATCAAGAAAAAATAACGCAAGAACCAAATCATGATGAAAAAAACAGTTTTATTCTCTTTTATGCTGGCCCTGCTTATGCCAGTAGAGGCTGGCGCTCGCGAAGTCAGCATCACATCGCCTAATACTAAACTGACGCTGAAGGTTAGCGACGAGGGACCTCAGGCTACCTATGCCATCACCCTCGACGGACAGCAGATGCTGCTGCCTTCTGCCTTGGGCTTTAGTGCGGATTTTGGCGACTTCACCCAGAGCTTGAAAATTATTGATACCAAGACGAGTAAGGTGGACCGTACCTACGAGATGCGTCAGGTGAAGCAGTCGAAGATGCAATATGTGGCTGAGGTGCTCACCGTTGACTTCGAGAATGCCAAGGGCCAGAAGATGTCCGTGGAGTTCTCTGTCAGCAACAACGATGTGGCCTTCCGCTATCATATCCCTCGTCAGAAGAACGATAACCCCAAATGTGCTGTTATCGAGAAAGAGAGCACTGCCTTTGTGCTGCCTGATGGCACCACCACGTTTATCACGCCACAGAGCAGTCCGATGGTAGGGTGGGAGCGCACCAAGCCCAGCTATGAGGAGGGCTACAGCAGCGATGGCGCTATGACGGCCCGCTCGCAGTACCGTCAGGGCTATACCTTCCCTTGCCTGTTCCATGTTCCGTCTACTGCGACTCAGTCGCAGTATACAGGAAAGGAAGGCTGGGTGCTCATCTCTGAGACTGGCGTTGACAGCCACTACTGCGGCGCGCACCTCAGCGACTACCCCTATACCATTGCATATCCCATGACTGGCGAGAACAACGGCAACGGAACTGTCACCGCAGGCATCGCCCTACCTGGTAAGACGCCCTGGCGCACCATCACCGTGGGCTCGTCATTGAAGCCTATCGTCGAGACCACCATCGCTTATGATGTGGTGGAGCCGCTCTACGAGCCCTCACAGCAGTATGGCGCAGGTAGGTATACTTGGTCTTGGCTTATCTGGCAGGACAACTCCATTAACTACGATGACCAGGTGAAGTTCATAGACCTGGCATCTGCTATGGGCTATGAGTTCTGTTTGGTTGACAACTGGTGGGACCAGAATATAGGTCGCGACCGCATCGTGGAGCTGTCGAAGTACGCCCAGTCAAAGGGTGTCTCCCTGATGCTGTGGTACAACTCCAATGGTCATGAGAACGATGCCCCTCAGACTCCTCGCAACTGCCTGGACAACAGTATCGCACGCGACCGTGAGATGGCTTGGTTAAAGAGCATTGGCGTTAAGGGCATCAAGGTGGATTTCTTCGGTGGCGACAAGCAGGAGACGATGAAGCTCTACGAGGACATCCTTTTCGATGCCAACCGCTACGGCATCCAGTGCATCTTCCACGGCTGCACCTTGCCTCGTGGCTGGGAGCGTATGTATCCCAACTATATAGCTAGCGAGGCTGTGTTGGCCAGTGAGAATGTCTATTTCAACGAGGGCGCCGCCATCCGTCAGCCCTTTGACCTCACCCTGCATCCCTTCTGCCGCAATGCTGTGGGCACCATGGACTGGGGTGGTGTTATCATGAACAAATACCTGTCGAAGGACAATAAGAGCCGCCATACCCGCAAGACCACCGATGCCTTCGAGATCGCCTCGGCCTATATCATGCAGACAGCCATCCAGTGTGTGGCTATGCAACCCAACAACTTGCAGGAATTGCCGCAGCATGAGCTCAATCTGCTGAGGGATATCCCCACCACGTGGGACGAGACCCGTTTCATCGACGGCTATCCTGGTAGTTATGTGGTGCTGGCCCGTCGTCATGGTGACAAATGGTATGTTGCTGGTCTGAATGCTCAGAAGGGTACTCTCACCCTGTCACTCGACCTCTCGGCCTATGGTCTCACCAATCAGTTTACTGACCAGGCCGACAAAAAAGGCCGTGTCATCGACACAGCCATTACGCCTTTGAAGCTTAAGAAAGGTAAGGTCACCATCACCCTGCAGTCCAACGGCGGCTTCCTGATGTGGTAGCCCTTATCGCTATTTCCTCAATTGAGGCACATATTTCACAGGATCTCCTTCGCCCTTCAGCATATCTGCGAATGTCTGAGGGGCGATTTCTACTGGCCCCTTCATAAACTCTGGAATGTTGAACGAGCGCAGGAACTGACGGTGATATTCGGGGTCGGCCTGTGGCAGCTCGAAGGGCTTTGACCACTTGCCGTCCTTGTCCACATGGGCAAAGAAGGGTCGTGTAAAGGTACCGTCGTCGCGTCTGCTGCTCACCACCAGCCATCGTCCGTTGCTCGACCATGTGTGATAGCTCTCCGTATCCTTACTATTTACTTCATCAAGCGGTCTCGCAACCACGCAGCTATCCTCATTCAACTTTCCATTTTCCACTTTCAACTTCTCAAGATCCATCACCCACAGGTCAGCATCGTGGTGCCAGATGTGGAAGTATCCGAATTTCGACATCGTAAATACCAACCATCGCCCGTCAGGACTGATGCGAGGCAGTACAGCACTCATGTCCAGCGTGTCGGCGGCAAACACCAGCTCGCGTGGTCCGAATTGCATAGTCTCTGGGTCGAAGCTCTTCTTGTAGATGTTGTATTTCAGCTCCTCGCAGCGATTCACCAACTCAGATGCATTGGCTCCATTAGGACTCTGATACTCGAAATGTGCGCTGCAATAATAGAGCGTCTTACCATCAGGCGCCCAGGCAGGGAACACCTCAAACTCCGTGGTGTCGTTCTCTAGGTTCGTCACCTCGTTGTGGTCTAAGTCGTAGGCAATGATGTCGCTCTCCAGGTCAAACACCTCAATCTTGTTCATGTCGGTGGTGTGGAAGCTCTGGTGGGTCTTATCAGTAGAATAGACGATGAGCTTGAGCCAGGGGTGCCATGCAGGATAGACGCCAGCAGAGAGTATGGAGTCGTTGCGCATGTTAATCTTCCTGATGTCGCCATCGTAGGCAATGATGGTGCCGCCACAGTGCTGACGTGCGTGAAACTGCATGCGCTCTGGGTTCCACTGCTGGTAGTTATGGCAGTTGATGCACTGTCCTTCTTTCTCGAAGCCGCACAGCATATTGTCGTAGATCACGCTCTCATCGTAGTTCTCCAGGCATCGCTGACTGATGGTGAGGGCCTCGTAGCTGACGAACGACGAGGGTATGAGTCGATAGCTCAGATAGCTGTCGATGCTGTCTGCTGACACGTGAATGGCGAAGGGCTTGTGGTGTGTCCAGCTGTCGCCCTTCTTCACATATACGTTAACATTGATGTCGCCAGCTTTTGCCGTCAGCTCGTGCCATTGGCTCATCGATGGCTGCATCTTGTCTTCGCACACCACCTCTACGTCGCCTGCCTGATAGCGTGCAATCATGCCGTCGGCTTCCTCGTCGAGCATGAATGTCAGCGGCGCAATGTTCTGTGGTATGGTCACGTCGATGACGTCAGGATAAATCTTCGGCAGCTCCTGACTCTCCGTATATGTCTCCGGCACGCTGGGGCCGCAGGAGCTTAAAAGTAAAATACCAAAAAGGTATATAGGTAAAAAATATCTTCTTTTCATAACTATTCTCTTTCCACTAATATTCCGGCAGATTTCTCATCAGATAATAATCATAGTAATAGGTGTGACTGAATGCCTTGAGTCCCTCGCGGGCATACTCCACATCCATATCGTCATAGCGGCTGGCAGCCTCCATGAAACTGTCGAACGACTGCTTCACACTGTCGTCGAACGGTAGCTGGTTGATGATAGCACGTCCCTCCAACTTGCCATAAAGATAGGCCGCCTCCTGGAAATAGCGAGGCATGTGGCCATCGGGGTGCATGTTGATATAGTCGCCGAAGTGATACCAGAACTGGTTGATGTCCTTCGTCCACAGCGATGCTAACAGGGTCTGCTCCTGGAAGTACGCATCGCCTTTGTAGGTGCACTCCGCCAGACGGTACATAAGGAACCGCTCCACATTGCCTTGGTCGCCTGTCAACTGGTTGGGGTAGTGCATCATGCGTGCTATCGTCTTCAGCTCCTCCAGGTCTCTTGCCTCCTCGGCCCAGTCGTCGTAGAAGGTGGTGTGCTTCAGCAGTCCCAGATATTTGCGTTCCAGCGCCTTCTCCTTATTCAGAATGGCACATTTTGCCAGGTATTTCAGGTTCTCCACGCGCCAGCCAAACTCCACGCCCATCTCTGTGCTGAGTCGTTCGCAGTAGTTGACCATGCCATACTGATAGTAGGAGAGGGGACCAACACACAGCAGCATACGCATGTCGAAGGGTGCCTCGTAGCGTTTCGAGCCGTTCTTGTAGAGGTACATCTCGTCAGCCTGACGTCCCAGACGGCTCAGCGCCAGGTTCCTCATCACCACGATGGCTCGTGTGGGCTCGTCCTGCTGCGTGGCAGCCTCGTCTATCACCCCCTTCCAGTCATTCTGGTCTATGCAGCGCTGCATGGTCACCTCGTGGTGGAAGTTCTCGTCCTTAAACCAATAGGTGGCTACGCACCATACCGTTGCTCCCACCAGCAGCACCTGAGGCACAATACCCTTCCATGCTTTCAGATTGTTGACTCTCAGCACGGCCATCAGCACGAAGAAGAGTGCCAGTCCGTAGTAGGGCAGATAGTAGTTGTCGTAGCTCTCAGTAACGAAGTACAGTGGCAGCTCGGCAAAGTAGATGTTGGCGATGTTGGTCTGGTAGAATATCTGTCTGTAGCATATCAGCGGCACGATGTATGCGCCGCCCAGAGCCATCACGCTGCCTGCAATTTTCTGCCAGAGAGTCTGCTCCATTCGCCAGATGTAGATGCCCATCAGCAGGGTGGCGCCCAGTCCGTAGATTCCCAGCAGCGGGAAACTTAATAGGGCGGTGACGGCGATCATCACGAGTCGCAGACCGTAGCGCTGGGGTAGGGCGCGGAAGGCCCACAGCAGTGCTGCCACCGCCGTTGTTCCCAGTGTGCCTACAAACACATGCCCTGGCAGTTTCAGGAAGTACACCCAGTAGCCCATGTCGACGATGGTGAGCAGCAGCAGTCCTACTGGCACCAGTGCTATAGGCGCCCAGAGGTCCGTCAGGCTGAAGGCCCGTTTGATGATCCACATCATCAGCAGCCAACAGGCGCAGAGCAGCATCGTGCCCAGCCAGGGGTGGTAGAAGAACTGAGTCAGATAGGTGCCCGCCCACGACAGCAGTCCGCCAGGCACCAGCATCTGTTCTTTGAAGAACATCGATGTGTTGAGAAATAGGTTCTGTTCCTGCAGCTTCCACAGGAAGTCATTCTCATAGAACAGCAGTGCGCCTGCCACCACGAGCAGTCCCACCAGCCATGTTGATATAGGTATAAATCGTTTCACCTTTAATACTCTAATGTTTAATCTTTTCTGAAATTTAATGTTTAATATTTAATCTATTCTCTTTCCTCTTTCCACTTTCCTCTTTCCCCTAAATAAAAACCCGTTTCCGGCGGCTGGTTATACCCCACGTTCTCTGTGGCCACGCTGAGGCGGTAGGCATTGTCCTGCATCAGACAGGCGATGCGATGTTCGGTGGGGATGGTAGATACGTAAAGTCTGAGTTCCGTGCTCTCACGATTGCGGATGAGCACCTCCTCGCGCCAGTCGCCTAAGATGTCGGCGCTGAGGCAGGGGTTCTGCTTGGTGCCGTTGTTAAACTGTCCATCCAACTGCTGTATGATTGTTGTCTGGTTGTTCTCCCAGTCGTATTTCGACACGGCACTTCGGTCCAGTAGCTCACGTAGCAGATCGCCGTCCCACCAAATGCCGAAGTTCGTGCTCATGCCCCGTCGACTGATGTTCTCCAGCACCTCGCCCTTCATGTTTCTTACGCCTCGGCTGTCGCTGCTCCACATCTCTACGCCCGGGTTCCTCGGGTCAATGTCGGCAGCCATCGCACGACCTACGTCCGTGTCGCTCTTTATCTGAAACACTACCTCGCCCGTATCGGCATGACGCAGATCCGAGCCGTCGCGTTTGTTCTCATGACAGTCCCATATATAGAGCTGTCCGTCGTCAGGGTCAACAATCAGGTGGATGGCGTCGCCGTGACCCATGCCCGTGTTATAGAGCCCTCGTCCGTCGTGGTCCACCGCCATTGAGCCGTATGTTATCTCGTCCATGCCGTCGCCATCCACGTCGCATACCCTCAGGTTGTGGTTGCCCTGTCCGGCATAGCTGGCCCATTCGGGGTTGTTGGTGTCAAAGGTCCAGCGGTTCTTCAGCTCCTTGCCGTCCCAGTCCCATGCTGCCAGCACGCTGCGTGTGTAGTATCCGCGACAGAACACGGCCGAGGCCGTCCCCTGCTTTCCTCCAAAGTACCCTACGGCAGCCAGGTAGCGCTCCGAGCGGTTGCCGCGGTTGTCGCCCCAGTCTTTCACATCGCCGCGTTCAGGTATGTAAGGCTTGGTGTCCATCACTTTGCCTGTCAGTCCGTTGAACACGCTAATATATTCCGGCCCTTCTAGTATGCGACCTGCGGCGTTTCGATAATCGGCGACAGAATCGCCGATCACAGTACCTGCGGCGTCGCGAGTGCCGTCAGACGTCTTCACCATCAGCTCTGCCCGTCCGTCGCCGTCCAGGTCATAGACAATGAATGGTGTGTAGTGTGCCCCGCTGCGTATGTTTCGTCCTAAGTTTATGCGCCACAGCAGGTCGCCGTTCAGTCTGTAGCAGTCCAGCAGTGTGGGGTCGGTCATGCCATCGTGACTGTTGTCGTGTGAGTTAATGGGGTCCCATTTCAGTATGATTTCGTACTGTCCGTCGCCGTCCACGTCGCCCACGCTTGCGTCATTGGCTGTATGCATCTCGTCTGGCTTCTGCACTCGTATCGGCAAATACCCCACAGGCGCATCCTCCTTCAGCGTAAAAGTGTCTATCCTCTTTCCACTTTCTTGCGTCCCTACGGTAGCAAGCGTCCTTCGGCCGAGCGCCTCTTTCCTCTTTCCTCTAGAGATAACCTGATACACCGCCTCACCCATCGGCTCTTCGTCCACAAACCACGTGCCCCCTTCTGTCAGCGGCTTTTTGTTCAGCTTGGTGCCGTTACGATACACGTCGAAGGCCATATCCTTGGTGTCGCTTTTCAGTGTTCGCCACGATACAAACACCTTGCCGTCAGCCTGCCTCACGGCCACCACGCCCCTGTCCAGCCGTTCCTCGGCCAGCATGGTCCCTGTGGTCATCATCATCACCAGTGTCAGTATGGGTAGTAATCTCTTCATGTTTGGTTTTAATTATGGTGCAAAGGTAGTGCAAACCGAGCGAAAAACCAAATTTATTTGAGTTTTTCTGAGGTGTAGCCTACCTTCGACCGAAGGTCAGAGGTAGATTCTTATCGAAACGAACAAATCTTTGGGCTAAAACTGTGTGACAATATAATAAAGGTAAAAAGACAGTAATTTAATAGTGGATTAAGCAGTGCATGCTCATAGGATTCTCATACCCTTGGAGATAGAGTTCGCATAGAGAGGTCTATGAGAGGTCTATGAGAGGTCTATGAGAGGTCTATGAGAAGTCTATGAGAAGTCTATGAGAAGTCCATGAGAAGTCCATGAGCAAGTATAGGGCAAACATAGAGCAAATTTAGAGCATCTCTCTCCGCTCTTGCTCCGCTCCCTCTCCGCTCTTACTTCGCTCTCTCTCCGCTTCCAGGGAGCGGAGAGGGAATCCCGATGCCTATTTCGTGTTGACTGGTGCCAACGGGCGTATCTTCGTACATCCTGATACCACCAAGCTGTTCAGAAAGACCATCTTCACCGATGTGGACCCACAGCAGAATGCAGACATTATCTCGCTGGGGCATGAAATGACTGAAGGCAGGCAGGGTACCATGCATGTCACCGTTAACGATGTGAGCTGCCACGTGTGCTATCAGCCCGTTCCCGGCACTGGATGGTGTCTAGCCCTGGTGTGCCCTGAGGACAAGGGTCCTGGCTTGCCTGAGAATGCCGATGAGCTCATCTACAAGCCGTTTGCCAAGATTGACGTGCTCTCCGAAGACCTCGGCCTTGGCCTACCTCTGAGCAAACGTCATGCACTAAGCCTTGGTGGCGACCTCGTCTATGACAAAAGCTATCATGATGGCTGCAGGTTTATACTGGAAATACCAAAATAGGTCGCGTCTTCTTGTATAAGTCAGAAAAAAGTTGTACTTTTGTGCCCGAAAAACGAAAGAAGAACTGAATGAAGGAATTTGTGATATCGGAGGCGAAAGCCGAGACTGCCGTGCTGGTGGGTCTGATTACGAACCAACAGGACGAGGCGAAGACCAATGAATACCTGGACGAATTAGAGTTTTTGGCCACCACGGCTGGAGCACGTACCGTGAAGCGGTTTACGCAGAAGGTGAACGGCCCCAGCAGCGTGACGTATGTGGGTAGCGGAAAGCTAGAGGAGATACGCCATTATATCAAGATGTGCGAGGATGCCTACGACGAGGCGATGGAGCACCGCGAGGACTATGCCAGCGATGCGGAGATGCCACAGCCCGTTGGTATGGTGATATTCGACGATGAGCTGAGCGCCAAGCAGATACGCAATATTGAGAAGGAACTGCAGGTGAAGATTCTGGACCGTACGAGTCTGATTTTGGACATCTTCGCCATGAGGGCACAGACGGCTGAGGCTAAAGCGCAGGTGGAGCTGGCACAGCACCGCTATATGCTACCCAGACTGCAGCGCCTGTGGACACACCTGGAACGACAGGGCGGCGGCTCTGGCGGCGGTGGCGGCAAGGGCTCGGTAGGTCTGCGTGGTCCTGGTGAGACACAGCTGGAGATGGACCGCCGAATCATCCTGCATCGCATCACGCTGCTGAAACAGCGTCTGGAAGAGATAGACAAGCAGAAAACGACGCAGAGGAAGAACCGCGGACGACTGATACGTGTGGCGTTGGTGGGCTATACCAATGTGGGAAAGTCGACGCTGATGAACCTGCTGTCGAAGAGTGACGTGTTTGCTGAGAACAAGCTCTTCGCCACGCTCGACACAACGGTGCGCAAGGTGACGATAGAGAACCTGCCCTTCCTGCTGGCCGACACCGTAGGATTCATCCGTAAGTTGCCCTCAGACCTGGTGGAGAGCTTCAAGAGCACCCTCGACGAGGTGCGCGAGGCTGACCTGCTGGTGCATGTGGTGGATATCTCGCACCCGGACTTTGAGGACCAGATACGTGTGGTGGAGCAGACACTGGCGGAGCTGGGCTGCTCAGAGACACCCTCGATGGTTGTGTTCAACAAGATTGATGCCTACCGCTGGACGCCGCAGGACGAGGACGACCTGACGGAGCCCACAAAGGAAAACATCTCGTTGGAAGACCTGAAGAAGACGTGGATGGCGAAGCTCGCCCCCCTGTTCATCAGTGCCAAAAATAAGGAGAACATAGACGAGCTGCGCACCACATTATATAATAAGGTGCGTGAGTTGCATGTACAGAAATATCCCTATAACGACTTCCTGTACCAGATTGAGGAGGAATAGGCGCTATTTCAGAATCTTATTGCCTTTGTAGATATAGACACCCTTGACGGGGGCGGCGATGCGCTGTCCCTGAAGGTTGTAGAGCATGGCGGGCTGGGCACTGGGGGCTGAGACCGCGGTGCTGATGCCTGTGGCCGTGATATAGTCGTTGACATTGCTCACGAAGTTGATGTCGTAGATCTCGCAGGAGCCGTCGGACGACGAGGCTGTGAGTCCGAAGATGGTCTGGCCTATGCACACGCTGGGCCTGTCGCCTGTGAAGTTCTCATAGAGTCCGCTGCCCTTCATGTTCCACGCAATGACCTGCTGCTGACTGTCGCCCTCGCCGATGGTCTTCTGCAGGTAGGGCTTGACCTGCGTGCCGTGGTTAGAGCCGTTGAGCCACCACAGGTACGAGCTGGTAGAGGCGGTCTGCAGGTTCTTACCCCGTACCACCATGTAAATCTGACTCTTGTCGATGTCGTAGTCGTGCTCCTGATACTTCAGCGTCAGGCAGATGTTGTTGGCACCCTTTGACTTGGCCTTGAGGATGTTGTTGACGGTGTCGTAGGTGATGGCGCTGGCAGGGATGCGCGAGGCGTCGCCAGTGGTCCAGTCGGCGGCCTTGAACAGATAGGCGTTGGCATTGGGGTTGTAGCCCTTCATCAGCCTGAGGTAGTAGAGTCCGGGATTGGTGGTGCCTGCATTGGCCGAGAGGCGCACCACGAACTTCTCCTTGGCCACTCCATCATTGGTGGCCAGCTCGGCAGGGATGCCATACTCAACGTTGAAGAACCCGTTGTCGTCATCCTTCACGCTACTGGGAATGACGATGTCGGCAATTTTCTTGCCATCGACCAGCAGCGAGGCCTTGCGCCCGTGGTCGGCAGTGGTGAAGCGGCACATGACAGACAGGCTGTCGGTGATGCCCTCCTTGTTGTAGAGGGTGTACTGTACGTAGCCTCCTGAGCTGGCATCGCGATAGCTCTCACCATTATAGGAACCTGTTGACGACTTGTTGGACATAACATCATGACCAGCCTCGCTCTGCTGCTCGCCAGGAGCCACGAAGTCGATGGTCCTGGCCTTCATGGCCTCGTAGGCGGCTTCGGTCTGTGCCATAGAGCTGTTGGCAAAGTTCTCTGGCGTCTGCTGGTACCAGTAGCACATATAGCGGGCATGATGAATCTGATAGAACGGCACCAGCGTGAGGGTATGCCATTTGTAGGTATCGACGCCCTCGCGACTGGCATCGATGGTGAAGCGCAACTGGTGGTCGGCAAAGGCGGGGGTGATGCGGCTCAGCACCTGGTCTCTGTCGCCGATGAGCAGTGGTGCCGACGTCAGGTTCTTGGATGTTGCCATAGAGCCAGGGGCGTGGTCCATGCGTCCTGCACCGGCATATTCGTTCTGCAGCTTCTCATAGATGAGTTCCGTTTCTTCGGCCTCGGCGGTGCTGGTGGCTGTGGTCTGCGCACCCAGCAGGATGGGTCCGAAGGTGAAGGCGATATAGTCGGTATAGTTAGGACATGGCGTATAGCTCAGCTCCATAGGCAGATAGACCTTGATATGGTCGCCTGCCTCCCATGTGCGGTGGATGGTGACGTAGCTGGCCTGTCCCTTGGTGACTTCCTGCTCGACCTTGGTGTCGTTGACGGTGATGGCGTATTGCTCGCCAGCCCAGGCCGGGTGTCGTATGGCGATAGAGTAGGTGCCAGCTTTGCCAACGGTGATGTCAGAGGTGGCGGTAGGCTCGGCAGTGATGGCAGGGTTGATGCCGGGGAAGAGGGTCTCCTGGGTAACGATAAAGGCGTCGCTCTCCAGCTTCGAGGGGGTGAAGAGGTTGACGTAGAGCGTGGCTGTGCTGTCGTGGGTATAGATGAAATGTCCGTACTTGGAGTGGTTCTCCATGCCTGTGCCTACACAGCACCACATGCCCTGGTTGACCTTAGAGTAGATGCGGTAGCCCTGGGGGCGCAGCGTGGTGAAATAGACGTAGCCGCCAGTGGTGGGGTCTTGCGTGGAGAGGATATGGTTCCACATGGCATATTCGTAGAAGTCCACATACTTGGCATTGCCGGTACGGTCGGCGAGCATTTCCGACAGCTTCAGCATATTGTTGGTGTTGCACGACTCAGGGCCGTCGAGCTGGTCGATATAACGGTTGCCGTTGGCGGCAGCCAGGAAATGCTCGCTCACGGAGTTGCCGCCAATACACACAGTGCGGTTCTGGGCTACATCCTGCCAGAAGTTCTCGGCAGCCTTTTTGTAGCTGTTGGCGGTGGCATCCTGCTCGAAGATACGCTCCATGCCGATATACTTAGGCACCTGCGTGTTGGCGTGCTTGCCGTCGAGGAAGGTCTTGTTGAGCGTCTGCATGCCGTTGAGCATCGTCTTGTGGGTGTATTTCTTGGCACCTGTCAGGTATTTCCTCTCGCCAAACAGCTGGTAGGCGTCGAGCAGCGTCTCGTTCATGCCGCCGTGTTCGCAGTCGAGGAATCCTTGGAAGTCGTTGTCCGATACATTGCTCACCACATTGATGCTCCAGTCGGCCAGTTTGCGGAACATCTCCTTGGCCTGTTCGCTGTTGCCATAAACATAGGCATCGCGCAGGCCTGCCAGTATCTTGTGCTGGCAATAGAAGGGCACCCATCCCCAATTGTCGCGGATGGCGGAGAGGTCGCCACGATAGAGTTTCTTCCACGACTCGTTGATGGGCTGGCCGCCAATGAAGCCATAGAGGCCTTCTGTGTTGTCGTCGTAGGCGTCCTGACAGTCTTTCATGACGTTGAGCATATAGTCCAGACGTTCTTTCAGGCGGGTCTTCGTCTCTGTATCATGACAGGCGGCATAGGCCAGCGCCAGGGCCGACACATAGTGGCCTCCCACATGTCCGCTGAGGTCGAAGCCGGCATCGCCGCCCCAGTTTCCGAAGTTGGGATGTTTCTGCTCCCAGCGGTAGTAGGGACTACTGGTGTCGCTGGTGGCCGAGAGTCCTGCCTGACGTACGAAGGGTGTGAGCAGGCGGTCGGTGTCGTACTTCATCAGCATCTCGATGTTCAGGTACATCGAGGTTTTCATAGGGCCGTCGAGCAGTGTCACCTGCTCCAGATCGAAATGCTTGGGATAGAGTTCGCTTTGTGCCTTTGAAACGGTTGCTGTAGCCAGTGTCAGCAGGGCCAGGAGAGTAGTTTTCAACTTCATAGGTGATATAGTTTCTAGTTATGCGTTCTTTGTTTCTTTTATAACGTTTTTCCTGGCAGATTATTATCTGCTAAGCATGATTATTTATGAATTTTTTCTGCATTTACTTGGAGGTCTCGATTATTGTTATTATCTTTGCAACCGCAATTTTATAATACACAAACAAACAGAACCTTATGAGAGACTACAGACATTTGACACAGGAGGAGATCCAGGTGCTTGAGAACAACGTGTGTTGGGCCGAGGACTGGGACAAAGTGATGGTTGACGAAGAGTTTCGTCCGTATAACTTCCATCGTGCGATATTCTATGGCGATATCCGCCTGGGTAAATTCGAGAAGAAGATTGAGGTGGCCAAGGGCTTCTTCAAACATTCAGGTATTAACGATGCCACACTGCGTAATGTCAGCGTGGGCAACGACTGTCTGATTGAGAAGGTAGGCAACTTCATCAACAACTACACCATTGGCGACGACTGCTACATCTCGAACATCTCGACATTGGAGACACGCGAGGGTGCTAGCTATGGTGCCGGCTCTACCATCAGCGTGCTGAACGAGATGGGCGACGGCAACATTGTGCTGTTTCGTGAGCTGAACTCGCAGCTGGCTGCCTTCATGGTGAAGCACAACCGCGACAAGGCCCTGGTGAACCGTTTGCGCCAGCTGATTGACGACGAGGTGCGCGTATCGACACCAGAGCGTGGCATCATTGGCAACAGCGTGAAGATTATCAACACCAAGGACATCATCAATACGGTGATCAAAGGTGACTGTGAGATTAGCGGCTGTGCCCGACTGAACGAATGTACCATACTGAGCAGCGAGGATGCACCTGTGTTTATCGGCACTGGCGTCATCTGCGAGAACTCGATTATCTGCGACGGATGCTCTATCAATAACTCGGTGAAGATGCAGGACTGCTTCGTGGGCGAGGCCTGTCAGATTACCAACGGCTTCACGGCTGAGGCCAGCCTGTTTTTTGCCAACAGCTTCATGGCCAACGGTGAGGCCTGCGCCGCCTTCTGCGGTCCGTTCTCAGCATCGCACCATAAGAGCTCGCTGCTCATTGGCGGACAGTTCTCGTTCTATAACGCTGGTTCGAACACAAACTTCTCGAACCACGCCTATAAGATGGGCCCGCTGCACTATGGCACCCTGGAGCGTGGCACCAAGACCGCCTCGGGATCGTATGTGCTAATGCCTGCCACTATCGGTGCCTTCTCGGTGTGCTTCGGCAAGCTAATGCACCATCCTGACACCCGTTGTCTGCCGTTCTCATATCTCATTGCCTACGGCGAGACGATGTACCTGTCGCCAGGTCGTAACATCACCACCGTGGGTCTGTATCGTGATATTAAGAAATGGCCCAAGCGCGACAAGCGCAGCAAGTTGTCGAAGAAGAGTATCATCAACTTTGACTGGCTCAGCCCCTTCACCGTGGGTGAGATTATACAGGGTATCGAGATTCTGAAGGCCCTGCGTGCCGCCTCGGGCGATAATGTGACCACGTATAACTTCCATGAATATGTGATCAACGCCTCGTCGCTGAAGAAGGGCTTGAAATACTACGACATCGCCCTGCGCATCTATATGGGTGCCGTGCTGAAGCGTGCACAGAAGGAGGGCTTCTTCGGCTATCCCAAGTCGGAGGTAGGCAAGGGCAACTGGTCGGACCTCAGTGGACTGCTGCTGCCTGAGAGCGAAGAGCTGCGACTCATTGACGACATTAAGGAGGGACGTGTCGAGAACATCCAGCAAGTGCTCACACGCTTCGAGGAGATTAACGACCATTACAGCGACTACCGCTGGGCCTGGAGCTACCAACTTCTGTTGGACTACTATCACCTGACAGAGCTCGACAATGCTGCCTGCGAACGTATCCGCGAGGATTATGTCAAGGCACGTCGTGCCTGGATTGCCGAAATCCGCAAGGATGCTGAGAAGGAATACCAGATGGGTGATGTGGAGCAGGAGGTTTATGAGGACTTCCTCTCGAAGCTCGACCACGAAATTGATTACGAAAATTAATACTTTTCAACATCGAAAATAACGAATTAAACGAATAATGAAACTGAAACTTCTTTTGGGAATTGCTTTGACAGGAGTGCTTATGTGCTCCTGTTCGAAGTACAAGTATGAGACGGTGGATGGCGATATGTCACAGACACGCATCTACACGTTGGACAACGGACTGAAGGTCTATCTGAGTGTGAACAAGGAAGAACCGCGCATACAGACCTTTATCGCTGTGCGCACAGGTTCGAAGAATGACCCCGCAGAGACAACGGGTCTGGCACACTATCTGGAGCACCTGATGTTTAAGGGCACCACGCACTTCGGAGCTAGCAACGTAGAGGCTGAAGCACCTTTGCTCGATGAGATAGAGCAACGCTATGAAGCCTATCGTCAGCTGACAGACCCCGAGGCCCGCAGACAGGCGTACCACGAGATTGACTCTGTGAGTCAGCTGGCTGCCCAATACAATATTCCCAATGAGTACGACAAGCTGATGGCTATCATCGGCTCGGAGGGCTCGAATGCCTATACGTCGAACGATGTGACCTGCTATGTGGAGGACATTCCCTCGAACGAGATAGACAATTGGGCCAAGATCCAGGCCGACCGCTTCATGAATATGACCATCCGCGGATTCCACACCGAGCTGGAGGCCGTTTACGAGGAGTATAACATCCATCTGTCGGATGATGTAGACAAGTTGTTTAATGCCCTGCTGGCCAAGCTCTATCCAACGCACCCCTACGGTACGCAGACCACTATTGGTACACAGGAGCATCTGAAGAACCCTTCAATTACCAATATCAAGAACTATTTCAAGAAATGGTACGTGCCCAACAATGTGGCTATCTGTATGGCTGGCGACTTCGATCCTGATGAGGTCATCGCCATCATCGACAAGCATTTCGGACAGTGGCAGCCTGGCGACGATGTGTCGCAGCCTGAGTTCCCAGAGCAGGCGCCCCTGACGCAAGTGGTCGACACTACCGTGATAGGATTAGAGGCTGAGACCATCTGGATGGGCTATCGCTTCAACGGCGCCTCTTCGCTGCAAATAGACACCCTGCAGGTGATAGAGAGCATGCTGAGCAATGGTACTGCAGGTCTGCTTGACCTCGATATCAACCAGCAGATGAAGATGCTCGAATCATGGGGCGGCGTTCAGACGGGTATGGACTATTCTACCTTTATCCTGGCAGGCACACCAAAGGACGGACAGACACTTGACGAGGTGCGCGACTTGCTGCAGCGGGAGATAAGCAAGCTGAGGAAGGGCGAGTTCTCTGACGACCTGCTGCCTTCTGTCATCAACAACCTGAAGTTGCGCTATTACAACGCACTAGAGAGCAACCGCGCTCGTGCCAATATGTTTGTGCAGGCCTTTATCAACGGCGCATCATGGGAGCAGGAGGTGAAATCGCTGGAGCGTGTGGAGGGTATGACCAAACAGCAGATTGTGGACTTTGCCAATAAGCACTTTGGAGAGAACTACGTGGCTGTGTATAAGCGTCAGGGCGTTGACTCCACTCAGAAGAAGATAGACAAGCCTGAGATTACGGCTATCCCCACCAACCGCGATATGGTGAGTGACTTTGTGAAGGAGATTCAGAACACGGAGGTGAAGCCCATACAGCCGCGCTTCGTGGACTTCAAGAACGATCTAACCTTTGGAGAGTTCAAACCTCAGTTGCCTTATGTCTATGTGCAGAACAAGGAGAACGGACGCTTCACACTGGCTTTCCGCTATGATCTGGGACAGGAGAACGATGTGCGCTACGATAATGCCGCAGAGTATCTGGAGTATCTCGGTACCGACTCGCTTACTGCCGAGCAGCTGAAGCAGCAGTTCTATAAGTTAGCATGCAACTATAACATCAGCGTGGGTGATCGCAGCATCACCCTCAGCCTCAGTGGTCTTGACGAGAACATGCCTCAGGCGCTGGCTTTGCTCGAGCATGTGATGCAGCATGCTAAGGTGGATAACGATGCCTATCAGCAGTATATCGCCATTCGCGAGAAGGGACGTATGGATAATAAGTTCGACCAGCAGGCCAACTTCCAGTACCTCTATTACTATAGCATCTACGGCCCCTACAACCCCTATCGTCATGCACTCACAGCACAGCAATTGGCAGAGACCGACCCGCAGGAACTGCTCGACCTGCTGAAGAACCTCAGCCAGTTTGAGCACACCGTATTGTATTACGGTCCTACGGCAGAGAACAAACTGGCCGAATGTCTCGAATCGCATCTCTCGAAGATTTCCGAGTTAAAGAAGCCTGAGGAGGCACAGCACTATGCCCTGCAGGAGACACCTCAGAACGAGATATGGCTGGCACCTTACGATGCAAAGAACATCTATATGCGCATGTATCACAACGAGCTGCGTCAGTGGAACCACGACGAAGACCCTATCCAAGCTGTGTTTAACGAGTACTATGGCGGCGGCATGAATACCATCGTGTTCCAGGAGCTGCGTGAGGCTCGCGGACTGGCCTATAATGCCTATGCCCTGTATCGTCAGCCTGACTATCAGGACGAGAGCGAGTATTATTTCACGCATATCATCACCCAGAACGATAAGATGATGGACTGCGTGCGACAGTTCCATGCAATCCTCGACAGCATTCCTCAGAGTGAGGAGGCATTCAAGATTGCAAAGGAGTCGATTACCAAGCGATTGGCAAGTCAGCGCACCACGAAGTTCGGACTCATTAGTGCATGGCTCTGGGCCAAGCAGCGTGGCATTGACTATGACGTCAACGAACGCATCTACAACGCCCTGCCTGACATCACCCTGAAGGATGTGGTGGCTTTTGAACAGCAGCAGATGGCAAAGAAGCCTTATCGCTATATCATCCTGGGCGATGAGGCCGACCTCGATATGGCTGCCCTACAGGAATATGGTCCTGTGAAGCGCCTCACCACCGATGAAATCTTCGGCTACTAAGGCTGAAAGTTATGTCGCGATAAAAAAAACGGGACTCAATGTTTGCGAGTCTCGTTTTTTTGTTGTACTTTTGTGCCCAATAAAACAAATATTACATAGCTATGGCAACACCAGTACAGTTCAAGTATGCCCCCATGTTTCAGGTGGGCGAGGATAAGACGGAGTATAGACTGCTTTCGAAGGAAGGCATTACTACCGCCGAGTTTGAAGGTAAGCAAATTGTAAAGGTCTCGAAGGAGGCCTTGACTCTCTTGGCCCAGCAGGCTTTCCACGATGTGGAGTTTATGCTGCGTCGCGAACATAACGAACAGGTGGCTAAGATCCTCACCGATCCCGAGGCCAGTGAGAATGATAAGTATGTAGCCCTGCAGTTCCTGCGCAATGCAGAGGTGGCTTGCAAGGGTATCCTGCCTTTCTGTCAGGATACTGGTACTGCTATCATCCACGGTGAGAAGGGACAGCAGGTATGGACTGGTTTCGAGGACGAAGAGGCTCTGAGCCTGGGTGTGTTCAACACCTTTACTCAGGACAACCTGCGCTACTCGCAGAACGCGCCGCTGAACATGTACGACGAGGTGAACACACGTTGTAACCTGCCTGCACAGATTGACATCGAGGCAACTGAGGGTGCTGAGTATAAGTTTGTGATGGTAGCTAAGGGTGGTGGCTCTGCCAACAAGACCTACTTCTACCCAATGACAAAGGCTACTATCCAGAACGAGGGTACACTCATCCCATTCCTGGTAGAGAAGATGAAGAGTCTGGGTACAGCTGCTTGTCCTCCATACCACATCGCATTCGTAATCGGTGGTACATCGGCTGAGAAGAACCTGCTGACTGTTAAGCTGGCTTCAATCAAGTTCTACGACGGTCTGCCAACAACAGGTGACGAGACTGGTCGCGCATTCCGTGATGTTGACCTGGAGGAGAAGCTGATTAAGGAGGCTCAGAAGATTGGCTTGGGTGCTCAGTTCGGTGGTAAGTACCTGGCACACGACATTCGTGTTATCCGTCTGCCGCGTCATGGCGCTTCTTGTCCGATCGGTATGGGCGTTAGCTGCTCGGCCGACCGTAACATCAAGGCTAAGATCAATGCCGATGGTATCTGGCTGGAGAAGATGGATAGCAACCCAACAGAGCTTATCCCTGAGGAGCTGCGCAAGCCGGGTGAGGGTGGCAAGGGTATCGAGATTGACCTGAACGAGGGTATCGATGCTGTACGCAAGGAACTCTCTAAGTATCCTGTAAGCACCCGTGTAAATCTGAAGGGTACCATCATCGTGGCCCGTGATATTGCTCACGCTAAGCTCAAGGCTCGTCTGGATGCCGGTGAAGGTATGCCTGAGTACTTCAAGAAGTACCCAGTGCTGTATGCTGGACCAGCTAAGACGCCAGAGGGCTATCCTTGTGGTTCGATGGGCCCGACCACAGCCAACCGTATGGATCCATACGTGGATGAGTTCCAGGATAATGGCGCTTCGTTGGTGATGATTGCCAAGGGTAACCGCTCAGATGTTGTTACCGAGGCTTGTAAGAAGCATGGTGGTTTCTACCTCGGAACCATCGGTGGTGTGGCTGCTGTCCTCTCGCAGAGCTCAATCAAGAGCATCGAATGTGTGGAATATCCTGAGCTGGGTATGGAGGCCATCTGGAAGATTGAAGTCGAGGACTTCCCCGCATTTATTCTTGTGGACGATAAGGGCAATGATTTCTTCAAGACGCTGAAACCCTGGACACCATGCGGAAAGTAAAGAGAATTCTTTTCTTGTTTGCCTTGCTGCCGCTGGCTGCCTTTGCCCAGCAGGAGTTCGAGGTGATACGTGGCAACTGTTTGCCAGACATCTCTGACGATGTGCCTGCTGTTGGTAATAGGGTAGGGGCTGTCAGACAGAAACTGCCTGCCATCAATACCAATTGGAATCCGGAAAAGACCTATCGTCAGATGGTGATTCTGATTGACTATGTCGACTCTGTGTTCAGTTGTGAGAATCCTAAGGCTTTCTTTGAGAAGATTCTGAACGAGCCTGGATACAATGAAGGTAACGGTCCTGGTTGTGCGGCTGACTATTTCCGCTCGCAGTCAAATGGTATGCTGAATCTTCAATTCGATGTGTTTGGACCTGTCAAGGTGAGTCAGAAAGCACAGCCCTATGAGAATCCCACAAAGAACACTAAGAACTACGCTCATGATGCGTTGCGCGAGGCTACCAATAAGGTGCTGCAGGAGAACCCCACGCTGGACTATAGCATCTACGATTGGAATGGCGACGGTTACATCAATCAGGTAATCTATATATGTGCCAGTTTCTGCGGTAATGCCACCAGCTCTTATTTCGATACGAAGGGCTTCCTGTGGCCTAACACTAGTTCGATATCTACCATCACAACACCTGACGGCAAGAAAATTTCGAACTATTCGGCTTGCGCTGAGCTGTGGCCTACAAAGACACCGCGTTCTTGCGGTTTTGCTACCATTTGTCATGAGTTCTCTCACAGTCTGGGACTGCCTGACATCTATCCTACCTCTGATACTGCAGGCTATTCTGTCTGTGATGAATGGGATCTTATGGACGGAGGTAACTTTACCAACTACGGCTGGTGTCCCACCAACTATACGGCTCTTGAGAAGATGCTGATGGGATGGCTCACGCCTGTAGAACTGACAGAGGATTCGTTGACTATTGAGGGATTGAAACCTGTAGAAGAAGGCGGCAATGCCTATATCATCAAGCACTCTGACGATGAATGGCTGTTGCTCGAAAACCGTCAGCAGAGAGGATGGGATGCTGGTGCACCAGGAAAAGGACTCGTCATTTATCATGTAAACTATTCGGCTTCGGTTTGGAAGAACAATAAGGTGAACAACGACCCCACCAAGCGTCGCTTCGAACTAGTGCATGCCGACAATATGGACTATGACGCCTGGGACGACTATTTGACGCAGGCGGGCTTAGGGTCTTATGAGCATTCTCAGAAGATGAACAGGCGTCTTCTGAGTACATCACCCTATCCTTGGATTGACGATTCAACAGGTGGCGTGTTAAACGACAGTTTGACAGATACCTCGGTGCCAGCGGCTGTCATGTTCTATCCTGGTTTGACTGGCAATCCGCTGTTTAATAAGCCCATCACCAATATCAAGATGACTGACGAGGGACTCATCTCCTTCGACTTCATGGGAGGAGCACCAGTAGTGGTCGATGGCATCACAACTCATCCCTTCACCCTTCACTCTTCACCCTTCACCTGTCACCAGATCTATGACCTCAACGGTTGCCGCCTCGCTGCTGAGCCACAGAAGGGTGTCTACGTCATCAGAAAACAGGACGGAACCATAAGAAAAATATTCAAATAATATCTTTTTATCAATAAAAACAAACACATTATGAGAGTAATTATCGAACCGAATTATGATTTGATGTCACAGTGGGCAGCAAATTATGTTGTAGCAAAGATTAACGCTGCTAAGCCAACAGCTGAGAAGCCTTTCGTGCTGGGTCTCCCCACTGGCTCATCACCCATCGGCATGTATCGTGCCCTGGTGAAGGCTTATCAGGAGGGTAAGGTGTCGTTCAAGAACGTTGTAACCTTCAATATGGACGAATACGTGGCACTGCCCGTAGAGCATCCTGAGAGCTACCACTCGTTCATGTTCACCAACCTGTTCAGTCACATCGATTGCCCCAAAGAGAATATCCATATTCTCAACGGCAATGCTCCCGACCTCGCTGCCGAGTGTGCTGCCTATGAGAAGGAGATTGAGAAGTTTGGTGGTATCGACCTCTTCCTGGGAGGTATTGGCCCTGATGGTCACATCGCCTTCAACGAGCCGGGCTCAAGCCTGAGCAGTCGCACACGTCAGAAGACCCTGACCACTGACACGATCATTGCCAACAGCCGTTTCTTTGACAACGACATCAACAAGGTGCCTAAGACCGCACTCACCGTAGGTGTAGGTACCGTGATGGCTGCAAAGGAAGTGATGATTCTGGTTAATGGTCACGCTAAGTGCCGCGCCCTGCAGGCTGCTGTAGAGGGCTCTGTCAACCACATGTGGACCATCTCTGCTCTGCAGATGCACCAGCATGGTATTATCGTTGCCGATGATGCTGCCTGCGAGGAGCTGAAGGTTGGCACCTATCGTTACTTCAAGGATATTGAGCGTAACAACTTGCTGTAATCTACGATTTATCCTGATGCCTCCTTTCTGTCAAAGAGACAGGCATCATACCTACATAAAGATAGGCCCTTTACGCAAAGGGCCTATATTTTTATGAGCTAAACAATCATGGCTACCATTTTGAGGTAAATAATGATTGCTACCAAACGATTTCTACCATCTTGAGGTAAACAGGCTGGGCGAGATAACCAGCGAGAACCATCCCCAGCGGGCACGTTTGTTGCCTTCACCCTGCTTGAGGCGATCCATCGTTTCTGTGCCATGCATCTGGGTATAGCCTGCCTCAAGGGCGATGTCCTTTGCGAATCTGTAACTGGCTTGAATGTCTATGCTGTGACCCAGCGTGCGGTCCAGCTTGGTAAGTTCTGTAGCTGTTGCCAGATAGTGATAGGTGACACTACAATTGAACTTGGCATTCGGCTTGTAGAAGCCTCCAATGAAGGCGTTCTGCAGGCCAGGCGTGAAACCGTTGATGTAGGCACTCTCGAAGAAATAATCCATGATGCCATAGAACTTGGCACGAGAGCCATACATAGGAGAGAAGCCTTTTTGAACATCGTGGAGGGGCATACCAAATTGACCACCATAGGGAACTGGCACAAAATCATCGCCACTCAGATAGTCGTAGCCTGCTATGCAGCCATATTGGTCTGTTAGGTTAACGGTGGCTTTTGCACTAGCCATCCAGGCCTTGATGTCTTGACAGTACTTGGATTCGTTCACGACCTTGCCCGTCTGTCGGTAGTACGAACCTTCAAACGTCACATTCTTGGGATGGATGTTGAGAAATCCACCCCACATCTGCTGATACTCGGTGCGAGGCGGATTGAGTTCATATTCTACCTTCTCACCATTGACGGTCTTGTATGTACCAGCCTGCTGACCAATGTTCATAAAGAGCAACGAGACACCTACTGGAATCTTAGGCATGTCGTAATGATACCACACCGTCTGCATGTTCTTGTAGGGCTGTGCACCACCATCGTAATAGGTGTTGTTATAAACATTATTAGCAATCTGGTTATAGCCCAATATGATATGTGCCTTGTGGCCGTAGCCTTCATAGCCCACTCGGAGCACATCGTGTGACTTTGCTGCCACAGAAAAGTCGTTAGGACCAATGATGCGCTCGTCATCATACGACAGAGCCACTCGTCCTACCTGTGCAAAGAAACCGTTCTGAGACGTCATCTTCACCCAACCTTCATATAAGTTAAGCGACTGGTTACCATTCGTACCCCAAATGGATTTGTTTTGGATGACGGCATGAGCCTGAAGACCAGAACGCTCGTAGTCAACATTCATGCGCAGTCGTCCCATCACGAAATAGGACTTGTCTTCTAATGCACCTTTAGGCAGTCCGCCTCCGCAAGCCTCACCGTGGGTCAGATAGTTCATACCAATGCTCAGCGCGTTGGCCTCAGGTATGGTGGAATCACTCTGAGCCCAGCCTGTCTGTGACAGCAACGTCATGGAGGCGATAGCAACAATAGCAATCTTTTTCATAAGCTTATGAGTTTTATCACTTATTTATTCAAAGAAACCAAAGCCGCCAATAGCAGTGAGCATACGCTCTACATAATCCCACGACGTGGGTGAGAATTCGAAGCCCAGACGATAGAGCACCTGAGTGGTATAGTCGTTGTCGCGTTGCACATCAGCGGTCTTCTGTCCGTGGGCCATATCCTTATAAGCGAGCATGGCAGCCATCTGCTTGGCCTTCTGCGGGTCTTGTCCTGCCTCGTCCATAGCCTGCTGGAACTCTTCCTGCTCGACGAAACGGATGCCACCTGTGACACTAGTAAGACCGGAGAGCACGTCACCGAGGAACTGACCATGGATGTTGTAGGGATGGAATACAACACACTCCTTGGGCGTGGTGGCCAGCAGTACGATAGCCTGGCTCACCTCATTGATGGGCGAGAACTCCACACGCTTGTTGCGCATAGCGTAAGGACAGCAACCGAGCATGTTGTAGATACGGATGCGACCCATGAACGAGTTGGTGGAGAAATTGGCCTGGAACTCACCATCGGTACTTCGGGCGGCAAGGTTACCCACACGCATAATCTTCGCATTGAGTCCGTGGAGGGCAACAGCATCGAGGATAAGCCGTTCGGCAATGAACTTCGAATAGATATACTGGTTGCCCAGATACTGACCCATGTAGAGGCGCTGCTCAGTAAATACCTCGTCCTTGATCTCGCCTACCCAGAGACCGCGGGTACTGGCGGTGGAGATATGAATGAGCTTGGCTCCCGTCTTGATACAGAAATCAACACACCGCTGGGCGCCTCCAATATTGACGTCCTCAATCTCTGTACCTTCTGAGAAGTGCTTCACCACGGCAGCACAGTTGAAGACGGTATCCACCTTCAGATTTGTGTCGATATCTTTTGTGACATCGCCAAGAACAATATGAATACGTTGGTCAAACAACTCCTTGAAAGACTGGGCGAAGTAATAATAAAGTAATGTACGCAGGCGACTCTCTGCGGCTTCCTTGCTCTTACCACGTACCAGACAGTAGATATGTGGAGCATCACTGTCAATCAGCTCACGCAGGATGTGGATGCCTAGATAGCCTGTGGCACCAGTAATCAGGACGTTGCCCAACGACTGACGCTCACCCATACGGAAGAATCCCAGTGTGTTACGTTGCAAGAGGTTGTTGATGGCCGTATAGTCGAAGCTGGCAACAGGGTCGTCGGCACTCGACGGAGAACCGTCGGGAACGGTGGCACCGGTGATGAGGACGGCAAGTTTGCGTGGCGTGGGATTTGCAAACACCTCACCATACGACACGTGGAGATTGGCCTTGTCGGCCTCAATGATGACACGAGTGACGACGAGCGACGTACCACCGAGTTCGAAGAAGTTATCGGTAGCACCCACACGGTCCAGTTGCAAGATATTGGCGAAGATGTCGCAGAAGGCACGCTCCGTATCGTTGGCTGGTGCCTCGTAGTCGCCGCTGAGGGCCAGTTGTGGTTCAGGCAGCGACTTGACATCGGTCTTGCCATTGGGTGTCAGCGGCATCTTGTCTAACTGCAGGTAAGCCGTTGGAACCATGTATTTGGTCAGCGTCTTGCCCAGTTCGGCTTTCAGTGTCGTGATGTCTATGGGACGGTCGGCAGTGAAATAAGCGCAGAGGTGTTCGATGCCCTTGATTTTTCCAATCTTCACTACCACATTCTTGATACCCTCGACAGCAGCCAGGGCGGCCTCCACCTCACCCAGCTCGATACGCAGGCCACGTAGTTTGATCTGGTTGTCCGTACGACCGAGGATGACAACGTCGCCCTCTTCCGTCCAGCGGGCATAGTCACCCGACTTATAGATACGCACGCCCTGATAGTCGATGAAGCGTTCGGCAGTCATCTCCGGCAGGTCGTTATAGCCTGTTGCCACACCAATACCGCCAATGTAAAGCTCGCCAACGACACCTACAGGCAGTTCGTTGCCGTCGCTATCGACTACAAACTCTTTGTAGTTGAGCAACGGATGACCCACGCTGACGCGGTCGGTATGCGTAAGTTCCTTACAGTTAGACGAAACGGTTATCTCTGTAGGACCGTATGTATTGAATATTCTTGCCTGAGGCGCTGCGGCACGGAGTTTGTCGAGCAAGCCGTCAGCATATTTCTCACCGCCGCACATGATGACATGACACTGCCCGATAGCCTCGACGAAGGCTGGCAGTTCCATATATTGCAACATACGGGAAGGTGTGGCGTTGATTGCATCGGCTCCTGTACGACGGAACAGGTCTGCCAGCATTGCAGCATTGGTGGTCTCATCCTCGCTGGCAAAGACCACAGTCTTACCATTGAGCAGGGCAGCACCATACTCCTTCATCGACATATCAAACGACATGGTGGTGACACACAGCAAGGCGTGTACCGTCTCTGCTATTGCATGTATATGGGTGTTGACAGGATGCGCATAGAGGTAGTTGACGATACTCTCATGACGTAGCATCACGCCCTTAGGTTTGCCAGTAGAACCTGATGTGTAAATCAGGTAACAGAGATCCTGTGGAGTGATGCCGGCCTCAACAGGTGCACTGCTATTGTCAGCAGAGAGCAGCTGCTCCACGTCAATGGCATTGCCAAAGTCTCTGACACGATCAGCGGTGGTAATGATATAGGCCGCATGGCTGTCGGTTAGAATGTGCTGTATGCGCTCTGTGGGATATTCGGGATCGCAAGGGATATAGGCGCATCCTGCCTTCATCACACCGAAAGCAGAGAGCAAGGCTCTCGACGTACGCGGCAGCAAGAGGGCCACACGACTGCGAGGCTCAACACCACGCTGGCGCAACGCATTGGCAATGCGGTTGGTCATGATATCCATCTCGCGATAGGTATAGGTGGCATCGCAGGCAACCAGAGCTTTTACCTCAGGCTGCTTCTCTGCATAGTATGGAATACCGTCGTGATAGAACTTAAACAGCGGCGTGCCTGTTCCTACCTCGCGCAGATGACTCAACGCCTCCTCCTGTCGCTCGCTGATGATGGAGAGCTTGCGAACCTTGGCATTGGGAGCTGCCATGATGCGTTCAACAACAGTCACAATGCTTTCTGCCAACGATGTCGCCAAAGCATCGGAGTAAAGTGAATCGTCGTATTGTACCACCACACCACGCGACTCAATCTTGATATTGATCTTAAACTTCGGCACATTCAGTTCGAGCAATTCTTGACCGATGGGCTGACCGCCAACGGTATACTGCGACAGCACACCTACCTGATAGGCGAAAGCGATGGCAGGCATGAAGCCATAGTCGGCAGCGATGCGTGCAAACGGATAATCCTCGTGGCGCAGGGTCTTGTCGAAGGTATCGCTGACCTGACGCAGATAGTCTGCCACCGTCACGTCGTCAATCTTCAGACCGAGGGCAAGGGTATTCACGAACATACCTACCGTATCGGCAATCTTGAGGTTCGAACGCCCGTTACTGATGGTGCTGATATAAATCTCGCGATTATTGGTGTAGCGTGAGATGACATAGGTCGCTGCAGCAAGATAGAGATGTGCAGGGGTAATCTCCTGTCCGCGACAGAAGGCTGTCGCTTTCTCGAGATTGGTCGGACAGACAGCCTCACCGATAAAGCCCTGTTTATCCGTCTTGGGCAGATCGGCAGGAATCTCACTACCACCCTCACAGGTCTGCAGCTTCTCGGCAAAGAACTGCTGGGCAGCCTTAAACTCGTCACTCTCCTCAGCCTTTTGCTGGTCGTTGACGAAATCAAGATAAGTGTAACGTTCCTTCTCCACAGGAGCTCCGTCGAGCACACTGCCAATCTGACGAATCAGCAGGTCGGCAGAACCTCCGTCGAATAGCAAGTGATGAACATCCATCAGCAGGTGTACACCGCTCGGCGTCTTCACTACCTTGAACCGATAGAGAGGCGCCTTCTGCAGGTTGAACGGCTGTACGAACTCATTCTTGTAGGCCGCCAGTGCCTCATCGCTCATCTCAACAACAGGCACCTCCACAGGTACGCTGTCTGCCAGGGTCTGAACAATAGCATCACCCTCAGTGGCAAAATGGATGCTTAGCTCCGGGTGTGCTTCGACAATCTGCTTCACAGTATCGGCCAGCTTTTCTGCCTCGATACCAGCAGGATAGTGCAGAAGATAAGGGATGTTATAAATGGTAGATACCGGATTCTTCATGCACTCGAAATACACACCAGTCTGAGCGTAGGAGAGGGGAACACTCTCCAATTGAGAATTGAGAATTGGGAATTGAGAATTGTTGGCATCCGCAGAGCTATTCTCTTTCCTCATTCCACATTCAACATTCCTCAACATTAAAGATTTCAGAATCTCGTTCTCAATGCTCTGCAATGTACCGGTCTTCGCCAGCGACTTGGCATCGAGTTCAATACCAAACTTCTTATGCATCTGCACAGCCAGTTTGATGGCCGAGATAGAAGTCAGGCCAGCATAACCAAGGACGGTGGTAATACCGAATTCTTGATTGCCCACAATGGCAGCAATCATCTCATGTAATTCCTGCTCCAATAGGTTAAGCGGCGCCTGTTCTGTTGGTTGCGACTCAGTCGCAACAGACTTGACGGGCTTCGGCAACGCACGCTTGTTCACCTTCTGGTTCTGGTTCAGCGGAATGGCGTCAATCTGCATTGTCACGGCAGGCACCATATAAGGCGGCTTTTCCTCCAGGATAAAGTTATTCAGCGCCTCGATATCTATTTTCTGGTCGCTGACGATATAGGCAGCAATGAACTTACCGGCACCCTCGCCTTCCATGTCGAAGGTCTGGACGGTAGCATCCTTGATGCCTGGGAACTCACGAATCACGGCTTCCACTTCTTTCAGTTCGATGCGGAATCCACGAATCTTCACCTGTCCATCGCGACGACCTACGAACTGGATGTCGCCTGAGGGCAGATAGCGCACTATATCACCCGTCTTATAGATACGGGCATACTTCGGGTCGTCACTAAATGGATTGCTGATATACACCTCCGCAGTCTTCTCGGGACGGTTCAGATAGCCTCGGCTCACCTGCGGGCCACTCACCCAGAGTTCGCCAGCAGCACCCACGGGCAGACGATGCCCTTGCGGGTCAACAATATAGAGATGAACATTGTCAAGCGCCTTGCCAATAGGAATATCCTTCCGCTTCTGGTCGACGAGATATCTGGTAATCAGAATTGTTGTTTCCGTAGGACCATACACGTTATAGAACTGGAAATCTTTAGGTGGTGTCAGCGAAGCCAGTTTCTCGCCACCAGTTGAGAGGAACTTCAACGAGTGGTTCTCAATGTTTGAAGCAAACTGATAGCCCACCTGCGTGGTCATGAACGAGTGGGTAATCTGATTATGTTCAAAATAATCATTAAGGGCAATCATGTCAAGACGTAATTCCTCAGGGACGATATGTACCGTCGCGCCACAGGTCAGTGCTGGATACATATCCATCATACAGGCATCGAAGCCGTAACTGGCATATGCTGCCACATTGTGCTCAGGCTTCAGGTCATAAAAGCGCTGATACCAATGACAGAAACATACGAGGTTGCCGTGTGTCAGCTGGCATCCTTTGGGAACACCAGTCGAGCCCGATGTATATAGCAGGATGAAGAGACTAGAGGGGGAAAGTGAAGAGTGAAGAGTGAAGAGTGAAGAATTTGCTTCCGCTGTGAGGGCGGGCAATGACAACAAGTCCTTAGTCAACAGCACGTCGCCCTGATACTCATCCACGATGTCCCTGAGTTCTTCATCAGCAATCAGCAGCTTCGCTCCAGCGTCCTGCATCATGAAGTTCAGACGCTCTTTCGGATAGGAGGGGTCAAGAGGTTGATAGGCACAGCCGGCCTTTAATACGCCGAGCGAGGCAATAGCCATCCACTCACAGCGGGGAATCAATACCGACACCACATCTTCGGCGCCCAGTCCCTTGGCAGCAATAAAGCCTGCGATGCGGTCACTGATCTCGTCCACATCCTTATAGGTATATCGCTTGTCCTTATATACCACAGCGATGCTATCCGGTGTGGCCTTCGCCTGACGGCGGAACAGCGAGACGATGGTCTGGGTGTCATCGTAGTCCACATCAGTTTGGTTGAAGCTGTCGAGCATCTCAATCTGGTTGGCCGTTGTAATATTGACCTCACGCAGATACTCCTTGTTGAGGAATCCTTTTATCACAGCCTCATAGCTCTCCAGATACTGACGGATAATCTCCTCAGAATACTCGTTGCTGTTGTATTCTGCTTTCACCTGATACTTGCCGTTTAGGATAAAGGCTTTCAGATAAAGTGATGCCTCCAAGGTGCTGTTGCAAAGACGGACTGTCTTCATCGGCTTGCCGCATAGTTGCTCGTCGGCAAACATCATGCCGTGCCAGGCAAACATCGAGTTACTCTGTAACCCTAAATCATTCAGTGCATCGCTAAAGGCGTATGCCTCGTGTTTACGCACACCGCCCATCTGCTCCTGACCAGCCTTCAAGTAGTCGAGCACTTTGGTCTCGTTGTCAAACTTGGCATACACGGGCAGTGTTTTCACCGTCATACCAACGGAGTGCAGGAAACGCTTATCGGTGCGGCCATTGTAGATGGTTGTGAACAGCGACTCTTGTTCATTATTATATTTAGCCAAAAGGAAGCTATAGGCAGTTGTGAAGAAATTGCTTTTGAAGATGCCTTTCTCCTTGCAGAAGGTGTCCACTTCAGCCATATCTATGTTGAGTGTCCTTACCATAGATGCCTCACTGTGCTCTGCCACTTCAAGGTCGGGCATCAATTGTGTGAAGCAGTCGCCGCAGTCGAAGTTTTGTGCATACCACTGCTTGCCTTCCTCAAAGGCTGCTGTCTTACGCAGTTCTGCTTCAGCCGTTGCCACCTCTGCCATCGTCAGCTGCTCTGGTGCCAGTTCTCCGCCGTTATAAGCGGTCTCTACATCACTGAGCATTACCTTGAGCGTTGTGCCGTCGCCGATGATGTGATGGATGTCTAGGAAGAAGTAGTAGTGCTCGCTATCGTGCAGCAGACGGATATGGAACAGTCGGTCTTTATAGAGGTTGAAGGGCTGTATCAGTTCTTTCTTTACAGCCTCGATGTCATCTGTCTCTTCGATGGCGAGGGAAAAGCTCTCGCTATCGTCGATGGTCTGCAGGGGCTCACCATCGTCACTCAGTTCTATGTGGGTGAAGAGTGTTGGATGTGCGGCTACGGCTGTCTCAATGGCCTTTGCCAGGCGGTTGCCGTCCAGTTCACCGTCTAATATATATAGGTAAGGAAGATTGTAACGGGCTTCTCCTTCATAGCCCACACACTCGGCGTAGATGCCATATTGAACTTTAGATAATGGTGCGGTTGTTTTCATATTTAATAGTTTTCTGATTAGTTATTTCTTCAATTCAAACTTAACCTTGGACTGCTTATGAAGCAGCAAGATGGCAATCATCTCAATGATGTATGCAATCAAGTAGCTATACCACAAGAAATCGGGTGCAGCATTCGACACGACCCACAGCACGGGAATCACCGTCAGCGACAGGGCGAAGGAGATAAACAGTGCCATGCGATGATATCCGTAGAGCTTGTAGACAATCATGATAGCATAGATATAGCAGAAGGGGATGAAACTCAGTGAGAAGATGCGTAGGGCGTGGTTGCTGTTGGCGAGAAGTGTAGAGTCGTCGGCTCCGAAGAGACGTGAGATGACGCCCGGGTCGACCCATACAATGATGCAAATAACAATCATTGCCACGGTGATGAAGGAGAACGACTTACGCAGTACAAGACGAAACGCCTCGTTGTCGCCCTTGCCCACCTGGATGGCACCCAGCGACTGGATGGTACGGCAGACGCCAGCCAGGAAGAGATTGTATATCTGCAGAAGGTTCATGCAGACAGCAAAAGCGAAGATACCTGCGCGCCCTAAGGTTCCCAGCACAATACTGTTGGCACTGTACAACAACAGTGTCAGACAGACAGAGGCAATGGCCAGCGGTGCACCCTGAGAGATGATTTGTGATGAGGCTATCCTCATCTTTAACTCTTCATGCTTCATCCTCAATTTCAGGTGGTTGTCCTTATAGCGGAAATGCCAGCACATGATGGCAATACCCACGATATGTCCTACGATGGTAGCCGATGAAGAACCTCCGATACCCCAGCCGAGCCACTGGATAAAGACGATGTCGAGCGACAGGTTGACGGCATTGTCAATCAGTATGGCGATGGATACCAGTCGCGGGCTGCCGTCAACACCCACCATCGTGGAGAGTGCCCACATTATCATATAGGCAGGGGCACCCAGCAACATGATGCTCAGATAGTCGAATGTAGGTTGGAATAGGCGGGCATTGCTGCACAACCAGCCGGTAATAGTGCCTGGACAGAACAGACCAGCAGCGGTGATTACCAGTCCAACAATGATACATGCCGCTAATGACAGGGTATAGAAATAGGCTGCACGCGACATATTCTTCTTGCCGATTTCCACTCCCACCAACATGCCTGCTCCTGTGGCAAGAAGCATGTTCAATGTGAACATAAACTGCACCACAGGACGTGTCAGATTAATGGCGCTGACAGCATCTTCGCCAATCAGATTGCCAACGATAATCGCATCGACCACATTACCCAGACACCCGGAAAGGGCGATAAGGATAGCCGACCAAAGAAACCGCCAGAACTGAGTATTAAACGCTTTCTTCTCTTCTGTATTCATTATTCAAACTCGAAGATGCTGATGAATCCAGTCAGTTTGAAGACGGTCTTGATGTCTTCGTTCACATTGCGCATCACGACCTTGCTGCCAGTCGCCTTGGCGCCTTTCAGAATGCTCAACAGAATTCGAAGTCCACTCGAAGCGATGTACTCCAGTTTTTTACAGTCGATAATGACATCCTTACCATTTGAGTTGAAGAGTGGCTTCAGCACCTCTTCGGCCTCAACAGCAGCTGTGGTATCCATTTCTCCTTCCAGTGTGGCAACATACTTGCCATCGATTTCTTCAAATTTTGTGTTCATAATTATTACGTTTTAGTTGTTTGTTATATTCTTACATTATTCTGTCTTTACCTTTTTAATAAGTGTCAGGACATTCTGTCCGTTGATGCGCTCATAGTTGATGGTGTCCATCAGTTCTCGAACCAGCAGGATGCCCAGTCCGCCTATCTGACGGTCTTCGGCCGAGAGCGATGTGTCGGCCTTCTCCTTCTCGGTGGGGTCGAAGGCTATGCCAGAGTCGATGATTATCGTCTTCATCGTCTCGCCATCAGACATGATGCGCACCTCGATAGTGCCTTCCTGACCTATAGGATAGGCGTAGTCTATCACATTCACCACAGCCTCCTCGATAGCCAAGCGGAGCTTATTGGCCAGCGATGCCTCAATGTTCAGCTTATCCATAACCGACTTGATGAAAGTGCTGAACTTCGACACTTCGTGAATGTCGTTCTTGATGAGAAGCGTCTCTGACAACGTGCTCTCAAAGGTCTTTGGGGCATAGTGGATGGCCAGCATCGTCAGGTCATCGCTCTGCTCTGCGTCGCCAACAAAATCGTGCACCTTCTGACTTACGGCCTCAAGCAGTTGCTTGGGCAGAAGCTGGCTGTTGGCTTTCAGCACCTCTTCTACACGCTTGATTCCAAACTGTTTGCGTTCCATGTTCATGGCCTCAGTAAGTCCGTCGGTATAGAGGAATATGGTGCTGCCTGGCTCCACATGAGTTTCCTGAACGCCATACTTCACGTCGTCGAACACGCCGACAGGCAAGTGGGGTATGACATTGACCATCGACCAATGACTATCTACCATAACCATTGGAGCATCGTGGCCTGCATCGCAGTAGCGCAGATGACCCGTTGGCAGGTCGAGCACGCCGACAAACATTGTGACGAATATGTTAGAGTCGTTGCCTTGACACGAAGCCTCGTTGATGGCTTGCATGATGCGGGCGGGATTGTTTTCGTGGGCCGAGAAGGCACGGAACAAAGAGTGAACCACGCCCATCACCATTGCCGACGGTGCGCCCTTGCCGCTCACGTCGCCTATGCAGAAGAACAACTTCTCGTCGCGAATGAAGAAGTCGTACAGGTCGCCACCCACCTCACGGGCAGGCACCAGCGATCCGAAGATGTCCACATCGTCGTGCTCTATCTGGCTGTGGGGCAGCATGCTCTGCTGTATCTCACTAGCCACACGCAGCTCTCCGCCAATGCGCTCCTTTTCCGCATTCACCTTGCGCAGACGCTCTAAATTGCGTGAGGTGCGCCATACAATAAATCCGATAAGCACCAAGCCTGAGAATACCAAAAGGAAGAGTTTGAAGCGTATGTTTCTCAGTTTGCTGAACACCTCTTTATCATCCTGTATGCTAATCAGTATCCAGTCTGTGTTGCCGCCTACAGGATGGAAAAATACGTGATGCTCATCGCCAGCCTCATCCTCTATGATTTCAGAGCCTGTCTTGTCTTCTGTGGCATTAACCACTTGAAGCGCTTGGCGCAACAACTCATCGTCCTTGCCTGCCAGCAGATGGCCTTCGCCAGTCAGGATATAGCGCTGGGTGCTCTTGTAGAGTTTATTTTCTTCCACTATCTCCTCAAGCCAGTCAAGGGCAATGTCTGCACCTACTACGCCTACCGTCTCGCCCTTTTCATTATGCACAGGTACACTATAGGTGGTTATCATTGCCTTGGCGCCGTCTTTATCGAAATAGGGCTCGCACCAGCAACAGGCATTCTTCGCTATGGGGGCAGTAAAGAATTCCATCTGCGTATAGTCATGCGTGGCCGAGCCTAACTGCATGGTGTCAATTGTTCCGTCGTCTCTTCTTGCGGCGTAAGGCTCAAACCAGTATCCTTTATCAGGAAAGTAGTTCGGCACAAACGATACCGTACCACCCAATATGGAAGGATTGTTCTCCACCAGTCGACGGGTAATCGAGTACATCCACTCTGGCTCGTCCAGACCGTCGTTGACCACCCACGATATATTGTCCACCGTCACTTCTATCTTGGCCAGTTTGTTGCGAATGCAGAGGTAGATGTTGTTCATTTGGCTCAACGTCAGTTTCTCCACCGTCCTGTGGATAATGCTCTGCGCAGAGTAATACATCACCCCCGTTGTCAACTCCAGCAACAGAGCCGCAACGATGATGAGTGTCAGAGGGATATTCTCCTTGACCATTTTGCATAACTTATTCCATATATGCATATTCGTTATCTGGCTAATAAAAACAGCTTAAGCATAGGTTGTTAGTTCGAACAAGATGTTTTACCATCTTTAATGGGCAAAATTACAAAGAAAAAATAAAACCACCAAATTCTTATGACATTAATTGATGATTCTTCTTCTTTTGTCCTTTACATTCTGTATCCTACAATCCCTTTGAGAAGAACTTATTAATACTTTTTTCTCCGAATTGCTTGGCGGTTCGGAGATTTTTGTTTATCTTTGCCACCGCATCTTATCACATAGACGGTTATGGAAGAAAAGAGGAATCCAATATTTGAAGAAGATGGCAGTTGTTTGACTGCCGCAGAACCTACTACGTCATGTGTCATGAGGTCAGATAGTCCTTATAATATGGTGTATTCGACTATCCTAGCGATTATGATCCAGGCATAGGCCCATATGGTCTAAAGGAAATGAACGCCAGAATTGACAAGACGGAATCAGACAAGGGTAATCCAAAGAAGTGGATTCGTGTAGATGACTTTATGGCAGAGATGCAAAAGATACATTTATTTTGAATCTCAGACAGATACCGTTCATATCGTAGATCTTTGGGACTCGATGCAGAATCCTGCTACGCTTATTCATCGAATTGAGTAAAAAGAGTCTTTTATAATACATTTTTCTCCGAATCGCTTGGCAGTTCGGAGTTTTTTGTTTATCTTTGCCCCGTGCATTTCGATGCACAAACTTTTTATTTGCTCAAATTCTCCAGTCGAATTAGCACCTCACCAAGAGAAAGAAGAGCAATACCTTACATCCATTGGAGTTTGCGCATAAGCGTAGACTTCAAGCCATAGGATGTAAGGGGCTGTGCTAAGCCTGACTGGAGATATGGACGGGGTCTGCGCTTTCTTTGTGTCCCAGCGGTTAGTGCTAATTCCCCTTATCAAGGAAACATTAACTAAAATCATAAAACTATGGTATTAATCAATTACGGCAACAAGAAAATGTTTGAAACAGCAATGAAAAAATTGTTTGTATGTATACTGTTTTGTGCCTGTTCGTTAACAGGTATGGCGCAAACATTTGTAACGGTGAATAATGTCCGTTACCTCATTGAGGACGACCATGCTGTGGTGGCCCGGCAGGACAAGGAACTGACGGGCAATATCGTGATTCCTGCTTCCATTGAGTACAACGAAGAGAACTACGCCATCACCCGCCTGATGAATACAGGTGATAGTGAGAGCGGTGGCGGCGGAGCCTTCCAAGAATGCGAAATCACAGGTATCACCCTTCCCGAAGCCATCACAGAGATTCCCGATCATACTTTTGATGGTTGTAAGCAACTCAGCAGCGTAATCATACAAGGACCAGTTACGTACATCGGATACTATGCTTTTGAAAGTTGTGAATCCCTTACTTCAATCGACCTGCCCGATGAGGTAACAGAGATGAAAAGTAGTGCCTTTTATAATTCAGGCCTAACAGAATTTAAGATTCCTGCTGGCGTGACAAGATTGGAAGATGGTGTGCTTGCAGAAACGATGATTACCTACCTCGAGATTCCAGAAAATGTACAATCTTTTGCTGGAAGCTGTTTTAAAACTAGCAAGACGGATGGAGAAGGACAGCCATTGAGAAGAACCATAAAAATGGGCCAACGCGACTGCAGACTCATTACTTTTGATGATGATCCTCTTAATGGAAAATACAGTGTCCCATCCACGACCTTTGGCGATATGACAAAAATCGATTTGTTGGTTCCTGCTGGAGGTAAAGTAGTCTATCAGGAGTACTTCCCATGGATATATATGAACAGCATCACTGAATATGGCGAGGACACGGGTGAGCCTCTTGTGACCGACCAGCGCCACGTGACTATCGACGGTATATGTTATCTGTTGAAGAATGGAGAAAAAAACGAAGCTTACGTAGATTATCAGCCTGAGACGCTTAGTGGAGAAGTAATCATTCCCGAACAAGTTACTTACGAAGGCACCAACTATCCAGTAACAACTGTCATGGGAGGGTATGCTATTTCTTGGTATTTAGAAGGAAACGGAGAGATATATCCTCGTTTCTCTGGTGCTTTTACAAATACGAAGGTAACAAAGGTAACACTGCCCGCCAGTATAAAAAGCATAGAACTCCGGGCATTTGCGAGGGCCCAGAACTTGCAAGAAGTAACGTTAAATGAAGGTATTACCGATATTGCCAATTATGCATTCAGTGAATGTCCAGAATTAACTACCATCAATATTCCATCCACAGTAGCCTCCCTACCCATCCAAGTACTATTCAACTGTACTAAATTAAAAAACCTTACCTTGAATGAGGGCCTCGCTGTCATTGATGCAGATGCTTTATGGGCCTCAGGTCTCGAAACGCTTGCCATTCCCTCTACCTGCACTAATTTTGGCAATCGGGCCTTGTGTATTTTCGGTTTGAAAACACTCTATATTAAGGTAAAAGAGCCAACAGATTTGAAAAACTTTGGTCTTCCAATAAACTATTCCGTATTCGATTCTTATGAGATTTTGGAGAATGTAGACCTTATCGTACCTCTTGGCTGTGCTGAGAGTTATCAGATGCAATCAACATGGTCCCACTGTCGCAGTGTCACTGATGAAGGCTGTCCTTTTCTGAAACTCAACAATAGCGTGTTCTCAGCTCCTAATGGAGCTTTCTCTGTCACTAATACTGAAAATGAAGGATATCCGGAGTTTGAACAGCACGATGGCGATTATGAAGAGGCTTATACCCATGGTTTATGTCTCAA
>Ga0310786_10000595_pt1 | contig 58443 bp, 40 predicted proteins | sample AusTroGonzalo_MG_FD_203881 | JGI IMG/M metagenome (GOLD analysis project Ga0310786, IMG submission 203881) | Bovine rumen microbial communities from tropical cattle in Woodstock, Queensland, Australia - Gonzalo_03 (v2) (version 2) | ecosystem: Host-associated > Mammals > Digestive system >...
CCGGTAATCATATAGAAACTGGTGGTCTTCCCGGCGCCGTTGGGCCCGAGGAAGCCGACGATTTCGCCCTGTTTCACTTCCATCGACACCCCTTTGACCACCGTCCGGATGCCGTACTTCTTTACCAGGTTTTCTGCTCTCAGTATCATTTGATGTCAAGTCCGAGGTCTATGACCAGATTTTTCACTTCTTCGTTCTCCGCCATCAGGACCTTGGCCTGGTCCGAAGGCATATACGCCACCTCCTTCTGCTCCTCGCGGGGAGCGACTTCCACGCGCAGGGACAGGCGGGAACTGCCCACCAGTTGGACGAGGGTGGATTCCAGCCCACGGAGCGCGCGTTCCTCGATCCATTTCTTCTGAGGCTCGCTCGCCACCTCGAAAGAGACGACGCGCTTCCCTTCCTCCACCCGCATTTTCAGTTCCGCCTTGCCGAGCGCCATCGCCAGACGCGGCTGTGCGGCCATACTCTTGACCAGGTCGGGCCAGGAGGCCTTGACCGCTTCCTCGGAAGGAAGGACATCGCTCTCGGGACCGGATGCGGCTTTTGTATCCGCCTCCGGCTCCTCCATCAGGGAACTCAGCGAGAGGGCCGACCCGCTGCGTTTCGGCGCAGGGGCGGGCGCAGGCTCGGCCTTGGGAGCCGGAGCGGGCTCAGTCTTGGGGGCGGGCTGCTCGGGCTTCTGCGCGGGCGCTGGTTCGGCCTTGGGGGCCGGAGCGGGCTGTTCCGGCTTCGGCGCGGGAGCGCTCTTCGGAGCCACGGACTCCTGCGCGGGGGCGGCCGTCAGGAAAGAAAGCCGCAACAGCGCATACTCGACGTGAAGCCGCTGGTTGGTGCTGGTGCGGAAACCGCTCTCGCACTGCGATACCGCGCTCAGGGCATCGAAAAGGAACTTGACGGAACACTTCGCCGCCTGTGCGGCAAAACGCTCGCGCAGCGACGCCGGGAAATCCAGCAGGGACTCCAGCCCGCCCGTGCGGCTGACCAGCAGGTTCCGGAAATGCTCTCCGAGGAAGGAGACGAAGCGGCTGCCGCTGATGCCTTTGGAAAGCACTTCGTCAAAAATCAGCAGCGCCGTGGCGTAATCCCCGGCCAGGAAGGCGTCCGTGAGCTTAAAGCCGTATTCGTAGTCCAGTTCCCCGAGGTTACGGACCACTTCGTCATAATGGATGTCGTTGCCGCAGAACGCGACGGTCTGGTCGAAAATCGTCAGGGCGTCACGCATGGCGCCGTCCGCCTTGGCCGCAATCACGTGCAGGGATTCGTCATCCACGTTCACGCCTTCCTTGGCAGCAATCCCGCGCAGGGCCTTCACGATGTCCGGAATGCCGATGCGGTTGAAATCGTAGGTCTGACAGCGGCTGAGGATAGTCGGAAGGATCTTGTGCTTTTCCGTCGTCGCCAGGATGAAAATCGCGTGTGCGGGCGGCTCCTCCAGGGTTTTGAGGAAGGAGTTGAAAGCCGCCGTGGAGAGCATGTGTACCTCGTCGATGATAAAGACGCTGTACTTCCCCACCTGCGGCGGCACCTGTACCTGCTCCATCAGCGCCTTGATGTCCTCTACACCGTTATTGGACGCCGCATCCAGTTCGTGGATGCAATAGGAACGTCCTTCCCTGAAGGAACGGCAGGACTCGCATTCGCCGCAAGGCTCCATATCCGGGCCGGGATGGGCACAGTTGATGGTCTTGGCGAAGATGCGGGCGGCGCTGGTCTTGCCGACGCCCCGCGGACCGCAGAACAGATAGGCGTGCGCCAACTGACCGCGAAGGATGGCATTCTTGAGCGTCCTCGCAATATTGTCCTGCCCGATCAGCGATTCAAAGGAATCCGGGCGGTATTTCCGTGCAGATACGATATATTCCGACATAACTCACAAATTTAAAAGTTGTTTTGAATTATTCCAAAAAAATGCGCGCCCACATAACGGAGCGCGCAAAGTTTGATGATGTCCAGTCTGGGGAGTTCCCTGTCGGGTGACTCCCCGGACGGGAAGTTTATTCTGAAACGGGGCGGACTGAGAACCCGTTGTAGCGGTTGTAGTTGTACCAATTCACGTTGTCTGAATCGAAGTACACGTCGCACGCGGTGCCCGGGCTGCCCGCGTAGAGGGACGAGGACCAATAGTCGCCGTAGGAACCCACATTGCGCAGATCAGTGCCGCGCCGGTAGCCGGCAGCAGGGAGAAATATACTGTTACCGTTAGGACCGGTAACCAATCTGCCGTTTACGCCGTTTTGCGTTGTCCAAGTCCAAGTGCACTTAGTTTTTAGTTCATCCCATTCGGAATAGGTAGCCATACGCCAACTGCCGCCCAAAGCGACTGCCGCCGCATCGTCCTCCGGGTCGAGGACGGTCTTATTATCGGTGAATCCGTTGTAACCGGAAGGGGTGTTGTTGCAATATTTGGTCAACTGTGATGAACTACCGTTCATGCACCACTTATAGGTTGACCAGGAATAACCGGAAGACTTACCATTTTCCCAAATCAAAGGATTCTTCATAACATAATACGGTTCGGTCTCGCCCCAGGCAAAGTAATCGCCGTATTCTTCAGGCTTTGTTGCCCCCAGATTGAATGACGCCCACTTGAGACCGGATGGAAGGCCAAGGTCAACCGCTTCCGGAACAGAATATGGAATAGGAGTAGTTACCGGATAATCTCTGATGGGATAAATCTGATTCTTATATGCGCTCCAATTGGTTCTCACCTTGTACATTTCCACCATACCGGAAGGGACATACAAGCGAGTATAACCAGTGACAAACGAATCCGAAGCAATGGAAATCGCAGAGGTTGATGGCATAATCAGATGCCGTATGCCGATGAAGGCTTGAGAGCCAATCGTCTTGACCGTAGCAGGAAGTTCTATGGTAGAAGCTTCCGAGTTATCCTCTGAAATGAAGCATCCATAAAAAGCATACGCCCCGATATCCGTCAGCGCCGCCGGCCAGGTGATATGGGCAAGGAAGGCACAATTCTGGAAACATCCATCAGAGATGGATGTCATATCTTCAGGCAACACGACGGTCGTTAGTGAAGCGCAATCCGAAAAGGCGCAGGCACCAATAGATACTCCGTTGCCAATGGAGATAGAAGTAATGGCACCGCATCCCCTATAGGCGCTGTGGCCTATGGAAGTGAGTGAAGAGGGAAAATCAAGCGACGATATTGCCTCACATCTCTCAAAGGCATAATTTCCGATGGTTTTGAGCCCGTAAGGCAAATCAATACCAGCCAATATCGTACACCCCGTGAAAGCATTCTGCCCGATGGATGTAATCGTTGAGGGAATAGCCAAAGTTTCCAGCGATGAACAATTTCGGAAGGCATAATTCGGGATTGCCGTAATTACCTCTGGTAATTTGACGGATTCCAGGGCCGAACAACCTTCAAAACAGGATGCTGGCAAGGCTTTGAGTGCAGCGGGAAGCGCTACTGTATCCAGCGCCGTGCAATTCTGGAAGGTCCCCAGCGTTGTGATGTTGTCCGGAATAGTGATATGCTTCAAGTTCTTCAATCCTGTGAAAACATTTTGCGTAGAGCTGACAGAGGTGAAGAAGCGAATCTCGTCGAAAAGCGTTACCGTATTCCAATCCGTGAACAGGCCGCTCAAGGAAGTGGCGGCTGCAGCCTCTGCGTAAGACACTTCGCCATCGCCGTTGATATCGAATTTCTCAACACAGGCATATTTTGCAATGGGGTCTGCAAAGGAGATGGCATCTTCCGGATCAGGTTCGGGCTCATCGCCCTTGTCTTTATAGATCAGGTCTTCGTCCGCATCGGCAAGGGAACCGAAGATGCCGCGTTTGATGGTTTTGGCATTGGAGGCCTTGAGCGTAGCGTACTGCGTATCCGTATTGAAGGTCATCTTGAAACCATCTGAAAGGGTTCCAGGAATGATAGTAATGTAGTACCATTTACCGGTCTCGAAACTGCCGTTCCCCGGAGCGGTAAGCGTAATGGTCTTTTCGCCTTCGGTGATTTCCTGTACGGCAGGGACGCCGTCAATAAAAGCGACTTTCACTTTGCCGGCAATGTCTTCATCGTTCTGTCCCTGAAAGACCACTTCCTTGACCCCCTCCTGGGTAAGGGAGAAGCGGACTCCGCCGCAGACATTGTAGAAGGCAAGGCCAAAGGAACGGCTTTTTGCGATGGCCGGGAAAGTCTTGTTGGCAAAACCACCCGCTTTAGCTATCTGAGAAGAAGATACCGACAGCGTTACGCTTTGCCCGTCGCAGGAATTGGAGGCGCTATAGGGATAGACCGCCCAATAGGCAAGGTCCGACATCTCCGTCTCAATGGAACCGATGGCTACCGGGAGCGTTCCCTGGAAGTCCACAACGGCCTCGGGTTCCGAATTGTTGGACCTGAACCTGCCGGAAGCCTTGTCTCCAAAGAACAGATTGATTTCATCTCCGGGCATCCACCAGATGTTGGTGCCGTCGTCCTGCAAGACTGTACGAGAATCCGCCCCGTTTTCATTCACCCATTCTGCCGTGAATGCCAACTCGATACCGGTATCCAACACGCCGGACTCTTCCACCTCCCTTGTACAGGAAAGGCACGCCATCGCCGCCACTGCGGCATACAACAATGATTTTGCTTTCATTATAATAGTTCGTTTCAGTTTCCGCCGTTCCCCCAGTCCTCATAGACCAAACTTTCGTTCCCGCCCGGGACAGGACTTTCGCACAGGACTTCCAGACCGGCAACGGGCATCACCCATATATCCGGTACGATGTATAGCATCATTCGTTTCATATTCTTGCAAATAGACTCGCTAATTTACGGATTTATAGCCGTATTCGCAAGCATTTAACAACGGAAGGGGTACTCCGCCCGGAGCAGGCTTCGACTATTTGCATAATTAGAAATTTGTTTGTAGGTTTGCAGCAACATTAGGAATAATGTTTAAGGACAAACCTATTGCACCCCATCCCCAGTGGGGTGCTTTTCTTTACAAGGCACCGCTGCCGGAATATACGGCCTCCGGCAGCTACAGATGGGGCGCTGCGCCGAGCTCGACATAAGGGCTCGCTCCGCGCCCCACTGTTGCCAATGTCTTTCGCTGTTATCTCGCATAGGAACTAGGGGTAAAAGGTCACCACTTTTGCCAAAAATCCGTGATTTTCAGCATTTTTACTGCCCTCGGGGCAGCATTTTTCTTAAAAAACGGCCTTTTTCGGGAAAAGTGTCGCCCTCACAGGGCGATGCCTTGCTCCCGGGAAGCGGCGTCAGGCCGGAGGGTTTTGCAATGTCATAGAAAAGCCGTACATTTACTGCACGGAAGATGACGGCGCAATCACGATGAAGAGAATCATTCAATACCTGTTGACGGCGAGTCTGCTGCTGGGCGGCTGCATTGCGGCCCGGGGGCAGGCGAAGGTCTATACCAAGGGTTTTCTGCTGGAGGACTTCCCCAGCGCCATCGTCAAGGTGATCCCGACCGGGAACGTACTGTTTGACATGGACTTCAAGACGGCCATCACCGAAAGCTGGACCCTCTCCCCCTGGGAGATGTGCGACGTGGACGATTTCACCCGCGCCCGGACCGAGCCGGACAGTTATGTCCTGAGCATCGTATCTTCGGGCGGACTGGTCTTCCTCTCGCTGGACAAGGGCGGGAAGGAAGACGACGCCAATAAGCGCAGGCGCCCCTTCAATGTGGCGGCACTCCCGCTGGCGACACTGGAAAACTTCGGGATGGGCGAATACAGCCTCCTGCCCGTCTGGCTCGACATCCTCCAGGATTATGTCAGCGCCGCCATCGAAAATGAGAAAATCGCCTACGCCGGGCTCAAGTACCGCAACAACCAGAAACTGCCCGAGCAATACAGCGTCGCCACATTCACCCCGACAAAGCCTTCAAAGGGCGATTTCAGTTACACCCTCTGGTACGACGAGGAAAGCCACGAACTCTACCGCTACGAAAAGCACCGCTTCAACGGCAGGGAATTCAAGTAGGATCAGCCGATCTGGGCGCCGTTGGAAAGGACTTCCTGCGGGGTGATGAAGCGCATTTTGCCGTCGTTCTGGCGGGCCATCAGGATCATACCCTTCGACTCGATCCCGCGAATCACGCGGGGAGCCAGGTTCGCAAGGATGCAGATCTGCTTTCCTAGCATCTGCTCAGGCGTATAGAACTCGGCGATGCCGGAGACGATCGTCCGGCGGTCCATGCCGGTATCGATGGTCAGTTTGAGCAGTTTGTCGGTCTTGGGCACGCGCTCCGCCTCCAGGACGGTCGCGGTGCGGATATCCATCTTCTCGAAATCGTCGAAACTGCATTCGGCCTTCTGCGGCGTGACGCGCGAAGCCTCTTCGGCCTTGCGGGCGGCCTCCATCTGCTTCCGGATGGCCTCGAGACGGTCGAGCTGCAGCTGGATCGCATCGTCCTCCAGTTTTTCGAAGAGCAGTTTCGCCTCCCCGATGGCATGGCCGGCGGGCAGGATATCGGCATTGCCGAGCATCGCCCAGCGCAGTACCAGCGCTTCGGCCGGAGCGACACCAGTATGCAGGGCGGCCCCTTCCCCTTCGCGGAAGGTATTCTCGGTAACGGCTTCCCCGCTACGGTGATCGAAGCCCGCATCGAGGCCGACTTTCAGCATCGCGCGCAGGCGCTCGGCGGCGAAAGGCGTAAAGGGCTCGAAGGCCAGCGCCAGGTTCGCGCAGATCTGCAGGGAGATGTTCAGGATGGTGGCAGCGCGGCCGAGATCGGTCTTCGCCACCTTCCAGGGCTCGGTATCGGAAATATATTTGTTCCCTACCCGGGCGATGCCCATCGCATCCTTGAGAGCCTCGCGGAAGCGGAAGGCGGCAAGGTTCGCCTCCATCGACGCGCGCAGTTCCGGCAGGGCGGACAGCGCTTCACGGTCAATGTCCAGCAGTTCCCCGCAGGGCGGGACGACGCCGTCGAAATACTTGTGCGTCAGCACTACGGCACGGTTCACGAAATTCCCGAAAATCGCCACGAGTTCGCTGTTGTTGCGCTGCTGGAAATCCTTCCAGGAGAAATCATTGTCCTTGGTCTCCGGGGCGTTGGCGGTCAGCACATAGCGCATCACATCCTCCTTCCCGGGGAAATCCTGCAGGTATTCGTGCGCCCAGACCGCCCAGCCGCGCGAGGTGGAGATCTTGTCCCCCTCGAGGTTCAGGAACTCGTTGGCGGGCACGTTCTCGGGCAGGATATAACTGCCGTGCGCTTTGAGCATCGACGGAAAAACGATGCAGTGGAAGACGATGTTGTCCTTGCCGATGAAGTGGATCAGCGAGGTCTGCTCGTCCTTCCACCACTTCTCCCAAGTCTGCGGCAGCAGTTCCTGCGTATTGGAGATGTAGCCGATGGGCGCGTCGAACCAGACATAGAGCACCTTGCCCTCAGCACCTTCCACGGGGACGGGGACGCCCCAGTCGAGGTCGCGGCTGACGGCACGGGGCTGCAGGCCGCCGTCGATCCAGCTCTTGCACTGTCCGTACACATTGGTCTTCCACTCCTTATGACCGTCCAGGATCCATTCGGAAAGCCATTTCTCATATTGGTCGAGGGGCAGATACCAGTGGGTGGTCTTCTTCTTCACCGGGGTGGCGCCGCTCAGTTTCGAACGCGGGTCGATGAGTTCCTCCGGGCTGAGGGTGGAACCGCATTTCTCGCACTGGTCGCCATAGGCGCCGGGGTTGCCGCACCTGGGGCAGGTTCCCACGATGTAGCGGTCCGCCAGGAAGGTCTTGGCCTCGGGATCGTAATACTGCTCGCTCTCGCGGGTGATGAAAGCCCCGTCGTCATAGAGTTTGCGGAAAAAGTCCGACGCATTCTTCGCGTGCACCTTGGAACTGGTCCGGGAATAAATGTCGAAATTGATGCCCAGGCGGCTGAAGGAGTCCTTGATGATGCCGTGGTACTTGTCCACGATGTCCTGGGGCGTACAGCCCTGTTCGCGCGCCTTGATGGTGATGGGCACGCCGTGCTCGTCCGAGCCGCAGATAAAGAGCACATCCTCTCCGCGCAGGCGGAGGTAGCGCACATAGATGTCGGCAGGCACATATACGCCGGCCAGGTGCCCGATATGCACGGGGCCGTTGGCATAAGGCAAGGCACAGGTGACGAGGGTTCTTTTCTTTTCCATATCCTATTCTCTTCCTAATTTCTTGTTGATTTTGCGTTGAGCACCCTGCAACTTCACGATTTTCTCCAGGATCTTCAACTGCTCCTCGGCAGGCGCACCCTCCAGGGAGCGGCGCAGACAGTCGATGCTGTAATGCACCCGACGCTCCGCATAATACAGTATCGCCCGGGGCACGAAGATGACCAGCCACGAGGCGGGGGTCGTCATCGCCTCCTCGAACACTTTGACGCTGAGACGGTATTTTTCCGTCGATAACTGCGCGGCAAGCAGGGCGCCCACGCGGTCTTCGCCGTCGAGCAGGGTCCGCAGGATGACGTCCTGCGCCAGTCCCTGGTCATAAAGCGCCATATACGCGTCGTAAAGACGGCGGTACGCCGAGTTGGCGAACTGCGAGCCGTCCGACTCCAGGGCGTTCCGGATAAAATCCGCCACCGTGGGGTTTTCCTCCCCTTCGGGGCTGCTGAATTCGGAATCCGCCGGGAAGGCCAGGGTATCGCAGCCGTGCGTCAGCAGGAAATACAGCAGGTCGGACTCCGCTTTCGCGAGCGTCACGTTCTCCAGGGGCGGCAGCACTTCCTCCGTCCGGGGAGGCTCCGCCGCCACTGTCTGCGGCTGGACATTCCGGGGCCGCTCCGCTTCGGCGCGAAGGGTCTTCGTAATCCGCTCGAAGAGGATATCCCGGTCGATATCGAAGCGCATGGCGACGCTTTCCACATAGACCGACCGCTTGATGGCATCCGGAATGCGGGCAATCGTATCGGCGATATCATTGATCAGATTGGCCTTGCGCAGGGGATCTCCGGCCGCCTCGGCGAGCAGCAGGTCCGTCTTGAACGAAATGAAGTCGGTCGCGTGCCCGCGGATATAGTCTTCCACTTCCTCCCGCTCGCGTCCGCGGCAGAAGGAATCGGGATCTTCCCCTTCGGGCAGCAGCACGATGTGGACGTTCATCCCCTCGGCAAGCACCAGGTCCAGTCCGCGGATGGCCGCCTTGATGCCGGCGGAATCGCCGTCATACATGATGGTCATGTTCTCCGTGAACTTGCGGACGAGCCGGATCTGCTCCACCGTCAATGCCGTTCCGCAGGTTGCGACGACGTTGGTGATGCCCTTCTGGTGCATCATCACCATATCGATGTTCCCTTCCACGAGGATGCACTCATCGCGGCGGGCAATCTCCGATTTGGCCTGATAGAGCCCGTACAGGACGCGGCTCTTCTTGTATATCTCCGTTTCCGGGGAATTGACGTATTTGGCAGGGTTGTCGGAGCGGAGGGTACGGCAACTGAAGGCGATGACCCGGCCGCTCAGGGAATGGATGGGGAAGGTTACCCGCTCCACGAACTTGTCCACGAGGGGGCCGCCTTCCTCTTTTTGGCGCAGGAGCCCCGCTTCCAGCAGGTATTCCTCCTTGTAACCGGCCTGCCGGGCCGCATCGAGCAGGGCTGTCCGCGACGAGGGGGCCCAGCCCAGTCCGAACTTGGCGATGGTCTCTTCCGTCAGGGCGCGGGAACGGAAATAGGCATAGCCTACCGCCCGGCCCTCGCCGTCACGCAACTGCTCCGCAAAGAACTTCTGGGCCCATTCGCTGACCAGCAGCAGGCTTTCGCTGTGCTGACGGCGGGCAATCTCTTCGGCGCTCTCCTCCTCTTCCTTGACCTCGATATGATACTTGCGGGCCAGGTAGCGAAGCGCCTCCGCGTAGGAGGCGTGTTCGTGTTCCATGACAAAGCCCACCGCCGTCCCGGATTTGCCGCAGCCGAAGCATTTGAAAATGCCTTTGGAGGGGGTCACGTAAAAAGAGGGGGTCTTCTCGTTATGGAAGGGACAGCAGGCGACGAAACTCGCCCCGCGGCGCTTGAGCGCCACGAAATCCGACACGACATCCTCGATGCGGGCCGTGTCGAGAATCTGCTGTACCGTCTCCCTGGGAATCATGAGGCGATTTCGCAAAGGAATTTGAGGCGCACCAGACGGATTTCCATCTCGTCATAATCCGCACCCAAAGCCCGGATAGCCTCTTCTACGGAATCCGACGAAGCCTCGTTCTTGAAGTAGTCGTAGATTTCCTCCACCACCTCTTCGTCCAGGGTTTCGCGGATCTCGTAATCGATATTGAGTTTTGTCCCCGTCGCCACGATGGATTCCATCTCGCTCACCAGTTCCTCGATGTCGAGGTCCCGGGCCGAGGCGATGTCCTCGAAGGACATTCTCCTATCTATACTCTTGATAATGAATATCTTGTTCTCCGAACGGGTAGGGGCGGACTTGACCACGAAATCATCCGGACGGGTAATTTCGTTCTCTTCGACATAGCGCTTGATCAGTTCGATGAAGGGGCCGCCGAATTTGCGCGCCTTGCCCTCGCCCACGCCCTGGCACTTCTGCAGATCCTCGAAACTGACCGGATAGAGGATGGTCATATCCTCCAGCGAAGGGTCTCCGAAAATAATCCAGGGCTGCAGTTTGAGTTTGTGTGCCTGGGACTTGCGCAGGTCCTTGAGCATGGAGAGCAGGGTACTGTCTCCCCCGCCGCCTGAAAGGACGGCCTGATTGGCCGCTACGGCCTCCTCGTCGTCCTCGTCCTCGGCCGCTACCTTGGAGAACTGGCGGTCCTCCACAAGTTGCAGTTCATAAGGGTTCTGCAGGAAATCCCGGCCCGCAGGCGTGGCATAGATCAGTCCGTAGGACTCGATTTCCTTTTCCAGCAGATGCAGGGTCAGTCCCTGGTGAATCACCGTACACCAGAACTTCTCGCTGTGCGCGGAGCCTTTCCCGAAGAATTCCAGCTGATTGTGCTTGAAGGAGGAAATCATCGAATTGTTGACACCGGCAAGGATATTGGCCAGATGGTCGAGCTTGAAATGCTCGGGCAGCGCTTCCACGAGCGAAATCACGAGTTTCATTTCCTCCCTTCCGTCGAAGGTGGGACGCGGGTGCAGGCAATTGTCGCAGGCGCCGCAGGAAGGATGCCCGTAATCTTCGCCGAAGTAATTGAGCAGCAATTTTCTGCGGCACTGGTTCGATTCGGCGTACGCCACCACTTCGCTCAGCAGCTGACGGCTGATCTCCTGCTCGGCAATGGGCTTGCCCTGCATGAATTTCTCGAACTTCCGGATATCGGAATAACTGTAGTAGGCGATGCACTCCCCTTCCTGGCCATCCCGACCGGCACGGCCGGTTTCCTGATAGTAACTTTCGATACTCTTGGGAATATCGTAGTGAATGACGAAACGGACATCGGGCTTGTCGATGCCCATACCGAAAGCGATGGTCGCCACGATGACATTCACCTCCTCCATCAGGAACTTGTCCTGGTTTTCCGCCCGTGTCTTGGCGTCCAGGCCGGCGTGATAAGGCAGGGCCTTGATGCCGTTGATGCACAGCAGGGAAGAAAGTTCCTCCACCTTCTTGCGGCTCAGGCAGTAGATGATGCCCGATTTGCCGCGGTTCTGGTGGATGTACTTGATGATGTCCTTCTCCGGATCCTGCTTGTCCCGGATCTCGTAGACGAGGTTCGGACGGTTGAAGGAAGACTTGAAAATCTCCGCATCGGGGATGCCGAGGGTCTTGAGGATGTCGCTCTGCACCTTGGGCGTCGCCGTGGCCGTCAGGGCGATGATCGGCGCCCGGCCGATGGTATCCACCAGGGTGCGGATGCGCCGGTACTCCGGACGGAAATCATGGCCCCACTCCGAAATACAGTGCGCCTCATCCACGGCATAGAAGGAAATCTTCACGCCGCGCAGGAGACTGATATTCTCTTCCTTGGTCAGGGACTCGGGCGCCACGTAAAGGATCTTGGTGCGGCCGCTGACCAGATCCTCCCGCACCTCGTCAATCTGCTGACGGCTCAGCGAGGAGTTCAGGAAATGGGCCATCGAACCCGTACCGGACTCGAAGCTCCGGAGCAGGTCCACCTGATTCTTCATCAGGGCGATGAGGGGCGAAATGACGATCGCCGTCCCGTCCATGACCAGGGCAGGCAACTGGTAACAGAGGGATTTCCCTCCCCCCGTGGGCATCAGCACGAAAGCGTCCCCGCCATCCACCAGGTGGGTGATGATACGCTCCTGATCTCCCTTGAAGGAGTCATAGCCGAAGAAATCTTTCAGCTTAGCCCGTATGAGTTCCTGCCTCGATTGCATTAAAAGGTATGGATAAAGAGTCCTGAACGAAGTTTCGGTTCAAACCAGGTGGTCTTCGGCGGCATGATGAGGCCGGAGTCGGCGATGGCGATGAGCTGGGCCATCGACACCGGGTAAAGCGCGAACGCCACTTTCATTTCGCCACTGTCCACGCGACGCTTCAGCTCGGGGAGACCGCGCAGGCCGCCGACGAAGTCGATGCGCTTGTCCGTACGCAGGTCGCCGATGCCGAGAATCCGCTTGAGTACGCGCTCGGAGAGCACCGTCACGTCCAGCACGCCGATGGGATCCGCATCGTTGCAGCGTCCCTCGCGCGCCGTCAGCGAATACCACTGGCCTTCCAGGTACATCGCGAAGTTATGCAGACGGTCGGGCCGCCAGACCTGCGTTCCCTTTCCTTCCACGATGAAGTCCTCTTCCAGGGCTTTCAGGAATTCCGGGACGCTCAGGCCGTTCAGGTCCTTGACCACGCGGTTGTAGTCCAGGATGCGCAACTGGCTCTCCGGGAAGCAGACCGCCATGAAGAAGTTGTACTCCTTATCGGTACTGGGGGCGGGATCCGCCGCCCTTCTCTCGGCGCCCACACGGGCCGCAGCGGCCGTACGATGGTGGCCGTCCGCTACATAGAAGGCCTCCACCTCGTCGGTGAAGAGCGCCGTAATGCGCGCGACCGTCGCATCGTCGTCGATGACCCAAAGACGGTGACGGAAGTCATTGTCGTCGATAAAATCGTATTCCGGAGCCCCGGCCGACGCCTTTGCGACAATCTGGGCGAGCGAAGCGTTGTCCTTGTAGGCAAAAAACACCGGCTCGATATTGGCGCTCTGGATCTTGACGTGCACCATCCGGTCGTCTTCCTTGTCCTTACGCGTCAGCTCGTGCTTCTTGATGAGCCCGGAAGCATAATCGTCGGTATGGGCACAAAGCACCAGACCGTACTGGGTACGCTCCCCCATCGTCTGCGCATATACGTAATAACAGGGTTTGCCGTCGCGCACCAGCCAGCCCCGCTGCTGCCAGGCCTTGAAGTTCGCCACGGCCTTGTCATAGACACGCGCATCGTCTTCCGGAAGGACGGGATTGAAGTCGATTTCCGGCTTGGTGATGTGGAGCAGGGACTTTTCTCCTGCGATGGCGGCCGCCTCCTGCGAGTCCAGCACGTCATAGGGCGGAGCCGCCACGGCGGTGACGATATCCTTGGGAGGCCGCAATGCGGCAAAGGGCTTTACTCTTACCATATTACTTATTTACCTGGAAACGTTTGTCTCCGCTCTCGAAGAAAGCGACAATCTGACGGGCGGCGGCAAGGCCGGCATTGATGTTCGCCTCCGAGGTCTGGGCACCCATCTTCTTGGGCGTCGCAAAGACGCGCAGACCGAACTTCTCCTGCAGCGCAGCGAGGTTGTCCGGAGCCACGTCGGCGGCATATTTGAGATCCGGGCGCTCTTCGAGGGCTTTCTCCAGACCGGCCTCGTCAATGACCTCCTTACGGGCGGTATTGATCAGGGTCGCACCCTTGGGCATCTTCATCAGCAGGTCATAACCGATGCTGCGGATGGTCTGGGGCGTAGCCGGGATGTGGATACTGACATAATCGCCGGTCGCATAGAGCTCGTCCAGGTCCTTGGCAGGTTCGGCACCGCCTTCCGCAATCTTCTGTGCAGGGAGGAAGGGATCGATGGCCTTGACCTTCATGCCGAGGGCCTTCGCCTTGGCACCGACCAGCCGTCCCACGTTCCCGAAGGCCTGGATACCGAGGGTCTTGCCCTGGATCTCGGAGCCGGTGGCGGGGGTGAACTGGGTACGGGCCATATAAATCATCATGGCGATGGCGAGTTCTGCGACGGCGTTGGCATTCTGCCCCGGGGTATTCATCACGACAATCCCCTTCGCGGTCGCAGCGTCAAGGTCCACATTGTCATAGCCGGCGCCGGCGCGCACGACGGTCTTGAGCCGGGGTGCGGCGGCGATGACCTCCGGAGTCACCTTGTCCGAGCGGATGATCATCGCATCGGCATCGGCTGCCGCTTTTTCCAAATCGGACTGCTCGGCATATTTTTCCAGCAGGACGACCTCGTGGCCGGCGGCCTCGAGGATATCACGGATGCCTTTCACCGCAACGGCGGCAAAGGGTTTCTGGGTGGCGACAAGCACTTTCATAAGGCTTCCTCCTTACTTTTTAAGGTTTTCAAACTCCTGCATGACGGCGACCAGCGCATCCACATCCTCCTGCGTGCAGGCATTGTAGAGGGAGGCGCGGAATCCGCCTACGGAACGATGGCCCTTGATGCCCACCATCCCGCGCTCCTTGGCGAAGGCGAGGAACTCGTCCTGGAGTTCTTCCTTGCCGGGCGCCATCACGAAGCAGACGTTCATGATGGAACGGTCGGCCTTGTCGGCGGTACCGACAAAGAAGGGATTGCGGTCGATCTCGGCATAGAGGGTCTCGGCCTTCTTCACGTCCAGCGCGTGGATCGCATCGATACCGCCCATAGCCTTGAGCCACTTCAGCGTCTCGTTCATCACGAAGATGGAGAAGACGGGCGGCGTATTGAACATCGAACCCTTGTCGATGTGGGTACGGTAGTCGAGCATCGTCGGGATGTAGCGGCTGACCTTTCCGAGGGCATCCTTACGGACGATCGCGAACGCGACGCCGGCAGGGCCCGCATTCTTCTGCGCACCGCCGTAGATCAGCGCGTACTTGCTGACATCGATGCGGCGGCTCAGGATGTCCGAAGACATATCGGCGATCAGGGGCACGGGGCTGTCGATATCGCTGTGGATTTCCGTACCGTAGATGGTATTGTTCGTGGTGATGTGGAAATAGTCCGCATCGGCAGGAATTTCATAATCCTTGGGGACGTAGCAGTAGTTGCGGTCCGCCGACGAAGCGACGACCACCGCATTGCCGATACCCTTGGCTTCCTTGAAGGCCTTCTTGGCCCAGACGCCGGTCTCCAGATAGGCGCCCTTCTTCTCCAGGAAGTTCATCGGCGCGCAGAGGAACTGCAGGCTCGCACCGCCGCCGAGGAAAAGGGTTTCATAATCATCGGGAATATTGAGAAGTTCTTTCCAATTCGCGCGGCATTCATCCATGACGCTTTCCCACTCCTTGGTGCGGTGGGAGATGGAAATCAGGGAGACTCCGGTACCCTTGAAATCCTTGAGTGCTTCAACCGCGGCGTCGATCGCCACCTGCGGGAGCAGGCAGGGACCGGCATTGAAAACATGTACTTTTTTCATTTTTAAAAAATAAGTTAATATACTACCCCATGATTGGGACGATAAAAATACTCAATTCTTCTGACATTTCAAACAAGTTTCTCCACTGTGCAGGAGGGGATTTCCCCGGCAGCCTTTTCAAAGGCCTCCGCCCGGGACAGACGGACGGCCGTCCCCAGGCTGCAATTTTCTTCAAAAACCGGATTTATCTGTTTGAGTTCCATATCTTTAAGCAGTTTCATCACGGCCGGCATCGCCGCGTAACCAAAACGCAGATGATAGGAAATACAGGCGATTTTTTCGCATTTGGAAACGGAAGAAAGCGCATCGGCGGTCGCGCTGCGATACGCCTCGATCAGACCGGGAATGCCGAGTTTCACGCCGCCGAAATAACGGACTACGACCACCAGCACGTCACTCAGGCCTTCGGCATCGATACGGCCGAGAATCTGACGGCCGGCACTTCCGGAAGGTTCCCCGTCGTCGGAAGCCCGCCAGCGCGCCCCGTCGTGGCCCAGCCGCCAGGCAATGCAATGATGGCGGGCGTCGTGGTATTCCCGGCGCAGCGCCTGGACCTCGTCACGGATCTGGGCCTCGTTCTCTACAGGAATGGCAAAGGCGATAAAGCGGCTGCCACTCGCCTTATACAGCCCCCGGGAGCGTTCTGCTATGCTGAGATATGTATCTTTTATCTCCAAAACCAGTCCAAATTTAGTGATTTATTCCTATCTTCGCAATATGAACTACAGATATCGCGTCACCCTTGCGGGCATCAAAGGTTTTTACCGCCTCTACACCGTTAACGGAGAGAATACGCTCTACACTTTCCACAAGCAATTACAGGCCGACCTGGAATTCCCGGCCGACCAGCAGATTCTCTTCAAGGCCCTGGACGCCGAAGGGTGCGTCAAGGCCCGCTATGCCCTCATCGACATAGGTTCCGGCACGGTTGACGCGGTAAGCATCGCCCGCACCGTGGCGGAGGGCGTCACGCAGTTCATCTATTTCTATGACGTCGCTTCGAAAAAGAGCGTGATCATCACCCTGGAAGGGGAAGATCCGGGCACCGCGACGGCCCGGCCCGCCCTGCTGGAAAGCAAAGGGCCCGTCCCGGAAGCCTTCGAGAACGGCTATGTCGCCTTCGAGGACCTGCCGGAAGAGCAGCGACACCTGCCCGGCGAACGGCCGGACGACGATGACGACGATGATGACTTCGACGAGGATGAGGAGGAAGAAAACGACGGGGAGGAAGAAGAGGTCATCTACGACGCCAACGAATAAAAAAATACCGCCTGCGGCAACGGGCACTTGTTGCTTCGCAACCCTATCCGGGTAAATGTGCCCTAACGCCGCAGGCGGTATTTATATCTGGCGTCGTCTGCTACTCAGCCGCTTCTTCCACCTTCGGGCAGACCTTCGCGACATTCACCTCGAAGATGAGGAGTTTGTTGCCCTCGATGGAATACTGACCGGTGTAGGGATTGCGCTGTCCACGCTCGCCATAACCCAGGGCTGAAGGGATGTAGAGGATGGCACTGCCACCTTCGCCCACCAGCTGGAGGCCCTCACGGAAACCGGCGACCACGCCGCCCAGCGGGAAGCTGGTGGTATCCTGGGACTCGTCGAACACCTTACCGTCGATCAGGGTTCCCTTGTAGGTCAGGAACACGGTGTCGGCCGGACCGGGCTTCACATCGTTACCCGGCTCGATAATCTTGTACTGAAGGCCGGACTCGGTGGTCTGCACGCCTTCCTTGGTTGCATTGGCAGCAAGGAAAGCCTCTTCCTCAGCCTTGTTGGTCACCAGGGCGACCTTGCTCTTCTTGTCCATGTAGCGGCCGATGATGGCACCCATCTCCATGGGATCGATCTTGAACTGCTCGGTGAAACCCTCGTCGTTCATATCGCCCTTCGCAGCCAGGAAATCCTTGATACCGGCAACGAGCTGGGACATGTTCACATCCTCCTTGAAGCCCTGCTGCACGAGGAATGCGCCATAGTTGATACCCAGGAGGAAGCTGACAGAGTCAATTTCGGCCTTGGTGGGCGTCACGGAGTCGATCTGGGCCTTCTGCTCGGCGGTGATGCCGGCAGGATACTTCTTCGAATTTCCGCAGGCGAAAACGATCAGCGCCGCGGAAGCGATAGCAATGAATTTAAAAACTTTCATAATGATTTTTTGGTTTATTGATTGTTAATGTATTACCAGGCAAGCGCCGAGGCGCCGAGGATGGCGGCATCGTTCTCCTTGAGGGAAGAGAAGATGATCTTCACCTTGTTTTTCCAGATGTTGAGCACGCTGTCGTTCATGGCTTTCTGCATGGGCTCATAGAGGAATTCCTTGGCCCGCGCCAGACCGCCGAAGAGCACGATGGCCTCCGGTGCGCTGAACGCGATGAAGTCCGCAAAGCTGCGTCCCAGCAGGGTTCCGGTATAATCGAAGACGCGCAGGGCGAAGGCATCGCCCTTCTTGGCGGCATCGTAAATATCCTTGGAAGTGATGTTCTCCAGTTCCCGGAGCAGCGAAGGCTCATCCGACGCGGCCAGCCATTCGCGTGCCGTACGCGCGATACCCATCGCGGAGCAATAGGCCTCGAGACAGCCGGAACGTCCGCAGCCGCACATGCGGCCGTTATTGCGTACCACCGTGACATGTCCCAGTTCCCCGGCAAAGCCGTCGTGTCCGTAGAGCACTTTCCCGTCGATGACGATACCGCTGCCGACACCGGTGCCCAGGGTAATCATGATGAAATTCGTCATACCCTTGGCAGCGCCGTAGGTCATTTCACCCAGGGCGGCGGCATTGGCATCGTTGGTCACGGTAACAGGCAGTCCGCCCAGCGCTTCGGAAAGCAGGTCCTTGAGCGGAACGGAAGTCTTGGCCGCCCAGGCGAGATTCGGGGCGAAAGCCACCTGCCCGGTATAATAATTTCCGTTCGGGGCACCTACGCCCACGCCGCGGATATCCCCGGGCTTCTTGCCGGCCTGCTTGATGCAGAGGCTGACAGCCTCCGCAAGGGCGGCGATATAGGCTTTGGCATCCGTACCATAGGTATCGGAACGGATTACGCTCTGCGCGAGGATCTCCCCGTGCTTATCCACTACACCAATCTTGGAAGTCTGGCCGCCGATATCGACGCCTACTACAAATTCCTGTGCCATATTTTAGTCGATTTTAATGTCCTTGTTGACGTTCTTGCTGCCGATGGCGGCGTAGAATACCAGGTAGCCCAGGCAGATGACGAGCAGCCAGTAGCTCTGCATGGAGCCGACCTTGTCAGCGATGAGGTTCTGCAGGAAGGGGATGATACCGCCACCGCAGACCAGGGTCATGAAGATGCCGGAAGCCGCAGCGGTATATTTGCCGAGGCCCTCGACGGAAAGGTTGAAAATGGAGCCCCACATGATGGAGGTGCAGAAACCGCAAAGGACCAGCAGGCCCAGGCTCGCGGGAACGGTCATGCCTGCGATGGAAAGGGTCGCCGTCTCCGGGATGAACATCGCGCAGAGGATCAGCAGGATGGCCAGAGAGGAAGTGCAGAGCAGCATGCTCTTGCTGGAGAATTTACCGCCGATGATGCCACCGCCCAGACGGCCGAGCAGCATGCAGAACCAGTAAGCCCCGATGAAGGTACCGGTAATGGCAGGTCCCACCCAGTCCAGACCGGAGAAATACACATTGGCCGTATTGGGGATGCCGACCTCGATACCCACATAGAAGAAGATGGAAATGGCACCGAGCACGAAATGACGGAAGGAAAGGGCGCTGTGCGGATCCTTCTCGGCCTTGCCGGAAAGGCGCGCGGCCTTCTCCTCAGGGGTCTCCATGTGCGGCTCGGGGATTTCGGTGAAGGAAATGACGATGTAGGCGATGGCGAAGATGGACATGGCGATAATCATCACGGGAGCCGCCTTGGCGACGGTCGCATCCGCGATGGAGCCGCCCACGAGCCAACCGACGAAGACGGGAGCCAGGGTACCGCCGATGGAATTGCAGGAACCGCCCCACTGGATGAGCTGATTGCCCTTGTTACCGCCGCCGCCGAGCGTGTTGAGCATCGGGTTCACGACGATATTGAGCATACACATCGAGAAACCGGCGACAAAGGCACCGGCCACATAGACGGCGAAGGACTCCATATATCCGGAGAGGAACTGGATGGCCACGCCCACGAAGCCCACCACCACGGCGGCGCGGGACGTAAACTTATAACCTTTGCGCTTGAGGATCAGGCCCGCAGGAATACCCATACAGGCGTAAGCGATGAAGTTGGCGAGGCTGCCCAGCTGACTGAGCGCCTTGGAGGCGCCGAACTGATTGGTGACGATGACGCCCATCGAACCGGCCAGGTTCGTTACGAAGGCAATCATGAAGAACAGAGCGAACATCACCACGATGGCGGGGGTGTAGCTCTTCTTTGCGGCTGTGTTTGACATTGATATTGGGTTTTAAGGTTATTATTTCACTTTCAATGCGGCCAGGTTGCGCTCGTTGAGCAGTTGCTTGCCCTCCGAGGTATATGCATAGGCCATGCCCTCGGCATAGTGCTCCTCGACCTTACGGCGCACCATCTTCATCGTGGAATTGAGCATGCCGTTGGCAATCGAGAAGGGCTCGTCGCAGATGACCAGCGCGGAGGGCAGCCAGCGGTCGGGGAAAAGGTCGGCGTGCGCTCCCCCGGTCTTATAACTGTCGATTTCCGCCTGGATCTTCCGGAGCATCGCCTCCTTCCCTTCGCGGGATTCCGGATCCAGCCCGAGCCCCTTCACATATTCCGCAAGGGCATCCATGGCCGGGACGATCAGCGCGATGGTATAGGGGTTCTGGTTATTGTGCAGTACCGCGGCCTCCACATACTTCGACACCTCGGGCAGACTGTCCTCGAAGGCCTCGGGAGAGTATTTCTCCCCGTCGGAAGAAATCAGCAGGGACTTGAAGCGGCCCACGACATAGAGGAAGTCCGTATCGAAGGGGCAGATGTAGCCCATATCCCCGGTATGCAGCCAGCCGTCGATGATCGTATTCGCAGTGGCTTCGGGATTCTTCCAGTAGCCGGCCATCACATTCTCGCCGCGGATGACGATTTCGCCCTTCTGTCCGATGGGGACCTCGTTGCCGTTGTCGTCGCATATCTTGCAGTCCATCGGCCGGACGAGACGGCCCGATGAGCCGAAAATCGCGTGTCCGGCAGCGTTGGCGCAGATGATCGGCGTCGCCTCCGTCAGGCCATAGCCCTGGAACATCGGCATACCGACCGCGCAGAAGAAGCGCTGGAGTTCGATATCCAGCAGGGCGCCGCCGCCCACGAAGAACATCATGCGGCCGCCGAAACTCTCGCGGACCTTCTTGAAGAGGATCTTGTCGAAAAGCCACATCAGGGGCTTTCTCCACCAGTTCAGGAAGCCGCCGCGGTTATAGTACTCCTTGTTGTAGGCGATGGCGTTGCGCACCGCGAAATCGAAGAGTTTCTGTGCGAAGGGGCCCTGGGCCTTGATGCCGGCCTCGATATTTTTCTTGAAGTTGCGCGCCAGGGCGGGAACGGAGAGCATCACGTGCGGCCGCGTCTCGCGGATGGCGACCGGGATGTTCTTGAGCGTAGCGAGCGCGTTCTTCCCGATGGGCACAAAAGCGATGCTTCCGCCGTAAATCATCATCGTGTACATTCCCGCCACGTGCGCGAAGCAGTGGTCCAGCGGCAGAATGATCAGCATGACGCTCTTTTCCGGGACGGAGATGACGGAATTGCCCTGCTCGACATTGGCCGTATAGTTGCGGTGCGTGAGCAGGATGCCCTTGGGATCGGCGGTCGTACCGGAGGTATAACTGATATTGGCGTAATCGTCGGGGCCGATGCTGCGGAAGCGCGCTTCAAAGGCGGCGCGGTCTTTCGCGAGGAATTCTTCTCCCAGGGCGATGACTTCGCTGATGCGGATCTCAGGATCCTGCAGTTCCTTCACGGTGAAGGCGGTATCATCAAAGACGATGACCTTCTGCACCTGGGGGCACTGCGGCAGGATATTGCGGATTTTCTGGAGATGATTGCAGGAGACCAGCACCCACTTGGCATCGGAATGGTTGATGCGGAACACCAGGTCCGCCTCCGAACCCAGGTTCACCGAAAGGGGCACGTCGGTGGCACCGGCGTACATTGCGCCGATTTCCGACAGGATCCACATCGCACGGCTCTCCGAAAGCAGAGCAATCCTGTCTCCCTTCTCCAGGCCGAGGGACATCAGACCCGCGCCGATGCGGTAAGCCGTCTCCCGGGTCTGTTCCTGGGTAATCTCCTTCCACGTGCCGTCCACCTTCTCACGAAGATAAACGTTATTGGCAAACTGCCGGGAGTACTTCTCTACGAAGTCGATGATGGTCGGTCTATTCGCCATGCTGGATATCTTTAGGGGTAAAAAGGCCGAAGAGTTGGGCGTCCACCATATCGGTCACTTTGGAGAAATCATCGGGATTCTCTCCGAATTTGATATGGTCGGCATCCACGACCAGCAGATTGCCGGTATAGCCGGAAATCCAGTTCTCGTACTTCTCGTTCAGGCCGGTCAGGTAATCGATGCGGATGCCCTTCTCGTACTCGCGCCCGCGCTTCTGGATCTGCGCGATGAGGTTGGGAATCGAGGAACGCAGGTAGATGAGCAGGTCCGGCATCCCGACGAGCGACATCATCAGGTCGAAGAGGTCCGAGTAATTGTCGAAATCCCGGGAACTCATCAGCCCCATTTCGTGCAGATTGGGAGCGAAGATGCGCGCATCCTCGTAGATGGTACGGTCCTGGATAATCACGTCTTCGCAGCGGGAGATGTCCACCACGTCCTTGAAACGCTTGTTCAGGAAGTAAATCTGGAGATTGAAGGACCAGCGCTCCATATCCTCGTAGAAATCGGAGAGATAGGGGTTGAAGTCCACAGACTCATACTTGGGCGTCCAGCCGTAGTGGGCGGCAAGCATCCGGGTGAGCGTCGTTTTTCCGCTTCCAATGTTTCCTGCAATGGCAATATGCATATCCGTATCTTAAAATAATCCGTATAACAAGGCGTCGATGCGGTCCGTGATGCGGGCGAAATCCTCCGGATTCTCCTTGAAGTCGAGGCCTTCCGCATCGATGGTCAGCACCTTTCCTTTGTAGGCCTTGATCCAGCGTTCGTAGCGGTCGTTGAGGCCCGTCAGGTAATCGAGGCTCATCGACTGCTCGTAGTCGCGTCCGCGCTTGCGGATGTTCTGCACGAGGTGCGGGACGTCGCAGCGGAGGTAGATCAGCAGGTCCGGCAGTTTGACCGTCGACATCAGCAGTTCGAAAAGCTGCATATAAGTGTCGTAGTCACGGTCGGAGAGGTTCCCCATATCGTGGTTGTTCGCCACGAAGATGTTCACGCCCTCGAGGATGGTGCGGTCCTGGATAATCACCCCGTCGCACTTGGCGATGTCCAGCACGTCGCGGAAACGCTGTGCAAGGAAGTACGTTTCGAGATTGTAGGACCAGCGGGGGATGTCGTGATAATAGTCCTCCAGGTAGGGGTTGTAGGTAACCGCCTCATAACGCGGCTCCCAGCCGTAATGGTTGGCCAGCATCTCGGTCAGCGTCGTCTTGCCGCTGCCAATATTTCCCGCAACGCCGATGTGCATCTCTTCGTAGTTCCTACAATTTACAAAGATAATAAAGTTTTTGTATTTTTGCAGCGATGAACTTACAAACCTTTGCTTTCAATTTTTTTCGCGTTCACACGAGAATCGCCTGGCTGGAAGGACGCAGTGACTGCATCATCGTCGACCCCGGCGACTGTGACGCTTCCGAGCACGAGAAACTCTACCGTTTTCTGGATACACATGCCCTTAAGCCCACGGCCATCCTCCTGACCCACGGGCACCCGGACCATATTTTCGGCGTCCAGGGACTGATCGACCGCTACGGCTGCGTCGTTTATATGAACCCCGATGACCAGCAGACGCTTATCTTCAGCGCCGATACCGCCCGGAAACTCGGCATGGGCGACCTGCAGACGGACTTCCCCTACAAGCACATCTTCGACGGAGACGTCATCGACGAGGCCGGCATGCACTTTACGGTCCTGGCGACCCCGGGACACAGCCGCGGCGGCGTATGCTGGTATGAAAAGAAAGAAGGCGTCCTCTTCAGCGGGGACACCCTCTTCCGCGGCACCATCGGCCGTACCGATTACCCCGGCGGCGATTTGGACGACGAACTCCGCGCTATCCGCGAGAAACTCCTGCCCCTCGACCCCGATACCCTCGTTTATCCCGGGCACGGGCTCGACACCACCATCGGATACGAGAAAATCAGCAATCCGCTGCTCTCGGACGATTACTTGATGTAAATGATATTAGGGACGACGCGCTGTCCGAAATGGTCGAAGCGTCTGTTGTCGTAGGGATTGGAGATGGTGCCGAAACGCTTCGTCCACAAGACGCTCGACCCGCCTCCGTCCAGATTCAGGGCATCCTTCAAACCGAACATACGGGCCACCTCGACGGTCTCGTGGATGGTCGTGCCTATCCCCTGCCCCGGGAAGCGGCCGTCAATGACGATCAGATAGACCCACCCGTCCGCCGTCGTCCCGATGAGGGTGCGCGGATGGCGCTTGGTGTAGAACTTGTCCTTGTCAGGCCAGGCCTCACGGGCCTCCACACCGTCTTTCAGCAGGACGGGACCCGCGGCAATCACCTCCCGGCAGCCCCGGGTTTTCGCGGCATAGGAAAGCGTATCGCTGTGGAAAATCTTCACTTCCTTCCCCTTGAAGGCGACGGCGCCGTCCACGCGCCGGAGTTCTTCGGGCATGGTCCAGCCCTCCTGTTTCCCGTCATCCCGGGTAAAAGTGGTAGGATACAGTGTCTTCACATTGAAGTACGAGGCATTGATGGCCGCGCGCGCGCCGTAACGGAGGGCCAGTGCGGAGGTGCTGTCGGAAGCGGCGGCACTGTCGTTCGCCAGGAAAGTACGGACCCGCCGCATCGGATAGCGGAGCACCGAAATGCTCTGCACCGAATCGAAAAGCTGGAGTTGGGCATAGCCCACCTGCACTCCCTTGCCCAGGTCGCGCCAGTTCCATTGCGCCTGCGCGAAAGTTCGCTCATCATCCGTCTGCCGGGCCCGCAGCCCCAGCCCGCAGCCTAAGAGGCATATTGTCAGCAATGCTTTGATTCTCATAATTCTATCGTTTATACCAGGATTTGCCCGCCAATGAATTCCCGCATGATGGAGGTCGGCGGAATGACCGCAATCTCAGCGGGCTTGAGTGCCGTTATGTGCGAAAGGAAAGTCAGCAGCTCCTGCGCTTTTCCGTAGGCCGGCGACGACTCGCTGACCTCGTGCAGGAGCGGTTCCGCGTAATACTTGAGCAGGGGCACGTCGTAGAGCGTCGAAGAGTTGAACACCACGTCGGCATTCTCCTCGAAGGGGAAGATGTTGCGATGCTCCCCCCTGCGCACGGACGGCCAGCGCAGGATATTGTCCTCCGGGCTGATGCCCCGCGTCCGGTTGTCCCGGACGATGCGCCGCAGCAGGCGCTTGTCGGTGGTGCTGTTGTGCGTCACCTCCGTCAGGCCCGGGTTAAGGGCGGACAATGCGGAGATGTAGATATTGAACACGTGGGAACGGTCGATGTCCGGAATCAGTGCCGGGTTCAGCGCATGGATGCCCTCCATGAAGAGCAGTTCGTTGGAGGCCAGTTTCATCCGGCGGGACTCGTCGAAAACGGTCTTCCCCTCCTTGAAATCATACTTGGGGATAATAACTTCGCGCCCGGCGAGCAAGTCCCGGATATTGTCCTGCAGGAGTTCCGTATTCATCGCGCCGATCGACTCGAAATCGTATTCCCCGTTCTCGTCCCTCGGGGTCCTGTCCCGCTCCACGAAATAATTGTCCAGTTCCAGCACGCGCGGGAAGATGCCGAGTACACGGCATTGCTGGGCAATCCGGAGAGACGACGAGGTCTTTCCGCTGGAGGACGGGCCGGACATCATGATGATGCGCTTCCCGCTTCCGCAGATCGCATCCGCGGCTTCCACGTATTTGCGTTCCTGACGCGCCTCGCAGAGGTTGACCAGCCAGACACCCCGGCCCTGCGCAAGCGTTTCATTCAGTTTGGACAGGGTATCCACACCCATCATGCGGCTCCAGTCCTTGTATTCCTGCCTTGCGGCTTCAATTTTTGTCATTGTTCAATACGTCTTTCAGATACGGTCCCGTGACGGAGTCCGGGTCGGCGGCCAGTTGCTCCGGTGTTCCCAAAGCCACGATGCGTCCGCCTGCGGCACCTCCGGCAGGCCCCATGTCAAAAATATAATCCACGCTTTTGAGCACATCCAGATTGTGCTCGATAATCACCACCGTATTGCCCTGGTCCACCAACTTGCCCAGGATGTCCAGCAGTTGCTTGATATCCTCGAAATGCAGGCCCGTAGTGGGCTCGTCCAGCAGGTAGAGGGTGTTCCCGGTAGCTTTCTTGAAGAGTTCCGACGCCAGTTTCATCCGCTGGCTCTCGCCGCCGGACAGCGTCACCGCGGACTGCCCGAGTTTCACGTAGCCCAGGCCCACATCCACCATCGCACCCAGTTTGCGGGAGATTTTCGGATGCGCCCCGAAGAATTCATAGGCCTCGGCGACGGACATCTCCAGGACATCGTTGATATTCTTCCCCTTATAGCGTACCGCCAGCGTATCGTCCTTGTAGCGTTTTCCGCCGCAGACGTCGCAGACGACATTCACCGGAGAAAGGAAGTTCATCTCGATGACCTTGATGCCTGCACCCTTGCACTCGGGGCAGCGGCCGCCTTCCACATTAAAAGAGAAACGACCGGCCTTGAATCCCCGCACCTTGGCATCCGGGGTCTGCTCGAACAGGGCACGGATGTCGCTCATCACCCCGGTAAAGGTCGCCGGATTGGAACGCGGCGAACGTCCGATGGGGCTCTGGTCGATCTCTATCACCTTGTCGATATGTTCCAGCCCCTCGATGCTCCCGTAAGGAAGGGGACGCGTGCGAACGCGGTCAAAATGTCCTTTGAGGATGGGGACCAGCGTTTCGTTGATAAGCGACGATTTCCCGCTGCCGCTTACGCCGGCGATTCCGATGAAGCAGCCCAGCGGAAGGGCGATGTCGATGCCCTTGAGATTGTTGCCGCTTGCACCGTGCAGTGTCAGGGACTTTCCGCTCCCCTTCCGCCTTTGCCCGGGAACGGGAATGGATTTCTCTCCCCGCAGGTATTTCAGGGTCAGGGTATCCCCGTCCGCTCCGGACGGTGCCCCGCTGTAGCAGATCCGGCCGCCCTGCGAACCGGCGCCCGGGCCCACGTCCACCAGATAATCGGCGGCACGCATCGTATCGGCATCGTGCTCTACGACGATGACGGTATTGCCTTCGTCGCGCAGCCGGCAGAGGGACTCCAGCAGTTTGCGGTTGTCTCCGGGATGCAGGCCGATGCTCGGTTCGTCCAGGATATAGATGACATTCACCAGCCGGGACCCGATCTGGGTGGCGAGCCGGATACGCTGGCTCTCCCCTCCGGAAAGCGTAGCGGTCTGCCGGTCCAGGGACAGGTAATCCAGCCCTACGCCGGAAAGGAAGCCCACCCGGTCGATAAGTTCCTTGAGAATATCACGCGCCACGGCGGCGCTGCGGCCGCTCAGGCTCTTCTGCAAGCCCTTCAACCAGGTCAACAGGGCGGAAATCTCCAGGGCGTTCACCTGCGCGATGTCCTTACCGTCAATCTTGAAGCAGAGCGCATCCGCATTGAGCCGGGTCCCGTGACAGACGGGACAGACCACCTTGTCCTCGATATCTTCTACGACGCCGGGCCAGGAGACCATCTCCGAAAGGGCGCCCTCGCCCACCCGCACCAGGTCGTCGCTGCCGAAAAGCAACATCGTCAGCACCTCGTCGGGCAGCGCATCTACGGGTTCATAGAGTGAAAAATCAAACTTCCGGGCCAGGGCACGCACCATCTCCGACTTCCGGTTGTTGCGCAACTTCCCGAGCGGGACGATGGCCCCGTCGGCGATACTGAGCCCGCGGTCCGGGACGAGACGGTCGATATCGACATCCACGATGGTGCCGAGTCCCTTGCAATGCGGGCAGCAGCCCTCCGGAGAATTGAAGGAGAAACTGTGCGGAGCCGGTTCCCGCAGGGAAAGCCCGGTATCCGGATCCACGAAATGCTTGGAATAGTGCTTCAGGGCCCCGCTTTCAGCGTCCCATACGGCCACGGAGCCTTTGCCCATTCCCAACGCGGCGCCGACCGACGCGCGGATGCGGGAAGCATCCCCTTCGCCGGGCTTGAGTTTGTCCACCACCAGTTCGATAAAGTGGTTCTTGTAGCGGTCCAGCGCCTCGAGGCTGTCCAGTGCTTCCAGGGTACCGTCGACGCGCACCTGCGTATAGCCCTTGCGGCGCAGCGAATCGAACAGTTCGCGATAGTGCCCCTTGCGGCCGCGCACCAGAGGTGCGAGCAGCAGGCACTTGCGTCCGGCGTACTCCTCCATAATGAGGTCCACGATGCGCGAATCGGTGTAGCGGACCATCTCCCTGCCGGTCACCGGCGACCAGGCCGTCGAGGCGCGGGCATAGAGCAGCCGCAGGAAATCCGAAATCTCCGTCACCGTCCCCACCGTGGAGCGGGGGTTCCCGTTTACGGTCTTCTGCTCGATGGCAATCACCGGACTGAGGCCGTTGATGCTCTCCACCGAAGGCCTTTCCAGTACGCCGACAAAATGCCTTGCGTAAGGCGAAAGGGTATTCAGGTAACGGCGCTGCCCCTCGGCATACAGGGTGTCGAAAGCCAGCGAGGACTTGCCGCTGCCGCTGATGCCGGTAATCACGGTAAAGGAGCGGCGCGGGATGTCCACGTCGACATTCTTCAGGTTGTGGGAACTGGCTCCCCTTACCGATATATACTCCTTCCCGGGCATGAATTGCGAAATTACTAATTTTCTTAATAACCTGCAACGTTAGGGCACATTTACCCGGATAGGGTTGCGAAGCAACAAGTGCCCGCTGTTGCAGGATATTTTTTCTTTTAGTAATTTCGCCGTAATGAAAAAAAGAAAGACTAGAAAACAGGGCGGGAAGAAGGTCTTCCCGCAAGTGACGGGCAGAGCCCAGATGACCCGCGAGGGATTTATCTTCGTCAAAGTGGAAGGCGAAGAGGAAGACATCTTCGTCAAGGCCTCCAAGACGCGGCATGCGCTGGACGGGGACCTCGTGAAAGTCGCCGTCACCCGCGAAAAAGGCCGCACGGGGCGTCGCGAGGGAGAGGTGATTGAAATCCTGGAGCGCGGACGCAAATACTTCGTCGGCTATATGCATTACAGGGGTGCCCAGGCCTGGGTGCTGATGCAGAGCAAATATATGCCCTATGACATTATGGTCGACGCCGAAGAGGCGCGGACGATGGGGGCGCAGGCGGGGATGAAGGTCGCAGCCTCTGTGGACAAGTGGGACAGGGGTAGCATCAACCCCTACGGCCACCTTGTCGATGTGTTGGGCTTCCCGGGCGAGAACGAAACGGAAATGCACGCCATCCTGGCGGAGTTCAACCTGCCGTACCGTTTCCCGGCGAACGTCGAAAAGGAAGCGGAGGCCATCCGCGACGCCATCACTGAAGAAGACCTCAAGGGGCGCAAGGACTTCCGGGACAGTTTCACCTTTACCATAGACCCTGCTGACGCCAAGGACTTCGACGATGCCCTTTCCTTCCGCAAACTCGGGAACGGCGATTTCGAGGTGGGCGTGCACATCGCGGACGTATCCTGGTATGTCAAGCCGGGAACGGCCATCGACAAGGAAGCCCGCGAGCGCGGCACCTCCGTCTATCTGGTGGACCGCACCGTGCCGATGCTGCCCGAGAAACTGAGCAACAAGGTCTGCTCCCTGCGGCCGGGAGAGGATAAACTCTGCTTTTCAGCCATCTTCCAGCTCAGCCCCAAGGCCGAAATCCGCAGCCGCAGTTTTTCGCGCACCATCATCCGTTCCGACTACCGGCTGGATTACGACCAGGCGCAGGGCATCATCGAGAACAACGGGGAAGGCGACTGGAGCGACACGCTCAAAGAGGCCATCCTGACGCTGAACGGTCTGGCACAGCGCCTCAAGGAGAAGCGTTTCAAGAACGGCGCCGTGAATTTCGACCGGCCGGAGATGAAAGTGGAGGTGGATGCTTCCGGCAAGCCGGTCCGGGTCTATCAGAAAATATCGAAAGAGGCGAACTTCCTCATCGAGGAATTTATGCTGCTCGCGAACCGCAGCGTAGCGGAATTCATCGCGACGGACGGGAAGATGAACGCCGTCGCCGCAAAGAACGCCAAAACCTTCGTTTACCGCGTGCACGGAGAGCCGAACAGTGAGAAATTGCAGTCGCTCAAGGCCTTTGCCGGTCACTTCGGATACAAGATGGAAGGCTCGCTCGAGGGCCGGGAAGCGGCGAAAACGCTGAACACCCTGCTTGAAAGCGCAAAGGGAAAGGCCGAGAGCGCCACCTTCGAGGACATTGCCCTGCGGGCGATGGCCAAGGCCTTCTACAGCAGCGACAATATCGGCCACTACGGGCTTGCCTTCCCTTTCTATACCCACTTCACCTCCCCTATCCGCCGCTATCCGGACACGATGGTGCACCGCCTGCTTTCCTCCTATCTGGCGGGCGGGAAAAGCGCTGCCGCCGACCGCGTGGAGCAGGAATGCAAGCACGCATCGGAGCGGGAGATCGTCGCCGCCGAAGCGGAACGCACCAGCGTCAAGTACAAACTCGTGGAGTTTATGCAGGACAAGTTGGGGCAGGAGTTCGACGGCCGCATCTCCGGCATCACCGAATGGGGAATGTACGTGGAAATCGAGCCTACGAAGATCGAGGGGATGGTGCCCCTGCGGGAGATCCGTTCGGACTTCTTCGACTTCGATGAGAAGGCCTGGTGCCTGCGGGGCCGCCGTACGCGCAAATGCTTCCGCCTGGGAGATCCCGTCAGGATCAAGGTGAAGAACGCCAACCTGGAGCAGCGCCTGCTGGACTTCGAGTTGGTGGAAGCGCAGGTGGGCCGATGAAACGCATCGGCACGCTGATTACCAACTATATGTCCGTCCTGGTGCTGGCGGCGGCGCTGTGCGCCTTCCTTTGGCCGGGCGCCTGCGGCTTTGTCCGCACTTCCTGGATCAGCCCGCTGCTGGGGCTCGTGATGTTCGGGATGGGACTGACGCTCGAATGGAAAGCCTTTGCGACCGTCTTCGCAAGGCCCCTTGAGGTAAGTATCGGCGTGCTTTGCCAGTTTGTGCTGATGCCCCTGCTCGCCTGGGGCCTGGCCCGGCTTTTCCGCCTGCCGACGGAACTTGCGGTCGGCGTACTGCTGGTCGGCTGCTGCCCCGGAGGAACCAGTTCCAATGTCATCAGTTACCTGGCCAAGGGCGATGTCGCCCTCTCGGTGGGGATGACGACGGTGTCCACCTTGCTCGCGCCCGTCATCACGCCCCTGTTGATGAAGTTTTTTGCCGGGGCGGTCATTCCGGTAGATTTTTTCGCGATGTTCCGCTCCATCCTCCAGGTAGTGCTTCTGCCCGTTGCCCTGGGCTTGCTCGCCAAACGCTTCCTGCCGGTGTTCTCGGCACGCGTCATCCCCGCGCTGCCCGCCTTTTCCACCATCGTCATCATCCTGATCGTGATTTCGGTCGTGGCCGCGAATGCCGTGAAACTGCGGGATTGCGGTGTCCTGATTATGGCCGTAGTCGTACTGCACAACCTTTCCGGATATGCGTTGGGCTATCTTGCCGCCCGGATGATGCGCTTCACTGCCGATAAGGCAAAGACCGTCAGTATAGAAGTAGGGATGCAGAATTCCGGACTGGCGTGCAGCCTTGCCGCCACGCATTTTCCGAATCTGGCGATGGCCTCCGTCCCCGGGGCCCTGTTCAGTGTCTGGCATAATATCTCCGGTGCCCTGCTGGCCCGCCTCTATGCGCGGGCTGCCGGACGCTAACGGAACTTCCCGTCCTCTTCGAGCATTCCCAGGTAGGAGTTGTAGCGCTCCGGGCTGATTTCTCCCCTGTCCAGGGCTTCTTTGACCGCGCAGCCCGGTTCGTGGGTGTGCGTGCAGGGGATGAAGCGGCATCGGTCCGCAACGCGCAGCATCTCCGGGAAATAAGAGGCGGCTTCTTCCGCCTCGACGCCGGAAAGGCCGAAGCCGCGCAGGCCGGGCGTATCGATCATAAAACCGCCGCAGGACAGCGGATACATCTCGTAAAGGGAAGTGGTATGGCAGCCCTGCAGATGCACGACGGACAATTCACCGGTCTTGGGCGAAAGGGACGGGTCCAGCGCCTTTACCAGCGATGACTTCCCCACGCCGGACTCCCCTGTCAGCAGACTCAGGCCATCCGAGCATTCCGAGCGCAGTTCTTCAATCCCCTCTCCCGTCTTGACGGAGGTCCCGATGACCTTATAGCCGGCACCCTCGTAGACATGACGGAAATTTTCCACCTCATCAGCCGCCTCCGCGCCGTAGAGGTCCAGTTTATTCAGGACAATCAGCGGCTTGACGCCGTAGGCTTCACAACTCACCAGAATCCGGTCCAGGAAAGGGAGTTTGATTTCCGGGAAATAGAGCGTCACTACGATGACCGCACGGTCCAGGTTGGCCGCAATCACGTGAGAGCGTCGCGAAAGGTTGGTGGACCGGCGCACCAGGTGATTGTGCCGCTCCAGGATTTCCTTGATGATGGCAGGCGCCGTTTCCGAAGGCTGCTCTTCATATTCGCAGACCACCCTGTCGCCCACGGCCACCGGATTGGTGGAGCCGCTTCCCGTCAGCCGGACCTTGCCCCTCAATACGGCAGGGAACGGCTTCCATTCAGGAAGCGGGCTCAGCAGAAAATGACTGCCGGCATTCTTCACCACAGTAGCCTCGAGCGTATGCTTCATGCTATAACTTCCGGTACTTTTCGTAACGGGCAGCGGCCTGCGCGTCCGCCTTGCCGAACAGTTCCTCGGCATTGGCAGGGAAACTGCGGCGCAGGGACGCATAGCGGGTCTCCCCTTCCAGGAACTCGACATAAGGCATCGTGGGCGCGGGAGAATCCAGTTGGAAAGGCTTCTCGGCGCGGGGGTCATAGCGGTAGAGGGTCCAGTAGCCGCTCTGCACGGCCCGCTTCATCTCTTCCTGCACCCGCTGCATCCCGATACAGATACCGTGCTCGGCACAAGGGGCATAGGCTATGATCACCGAAGGGCCGTCATAGGACTGCGCCTCTTTAATGGCTTTGATGAGTTGTGCGGGGTCCGCCCCCATCGCCACCTGCGCCACATAGACATTGCCATAGGTCATCAGGATGGCGCCCAGGTCCTTCTTCCCGCTCTTCTTGCCGGAAGCGGCGAACTTCGCCACGGCGCCGAGGGGCGTCGCCTTGCTGCTCTGTCCGCCGGTATTGGAATACACTTCGGTATCCACGATGAGGACGTTCAGGTTCTCGCCGAGCGACAGCACGTGGTCCAGGCCGCCAAAGCCGATATCATAGGCCCAGCCGTCACCGCCATACATCCAGAAGGTCTTGGCGGCAAAGAGGTCGCGCATCGCCAGCAGTTCGGCCGCAGCCGGGCTGCCCTCCTTTTCCAGCAGGGCAAGCAAGGCATCGCCTGTCGTGCGGGAGGCCTCGAAATCGTCGAATGCGGCAAGGAAAGCCTCGCAGGCTGCTTTCAACGCAGCCGGAGCCGTGGCAGAGAAAGCCTCCACCCTGCTTCTGAGCAGAGCACGACGCTGCTTGACCGAGAGACACATCCCCAGGCACAGTTCAGCATTGTTCTCGAAGAGGCTGTTGGTCCAGGCGGGACCGAAGCCGCGCCGGTCGGTGGTATAGGGAATGCCCGGCATCGCCGCACCCCAGGCCTGCGAACAGCCGGTGGCGTTCGCCCAATAGACCCGGTCGCCGAAAAGTTGGGTCAGCAATTTGGCATAAGGCGTCTCTCCGCAGCCGGCACAGGCCGCGGAATATTCGAGCAGCGGCGTACGGAACTGGCTGCCCTTGATGCTGTAAGGATCGAATTTATCTTCTTTCGGAGGAAGGGAAAGCGCATAGTCATAGAGCGGGCGCGAAGCCTCGTCCGGCAAAGCCTGCTCCATTTCCAGGGCGTTCACCGGGCAGGAAGCGGAACAACTGCCGCAACCGGTACAGTCGAACTCGGAAAGGGCCAGCGCAAAATGCAGACCCTTCGCGGAGGGGCCCTTCGCCGGGACTGTGACGAAAGCGGAGGGTGCCGCCGCCTTTTCCTCCTCAGTAAGCAGGAAAGGCCGGATGGCCGCATGGGGGCAGACCAGCGAGCAGCGGTTGCACTGGATACACTTCTGCGCATCCCAGCGGGGCAGGCGTACGGCGATGCCGCGCTTCTCCCAGGCCGTAAGTCCGTATTCCATACAGCCGTCCACATAGGGCAGGAACGCGCTGACGGGGAGGTCGTCGCCCTTCTGGGCATTGATGGGTTCCAGGATATTCCGGACGACCGCAGGGGCGGATTTTTCCGTTGCCTGCTGCATATCGGCAGCCGCAGCCCAATGCTCCGGTACGGGAATCTCCCGCACCAGCGAGGCGCCTTCGTCGATGGCAGCGACATTCTTGGCGACCACTGCCTCGCCTTTGGCAAAATAGGTCTTGCGTGCAGCCTCCTTCATCGCCTCCAGCGCTTTCTGACGGTCGATCATCCCCGTCACCGCAAAGAAAGCCGCCTGCAGCACGGTATTGGTATGGCTGCCCAGGCCGAGACGCATCGCGATTTCGGTCGCATTGATGATGAAGAGCCGCTGCCTGCGCGTGGCCAGTTGACGCTTGACCGAAGCGGGAAGCCGCTGCTCGAGATCCCCGTCACCCCAGGTGCAGTTCAGCAGGAAACTGCCGCCCTCCTTGAGTTCGGAGAGCATATCGTAGCGGCCGATGTAACTCTGGTTGTGGCAGGCGACGAAATCGGCATTCTTCACATAGTAGGAACTTTCGACGGGCTTTTTGCCGAAGCGAAGGTGCGACTTGGTGACGCCGAAAGACTTCTTCGCATCGTACTCGAAGTACGCCTGGCCCCAGAGGCCCGCGCATTCGCTGACGATGTGGACGGTATTTTTGTTCGCGCCGACGGTGCCGTCGCCGCCCAGGCCCCAGAACTTGCAACTGAAGACGCCTTCACTGCTTTCCGTGAAGGGGACGGGGGGCAGGGAGCGGAAGGTGACATCGTCGTTGATACCCACGGTAAAACCGTTCTTCGGCGCTTCGGAAGCGAGGTTCGCGAAGACGGAGAGCAACTGTCCGGGGTCGGTGTCCTTGGAGGAAAGTCCGTAGCGGCCGCCGATGACGCTGAAGTCCTTGCCGGCGGCGTAGGCTGCCGTGCAGACATCCTCGTACAGAGGCTCACCCGCACTGCCGGGTTCCTTGCAGCGGTCCAGCACCGCCACGCGGCGGACGGTCTGCGGCAGGACACCGAACAGATGCTCCGCGCTGAACGGACGATAGAGGTGCACCTGCACGAAGCCCACCTTGGCGCCGGAAGCGCGAAGGATGTCCACCGCCTCACGCACCGCGCCCGAAACACTGCCCATCGCGATGATGACGTCGGTCGCTTCGGGATCGCCGTAGTAGTTGAAAAGCCGATAGTCGCGGCCGGTCAGGGCATTGATCTGCGCCATATAGCCCTCCACCACGGCGGGCAGGGCATCATACCAGGGATTGCAGGCCTCGCGCGCCTGAAAGAACACGTCGGGATTCTGGACGGTGCTGCGGATCAGCGGATGCTCGGGGTTGAGGGCCCTCGCGTGGAAAGCCGCCAGCGCATCCCGGTCCAGCAGGGCGCCGAGCGCCTCGGTATCGGGCAGTTCGACGGTACTGATCTCGTGCGAAGTGCGGAAGCCGTCGAAGAAGTGCATGAACGGCGTAGCGCCCCCCAGCGCCGAGAGATGCGCGACGCCCGCCAGGTCGGCCACTTCCTGCACGCTCCCGGAACAGAGCAGCGCAAAACCGGTATTCCGGCAGCACATCACGTCGGAATGGTCGCCGAAAATGCTCATCGCGTGCGTTCCTACGGTCCTGGCCGCGACGTGCAGCACCACCGGGAGCCTTTCCCCGGCGATGCGGTGCAGCACCGGAATCATCAGCATCAGCCCCTGGCTGGAGGTAAAACTCGTAGCCAGCGCGCCGGTCTGCGCAGCACCGTGCACGGCGGCGATCGCCCCCGCTTCGGACTGCATCTCGGTCAGGGTCACCGTCTGCCCGAAAAGGTTCTTGCGGCCCTTCGCCGCCCATACGTCGGTATGCTCCGCCATCGGCGAAGACGGCGTAATGGGATAGATGGCAGCGATTTCCGTAAATTCGTAAGCGATGTGTGCGGCGGCTTCATTGCCGTCCATCGTCACCTTCTTCATAAGCCAAGTTTCTTAACAGCTTCTTCCCGCATCTTGTATTTGAGGATCTTTCCGGCGGCATTCATCGGGAAGCCCTCCACGAAATCAATGTAGCGCGGTACCTTGTGACGGGCCAGCCGTCCTATGATGAACTCGCGCATCTCCTCCTCGGTCACGCTCTGTCCCTCGTGCAGCACGATGCAGGCCATCGCCTCCTCGCCGTACTTCTTGTCGGGAACGCCGATCACCTGCACATCCTTCACGGCAGGATGCGTGTAGATGAACTCTTCGATTTCCTTCGGATAGATATTCTCGCCGCCGCGGATAATCATATCCTTCAGGCGGCCGGTAATCTTGTAATTGCCCGCCTCGTCATAGCAGGCCAGGTCTCCGGAATGCAGCCAGCCCTCCTCGTCGATGGTCTGGCGGGTGGCGTCGGGCATCTTGTAGTAGCCCTTCATCTGGTTGTAGCCCTTGGCGCAGAACTCACCGTTCACGCCCGGCGGGACTTCCTTGCCCGTTTCGGGATCCACGACCTTGCACTGGACATAAGGGAAGGCATAGCCGACGGTCTCGGTACGCACGTCCAGCGAATCCGTCCAGGCGGACATCGTATTGCCGGGCGCCGTTTCCGTCTGCCCGTACACGCTCACGATGCCGCGCATATTCATCTCGTCGGGGCGGGCCGCCCGCTTCATCAACTCCGGCGGGCAGCCGGAACCGGCCATAATGCCGGTACGCATATAGGAGAAATCCGTGTTCCTGTATTCCGGGTGGTTGAACATCGCGATGAACATCGTCGGCACCCCGTTGAAGCAGGTAATGTGTTCCTGGTTGATGCAGGCCAGGGACGAGCCCGCCGAGAAATACGGCATCGGGCACATCGTGGAGCCGTGCGTCATGCAGGAAGTCATCGACAGTACCATCCCGAAGCAATGGAACATCGGCACCTGGATCATCATCCGGTCCGCGGTGGAGAGCCCCATGCGGTCGCCGATGCACTTGCCGTTGTTGACCACGTTGTAGTGGGTGAGCATCACGCCCTTCGGGAAGCCGGTGGTGCCGGAGGTGTATTGCATATTGCAGACGTCGTCGGGGCGGACGGCCGCGGCCATCGCCTGCATCGTTTCCTGGCTGACCAGGGACTTGCGCGCCATCGCCTCTTCAAAACTTAGGCAGCCCTTCATCCGGAAACCGACGGTAATCACGTTGCGCAGGAAGGGCAGGCGCGAGCAATGCAGCGGCTCCCCCGCCTTTGCCGAAGCGATCTCAGGACAGAGTTCCGAGATGATTTCATTGTATTTGGAGTCGAGCGCCCCTTCGATCATCACCAGCGTATGGGTATCCGACTGGCGCAGCAGGTACTCCGCTTCGTGGATCTTGTACGCGGTATTCATCGTCACCAGCACGGCGCCGATCTTCGCGGCGGCCCAGAAACTGATGTACCAGGCGGGGACGTTCGTCGCCCAGACCGTCACCTTCGAGCCCGGCTTGACGCCGAGCGAGATGAGCGCCCGTGCGAAATCGTCCACATCGTCGCGGAACTGCGCATAGGTGCGCGTATAGTCGAGGGTAGTGTATTTGAAGCAATACTGGTCGGGGAATTCCTCCACCATACGGTCGAGCACCTGGGGGAAGGTCAGGTCGATCAGTTCGTCCTTCTTCCAGACATACCAGCCGCTGCCGTCGTGGTTGGGATAAAGCAGTTCCTTGTGGATACGGTCGCGCTCGAAACGCTCCATATAGTTCACGAAGAAGGGCAGGATGACGTCGCGCTGCGTGAAATCGGGCATCCACTGGGGTTTCCACTCCAGGGAGATGAAGGCATCGTAATCGATGGACCAAAGGGCGTCGATCACTTCCTGGACGGGGAACGACCCTTCGCCGATGAGGGTATAGGACCCGTCATCTTCACTGTCGCGCAGATGCACATGCTTCACATAGGCGCCGAGGTTGCTGATGGACTGCGCCGGGCTCTCCCCTTTGTCGCGATAAGGATGATGCACGTCCCAGAGGACGGCCAGGGAATCGCTGGCAAAGCCGTTCATCAGGTCGCGGAGCTTCGCCGTATCGGAAAAAAAACCGCTGGTCTTGACGAGCAGGGTAACGCCCGCCTGGGCGGCCAGCGGCAGCAGCACGGCGATATTCGCCTGGATGGTCTCCATCGCTTCCGCCGATGCATAGGCGCAGACACAGGGACAGCGCAGATCGGCGGCCAGGCCGATCATCGCGGACAATTCCTCCCGGACGGCAGCGTCGCCGGAGGAAAGGTCGCAGGAAGAATCCAGACAGGGAATGGACAGGCCCTTCTCGCGCAGGGCGCGCCAGGTGGCCATCACCGAATATTTGTGGAAAGCGCCGCCTTTTTCGGTCAGCGCCGCACAGCGCATGGGATTATACGGCTCGATGCCTGAGAAATGCATCTCGGCGGCTTCTTCGACCATCCCGTCCCAGGTCAGGGACGACCAGCCGCGGGTGGAAAAGGAAAGTTTCATGCCTCCGCCTCCTCGTAAGCAATCTTATTGACCGCGCTCAGGTAGGCCCGCACGCTGGAACCGACGATGTCCGTGGAGATGCCGCGTCCGGAATACAGTTTCCCTTCGTAGCGGAGACGGACGACCGCCTCGCCCATGGCCTCGCGGCCCTCGGTGACGGAGCGGATCTGGAAATCGTCCAGTTCATAATTCCGGCCTACGACCTTGTCGATGGCCTGGAAGGCCGCATCGACGGGACCGTCCCCTACGCAGACGCTTTCGAGCAATTGTCCCTCATAGCGCAGGCGCAGGTGGCAGGTCGCGGAGATGGTGTTTCCGGAGTTGATGACAAAACTCTCCAGGATATAGGTTTCCGGCACCTGGAAGGCGGCGGAAGCCACAATCGCATCGAGTTCCTTGGGCTCGATGACCTCGTTCTTGGCAGCGATGCGGAGGAAGGTCTCATAGACCTTGTCGGCATCTTCCGGAGAGAGGTCGTAACCCAGTTTTTCCACGACCTTCAACACCTCTTCCTTGCTGTCGTGCGCACTGAGGTTGAGATAACTGCGGTCTTCCTCCGGTGCCGCGGCACCGCTGCGTCCGGTCTCGAAGAGACGCTTGATCTGCGCCGTGATGCGCTGCATCTGCTCCACGCGCACGCTCGATGAGGCCTTGCAGACATCCTGCCTCAGGGCAAGGATGCCCGTGAAGCGTTTCAGCGAGGCCGTCGCGTTGCCATAGGGCACGGTTTTGATCTCATCGGCGCCGACCCGTACGGCCGCAACCGCACAGGAATCCGCCATGAACATATCGTTGGAGCAATAGACGCCGAGGCGCACGCTTTCCGGCAGCCACGAACGCACCTTCTCCACCGTAGCGGCGAATTCATCGGCCAGCATATTGCCCGCCGTGTCGCAGAAAGTGACGATGCCCGCTCCGGCGGCGACGGCCGCATCGAAGGCCTTGCGCAGGAAATCCTCCTGGGCGCGTCCGGAATCCTCAGCGACGAACTCCACCTCGGGGCAGAGCGCGGCGCAACGGGAAACAAGCGTAGAGATCAGGGACAGGATGGCATCCGGCTTCTTGTGGCAGAGGTATTCCATCTGCACCGTGCTGACCGGGACGCTCACCTGGAGCCGGGGATGCGCCGCCTTGCGCAGGGCCTCCCAGGTCTGGGAAACGGTATCGGGATTATTCAGGTCCAGCGGGACGGCCAGGGTACTTTCGCGTACCGTGCCGGCCAGGGCCTTGATGAAAAGTTCATCCTGCTTGCCCGAAAGGATGGGCGGGGTCTCTATCACACCCAGTCCAAGCCTGTCGAGGAGCTTTGCCAGTTCCGTCTTTTCGCGGAAGGACAGGATCTGTCCCGCGTTCGCGCCGGCCTTCTTCATCGTAATGTCACTTACGGTAATCTTTCTAACCATTTTCTACTAACTTGTTTCCAATTCTGCAAAGATATAAAAAAAGCGGTGAATCGCATTAAGATCCACCGCTTTCGGACTATAGGAGACGCATTACTTGATCTTCTCGTAGCCGTAGCGGCAGGTGTCGCCTAGTTCGAGTTCGATCTTCATAAGTCGGTTGTACTTGCAGATACGGTCGGTACGGCTCAGGGAGCCGGTCTTGATCTGACCGCTGTTGGTCGCGACCGCGATGTCGGCAATCGTGGTGTCCTCGGTCTCGCCGGAGCGGTGGGAGGTCACGGTGGTGTAACCGTTGCGGTGCGCCATCTCGATGGCGTCGAGGGTCTCGGTCAGGGAACCGATCTGGTTCACCTTGATGAGGATGGAGTTGCCGGCCCCGAGTTCGATACCCTTGCGAAGGTACTTCACATTGGTCACGAAGAGGTCGTCGCCCACGAGCTGGCACTTGCTGCCGATGGCCTTGGTGAGCTTCACCCAGCCTTCCCAGTCTTCCTCGCTCATACCGTCCTCGATGGAATCGATGGGGTACTTCTCGATGAGGCGCTGGAGGTACTTGATCTGCTGGTCGGAAGAGAGTTTCTTGCCCTTCGGGTCCTTCTTCTTACCGTCCTTGAGCTGCTTGTAGTCATACCAGAACTTGCCCTGCTCGTCCTTGAAGCAGAACTCGGAAGCGGCGCAGTCCATGGCGATGGTCACGTCCTTGCCCGGCTCGAGTCCGGCGGCCTTGATGGCTTCGATGATGCAGTCGAGCGCATCGTCGATACCCTTCAGCGCGGGAGCGAAACCACCCTCGTCACCGACGGCAGTGGAGCAGCCGCGGCCCTTGAGCACTTTCTGGAGGGCGTGAAAGACCTCGGCGCCCATACGCACCGCCTCAGCTTCGGAGGAAGCACCGACGGGACGGATCATGAACTCCTGGAACGCGATGGGCGCATCGGAGTGGGCACCGCCGTTGATGATGTTCATCATCGGAACGGGCAGCACATAGGTATTGGTACCGCCGATATAGCGGTAAAGAGGCATGTCGAGGTAAGCGGCGGCAGCGTGCGCGACGGCGAGGGAAACGCCGAGGATGGCGTTCGCGCCGAGTTTGCTCTTGGTCGGGGTGCCGTCCAGTTCGATCATCGTCTTGTCGATGGCGCGCTGCTCCAGCGCGGACATTCCGATGATGGCGGGAGCGATGACGTCGTTCACGTTGGCGACGGCCTTCAGCACGCCTTTTCCACCGTAACGCTTCTTGTCACCGTCGCGAAGCTCGAGGGCTTCATTCTCGCCGGTAGAGGCTCCGGAAGGAACGGCGGCGACGCCCTTCACACCGGATTCGAGGATAACTTCAACTTCAACCGTGGGGTTTCCTCTCGAATCGAGGATTTCCCTTCCTGTGACTTGTACAATATGCATTTTACTCTATAATTAAGATATTTTCTTTCTTGCAGCCGGCAAAGATATAAAAATTATTTGGTATATTCTCCTATCAGCCGTACGATAAGGTCGCCGAGGTATTCCACCTTGTATTCACCGACGGTGGCGGTGATGTGATCGTTCCCGATTCCGCTGTCATTCGTGAGGAACACATAGGTGCCGCCGGTGGCGATGGCAAAGAAGCGGAGCATGAACTCCGTGCTCTTGTCGACGCCGCTCGAAGCCACGGGAATCAGGCGGATTCCCTGCCGGGCATAGGCCTCGATGGATTTGTGCAGGCTTTCCAGCACGCCGGCGTGATCCCGGTGCGCCGGAGCATCCAGCAGCATGAAGGCCAGTTTCGTGCGGGCGTCCGCGTCCCAGTTGAGTTTGCTCAGGCTGACTTCGAGGGCCGTATGTACCGCCTCGGGATAATCTCCGCCCCCGTTGGCGTCCTGCTCCTTGATGAAGGCGACGGTATTCCTGGGATCGTCGGTAAAATCGGAACCCCGGGTCAGGTATTCGTCCCCCTTGTCCCGGTAGAAGACCGTGGCGGTGCGGAAGGCGATGGCGCTCTGCGCTCCGGTCGTACGGTTCAGCACATCCAGCAGGTCCGCCTTGAGGAAGGCGATCTCGTCGGACATGGAGCCGGTGGCATCCACGATGAAGGCGATGTCCGCCTGCAACTTCACGGGAGCGGCCGAGGCGACGACGACCTCGTTGAGTTTCACGTCGGCTTCCGCACTCCAGGGTGTGAGGACGGGCGCCGCGCTGACGGCCTCCCCGTTCACGGACAGGCTCAGCCCCGCGTTGTCGGGAAGGGCCTCTTTCTGGAACAACGACACCCACAGGTCCGCACGGCCGGCATTATCGGTCACGGCCTCCCATACGGCCAGGCCGCCGCGGCTCAATACGAGCTTGGCGCCGGCGACCGGACTCCCCTGACCGTTTTTGACGGCAACGGCCACGCGGTTGTTGGTAAAGAAGCCCCAGTCCTCACACAGCCCGGGGAAATCCACTTCACTGCCTTCCTGATCCTGCCCCGCCTGGGAGAGCATCAGATTGCTCCAGAAGGGCCAGTGGGCCAGGTCGTTCCACTCACCGGCCGTTACCAGGCCGGCCAGGGAACCGCCGCCCTGATTGCCGCCCGGCGTGCGGCCACCTGAGAAGGACATTTCGCCGTCCTTCGCCATCCCGTCCAGACGGGCGGAGCCCCTTTCACAAGATACGGCCAGCAGCGCCGCTGCCGCCATCAGGCAAAAAGAAAAATGTTTCATCCTATCCAGATTTAAGCGTTATTTACGGAAAACATAGCGTAAGCCGAGCGTAGCGGCAAAATTACTGGGCAGGATATCTCCCCAGTCGTAATAGATGCCGGGCAGCAGGAGCAGGGATCCCTTCAGGAAGGGGACCTGCGCAGAGAGGGACATACTGAGCTGATGCAGCGGGATTTCAAAGCCTCTGGTGTTCTTTTCGTAGGGCGCGCCATAAGTACCGTAACAACGCGCCCAGGTAAACATCAGGCGATAGGGCGCGTAATGGGCGATGGAACCGCCCAGGCCGAAGTGGGCCGAGAGCAGACGGTTGTTCTCCACCCCCATGACGGTTTTTTTGTAATCCAGGCTGCCGTCCCGCGTCCCTTTGGGATAGAAAAGCGGATTGCCCTTGCTGCGGCCCCAGGCCGTCCAGCCGGAAGCATATTCCCCGTTGTTGCAATAATTGTCCCCGCCGCCGAGGATAATCCAGGTACCCCATTTATCAGTGTAAAGCCGGGGATCCGTCCCTGCAGCGATCTCCTCCTCGGTCGCCAGGCGCTGGTGATCCCTGCCCGACTGCCACATCGTGTACTGGGCTTCAAGGAGAATATCGGAAACCCAGCGTTTCTTGTCCGTAAAGGAGAGCGCGATGGTGTTTACCCCGTCCGGGAAGTTCTGCCATTTCATACCGGAACGGTCCTCGTACGGGACTTCGTGCTGGAAGGTAAGTTTCCAGCCGTCGCCGCGGTAATCCAGGCGCACCAGTTCGGCGCCCAACTGGTTGCCGATGACGTTGATCTGGTCGCTCTCGCTGCTCTTGGAGCCGCCGCTGCTGCCCGTCACCACCCGCAGATAATCCATAAAGGAGGTGGGCATCTTTCCCATCGTCGGATGCGTACCGGACCATTGCGCCCAGTGGTCGATGCCGAGCGTCAGGCTAAAGCGGCCGATATTGCCGATCAGGCCGAAGCGGGTGGAATGGACCAGATGGTGCTGCACATAGGTATAAGGGTCGATGCAGAGGTAATCGCCCCAGGAGCCGTAGACCTGCAGATGCCCCTTGGTGAAGGGGAAGTTCGCCGGCGCAAGCCGCAGGGTATAGCCCGGCATCGAGCGGGTATTGCCGCTCCAGGCCAGGCGTCCGGCCGTCGTGGAGAGCGTTCCCAGGTACTCGCTGGCGCCCAGGAACTGCTGTTCCTCGTGCTTGATGCCCAGGTCCAGCGACAGGTTGCGCCAGCCGCCGCTCAGGAAGGCCTCGTCGGGAATGAAGGTGAATCCGTCCCGCATCTCCTCACGCGCCGCGAGCGAGACGCCCCAGCACCACTTCCAGTCCTTGCTCTCGTCAAAACGCGTATGCACACCGGCCTGGACAAGTCCGCCACTGTATTCAGGCATCAGCCCGTACATGTTCGCCGTCGCCCAGAAGGGCATATTCCCACCGGTGGAGATAGCCCCGAGCAACATAGCCGTTACTACAAAATCGTTCATATTCTACAAATGTACAAAACTTTTGCTAACTTCGTTCCCGTTTATGAAAATCGCTTGTTTCATTGGATCCCTCACCCTGGGCGGCGCCGAACGCCAGATCATCGGTCTTGCCGCCGCGCTCCAGCGCGAGGGACACGAGGTGGAGATAGTCACCTACCGGCCGGGCCCCTTCTATGAAGAAGAGGTCGGGCGGCTGGGCATCCGGCGGGTGCGGCTGCCCAGGGTGCTGGGCTTGCAGGCGGCTTTCGCGCTCGCCGCATATATGAAACGCAGCGGTTGCCAGGTGCTGATTTCTTTCCTGGTCAGCGCCAACCGCAAGGCCTGCCTGGCGCATCTGATTTACCCTAAATTCCGGCTCATCGTCTCGGAGCGCGATTTCAGCGGCCACGTGCACATCTACGACTGGCTTCATTTCAGCCTTTACCGGCAGGCGGAGCGCATCGTCTGCAACAATTTCTCGCAGGAAGCCTTCATCCGCAGCCACTTCCCGAAACTTTCCGGACGGCTGCAGACCATTCCCAATTTTGTCGATACGGCCTTGTTCCATCCCGGCGATGCTCCCGCTGATTCCTGCCTCCGCGTAGTGACGACGGCCCGCGTCTGCCGGCGGAAGAACACCCTCGGGCTGATCGAGGCTGCGGCTCGCCTCAAGGAACAGCCCATCTGCTTCGACTGGTACGGGCTGGTGCGGGAGAACGCTTATTACCGGAAATGCCTGCGGAAGATCGCCCAGTACGGGCTGGAAGAGCGCTTCCGAATCCACCCCGCCGTGCACGATATCGACGCCGTTTATCGCGACGCCGACATCTTCTGCCTGCCCAGTTTCCACGAAGGGACTTCCAATGCCCTTGCCGAAGCGCTGTCCAGCGGACTTCCTGCCGCCGTGAGCGCCGTCAGCGACAATCCGCGCTATGTACGGGAAGAAGTGAACGGCGCGCTGTTCAATCCGCAACTGAGCGCTTCCATCGCCGATGCCCTGCAGCGTATCGCGTCGCTCCCGCAAGCGGAACGCTCCGCTTACGGCCTCCGCGGGCGCGAGATTGTCTGCGCTGCCCTCTCCCCCGCCGCTTTTCAGCGCGGCTGGATCGCCCTTATCGGCCAATCACTGAAGCGCTAGGCGGAGCCGACAACCAGCAGGACGAGCCCCAGCAGCATCAGCGCGAGCACGGCAGCCTTGTCGCGAATGCGATGTTCCTTGAAAAGGAGGGCCCCCAGCACGAAGGTGACGATGACGGAAGCCCGGCGGACCAGGGTAATTACGGAAAGCAGCGCCCCTTCCCCGCTCAGCGAATAGAAATACAAGGCATCGGAAACCGTGATGATGACGGCCGTCAGCGGCATCATCCAGTCGAAGCGGAAGGGTTCCGGCTTTTCCCCGCGGAGCAGCGCCCCGCCGACAATCAGCAGGAGCAGAAGGGCTGCGATATAGACATTCGTCCAGCTCTGGATGAAGAGCGGAGCCATCCCGGAGATGATGTGCTTGTCCCAGAGGGCGCTGGCCGCTCCGCTGAAAATCGACAGCAGCATATAGAACACGCCCTTGTTCCCGGTAAAGGAAATCCCTTCCTTACGGCTGGTCCGTCCCAGCATAAAGATGGCAAAAAACACCAGCAGCACACCGGCCCACTGCAACAGCCCCAGGCGCTCCCCGAAAAGCAAGAGGGAAAACACGACCACCAGCACGGGCCGCGAGGCCTTGAGGGTACTGGCCGTCGTCAGCGGAAGATATTTGATGCCGGCCAGGCCGCTCACCCAGGAGACGGTCACCAGGAAGGCCTTGAAGAGGAGAATCAGATGCTCCCGCCAGGTCCCGGCCCCCAGAAACGGGCAGAGAAACAGCACGGAGCAGAGCGTAATGCCCAGCAGGACATACAATACGCCATTACGACGCAGGCAAAGTTTCTTGCCTACGTCGTAAAAACCAAGCAGGGCCGAAGAGGCTACGGCAAGCCAGACCCACATAAGCCGGGATTAAATAAGCGGTTCCGCGGTCATCGACGCAGGCTGCGGGATGCCCATCAACTTCAGGATGGTCGGCGCCACATTGCAAAGGGCACCGTCCTTCACCTCCTTGACCGAAGGCTCTCCGATCACGATAAACTGCACCAGATTCAGCGAATGCGCCGTATTGGGGCTGCCATCCTCGTTCACCGCATAATCGGCATTGCCGTGGTCTGCAGTCAGCAGCACCACATAACCGTGCGCAAGGGCCGCGGTCACGACCGCCTCGACACACCCGTCGATGCAGCCTACGGCATTGCGGATCGCATCATAGACGCCGGTGTGGCCGACCATGTCGCCGTTGGCGAAATTCAGGATGATCACATCCTCCTGCTCGCTGCGGATGGCGGCGATCAGCTTGTCCGTCACCTCGATGGCGCTCATCTCCGGCTGCAGGTCGTAGGTCGCCACCTTCGGAGAATTCACCAGGATGCGGTCTTCATTCTCGAACGGGGTCTCCCGGCCGCCGTTGAAGAAGAAGGTCACGTGGGCGTACTTTTCCGTCTCGGCGATGCGCAGCTGACGCTTCCCCGCCTTGGAGACGGTCTCTCCGAGGGTATCGCGCACCTCCTCCTTGTCGAAGAGGATGTGCAGGCCCTGGAAGGATGCATCATAGGGCGTCAGGCAGCAGTAGTGCAGCGGAAGGGTATGCATCCCCTCCTCGGGCATATCGGTCTGGGTAAGCACGGCGGTCAGTTCGCGGGCGCGGTCGTTGCGGAAATTGTAGAAGATCACGCAGTCGCCCGCTTCCACCTTCGCCAGCGGTTTCCCGTTCTCGCATATCACGATGGGCTTGATGAACTCATCGGTCACGTCGGCATCGTAAGAGGCCTGGATACCCTCCAGGGCCGAAGCGAACTGTGCGCCCTTGCCGTCCACGAGCATATCGTAGGCTTCCTTGACGCGGTTCCAGCGCTTGTCGCGGTCCATCGCGTAGAAACGGCCGCAGACGGTCGCCACGCGGCCGGTGGTCTGCGCCATCTTCTCCTCGAGTTCCTTTACGAAACCGTAGCCGGAACGGGGATCGGTATCGCGTCCGTCCATGAAGCAGTGCACGAAGACATCCTTCAGGCTGGCTTTGTCGGCCTCCGCCAGGAACTCATAGAGATGGTTGAGGGAGGAGTGCACGCCACCGTGGGAGCAGAGTCCGAAGAAATGGAGTTTCTTGCCGCTGGACTTGACATAGTCGTAGGCGGCCTTGATTTCCGCATTCTGCATCAGGGCGTGCTCACGGCAGGCGATGTTGATCTTCACCAGGTCCTGGTAGACCACGCGGCCCGCGCCGAGGTTCATGTGTCCCACTTCGGAATTGCCCATCTGGCCGTCGGGAAGGCCGACGTATTCGCCGCAGGCGTGCAGGTGAGAATGCGGATATTTGGCGCGCAGCGAGTCGATGAACGGCGTTCCCTGCGTATAGATGGCATTGGAATGGTCTTTTTTACCCTCGCCCCATCCGTCGAGTATCATCAACAGTACTTTTCTTTCCATTTATTTAACTTTTTACAACAACGGGCTGATTGTGTCAGGAGCCATCTGCTCCCTGTTGCTGCGCAACCCTATCCGGGGAATTGAGCGACAAACCGAGTGATGTGGAACTCGTTCCGACATCCGAGGTGCGAAGCTCAAAGCCGTTAGGCAAATGGTCGCAGACGGCAAGCTGCCACAATACAATACGCCCGTTGTTGCTACGTTTCAAAACTAAAGCCCTCTCGCACGGAGGAAGGCCGTCTGGTCCGGTTTGCGGCCGGCGAAGCTTTCGTAGAGCACCATCGGCTCCTCGGAGCCCCCCTTCTGCAGAAAGGTTTCCTTGAATTTTCGGGCCAGTTCCTTGTTCCAAACATTTCCGGATGCCTCGAATATGCTGAACGCATCCTTGTCCAATACTTCCGCCCACAGGTAGCCGTAGTAGCCGGCATTGTACCCGCTGGAGAAGATATGGTTGAAGTAGGTCGTGCGATAGCGGGGAGCGATTTCGGGAATCAGCCCCATATCGGCACAGACCTTGGACTCGAACGCATCGATCCACGCCGCGGGGTCTGCGAAGGCCTCGTCGGGAATTTCCGTCAGTTCGTGCCACTTCATATCCAGGATCGACGCGGCGCAGAGTTCCGTCGTCATGAAGCCCTGGTTGAATTTCAGTGCGTTGTTGATCTTGGCCACCAGTTCCTCAGGGATGACCGCGCCAGCCGCATCGCGGGCATAGGCGGCGAGCAACTCGGGCTGGAAAGCCCAGTTCTCATTGAACTGCGACAGCATCTCCACATAGTCGCGCTTGACGGAAGTGCCGCTGACGGAAGGATAGTGGCAGCGGGTAAGCAGGCCGTGCAGGGCGTGTCCGAATTCGTGGAAGACGGTCTGGACCTCATCGACGGAAAGGTTCTTGTGCAGGTTCCCTACATTCACGATAATGGGGCGCACTTCCGTCCCGTCCGGAGCGACATACTGCTCGCGGACATTGTTCATCCAGGCGCCGCCGCGCTTGCTGGAACGCGGGAAATAGTCGGTGGTAAAGATACCGGCCAGGCTGCCGTCGTCATCGATGATCTTGTAGGTCGTCACTTCCGGATTGTAGACGGGCACCCCTTCCAGGCGTTCCGCCTTCACCCCGTAAAGTTTCCCGGCGGCAAGGAACAGGCCCTTGACCACACTGTCGATCTGGAAGTAGGGCTTGGTCTGCTCCTCGTCCAGGTCATAGCGCGCCTTGCGCACTTTCTCGGCATAGTACCACCAGTCCCAGGGCTGAATCGTGCTGCCCTCGGGCAGAAGGCCGGCACGAATGTCCTCGTCCATGAGAGCCTGCATATCCTTCAGTTCCCGTCCGGCGGCTTTCAGTGCCGCCTGCATGATCGGGGCGAGGAAAGCATCGACGGTCTGGGGCGTACCGGCCATCTTGGTGGCCAGTTCGTAGGCGGCGGGCGTAGAATAGCCCAGCAGTTGCGCGCGGCGGATGCGCAGGCGCATCACCTCGAGGATCAGCGCCGTATTGTCGTTCTCGTTGCCGCGATGCCCGCGCGAGGTGTAGAATTCGTTGTACCGGCGGCGCAGTTCGCGGTCGGCGGTCGTCGTCATCTGATCCGGATAGGCGCTCACGCTGAAGCCGAACGCTTCCTGGAAGGCATTGGACTCGGCGAGGATGTTATTGCCGATCTTCTGCGTTTTCAGCGAAATCTGCGCGTTGATTTCCTTGAGCGTATCCTGCACTTCCTCCGGCAGGTTCACGCCTTCACGCACGAAGGATTCGCAAAGTTCCTTGAGCACCATCTGCTGCTCGCGGTCCAGCGCATCGTACTCCTGCTCCATCACCGCGGCCACGCGGGCATACAGGCGCTTGTTGAAGGAAATGGCGTCCGAATGGGCACTGAGCAAAGGCAGCGCTTCCTCCACCACCGCGTCGAGCTCATCGCTGCGGTCGGTCTCGCAGACATTGAAGAGCACCCCTTCCACCTGACTGAGCAGGGAGCCGCTGAATTCGAGCGCCGCGACGGTATTGTCGAAGGTCGGGGCGTCGGGATTGGAGACGATGGCCTCCACGGCGGCGCACTGCTGCTTCATACCCTCGCGAAGGGCGGGCATATAATCGGAGACTTTGATTTCCTCATACGGCGGAATGCCGTAAGGCGTATCCCAGGTTTTGAAAAAAGGATTGACGGAGTTGCAGGATGCCATAAGGAAAAGGGCAGATGCGAAAACAAAGAACTTTTTCATGGATAAACTTTTTCTCCGGTATCGGCATAGCGCCAATCATCCTGGGAGTTAACAATCAACTGAAGGCTGCCCTGATAGATAGTCAGGACGCCGGTCATATCAAGTGAACGCTGCCCGCTCAGTACATCGGCGGGAATCTCATAGTCCGCGAATTTGCAGAAACCGCTGGTACGGACCTGGATTTCCTGCTGGCCGGCCCTGAAATACTGGCTGATGCTGTAGGCGGCCTTCTCCACGCCGGGATAGCTGCCGTCGCCGCGGAAATCTGCGAGCGTCTGTCCGGTAAAGGTGCTGCCGCTGCCGATTTTGCAGGCATCCCAAAGTCCGGCGCAGAGGTATTCGGTCATCTTGGATTTGGACATGGCCCAGGTGGTGATGCCGTGGGTCTTGTCATCGCCGACGGCGCCGTTGGTGTCGGAAAGGAACACTCGGTTCGTGTAGAGTTTTTTGTCCTTTGTGGAATCCAGGTACAGCAGCGCGAAGTTCTCGCGGGCGTAATACATATTCTTGATGGTCACCAGCTTGCCCAAAATGGATGAAGTCGCCTGGCTGTCGGAGGACGACGGGAACTGGCGGGCAAGGATTATGGGCTCGGGGACCTCGTCCTGCAGGCCGCGGACAATGCGGGTGTCGACGAGCAGCGGAGACTCGATATAGGAAGTCTCGTACTCGCCCGTAGGGTCCGAAAAACCTATCTGGACCATACCGGAACCGCCGTAGTTGCCGGTCTTGAAGCCATACATCCCGATGGAAAGGTCCCGGCAGTTGACATAGACCCACTGCCCCTGCTTGTAATCGTTATACAGGCCGTTGCGACCGATTTTCAATTCGATTCCGGCCGTCTCGTCCTGCAGGTACAGGCTCTTGTAGAAATTGCCCGGCTGGTCGGTGGAAATCACCCGCCCGCCGATAATCAGGTCCGTATTGACGACGAAGGGCTTGCCCGTCTGGTACATCTGCGCCAGCTCCCTGATGGTATGGGTAGGCTGCAATGTCCGGGGCTCGTAGTGCTTCCAATTGAGGTCGGATTCGATGTACAGCGGTTCGATATCGCAGGCCGGCAGTAGAAGACAGGCCAGGGCCAGGGAATAAAAAATCTTTTTCATGGCCTAGAAGCGGAAATACAGGTTTAACATATAATTGAACCCGGGCATGTAGAAATACTTGGGATCGAAACGGTAGTAACGGTCCTTGCCCGAAGATGCAATCAGACGGGTCTGCTCATAGCCTCCAGTCTTGACATTCTTGTTGTTTGTCATATTGTTGAGGCTCAGCGAGAATCCCAACTGATTACCCTTGACGAACCAACTCTTGCCCACGCTGGCATTGAGGATGAACGCGGGGGCGAATTCCTCCTGGGCCGTCATCTCTTCGATGATGCCGGGATTGCTGTCCCCACCCTTGCAGGCATAATCCGTGCGGTAGAGCGGGTTCATATCCAGGAAGGAACGGGCGAAGTACTGGCCGTTGATTTCAAAGAACCAGTACTTGATATTGTAGTTGATGGCCAGTTCAGCCGCCAGTTGCGGACTTCCCGGCACATAATGCTTCTTATAGCCGGTGATGATGAAGTTGCCGTCGATATCCTGGTCGTAAATGGGCTTGCCATCCTGGGAATAACCCGCAATCTTGAAGATGGGCGTACGGTCCCACCAGGTGACATCCTCGTCACGGACGATCTCCGCGCTGTTGTCCACGGTCTGCACCATATGCGGCTTGCTGTTGTAGATATGCTCGCCGAGGCTCAGGACACCGGAGATGCTCAGGCCCGGAAGGGGCAGCGGGACGGTCACGCCCAGTTCGAGGCCCATATGGCGCTGACTGATGCCCGTCATCGCGAAATTGGTGAACGAGTGCTGGGAATCATCGTAGAAACTCATCACGTCGGACTGATCCCAAATCCGGGTGTAGTACAGGCTCACGCGCGCGTTGTAGCCATTGTGGCTCAACTGGTAGTTGATGTCGGCGGAAACCGTCTTCTTGGTGGTGATCCCCTCCATAACGGTATTGCGCGTACGCGGGGAGATGAAGGCCTCGTTGAAGGTAGGGGCGTCATTGAAGAAACCCGCATCGGCCCAGATCCGGTGGCCTCCGACAAAGGTATAACCGGCGCGCGCCTTGGCCGAATAAGAGAAGAAGCGGCAGACCTCGGACTTGCCCTTGGAGGTCACCACCCTGCCCTTGCTGTCCCGGGTGGTCAGGTTCACGCCGTCGATGATGATGTCGTGGCCGTTCTCGTCCGTTCCGGCGAAAAGGCCCTTGCGCAGCAAGCCCTCGCGCCAGAAAGCGTCATATCCTGCGGAAACGCCGACGTTGGCGAAGAAGTTCCCTGCGGTGAAGTAGCCGTTGGCCCAGAGGTTGGCGCGGCGGACCTGTGCGATATAATCATAACCGTATTTCCCGCCGGTCTTGATTTTCTCCGCTTCGCCGTGCGCCATCCAATAGTCCAGGTCGTTCTGGACCTTCGCCTCGGAGACCGCGAAATCGCGCTCTGCAAAAGAGTCGATATTCAGGAAGTACTTGCCTCCCAGCAGGTCGCACATCTTCTTGTAATTCTCCGTGCGGTTCCATTTCAACGATACGCCGGCGGTCAGGGTAAAGAGGTCGCTGGCGCGCCACTTGATGTTTTCGGCAAGATTGATGTCGTTCTGGTCCACGTGCCTTTCCTCCTGGGCATACTTGCTACGCCCGTCGGGATTGCTGGCGTTCACGTCATAGAGGTGGTCCCAGTCCACGTGGCGGTACTTGTCGAATTCACTGCTCGAAGCCGTCCAGGCATAACGCATCCATTCCGCCTTGTCCGGATTGCTGCGGTCGATGTCCTCCTCCTCCATATAGGCAAAACTGGGCAGATTCCGGTAATAGTCGGGACGGGGGTCCTGGGCATCATACCAGTCGAGGGCGGTATAACCGTTCAGGCCGGTGCGCCAGAGCAGCGTCGTCCGGGAACTGAAGCGGTCTGAAGGGGTATATTCGTATTTCAGCACCGTGATGGGCTCGAAGGTCTTGCGCATCCTCGAGTTGCGGCGCTTCCCGTTCTGATATCCCCAGTTGGAGTTGTACATATTGTCTCCCATCAGGTCATACACCTCCTGCGTGGAAGCGTTCTGCGTGCCCCGGATACCCGGCGTCGCGAAAGTGAAGAGGGAGAGGGTATGCACATCGCCGAAAGTCTTCTCGACACCGGCATAATAGGCCAGGCTGCGGTAGAAGACGCCCTGCACCCAGTCGTTCCCGCCAAAGCGGGCGGAAGCGCTGAAAGCATAACTCCAGCCGTTATCCTTCTTTCCCGATGCATAGGTCAGCATCAGGCGGAGCCGATACATCGCGCTGTTGGTCAGCGCGCTGACACGAAGGCCCTTGCGGACACTGGACGGGTTGGCGAAAATGTTCGTCACCCCATTGTATCCGCCCAGCATAAAGTCGGAGGCCTCCATCGAGTTGGTGGTGACCTTGGAGCGGGTAATCTCGTTCAGACCGGACCAGAGCGACCAGGGAGAGTAACCGGTGATGGCGTCATTGAGTTTCACGCCGCTCAGCAGCACATCCTGGGTTTCCGAATTGTAACCCCGGTTTTTGAAGCGGACATTCCCGAAATCGAAACCGACGATACTGGAATAGACATCATTGGCAAAAAGGACCGTCGGGGCGTCGCTGTAGCCGGTATCGGCCAGGTCGAACTCCGTAAAATCGGAACCGTCCGCCGAGGCTTCTGCAGCCTTGGAAGGCGTCAATCCGACAGTGAAAAGGTCGCGGATGCTGCCGGCGATGGTAATGTTCAACTGCACCGGAAGATAGCCAGGAGCGGTAACCAGGATGGCCCAGTCGCCGTCGTCATACCCTTCCAGGAGGAAAAGGCCGTTGTCATCGGCGGCAACGGCGCCGCCGGAACGTCCTTCCTTGAAAATCTCCACCCTTGCACCGGCTATCGGGCTGCGGTCGCTGCGGTCCAGCACCGTTCCTTTCGCCCCTCCCGGGGGCTGTTGCGCCGCCAAGGGGAACAGGGCGGCCATAAACGCGATGATGGAAAGTATGATTCTTTTTGCCATATTATTTTCCCACGATTAAATAGGTTGGATAATGATCGGAATAACCGCCGACAAATTCGCCGCCGGAGAAGGTCCGGAACGGCGTGCCCTTGTACTGGCCCTCCTGCACCGTCATAAACGGCTTCTGGAAGACCCTGCCGTAAAACTGCTTGTTACGCTTCTTGACGATAGGGAGCACGCGCAGCGTCCCTTCCGGCGCATGCACCAGGGCGTAGTTGACGAGTTCCTGGTCGAAAATGCTCCACACGCCGCGATAGGCGTTGGAACCGTAGCCCGCATCAAGCATAGACCAGTAGGGATTGTAGAAATCCACCTCGGTCATCTCCGCAACCGTCTTGCGACCGTGCAGGAGATTAGCCATTGATTCGTTGAAAGGATCGTCGTTCATATCGCCCATCACGACGATCTTGATACCCGGGAAGCGCTTTTCGAGGCGCATCGCGTGTTCGTAGATAATCTCGGCGCCGCGCGCACGCAGGTCCCCGCCCTTGCCGCCAAGCCGCGAGGGCAGGTGCGCCACATAGAAGGCGAACATTTCTCCGGCGATGTTACCGCGCACCATCAGCACGTCGCGGGTTCGGAAGTTCTTCCGCTCCTCGGGGGTCATCGGACTCTCCAGGGCCACGCCATAGAAGGTGAACGGGATGGTCAGGCTTTCGATGGGTTGGAATTCCGAAGGACGGTACAGCAGGGCGCAATCGACACCGCGGCGGTCCGGTCCGTCATAATGTATGATCTGGTAATTCGCAGCGAGGATTTCCGGCTGGGACACCAGGTCTTCCAGCACGTGACGGTTTTCGATTTCACTGACCCCGAGAATCGTATGCCAGTGATGATTCTCTTCCTTCATCGCCCGGATGACCGTAGCCATATTGTGAAGTTTCTTCTGGTACTTGGCCTCCGTCCAGTTGTTTTTCCCGTCGGGCAGGAACTGATAATCGTTCTTCCCTTCGTCGTGCACGGTATCGAAGAGGTTCTCCAGATTATAGAACCCGATCACATAACTCTGGCTGACCTTCTGCGCGAAGGCGACGACGCTGGAAAGCAGCGCAAGCAGGGCGACAAGCAGGATTTTTCTTTTCATAAGCCATTAATTTTTCCACCAGGAGTCAAAAGTGGATTCCGCCTTGGCGGCAAAGGCAGTTCCGGCCACGGAGGGAAGGTTTACAAAGAAATCCATTCCCAGTTTCTCTTCGATGGCGTCGATGGTCATCGACTGCTGGAAAATGGCATCTTTGGTATTGGGATAATCGTTTCTGTGTTCGAAATAGAAAGCGATGCCGGTATAACCGCCGGTCGTGTTGGTGATACCGATCGTGCTGTTTCGTTTATAGCCGAGCAGCACTTTGTAATAACCCGTAGGAACGGTGATTTCCTTGTAGGTGTTGTCGTAGGCCTTCTGGGTGGCCCCGGTGACATCCGCACCGGTCACTACATAGAGCGTATCGAACTGGGACGACCAGCTGCGGACCATCCCTTCCAGATTGGCCCAGATCTTCTGGTTGAAACTGCTGAGCTGAGGCGTGATGTTGGTCCCGTAGAAAGTGGTCTCGTTGATGCCGTAGCCGAGCCGGTCCGCCGAAGGCAGCTGGTGCCCGCGGTCGTAGCCGCTCGACTTGTACCCGCTGTAAACCACCGACTGGTACTGCTCGGGGACCTTGGGGTCCAGCGCCCATTCTTCGGAACGGGAACCGCTCCCGTTCAGGCCCTTGTTCAGCGGATAAGCCACCCAGAGGGCAATGCGCGCCTTCGGGGCCAGATAGAAGGAATAGTTCCTTCCCCTGTAACTCCCCTGCGTCATGGAATGGGTAAAGAAGCAACAGTCACTCCTGTCCAGGGCAGGCAGTTCCAGCCACTTGCCGGGGGTATCCGGCTGGAGGGTGGTGGGGAAGTCAGGCTGGACCGGGGAGGAAGGCATCGCCTCCTGCACGAAGGTCTGCGAAACGGACCGGGTCTTTCCCGTAAGGGTAATCCGGGCGCTGCGCTCGCTGCTCCCGGAATTTTTAGTCCAATTGAAAGTGATCCCCTTCCTGCTGCCCATTCCGCTGCTGGCACTGAGTTCCCCCCAGGGCTCGGCCCCGCCCCAGTCGATGTCGAGGGTCCAGGCCTCATCGGCCACCACCGCAATGAACTGGGCATCCGCAATGTTGCTGACCCTGAGCCGGGGAATGCTGAGCGAAAGCGACTCCTGCACCGAGCCGCCGGGGCCGGTACAGGAGGGAATCGATATCGCGGCAAACAGCGCAGCCGCCAGGAATAACAATCCAGCTTTCACAAATTCTATTCGTATGTGAGCGTAAGCGTTTGGAACTGGGCGTTATAGGCGTTGGTGATGAGAAGCCTGTATGCTGCATCTGTATCACCAGGGACATCCCAGGTATACTCCGTACCCTTCTTGAGTTTATCGGTATTGACATTCAGACGAGTCCCATCCGCTTTGGCAACGTCAACGATAACATTCTCAGAAGCGGCTGCGCCGGTAAGGAACTGGACGTTCACGAGCGCCTTGCCCGAAATGACCGGAAGCTGCAGATAGGAATTTGCCTTACCAATCAAGAGATAGAATTTCTCTCCACTCTTGGCCTGATAGGCATTAGTGGTAGCGTGAATGATATATTCATGACCGTCGATAGTAAATGTGCCGTCTTTCACGCCCGCACTACTGCCTTGAGGCAGATCCGCTATCATCGTCGTAAAATCTACCGACACGGTCTCAGCATCACCGGAAGAAGCCTTCTTCTGGGTAAGCACGATGGTAAATTCCTTGACGGGGACTTCTTCCTCGGTGCTGACCTTCACATTGTAAACCTTGGCGTTCTCCGTATCCGTATTCTCCGGGAAAGAAAGCGTCACTATCGTCTCTCCGTTACCGGAAGCCGGGTCTGCCGTAAGCGCCGCGTCATTGCAGCTGACCGTCCAGCTGACATTCCCGCCGACGGTAAAACTGGCGGTCTGCTCCGTCGCTGCAACCGTAATGGCCGTCTTGTCTACGGAAAGGAAAGGCACATCGGAGAGTTCGACCGCGACAGCGATGATGTTCTGATACTTGGAAGAGGCAAGACCGCCGTAATATCCGGTCACCTTGATCATCTTGCCTTCCATCCCGTCCAGACCGAAGGCGGCAACCGGCAGGGAAATGCTTCCCTGCAGTTCGGCTCCGGGAATCGCCATGTTGTAGTAGGTGATATTGCTTCCCTTGCTGATACTCAAAGAACCGGTGAAGCTGATATACGATGCCACCTTGGAAGAATATTTGTCAAAATTGGCCGTGATGTCCACCACCTCAGGATAAGTGACCGCAGCACCCCTGGAAACGATTTCATATTCAGGAGTCTTCAGTTCAGGGAGGTCGTTGTACGTCGCCTTGGTGGCCTTCACAGTCAACTGGTCACCAATCTGGACATCGTGCTCCTTTTCCATGTACACATAGGCGTTGCTGGTCCCGTCGGTGATGATGAAGCCCTTGGTGGTGACGGCAGTCACGAGGGCTCCGTTTACGGTGACCAGGGCTCCGTCTTCCTGGGCGATCGCATCGGAAACCGTTCCGGTCACGACGGGAGGTTCCGCCTCGGAATAACTCTCGATCTGCGCATCAACGACCTCGTGCGTGGAGGTAGTACCGCTGGTGTAGAGCTGATAAGCCCCGACAAGGGTGACATCGTAATAGTTCTTGAGTTTGTCCTTGTAATCGGTCAGGTTGATGCCGGAATAGACCTTGATGGTCTGGCCGGAAGCATCCTTCAGGTCAAAGCTGCCGTAGGTGGCATCCACATCGCCGGTTACCTTGCCGCTCAGGCGGTACAGGGTATAGATATCGGCGCCCTCGATGAACTCCTTGACGGTCTTGGTCTGAATATTCGTCAGGTCAGGTGCGGTTACGGCGGAGATTTCGCCTTCCTTCATCTGGTCCTGCTTGTTGGTCTCGAAGAAGGAATATTTGCCCTTGATGGTGACGGTGCCGCCGGTGCGGAGCTGCGCCTTGTAGGCATCGAAATTCGAAGGGAATGCGCAATATACTTCGCCCGTGGCATCCTTGAGCATGAAGCCGTATTTCTTGGCGCTGGTGGAAATGTTGCCTATCTTGCCCGTCAGCTTATACGCGTTCTCCGTGTCCTTCTTGCTGAGGAATTCAGCGACGCTCAGCGCCTCGGCATCGCCCTTGTCACCGCTTTGGGTCACGGTGATGGTCTGCTTGTGGAGCACATTGCCGTAGAAAGTGAGGGTTACGCTGCGGTCATTCCCGGGATTGGCGAGCACCGTGAAGGTAATGGTGCGTTCTTCCGCGGAAGCCTTGCCGGAATCGGGATCGATGGTGAGCCATGCACGGGCAGCGTCGTCGTAACCCTGGATTCCCCAGTCCAGGGTGGCCTTGAGCGTAAGTGTCTGGACTTGGGCCGAAGAGCCGAAAGTGAGTTCGGTGGCGGACAGGGTCACTTCTTCGGGCCCCAGGTCCTTCTCCTGCTTACAGGATACCGACAGGGCCAGAAGCACCATCGGCAACAGGGCAAATAATCTGGTTTTCATATTAGCGTTAATTATTCTTTTGTTGATTGTCTGCTATAGTCCGTAAAGGTAATGAACTTCAAGCAAAAATACAAGAACTTTCAGAAGCTCCATTTGAAGCCCATGACAACAAGGCGACGGTTGCTCCGGACCTCCTCCACCCAAAACTCCTTCTGCTCTTCGGAATAGAAGCTGGTCTCCCGCGGCTGATCCAGCAGATCGCGCCCGTCGAGGTATAGAGTAAAGCGCTTGAAACTCTTCTGG
>Ga0310786_10000597_pt1 | contig 58409 bp, 65 predicted proteins | sample AusTroGonzalo_MG_FD_203881 | JGI IMG/M metagenome (GOLD analysis project Ga0310786, IMG submission 203881) | Bovine rumen microbial communities from tropical cattle in Woodstock, Queensland, Australia - Gonzalo_03 (v2) (version 2) | ecosystem: Host-associated > Mammals > Digestive system >...
AAAGCATCAGAAACACCAATGCCAAGAAAAAAACGCAATAAAAGAAAACATTAATTAATAGCCCCAGGGGGGTGGGGCAGAAAGGATTAAAATGAAAACAGTAGAGTTCAAAGATGAACAATATGATGAAATTATAAAAATCATAGAACAAAGACAAAAAGACGCAAAAGCAAATCTAAAATCAGCAAAATAAAGGGCTTTGAGCCCTTTTCTCTCTGCGAGGGTGAGAGGGAAAATGGTTCAAGACACTCCAAACCTTTAAAAAATAAAAAAAATAACATCACTATCATATCAAGACACTCCATCTAATAATAGTAAGTAAGTAAACTAAGGAATCGAACCAAGAAACCCGCTCAAGCAATCAGCGAACTTGGGCGGGCAGGAATAGAATGTACCAAGGACAGGAATCGAACCTGTTTATCTGCCATTCAGACCTTGGCATATGGTGGAGACGGTATATTTACCATCTCCAGTATTTGAATGTCTCCGTACCGCAGTCGAGCACGGAGAATTTTACTTAGAATTGAAAATTGGAGACTTCTTCCTGGCTTCTGCTAAGGCTTTTTTCATCTTTTCTGATGCTACCCTAGGTTTAATTATTTTAATCCAGGATTTAGGAATATCCAATTCAACTCCCACCCCATTCTTCACGCCGCCCATTTTTTCCAACTTACGCATCCAAACTGAATCCGTGGTGTAAATGTTGGCCATACTATCTGCGGCAGAGAAGTTAATTATTGTTTCCGCCTCACCTTTTGTCATTCTATCTCCTTTTTAATGTGAACGGGACACCAATCTTTACATTGCCCCGATAATCAAGCATATTTTGCTCGATAAGCTGTTGTGAGTAGTAATTAACCGTGCCGTTATCTCCCCAGAGGTTGTTTTCATCAAGTCCTAGTTTGGTTAGAACCTTACTGAAGTAATCTCCTTTAACATAGGTATAAGTAACATCCCCTGATACTGGCCCCGGTTCTGGAGTTGGTGTTGGGGTCGGTTCTGGTGTAGGTTCATAATCACCAGGAACTACCCATACCCAACCACTGATGTTCATATTGTGCGTGGCTACTGTAAGTGGCTTCCAGTTGGCGTCGTTGACCATAGCGGTATTAGAACCAGTGGAGTAGAGGTACATAGCAGTATGACCGTATTGAGTATTGAATCCACCACTACCTATTGCTCCTTCTACTGGGTCCGAGTACTTCCACCCGTAATTCTTTACTAACCAGGCGGCTACATCTTTACCATTTACTGGACCATAATCCGGATGGGCTGTAGAGTATTCCCTACGTCCCGTAGCGAGATACGCAGTGTACTTCGAGCACTGCCAGCCCTTTCCGTTGTCGTTATCACCATCAGGAAGTCTTCTGGAGATAACAGTGTTAATAGTCTGACCCCCTAGACCAACTATATCTCCGCCGTTTTCATATTCCTTGATGGTGTCTTCATCAGTAGGAGCATCCTCGTTCATCACACGGTAAAGTGCTTCGTTGGATTCTTCTATAAACTTGACGGTATAGTCTTCTATAATAGCAGGCTTACCATCCAGGGTAATGCTCCCGTCATTCGCTCTTGAGCCAGCGATAATGAACACAGTACATAGTAAGGCTGTTGCTAGAAGAATAAGCCACGGTAAATTGTTCACCAGCCATTTCTTTACGCTTTTCATTTTACTTGTCCTCGTTCTTTTCTGTTATTTCTTTCTGGGTAGTAGAACCAGCAAAGTAAATGTTGATTGCACCAGACACTAGCAAACAAGTTTGTGTAATTTGTTCACCAACTGCCTCAAATCCCCAAGTCTTGCCAAGTCCTTGTACTACAAATGCTGCGAAAGACAGTAAGCCTACTGCTATCGACAGCTTCCTCAAAACTTTCTTTGAGGTTTGAATTGTTTGAGCCATTCTAACTCCTTTCCTTTTATAAGTTCATTATAACTCATATTGACTTTTGTCAGGAAAAGTATTCTTTACTCTGGTCTTGATGTAGTACTTATCACCCATCCAAGCGGAGTCATCAGTAGATAGGAAAGTCTTAGTGTTAGGGTTATTAAGTGATGCTTGGCCATAGACTTTAACATCACGCATTTTATCTCCGCCGATTTTGTAATAGTTGCCATAGATGGTTCTAGTAGCGTGGACAGTAGGAAATTTCTTAATCACATTAAGCAGCTTCTTTTTGTTGAACAGGAAAGGAATGTGGAGTTCGTAACTAAGTACTGGGTCGCTATACGGCAATAAATTCCTGTAAGTAGTCCTAAGGAGTTTAGTGTATTCACTGGGACTATCACCATGCTTCATCTCAATTTCTAATATATGCTCTGGCAGTGTGCTGCGGTAAAAGACCGACATCTCGTCAATCGGTTCCATTATGAAGAAGTCATCATTGAACAAATAAAAGTCATCAGTAATGTCTGGGTTGTTGGCAGCAGCACTAAACATCTTCCTAACCTTGTCCCACTTGGTGAGCCCATTCTGGGTGATATGGGTGAAGGTGTCTAGTTTCAAGTTAGAAGGGCAACCACCATAAATCCACACTTTATTGTGCGGGAAGTTTTTCTCTACAGAACGCAAAGAATACACCAGCTCTTCATTGGTGGTGCATTCTTTTACGAAGTAGACTACATCATTCGTTTTCTTTGATGAAACTTCCATTTACTGTCTTACCTTTTCTGTCCTTTATGGTGTTATATGCTTCAGCTAGGCACGACAGGAGGTCATAGTTAAGGATGTCTGCAAGGATGATGAGCGTAACTAATATATCACCGAATGCGTCTTCCATTTCGCTAGACCCAATCCTGCCACGGACTAGCTCGTGAGCAAGTTCACCAATTTCTTCATTGACCTTAGCAAACTGCATCACTGGGTCGTTAAGACCCTTATCTCTGCCCCACAGAGCAACGGCTTGAAATAGTTCATCACTGCTCTGACTTGGGTTTATAATATTCATTGTATAATACCTCCTCTTGATTTAGTAAATTCTTATTAACGCAATCTATTAGGCAAAGTGCAGCAAACTTGTCCATACTGAAGTCACAAACGCTTTCCCCATCGCCGTCCTTGATGGTAAGGTGGATTTCGAATCCGCCACTATCATTGCTCTTCTCCACTCTTGCAGAGATTATACTCCCGTCGGCAAAGCCGTGAGTAATGTAACCTGTGTCTTTAAAGCTCCTGATTGGAGGGAAGTAGTAAATCTGTCCTTCATCTTTTGTCATAGTAATCTCCATAGTGAATAACTTCAGGTTTGCCATTGATGACTAGAAGATACTCATCGCTTACGTTATCGTTTGAGTACACATCAGTGAACCAGCATTTGCCAATGTTCTCAATCTGCTTTACTGGTGTATGACCTACGACCTGCTTTACTGGAAGTGGGTCGGAAATAAGTTCAGTAAGGTCAGCCCATAGTGGACTTGGAAATCCGTGCCCTCCACGAGCTGGTCCTACTTGTGCCATAACATCAAAGGTTGGAATTCCGTTGACAATCTTTTCTAGCAGTTCAGCACCAGTGTTTTTAGGAAGCTTTAACCTCAAATCGTTTTGCGTGATAAGGTGGTTATACTTTAGCCACGAATAGGTAATGCCAGCGTGAGTGTAGATTACATTATCGTGAGCAACACCAAAGAAGAACCTGCGGTCTGGTATGAGTGCTGCACCCATTTGTTCTTCAACATTGTGGTTGTGCCCAGAACACGGGAAACCCATATAGCTGAGTTCGTGATTGCCGTAAAGTACTTCCACATTAGGATTGCTCCTAAGAAGTTGTTTAACGTACATTATGATGTTGATGTAGTCTTGGTCAGTGCATACCCAGTCATCAAGGTAATCACCAAGCAGAATGATTTTGTCTGCGTTAACCTTCTTGGCTAACTCAACACCGTTCTTGATAACACTAATCTTCAAGTGTGAATCAGGAATTACTAGAATCTTCATCGTCGCCGTCCTTATTTAAGTTTGGGTCATGCTCGTAAAGACTGTCGCCAGGGGTGATGATGTAGAGAACGCTGTCGTTAATTTCACCACCAGCGGCTTCCTTGATAGCGTCAAATCTAGGGCCGTTAGAAAGTGGTGAATAGTTAAGCCATGCAAAAGCCTCATCAGAAGGTAGTTCCTTGCCAAGACGAGTCTTGTTCTTCTTTCCAGTGTTTTGCAAGTGGTCGTAAATGCGATGGTAAGTATCGTCACTCATCGCTAGGTTAGCATAGTACGCATGCTCACCAAATACTTCCTTATTATTAAACTTCAAATCTTGTGGGTCATTTTCTTTGATGCCGATGCCCATCATCCTGAAGACATCAGAAACATTATTGCATTTCTCAATGTCATCAAGGTCAAACCTTAACAGTAACATTCTATTCCTTTCTTTTTAGTTTGTTGTAGTACCTTTTTACCGCCCTCTTGTCGCTGACAATTTCGAGCGTGTTCCAGTTGATGTAGAAATCGTTGTGTTTGTGAAGTTTACTAATATTTCCTCCTAGTAAATTACATTAAGTCCATTGTACTACTACTTGACAAATATGTCAAATTATTTCACATTATCTAGGTACATACCTGACTTGATTTGTGATGTAATGTTCGCTAGGATGGACTGACCTAGACTTACCTTGTTTTCGATTAACTTTCCTACGGCTCGCCAATACTTCATCTTAGTCTCGGCACTCTCAATTTCCTTTAATAGTGGGGCTACTTTAGCGTCAAGCTGGATAGCCTTTTCCATAGCCGTGCCAGACAGTTCAGCAAGTTTGTTCTCCTTTTCTTCACGTAATGTCTGGTTGAGCTCAGTGAGGCTAGTCTCCAAAAGGGTCGCCTGTCGTACTGCCAAATATGCCATCGACTCTATCACCGCCAACTCCTTGTATACTGTTTCCGGTGAGTCCACCGTCAATGGATTCTGAAGTACTTCCTGTACCTTCTGTTTGTATTCCTCTAGTTGCATCTTTGCACCTTCCTTTCTTTTGTGGTCCACCACCGTATCTTCCAAGAACTCTACATTTGTGAAGCTCATTTTCAGATTTGGTGCACCACTCTAGATTTAAATAATGGTTATTCATTTTATTGCCGTCCTTGTGATTGACTGCATATTTGTTTTCTGGATTAGGGATAAATGCTTCTGCAACAAGTCTATGCACCTTAAAGACTTTTCTTTCTCCATCTTTCAGTAAATTTACATTGCAATACTCGTGCATATTGTTCCAAGGCTTTAATAACTTTGCACTTACTAACATTTTTCCATACTTTCGGTACTCTACTACGCGTTCTATGCTTCGCACTCGCCCGTAGTTGCTTACTTCGTAAAAGCCCTCAAAGTTGTTCACTGGTTTCCAAATTTCCATCTTCTTCTCCGTGCAACTTGCATCGCTCGCATGTGATTACTTCTCTCCCCCATAATTTTTCTAGTAACGTCACCAGAAGCTCTCTGCAAGCTTTTGCTCTGGTAATGTCTAATTCCTCATGTGTAGCCTTAGCAACCTCTCTACAAGCCTCATAGGCCGTAGCAATGTGCTTTACAACACAGTGAAAGTCTTTGTTAACTTCTTTGGGCATCACATCATCACGAAGATATTCAATCTCATTCTTAATTCCAGTGATGAATGCTTCATCTTCTGTAGAAGCAAGGCCACCAAGAAGTTCATCAAGGTGGTCCTCTGCTGCCAAGAAGTTCCTATAAGCTAGTAACCTGTCTAGGTCTTCGTTCATAGCTTCTCCTTAACATTAATTTTTGGTACTTCAATCTTCTGCCATTTTTCACCAGTCCAGTTCCACAAGAACATACCCTCGCATTTGTAACCACAGTCTTCAAGGATTTCACGATAGAAGTTCTGTTGGATTTGATACTTCATACCTTTTCCAAAACCCTTGTATTTGACCGTCTTGATTTCAGGCATACACTTGTAGTCTATGATGATGAAATAACCATCGTCTCGCATCAGTAGTAGGTCAATAATGCCAGTCCTGGTATCGTGTTTGATTCTGACTTCTACAGTCTTACATTCTTCGATTCCAGTAGCCTTTACGAACCTATCTACAATCTCTCCAAGGTAGTCAGGCATCCAGTTCTTTGCTGTGTGTTCTCGTTCTTTGTTCGCATCAATCTCACGCATTACTGGAGCGTAGAGCATATATTTCTCCAACGCTGCGTGAATAAGTGTTCCTAAGTCTGCCGAGAGGTCTCGGTTATTCTCCCACATAGCAACAATATCTTCAGCTTTAGTACCTGTTGATTTAGCGAGTGCTTTAGCAGGGTAATGGGGGTCGAACGGTTCGATGAACATCTTCTCCGCATTACTGCCAGAAAGAAGTTCTCTACCATTCTTGTCGTAGGCTTTGTGATTCACTGAGTCAAACCAGATATAATCATCATCACCATAGATGACCTTCTGTTGCTCGAAGTCCCGCATATCTGCTGGGTCGAGACCACTATCATCCCACTCCACTGCTATATTCACCCCCAGCGTGTCCTTGTCCTCGCCAGTAATGGCTGTTAATGTAAGGTTAACATCTAATCCTCCTAACAAGCGACTCTGAATCTGCTCATTAGAACCTTTCTTGATGTAACCAATTTGTTTCCAGCCATCTTCGGTCATAGCCTCAACACGAACCGCAAACTTGTCATACTCGTTCTCAGGTTCAGCTACAGCTCTAATAGGACAACGCTCTTTTAGGTCTTTAATGACATCCTGACGGAAACTAGTACCAGCTAACTTTGTGTAGTAGCTGACTTTCATACTAGCAAATCCTCAGGCGTTGGTTCATCGCATGGGCCAGTAAAGACACAGGTAGAAATATTGTCGAAAGTTTCTTCATCCATAGGTTGTAGAACGCCTACTGGAGTTTTAATGGCCCATACGTTTTTGTCCTTTGCCCATTCAAGAGCTTTCTTAATGTCTTCAAAACTGAAGTCATAAGTTTTCTTGTCTAGGAAAATTATTGTGCAATCTTTCTGTTTCTCCATGTCCGTACTCCTAGAAATCTAAGTTGCTTAAATCAACGTCTTCCTTAGCTTCAGGTTGAGCTGAATCGTCCATATAGACACGGAAGTCATTGTAAGAACGACCAGTCTTCTGAGATTTTGCTTTGCCGTTGAAGACAATTTTTACATTCGTGTCGAATGGAATCTGTTCCAATGCACGAGAGATGGTTGCTGATGAGTTTACACCGACAAGACCGTCTTCAGTCTCAAGGATGTAAAGTACTGCATCAGTACCGTCTGGGTTTTTGTGGTCCATACGCTTGCGATAAATACCAGTGATGGAATCACCTACTTTACGCTCACTGGACTTCTTAGGCCAGTAAGACTTGATGGTTGAACTATTGTTCGTAACTTCTACGAAAGCCATTTAGTTTCTCCTTTTATTACTTTATTGCTCCCTACAATTCGACTTTGACTCCGCCAGGCTATTAAATACCTTGCTCTGGCTGGTGTGGGTCTATAAGTTCAGGTGCTGTGTTATTTAACTTACCTCAATTGTAGCAAATGATTTACGGCTTGTCAAGACCTTTTGTGATATAATGTCCCAAAGGGGGTGACAACATGAGAGTTGTAGTACATTGTAAGGACCTTGGAGCCGATGATATAAAGTATTTAAAAACCATCAGAGCAGGTGACGCACGCATCAAAGTGACTACGGACGGTGGCCTAACCACCTTGATAGCAAATGGTATCTATGATGATTTAGTCAATGTTATCGTGCAGGTCACCTGCGTAAAGAACTTCGAGGTTCACTTATAATAAAAAAAGGTCCCAGTTTTATCGGGGCCTTTTTCCTTTGCGTGAATTCAGGCGTATGGGGTGGGGGTTACATACGCCTATATTTATTATAGCACAAAAGGCTCCCCTTCCGCTTACACATATAAGAGGGCCGACAATTTATTGAACACACATCTTACTTCGTTCGCCTAACTTTCTCACGGTTTCTTTAACGAAGCGTCTTTATTTTAGTCTGGTCTGGAGCTGCACCTGCCCTTTATGGTTACCGGGGGCTATAGGTTAATCACGTTCAGCTTTATCGCTGGTGTAAGCACCTGGAAGGAGTTGGACGCCTGAACCAGGTTTTTTCTACTTTCTAAGACCAGTAGCTTGCTTTTTAGTAAAATCGAGCTATAATGGTAACAGTGTGTGTTACGATTATTGTACCTAGTGTACAATACTTGTAGAAAAAGAGCAACCCACAAAAGGTTGCTTTTTTTGTTATAATTAAGTTATGAAACTGAAGAAAAAAGACAGACAGGAATGGTGGCGAAGTCTAACTCTTGATGAACAGGTAGAGTGGAGAATGAATTTTGAGGAGGAACACGGGAGAGTTCCAGACTACAATAAAATCTACGCTCAGACACTTAAAGAAAATAATTTCATGAAATAATTTTTTGCGGTCTTGACAAGCTGTGTTTGGTTTGATACAATTGTGGCATCAGTAAATTAACACAACGAAAGGAGCAAAAATGGTTAATGCGATAAAAGAAGTCGCACAAATTCTTGGTATCGAAAAAGCCGTTTGGAGTCGTGTAGGCCAGTGCCGTAAAAGAGCTATGGAAGACGGTTTCACTGATGAAGACTTCATCCAAGCAGCTAAGAATATGGCAAAAAGCGATAAAAAATATCACAGCATTTACTCAGTTTTTATGAAGACTGATGTCTGGCTAGCGAAAACTGAAGAAGAAAAACCTAAAGGAGCGTGGTAATGTCAGACAAAAACAATATTAATTTAGGAATGACACCAGCATTCACACTGGTGGATGATGCGAAGAAAGCATCAGAAGAGTGGGGCAGAACAGACCTTTACTCTACTGGTGACCCAATACTTGATGAATATCTTGGCAACAGTCAAACTGGTGGCTATGGTCGTAGGAGTGCCTACGAAATCATCACAATCTTTGGTGATACTGGTATGAATAAATCTACCTTTGCATCCAGTCTTATTATTGACCCAGCATCAAAAGGAACTACGATAGCTTATTTCGCACTTGAGGATGACCCGAAAGATGTCGTCAGCAGATTAATGAAACAATGTGACTCAGAAGAGCAGCTCAACGCAGTGCTAGACAATGTGATGTTTATGCCAGAGAACGATGGCTACACGCTAGATATGATGGCAGAAGCGATTGAGAAAATCTTTAAGGTAGCAGACATCGTAGTAATAGACCCACTACAGTTCATCTTTGAAGCTAGCGTCACCGAGAGGGGAGAGACTGAATTCAACAGACAGCGTTTGTTTATGAGGAAGATGAACAACGTGATGAAGCATACTAATAAAACATTAATAATTGTTTCCCACACGGGGAAAGGAGGAGGAAAGGATTCGAGAACTGGTGTAGATAGAATCATCGGTTCGTCAGCAGTAGCACAAGTCAGTACTAAAGTAATCGAGATTAATAGAAAGGAAGATGGGCTCCACGGTATTAGATTGTGGAAGACTAGGTTTACACCATACCGATTCTCTGGTATCCAGATTAGGCTAGACCATATGAGAATTAAAACAGTGTATGAACCTTCAGACCTTCCACAAGCAAGAGCGTTATGGACTGGTGGGGCAATTAATTCTTCAAATTAATGGAAGAAAAGGAATATGAATGAACATGAACAAATTGAAGCTGAGCTGGAACGGCTCGGACTGGACCCAAAGTATCGAGGGCGATACTGGCACATCCACTGTCCCTTCCACGAAGACCGTAATAAGTCTGCTGTCTGCTTTAACGATGGCTGGATTTGCTGTTTCGCAGGTTGTCCTAGAAGACACATCAACTCACTTGTTGGGTCTGAAGTATGCTCCAGATATAGCGAACAAGCAGAGACTGAAGCTAAACAATCTGCAAAACAAGATTGGACAGACCTCTGGCTCAGCTTGGACACACTACAATCCGATGTTAAAGGAGTACCATACAGTGTACTCAACAAACTCGGATGGCGTTGGTTCCCAGGAGGTTTCGGTGTCCCTTCAGGGGTATTCATCCCTTACTTCAACGAGGACAGAAGCAGAGTGGAGTTCTTTCAGGTCAGACACGACGACCCAGACAGAAGATTCACCTTCGCTCCAGGATGTACGCCGACAATATATGGTAAGGAATGCATTAGATTCGCTGAGAGATACCTCTGCTTTACAGAGGGAAGCCGAGACGCAGTCATCCTCAGGATGTGTGGTATACCAGCAGTCGCAATACCAAGTGCCTCATCAGGTCACTTACTACGGGAACTCAGCGGGATATGTACCGAGCGAAGAACCGTTCTCGTGGCAGTATCAGACAGGGACGAGGCGGGACAGAAACTCTTAGCTAGCCTTGATGCACCTTTCATTGATATGAGGACACCAGTAGGCAAGGATGTAGGAGACTTCTACGCAGAGAAAGGTCTCGCAGAAGTAGCAAAATATTACAATAAATTTAGGAGAAAGAAATGAGTAAACTAGAACGATGCAATGGTCAAATGCATAATATTGAACCAACATTACTTAATAGAGCAATGGCAGAACAGATTGATGACTACCAGATGAGAATTTATGAGCTGATGAAGCAAGTATACCCAAACATGGTTGGCTACAGAGCGATATGCTATGAGACGCTAACTGAGGATGGAGAGTTAGATGTCAAGACTGAGTTTTATATGACCAGACCAGAGAACGCACGAGGTATTGGTGGGGAATTCTGATGGTAGGAAAGGAAAATAAATGAGCTGGCAAGATGATGCAATGATTGAACAGGAACAGGCTGATGCCTTGTTCTATATGGGTGAAGCCGAATGGCGAGATACCTTTGAAGAAAGACACGGATGGGCTCCCGATTGGGATTATGAAACTATTAAATGTAATAAAACTCAAGAAGAGGTAAAGGAGATTTATGCCGAAAACTCAGGAATTCACCATCAAGATGAAAGATGGGACTTCAAAGTCAGTAAAAGGGCTGGTGATAAATAACCGCTGGGGGATTGATAAGCGGGAGGAACTATCATCATTCTTCCTCACCCACACTCCTACAGGCATGCTCGTGACGAATGCAAGGACACAGAAAGCTCTAAGGGAACTAGTTAATCGACCAGACATGATTGAGGAAGACGACCCGAAGAAGATTGCAATTGCGGTAGGCAAATTCTGGAATGAAAGGAGCTGGCAGGGATGAGATATTACAAGAAAAATCGCAGAAACAGAAAGGAATGGATGGCCTATGAAGGCAAGAAAGAAACTGCAGAGAGGAAGTTCATCAGAAAGCAGTTAATTGACAGTAAAGGAAACATTTGTAGCATCTGTGGTAAGCCAATCACCAACATGAAAGATTGCACCATCGACCACATCAAACCAGTCAGTAAAGGAGGTCTTACTACTATAGAAAACTGTAGGCTAGCACACTATGAATGCAACAGACTTCGTGGCAACAAATATGACCAAGATTTTGACCATGATATGGTATAATGAACTCATTAACTAAAGGAGAAACAATGGCAACAAAGCTTACCAAAAGTGACATCGAAAAAGAGCTCATTGCATTAGACCACGTGACTAACGCATTGAACACTGCTATCGTTGCACTTTATTACATTGTTGGCGTCAAAGGTGATGAGCTCAAGGATGTTCATGCTGAGGAATACGTGAAATACGTCCAAGAGAAGATTCATCCAATCGTACGCCGTGCAGATGAAATCAGCAAAGAGCTAGCAGAGAAGACATCTAAATCAGCTAAGGAGGCAGTAGAACAATAATGGAAGAAGATTCAAGATTTGAACTCATTGAGAGTGGTGCAAAACTAATCAAGAAAACTCTCAAAGAGATTAAGAAACCAGCCAACAAAGAGTCTAAGGAAAAGATTACTGAATCTGTAGCCTTGCTCGAGAAGAAACTCAAACTCCTTAAGAAGGATGAGGCTCTCCGTGCTCAATACTTTGACCGTACTGCGTTCGACACCATCCAAGGTATCTTCCAGACGCTTCACCTTTACATCATCTCTACTGATGAGATTGAAACCATCGACACCATTGTTGCTTGGCTTCGCTCACATGAGAATTCCTACGACATTGCAGACCGTATGCAGAAAGCAGCATTAGCAAGAGCAGACTTCAGCAGCGGGATGAAATCAAATGGAAAATAGAGTTCTTTACTTCATAGATAGAAAAAGTTTTCCAGTAAAATGTCCTGAGCTTGATGACTTCATCTCGTTAGTAAGAGACGAGTGTAAGGTAGAGGAGATGAACGAAGAGAGTCCTACATACTTCTTCCGTGAAGCCATGAGAAAAGCAGAGCAGTATGAACTAGTGATTCCAGTCACCAGAAACATGTACGTCAGAGATAAGCTCAGGATGGAAGGAGTAAGCTTAGTAATATGCCTATAAAGAAATCTAAAACCATACGGGGTAGAGCAGCAAAGAGAAAGGGGAGTAGAGCGGAGATTAAGGTTAGAAATGCTCTACGCTCTATCTACCCAGTAGAGCTTCACAACAAAGTCCAGAGAGTACCTCTATCTGGTGCTGGCAGTATCAAGGGCGATGTGTATGACGCAAATGACTGGGACTCATGTTATGAAGTTAAATGCCAAGAGTCTCTGGTGCTAAATGACTGGTGGAGACAGGCTAAGAACCAAGCCGGTACTGCGAGGACACCAGTCTTAGTAGTCACGCAATCATACAGACCTTTCTACTATTTCCTTCACAAGAAAGACTGGGATGAGATGCGTGAGAAGACAGAGTGGGACTTGTTCAGCGAAGAAGTATCCTTCAAACATCCTAAAGGTCTGATGGACGGGCTAGCCAACCTAGAACGCTACACTGTAGGCTCTATAGAACTTGACGGTGATACAGTTTCTATAGTGCCAGAGACGTTCTACCTTGATGTAAAGAAAAGCATTTGGAACCTTGACAAACAGTAAGCCAAAAGTTACAATGGGGGCAGATAGAAATTAAACACTTCTATAGCACCTAGTCAGTACTGTAAGCAATGTGTGTTGTGTTTAATTTTTGGATTTTAAATTGTAAATTTTCGTTACTTTTTATCATTTTGTATTGCAATTTCCTTCCGCAAGCTAATTGTAAAAATGACCAATCTACTTAAAGATTTTCATTAGTATCTTAGGCATTGTAGTTGTGCCAGTGATTTACCTCCACAGGAATACCAACAATGTCTCCTTATGTTGATTACTTTCGCTCACATTGCTTCAGTACTGGCGATGAGGAAATACTAAACACCTAAAAAGAGCCAAGCGTAATGCAAGGCTCTTTTTATTTTGCATTTTAAGCTAAATTCGCCGCAGTGCACTGCGAAGAAAACGAATTGTAATGTTGAAGATGATATATTTACCTTCTACGATTTTAAAGTCTTCAAAATGCTTGTCAAGTATGGAGTAGAAAGGTCACATGCATCACAATGAGTGTGGTCAGAACTGTAGATATCGAGCCAAGATTCAGTATCTGGGTTGTAGATAATAGCTCCAGAAAAGACTTTAAGGTAATCTGGACGCTTCTCATAAATTCTGTCACCCTTATGTTCACTGTGGAACGTAACCTTGTAGTCCCTGTTGACGAAGTACCCAGCATTTCTCAACAGAGACTTTGCAGTGTGTAGGCAGTCAGAGCAACCATTATATCTTAATTCAAGCATTAGTTGATGAACCTACTTGCACGTGCGTGCTTATCTGTTGTATCAGTATTCATTGTTGTCTTCTCGCCAATAGCAGTAAATGCAGGCATAATAGACTTCAGTGTTGAAACTGCAACATTCAAATCTTTAGCATCAGCATCAGGGTCTAAAGCAATCTGATTGGCTTTATCGAGCAAGTTAGAAAGTAAATCCATAGCCTTATTCTGGATGGCTCCACTTCTACGCAGAGCCCAATCCTTATTCTCGGCTAATACCATCTCCTTAATCTCGTTGAAGTTCGGGTAGTCTTCTTTTAGCCTATCAAGACGCTTCCTCATTGATTCTGGTTGTAGTTCATAGATTGCAGGGTCAATAGCCTCTGCATAAGCTCTGACCCTCGGCAATCCATCAATCTCTACCTTCTTGATGTAGTCATAGACCTTAGACTGGGAAAGCTTTCCCTGCCTAACCTGACGCATCTCTTGAGTTCTAGCCATGTGTTTCTCCTTTTAACTATATTATATAGTACCTTGGCTTAGCGGGCTATTAACCCCAGAGATTCCATTGTTGTAGTACATACCAGCAGATGTTGGTGACAACAAGGCTTGCATAGTAGCATCAGAGGCAGACTCATTCCCCAATCCTGGGTCTTCACTAGCTGCAGAAGGGATAGCAAGTGCTTCCATAGGCATATTGGCTGGCGGATAACCACCTGGGGTAGTAGACATGCCATTAGTCTTGTCAGTAGGAGCAATATTCCTTACACCGTAATTAAGTTGCCTACTGGTGTTAGTTGGTTTGTTGTTCCCACCAACTGGTGACGGTTCAGCAGAGTAATCCTGTTCCATACCAGATGGGATGTGTGAAGTAAGACCTCTAGCAATGTCAGCCATACCGAACTGACCACCTGAAGTAGGGTCAATAGCACCAAACTCAATGTTCTTGATTCTGTTCTCAGCAGCTATAGCTTCAGCTTGTTCTTTCTGGAGTCTGAGCATAACTTCTTGAGCTTCAAGTTGTTCAGGAGTTGGCGTAAACCATGAAGCAATAGTCTTACGAGTGAACCCATCAGCAAGAGTAGGAATAATCGATTGAGCATAAGCCTCCTTGTTGACGATAGCATCGCTACCCATTAGTGGGACAAACCACTGAATCGTGTTAGCAGCTTGAGCTTGGCGTTCAGCTTTAATCTTACTCTTGAGGACTGCATGCACGATAAAGTCACCAGCAAGGTCTTTGCGAGTAAGTGTGATGTGCTTTCCGTTAGCATTTAGGTCATAGGTGAAGTCATCATTCTCATAGATAACAGTGAGTTGGAACATCTTCTTTGCTAATTCTGATGCCCAAGTCTCAATGTTGGCGAGGAGTGAGTTGAGACCTTGTGATACCAATGATGCGGCCTGCATAGCTTCTGCAGCAGTAGCACGGTTACCAATCATCTGGCTTTGTTCCTTAGGGTCTACACCATGGAGAACATTCATAATAGTATTCTCAATTCTGTTGAGTTCAGACATTGCTGGAGAGAGGTCTACAGCCTTGTTGAGGACCGTTACTGAGTTAGCGATGAATCCTTTGATTGCTTCACCAGAAACACCAGCGATAGCGCCTAGTTTCTCAATATCTTTCGGATTACCAGTGAAGGTAATAGGTGTCATCACCTGAATGGTGTGGTAAATCATAGTTTCTAGTGCACAAGCATCATCAAATAGGTCTAGAACGTGAATAATTGGTGAATAAGCATAGGTTTCCCATAAGGACTTCTTGTAGGCCAACTCTACATATGGATGGTCGATAGTAATCTTCTTGTGGCCTATTTGGTCGACAGGTTTACCTGAGAATGGGTCTACCTCAAAGTATTTGTATTCCATTTCATTCTGGAGGTAGTTCTTCTTAGCTTCCACAATGAATTTGCGGTTGATAACCGTGAATTGGATGTGGTTCTTAAGGTCGTATAGGTAGCATACTTCAACCTCATCAGTATGATACTTGCTATCAGAAGCACCAGCTTCAAAATCACCAGCACGCTTAATGTACTTAGTATTTCTCTCCTTGTAGGCTTCAGCAGATGCCTTGTAGAAGGTATCAATGTGGTGAGGGAGATTCTCACGGAACCAGATACCGTATGGCATACCAGCAAAGTGAGTGATGTCTGAAGAAATAGCTGGGGCAATCTGAGAGAAGTTGCCGTTGTATTTGTTAATCCAGAACTCTACTTCTTGGAGGTAAACATCAACATTGTTGATGCTCTCTAGGCAGTACTGGTCAGTTACAGGACACTCGATAAGATGCTTCTTAAGCTCAGTCCAGCTAGCCTTAGTCTGATGACCAATGTAGCGTGGGTTGTTTCTCTTAGAGCGTAGTGGGTCGATAAGCATTTCAGTATCAGGAATGATTTGCAAATCTACCTTTCCTTGCTCTTGGCTTCTGGTGAGGTCATAGCCTAGGTAGGCATAGGTAGCACCAGAAAGGCCAGCCCATTCAATCATAGTTGAGAGAACTGAATCGATATGGTTCTTATCGTAGAAGTCCATAGCAGCAGCGTCTAGAGCGTCAATCAATTCTGGTGATTTCTCAAACGTTGGGTCGTATGGAGCACATTCAAATTGCCCCACACCGCCCTGTGCTTGAGCCACCATAGAGTCGATGGCTCGCATCACTATCATATTCTTCTTACTCTCCACTCCCTTACAGCGGGTGCGGATGCTGTCCGCTCGAGTCTTATCAGTAGAATCGAACAGACCAGCATAAGCATCAATAGCTCTCTTATACCCATCCTTGCTAGGGATGCCTTTGTAGGCATCGATAGCTCGGGCAGTGAGGCTTACTTTCTTAGTCCTGTAGTCAATAGCCTCAGTAATGTAGCGAATAACATAGTCGTACTGTTGGTCCTTGTCGCTACCCCAAGTTCCATCTTCCCGTACGGTGGTGCTTTGTGGTAATAGTTGTTTCTTTCTTGCCATTATTTGCTCCTTGCACTGAGGATTGCCCTCATATTAATTATTTTATTATAGTCAGCATCTGATGCGTATGACTTGCCCTTCTTGATGCGGTCAAGGATGGCGTCAAGCACTGTAACTGCTGATGCAGTAGCACCTTTCATCATCAGATTCTGAGCCACGATAAACTTCTCGTAAATTTCCTTATCAGAAGGCAATGCAGCACCTTTCCTGTAGCCTACATTGAATACGTCCTTGATGTAGTTAGCACGAGGGTTCTTGCCGGTATAGTTCTGGTCAGCAGGAAGGATGATGTAGTCTGCTAAGTCTTGTGAGAGACCTTTGCCATTGTAGTAGGCATCGCTTACAATGTTAGCTCCATACTTCTCAGCATAAGGTGCAACTAGGTCGAACACATAAGTGTTGTACTTCATTGCTAGGTTCACCTTCTGTTGTTTTGATGTAGCACCTTCAATAAGCTTCTCGTAGTAGGTCTTCATTTCTTTGTAGTTATCGAACTCACCAACTGCAGAGTCAAGCTTTGCGTGGATACTGCCATAGATTTCCTTGTTGAGGACTCTTTGCTCAGCCTTGAAGTCATTGTAGCTGTACTTTGTGAGGTATTCCTCAGGATAACCAGCAGCGATAAGAGCCTGACGGGCTTCATACTCTTCATCCATAGCCTTGTTGTAAGCGTTGGTTCTCTTCTGTTTCTCAGCAGCAAATTCTTCGGCGGTTTTACCTTGGGCAATCCATTCTTCAAGGTCAGTGTCTTTCAGCCAGTAATTGTCATCAGTGACGCCCTCAATTTGAGCTTCAGCTGATGCCTTCCAGTAAGCATCTTGGACATAATACATATTGTCATCGTACTCACCAGAGACCATAGCCATCAAGGTTCTAGTTACATATGGGACCAACTTCTGGTCTTGGCCAAGTACATAATCATACTTCTTAGACCAGGTCGATACAGCATCTGCAGCCTTCTGGACGTATTCTTTATAAGCTGCGTCCTTCATATCGTTGTTGGTTCCTACATTCTTAACGATGCTCTTGTATTCGTCATTGTAAGAAGCGATGATGTTCTTAACTCTGGTGTTGAACTCTGTACGAGCTTTAGAGCTGAGATTTTGTGTCTTGATTGGTAACTCACCAGCCTCAGTGATGGCTTCGAGGTATTTACCATCCATCATTTCAACAGCAGCAGTAACGAACTCGTGTTGTAAGATACCAGAACCTTTAACAGTACCGATTTGGTCTTGTTCTACATATTTGGCGGTACCTTGACCTTTAACCCAGCCGTTGTAGCCTTTGCCACCATCAAGCACTTGGTCTAGGCCTAAGATGTGCATTACTGAAGCAGCAACATTGCGTCCTGGGTCGTAGTTAGGATTATCTCTACCATCTGGAAGTTTCTTCTTCTCCCAGATATTGTTTCCGAAGTAGGTGGAATCCATCACTACCTCATACATAGCCTTGAATGGTGATAGCAAGTTAGAACCAATCAATTCATCGCCTACTGCTCTTAATGGTGCTGAGTTAAGGACTTGGTTAATCCAGTCTTGCGACGATGCAGTACCAATCAGACCACGCTGTGGTGCTGAGTAATAGGTCTCAGGGTTAATCGTGCGGTCAACAGTTCTAAAGAGGCTGTTCTGGAGCGTAAAGATTGAGCTCATTGTGTCTAAGCTGTACATCGGTTTGGTTGGGTCTACACTGAGACCGAATACACTTTTACCCCAATCAATACCCTTGCTGAAGTCAAGTTGTCCGGAATTTGGTACCCAGATTTGACCGATGGTTTGGAACTTGAGAAGAACATCAGGAATCTTGAAGCTTCCATCATATTCATCAATCCAGCTCACATCATCCCAAGCGGTTGGAATACCTAGGGCTTTAGCAGTAACAGCTGCAGCTACAGCAAGGCCAGTGAGCATACCAACAGAAGTTACTGCTCCACCATGCATAAATGCTGTACCCATCGTATCAACTACATCATCGAGAGTGTCCTTAGTAAGCTCTTTAACTCCACGGCTCTTAGCTGATGCTATAGCTGTAGGAATAGAGCTGATAGCACCATCATACACACGACCAGCAAGCATCATCTTGTAGCGTAGTGCGAAGAAGAAGTTAGATATCGTATCAAGAAGCGTTGGCTGAGCTTTGGAGTTGGTAAATGTTGCAGCAAAGTCTCTCATCTTCTTGCTGAAGGTAACATCAAGTACATCACCAGCTTTTCTGAGGCCAAGCGTGCTGTATGGGTCGAAGAATGCCTGAGTCTTTGCATATGACATCTGGATTGCGGCCCTTTCAATAATCTTGGAATCAGCATTAGGAAACTTCTTCATAAGCTTGTTAACGGCAGCATCGTAGTTCTGAACTAGCATTTTGCCCCTTAGCACTGGCATTGCATTCATGAATGTTGCGTCTTCAAATAGCGTGTTCTGGACGTCTTTGCTGACGAGGCCGATAAATGCTTTAGGAATATTGCCATTTGCTTTAACCTTCTGCTCAACGAAGTCTTTCTTCAGGTGAGTGAGATTGGTGATGATATTCTGCGTAACGCCACCATCATTTACACCATGGAGTGTAGAGAGTGCTGCTCCGAAATGGTCCACGATGCTAGTGTCGCCAGTTTCCATAACGAATTTTGCGAACAATGACATATTGTCCATAGCGAAATTCTTTACCGCAGCGGAGTTTCTCATACTGCCAGCAACCTTTACATACTCGAATACGGCTCTAGGATTCTGTAGTATAGCACCACGCATTTGAGCGATGGTAAGTGCGTTCATAAATGAGACGCCACCAGCAAGCTGAATGTTCTGGACTGATTTAGCAAATGTAGTCATAGCATTCGTAGCTCTGCGGAATAGGCTTCCTTGGACTGATTCGTCAGAGATTCTAGTCAACAAGTCTGCATACTCGTTCCTCATCAGAAGACCATCACGGGTGATTTCTAGGCCAGAAGCTTCTTTAATCTGACGGAAAATCTCTTCCATGTTATTGATGGTGCTTATTCTACTGATGTTGTCCATCACGATGTTGCCATTCTTGTCGGTAGGTGGCCTGAAGTCTTGGACTCTGCTATCAATGATGTTGCCAGCATTTTGATTGGCAGTCATAGCTTTATTCATCTGCTTGCGAGCCTTCTTGTCGGCTTTAGCGTCTAATGCAGGAACATCATCAGCACTCTTCGTTGGTTTCCATCCACGAGCAAGCAATTGGTTCTGATAAGTAGCATATCCTTGTAGGTTTGGAGAATCATCAGCCAACAATACGAGACCATTCTTGGCACGGTAGAACTTGGTACTCTTGAGGTCTTTAAGAGCGTTCTTAGAATATTCGAGATGGTCTTTAAGCTCTTGGTAAGCTTCCCACTGTTGTTTAGTAGCCTTCTTTTTGAGGATACCTTCTTGAGACTCTGCTTCAGTACGTTTGTAGGTAGTAGTCTTGGTAGAATCATCAGGGTCAACTACCTTCTTAGAAGCAGCTTTCTCGGCTTCTACATCAGCTTCCTTTGCTGCTGTTTGAGCTTTCTTCATCTCTCTCTCGATAGCTTCTTGGAGCATATCTTCATCCTTGGAGAATGCATACCATTCAGTAAGAGCAGCATTTGCATTGTAATCGATGCTGTTGAATGCCTCAGGTTGTCCTAAGTCAGTATCGTCAATGAAGTCGTCATAGCCTTTGAGCTTAATGAGCGTGTAGTCACCGTAAGTAGCACCATAGGATTCAATGTCATCAGGAGAGAAGGTAATGTTTTCTATATCAGAATTCTTCTCTGCTGGAGCAGCTCCATTGCTGATGTCTTTCTTGCCGACATTCTCGAGCTCATCAATTTGCTTTTGAATCTGACGCATTTGATTGCGAGCAGCGTGGTATTCCTCATTTTCGGAAAGGTCACCGAACTCACGAGCCTCTACTGATGCTTGTTTAGCTTTCTCATATTCTGCTTTGAGTTCTTTAATCTTAGTATCTCTATCGGCCACAGCAGTATCAACGATAGTCTGCTTGTGTGACTTGGTGAACTTCTCAAGCTCTGCATTTGCCATCCAGGCATTAGTTTGAGCATCTTCAATTGAAATGTCGATGTCTTTATCTGAGAGCTTGTTGCTCTTCATAAATGCTTCGAGGTCATCAATCTTTTCTTGGCCGCTGAGAGCTACTGGTTGACCAGTTCTTGCACCATAGTCTTTGAGGTCGAGGTTCTGCTTGTTGATTTGAGTAACCTCAGCTTCCATCTGCTTGTACTTGTAGACTGCTTGAGCCTTGTCGTTTGCAGCGTTAAGCTTTTCAAACTTAGGTTGGTCTTTACCGTAGGAGAACTCTTTGGTGAGTGGCTTCTCAATATCTGAAGCCTTATCAGCAACAATACCTAAGCGATATGGACTGCCTTTGCCTTCCATAGCTGCAGCATTAAACGCAGCAATCTCAGCAGCTGGAGCCTTAGCAATATCCATCGTCTGACCATCTTTGAAGATATCAATCTCTTGGACTTCATCATCAAGGCCAGCATAGCGTTGATATGTGACATTCTTAGCAGTGACTTTTTTGCCGTCAGTGTTCTTGTAAGCGTAGTCGACTGCGGTCTTTCCATAGTCAATAGCGTTAGCTGGGGTATATACTGGCTTTCCATCCTTCATGGTGTAATTAAGCCTATCACCAGAAGCACCAGTTCTTACACTCTCGCCACGCTCCTTGCTGATGCTTGCAATACTGTTGAGCTGTTGGTCAGTGAACATATTGTTCGTTGGCCTGGTAGCAACAACAGTGTAGGTGCCATCGGGGTTAACCATATACCTAGAAGATTGCTCTAGGCCGTCACCATAGATTGTCTTCGCCATAGTAGCCGAAAGAGCGTTCTCCATGGAAGTTCTTTGGCCAGATTGGCGTAAACCTTTAGCAGCTTCAGTCTCATATGAAGGAACCTTTTCCTTAACAGCCTCAAGTTCACTAATTTTGGTTTGAATCTTGGCATAAAGCTGGGAAACGTCATTCTTTGATGATGATACTAATTCATTCTGAACTGCTTTGAGGGCCTCAATAGATTGGTCTATCTTACCTTCAATGGAGCCACCACGAATCATCATTTTATCGTAAGCCAATGCTGAACCTGACCAGTCTGCATTATGTTCGAAGCCTTCTGTTAAGTCCATACCATAATCATCAAGCTTTTGAGAGAAGGTCTTTCTAGTCTCATCAACAAGGCCTTGTGCAGTGAGAGCAGCCTTATTAGCTTTGTCGTACAATGCTTGTAGATTATCATTCTCGGCTTTGCTTGCACCTTTACCGAGCATTTGCTCAGCTTTCTTCTTCTCAGCTAGAGCAACTCTGTACTTGTCAACAGCGTCAGCAAATTCTTTTTCTAGACCGTCGAGTTCATTAGCATGCTGGCGATAAATATCAACATTGCGTTTAGCGGCACGATATTGAGTAGGATTCTTTACGACGCTGTAGCCGTCATCAATACTGGTAGCACCAAAGGCATGGAGTGCATCATTCTTGCCGTTGGTGTCACTCACTATCACTCCATACGCCTCCTGCCTGTGTTTACGCTGAGATGCATATCTGTCGATGCGACTCTGAACGTTTTTATTGGCTGTACCAGCCTCTTTAATCAATTCATTGGCGTCATCAATCAAACCAGGATTCTTACCTTTGCCACCAAGAGTTTTAACAATTGCTTTTCTGTTGTTGTACTCGGTGAGATATTTATCACCAGAAGTGTAGATGTCCATCTCACGCTTCAATGAGCCAAGAGCATCCTGCAATGCTTCTGGAGTCGATACTGATGACCTCATCAGGTCGAGTTGATTCTGATATTTCTTAGCACGGCCACCATATTGGGTACCGAGATAATCTAGCTGTTCTTCTGCTGTAGCTTCAGAAGCCTTAACGCCTTTTTCAAGAATCTCATTCTTCCTAGCAAATGCTGCTGGGTTGAGGTCTGCATTTCTAGAATTCTGCAATACTGCTTCGGAGCTGTTGTCTAACAGGTCGAATGGAGTATCATCAGCTTCGTCAATTACATCTCTGGATGAGTTAGCCACGTTAGTTTCAAAGTCATCACCAAGACCAATCTGACGATAGCTGGTGTCTTCAATAGAGCACCATACTGCGTAGGCTTTTGTTAGGTCATCGAAATCTTCACCCTTGGCTGCTGCAGCATTGATTTTATTGTTAAGGTATTCCCTAAAGCTTTCAAATGTAACACCAGAGTTCTCCATACTATTGAGCTGCTGGTAGATGCCATAATATGGTGAAGTCTTGTCGAACGCTTTCGCAAAAGTACTCTTCTCGGCAAGTACAGTGGACATTTCCTCAACATATTCTTGGAATGTAGGAGCGATATCGAATTTGCTACCTACTTTGGCGAAATCATCTTTACCGCCGCCACGCATTCTATTTACGAAAGCATTTGTAGCTTCATCAATCATATTCTTGGCGGTCTTCACTGGGATTTTATTCTTGCCAGTTCCAGTGTAAGGAATAGCATTGTCCTCCATCAAATTGTAGATGAGGATGTCCTTAGCCTTGCTGATGTTTGCTGGTGAATCTAGCACGAGTTTATCAAATTGAGATGCATCCATACCTGGGTATGACCAACCAAGCTCAGCTTTAGTACCGCCCATACCACGGCGTTGGAAGGCTCTAAGCTCCATATTAGCAGTAGCATCACCAGTGATATTTGATGAACGGAAGTACTTCAATGGGCTTTCCCAGTCGTACTTCTTACCAGTCTTTTCACTAACTGACGAGAAGATTTCACCTTTAGCATTCTTAGGCTCAACCTTTTGAGTTTCGACGAGCCTTTTCATCACCATATCTTTTGATGGCTCAGTCATTCCAGAAGCTGAATACTCATTAAGGAGGTCGTAATAGTTCGCATCAACCACTACGCTGTGTTTATAACCAACTTCCTCAGCACCAAACAATGGGTTAGGACCGCTGTTGCCGTATTCCCATGCATACTTGTCAAAACGGTACATTGGGGTGTCCAAGGTATCACCAACAGAAATCTCACCATTCTGGAATTTCTTGATATCATTCTTGACGATTTGTTTGTAGCGATTGAATACAGTGTAACCAGCCTCGGCATCAATAGCACCGAACTTGTTAGTGTAGCCCATAATCACAGCAGGCATTTGACGCTGAGCTTCAGTAAGGTCAGTCTTTCTAGCAGTAAATTCAGCAACTTTATCCTTAGCAATGTTGTCGGCGACTGCTTTCTGGGTCATCGCTCTCTTGATGTAAGGATTATCATCAGCAATCTTCTGAGCTCTGATTTCGGCCTGTTTCTTAACTCTGGTGTTCTCACGCTTTGCTTTATCGCCATAAAGAATAGTGTTTTCAAGGTTCTTCAAATCAGCTTCATCATCCTTGATGCCTTTTCTGATTGCTGCTTCCATAGCACCTTTTTGGTTGACTGCAACATAACCATTCTTGATAGCAGCTGCACCAGCTTCTGCTGGGCGTCCACCTACGATTGGGTCGATGTAATCGTGGAGCATCTTAGCGTTTGCTGAGTTAGTCATAGAATCAAGGAGATTAAGACCATCAGGGTTAAGGTCTCTGACTTCTACGACGCCAGCATCATTGACTATAGGATTGCCATCAACATCCTTAAGTTCAATAGTTGTTTCGCCCTTTTCGATAGCGTCAACGATTGCTACATCACTCAAGAACTCAGAGCGTTCAAGGTATGGGTTTGCTGATGCTGGGTCAAGGACATTAGAACCGTTACCAAAACCTCTAATCGCAGGGACAACATCTTTGTTGGTGTTGAGCATTGACTCAATTGGAAGATAGCCAGCACGCATCTGTTCAAAGCCACCATTCTTGGCTTGGTCTAGCAAGTTGTCGAAATAATGGTTGAGAGAAGTTCTAAGGCCAGGAATTGTCTTACCATATTTCTCTACAGCATCATCAATCATTGCATCATAGATTTTCCTCTGCTGTGCTATGGTCACATTACCTTGAGGAATATTAAGCTCTTTGAGGGCTTTAGTACGACCATCAAAGAATGCTCTCCAAAGACCTATGTTGGTAGAAACATTAGAAATTGTGCCAACGCCAGTAATATCGCAACCTAATTCTTTCTGGAACCTTACGTGGTTAGCCATTGCACGAGGAATACCAGCATTCTGACGCATGAATAACTCGTGAGCTGGGTCCAATGAATCTGCCATTGCTGTTCTAAACGATACAGAGTTTTTACTCATACTGGCGATTTGTCTCGGAGACATGCTTCTGATAGCTCCATTATCGAGAGTAGCTATAGCATCATCACCAATAGCATCAACCTGTTTGCTAATGGTCTTCATATCTTCAATGGACCTACCACGTTCAAGGGCTTTGTCTGTAAGCCTGTTCATACGGTCTACCAGTTTGATTGTCTTAGTAGCTTTTTTAGCAACAAGTTCTTCATTGCCAGTCTGACGTGCCAACTCAAGGGCTTTCTGAGCTTTTTCGAGTTTGCTCATCGTATGGCCTTGCAATGCATTGTTGATAACTCTACCGCCGATAAATTGAATACCAGAAGCAGCAAGGTTCATCACGTAGTTCATAGGGTTGGTGAGATACTCATCAATGGTCTCACGGTCAGTACCTTCGTTAGTTACTTCAGGTTTGATGTAGCCGTAAAGGATATCAGTTGTAAGGTCTTGGAGTTGGTCTTTAAGCCAGTCTTGAATTAACAAGTTAATCCTCTTTGAATCCCAACCGTTTCTAGCTAAGAAGCGAATAGTATCCTTCATAGTGAAACTTCTACCAGCTTTGGCTGCCCAGGAAGCTCTATTAGCCAAATCAGTAAGTTGAGAAGTGAGTTGTTTCTTGCTTAAGCTGTTGATGTAGTTCACTAGGTCTTTAGGAACCTTAGTTGCAGTCTTTCCACCTTGGCTTGCGTGTGCTAGGTTAGAAAAGATTGTGACCGCATCATCAGACAAATCATCCAACGACTGTACTGGCAAACCTGAGAAGGATGAAAGGTGAGCGATACCAAATGCACGCTTTGATACGCCTTTAGCTACTGGCCCCATAATTGTAGTTAGAGCAGATTCAGCAGCATCATCATACGCAGGGCCCATAATAGCTTTCCAAGTTGATTTCGCATAGGAAATTACTTGATTAGAAATGTCGTCTAATGTATTAGCGGTAATTGATGTAGCTGCTGTACCAAGCATTCTAGTTGTATCATCAGCTGCACCAGCCCAAACTTTAAGAACTTCCTGTTGTGCTCTAATGTTTTCTTGGATGTCAGCATAAATGTGAGCACGGTCACTAATCTCCAAGACATCATCTGTAACACCTGAAGCTTTTCTAGCAGCATCATCAACAGTGCTTGCAGCACCTCTTACGACATCATCTGCTGAACCAGCTGCTGCTCTAGCCGCATCGTCAGTATACATACCAGCTATTCTAGCGACATCATCAGCGTGGTCTATGGCTGCAGAACCTATTCTAGCAGTGTCATCTGCCTTGCTAGAACTACCAAGAACACCTGCTACTTTAGCAGTGCCTTTTAGTAAACCTTCAGCAACCTTAGATGCATTCACTACCATGGTTCGAGCAAAGCCAGCCTTAATACCTGTAGCAGCTGCAGCAGCAGTCTTATGAGCAACATTAGCTAATGTACCAGCAACAGCAGCGATGCCTTTAGCAATATAGTTACCAGCAACAACACCACCGACAAGACCAGCTAGGCTTGAAGTGGCTTTCATTACTGAACGGTAGTTAAAGCCTTCATCGCCCATTCTACCTTCACCAAGAGCTTTGATGTCGTCGTTGCTTGCTTCTTTGAACCAGATATCAGCAAGGATTGGGTTCACAAGGTGAGTAAGGTTATTAGTCATACGCCATTGATTGGATTCTCCATAGCCAAATGCGTTCTCGTTATAGTCACCAGCGAATTGAGCGTATGGGCTATTAGCACCAGACCAGTTACCGGTAATACCACCAGTACCCCAGCGTGGAGTTTTAATCATTCTATCAAAGTCATCACCACTAACTCCTCTACCTGATGTGACGCCATCAGCTATTACAGCGGCAGAGCCGAACACTGCCCAGAGACCATTGCCTACCAAATCTACGATACCAGTGAGGCCTTTAACAATCTCAATGCCGGTCATATTCCACCAGTTAAGACCATCAGCAGTAAGGAAGTCTGACTTAATGTTCCCAGTCTGGCTACCATTGTTGTATTGGTCAATGCTGGTAGCAATAGTGGTCCATAAAGCACTCGCTTGCTCGACAGTCATGTTGTCGAGGTCGCCATTATCAAAGAGCGTGTTAACATCCTTAGAACCAACAAGTTCTGAGCCAACCATATTTCGGCCCTTCTCATCCTTGTTGTTGACTACAGTGAGTTTCCCAGCATAGTTAGCAAACATACTGCCGCCAACTGAAGCTGCCTTGTTAATAATCTTAGTGAAGATTGAGTATGCTTTCTCACCATCTTTATCTGCTAGTTCGCCAAACTTAGAAAGAACTTCTTCAACAGTATGACCATTGAAGATTGCATCCTTCTTGGCGTCTGAGCTTGATGGATTAGCGGCATAAATGGCAGCGTGAACGATATCAGCAGTAACATCACAATCGTGATTTGCAGCCAATGTCAAAGACGCAAGAACCACTCTCTTGTAACCAGTGAGAGCGTCTTCTAATTCTTTATTGAGCTTTTCATCATCAGCAGTTGCAGAGAACTGTTGTTTTCTTAGCTCTACATATTTCTTCAAGTTAGGGTCATTAATCTCACCATTAGCGTCCTGGAATCCAGGCAAAGTATACATAACAAATGTGCCCTTATCAAGCTTCTTATCACCGCCAGCGGTGTGATAAGTAGTTTCACCATCAGCGATTTCAAATACCTCACCATATGTAGCCACCAACGCATAGTCGTGCATTAAGTTATCATACTGTTGAGGGTTTTCCCTACGCATGTCGTTCAAGTAGTAGATACTTTCAAGGTCAGCACCAACAGCACTTTCGATAAGGTCTGCAGCACCACTTTTACCATCATGGCCACCATCGTTAACAACATCAAGAGTACGTTTTTCTATAGCTTCCTTAGGAGCCATAGGGCCATCCACAATTGCTTGGCGAATGAATTCAGAAAGCTGTTTAAACATCTCCTTTACTTCGCCTTCGAGGGACGCTTTTTGTCCAAAGAAATCAGGAGCTTTTTTAGCTTCTGCCATTTTGGCATAGATTGCTAACGATGCTTGTTTGATGATTTGTCTTTGTTCTGGGGTTACGGCAGCAGAGATTGGAATCTCGCCTTTCTCATTAACCTTGCCTGCATTCTCACTTTTCTCGTCATCAAAGTAGTAAGTATTCGAACCGACCTTGTAGGTGTTAGTAGCTGCATCATATGAAGTATCAAGCTCATCGAATTTTACATTATTGATTCTTATAGTATCGGCATAGGAAGGAACCGATTCGTTGAAGTATTCTGAAGCATCTTTAATACCATCTAGAACGTTCTTAATAATCTTGTAGTTGTAGTCATAGGCTTCTTGATACTTCTTCGCCATTTCTTCGCCATTAGAAAAGTGAGTCTTAGCGAATTCAGTGGTATAGCGATTAGTCCAGTAAGCACCAACATCACCACGGTCCCAGAAAGCCTGTCGCTCTTCTTCGCTCATATTGTTATATTGAGCGTCAGTCATACCAAACTTAGCGAGAGTTTCTGCAGTAGCTTGGCTACGAATTTCTGGTATGTTCCAAGATTCTGGATTCTTGCCAACAATTTTATCCGACAAGTATGTAGCCATAGTGTCACGAATCTTGGTGTTGGTGTCACCAGATTCTAGCGACTCGGCATACTGGAGAAGTTCTTGTGCTGAAGTATTACCGCCAATCTTACTAGCCTCAACAAGTTGGAAATTCTGCTTAGCATTCTCTAATTCTTCAAGTGTGGTTTGGGCATTGTTGTAATTCTGTTGTGCAGCAGCAGCTTTAGCTTCCGCTTCCTTTTTAGCACGGCTCATACCCTCAGAAAGGGCCCTTTGGGTCCCTTCAACTCTCATTCCTGACTGGAAGTCATTCGCAGCTGGTTCATAGTATTGGTTGTAGTTATAAGGACTGACCGCACCGAAGTCGTTTCCTATTCTTGCAGTCTGACGATTGCCAACATCCTGTGCTGCTTTAGATACTATCCCCTCGTACTGATGAGCGAGATTAGTGTAAAGCCCTTGGATGTCCTCAAGCGGCATATCATTGTTGATGGTATCAATTGGCGAAATATCCATCTTCTGGTTGCCACTGGAGTCGCTTTGTGTGACATTCGTCTGACCTTTTGTTCCTGCTTGTGCCATATCTTCCTTTCTTTTCCCTAATTATACTATTTATCCTGACTACCTTCGAATCCGGCGTAAGCACTATATTTCGCTTTGATGTCGTTCGCTAAGCCATTATAGTAGTTAGCCTGGTCATTAAGCTTCTTGATGTAAGCCATATATTCATCCCAAGCATCCTGGTTTTCTTTCTGCTTGGAGAGTGCTCTTTCTGCCATGCTTGCAATACCTGGCAAGAAAGTATCACGGTCATAAGCCATTTGCTTTCCTGCTGGCATACCTGAATACAATGAATGATTGGCGTTGGCATTGTTATTCAATTGCCTAAAAGCCGTATTCCTATTAATAGCAGCATTGTAAAAGTTCTGTTTGAGGTCATCATTCAGTGCTTGTTTGGCTGCGTTAAACATATTGCTTACTTGTTCGTTAATGTCTGTTGCCATATTCCTCCTTTCTTTTACAATGTTGTCCTGTTGGCATACTCGAAGCCTACCTGCAAGATTTCAGCTTGGAAATCGTAACAGTATTGCTTCAACCTTATTTGAACAAAGCGAGTATCAGTAGTTAATATTCTGAGGTCCAAGTTAGTCGCTCCAGATTCCTCATCATCTCCGAAGATATCATCAGGATAGAAAGTACCTTTGACGGTTGGAGTGATGAACTTCCTCCAGACGATTGGTTTGTTGTTGTGGTCATAGTCCAACCCGATAAATACGCTGGATTGATAGGTCTGTAGGGTTGTAACATGGATTCTCCTTACAATTGTATGGTCTAGTCTATTAGGCACACCAATGTACTTGGTATAGTACTCATACAAGATAGCACAGTCAAAGTCTTTCAGACTTTCATCAATGATGAACATTACTGGGTATTCACTGTGCACCGCCATATAGAAATTAGAGGCATCGTCAATACAAGTAGATATCACTGGAGTGTTCTGGTCTCTAAACCAGTAAGAACGATGCTGTGGAACTGTGGCGTAGTCTACTAATGACATAGTATTGTGGCCATCATAAGCAATAGACCCATCAGAGTTCATCTTGCCGCCACTAAGGTAAAACCTGAGGATGTCGTCAGTAACGCATAGATGGGCATCAGCTTTGCCTTGGTCGGTAATTCTTTGCATCAGTGAATCGATAGGACCAGACATCACAGTAGCGGTAGAACCAGCAGTTCTCATCACACCCATAGATGGGTTGTAGAAGTAGACTACGTTTCTACCTTCAGCTACGTGCTCTTGCTTCAATACGCCATATTGTGAGCCTTCAGGAACGCTCTGAGAGATGCCTGCAAACTCAACAGCAGATTGAATGGTTTCTATGACCATGCCGTCAGTAGTGAAGACAAGCAAATAGTCACCAATGCTTGCGAAAGCTGTTACTGGGGCAGCAGCTGACATTGATGGGGCTCTATCAGGGACATAGAAGAATTCAATGCTCTTGTTGTACATGTCATATTGAGGTTTCACTGATGTAATGCTGGAAAGAATGACTAGGTTAGGTTCTACACGCTGGAGTTGTGGGTTCACACCAATAGGAATATTTCTGAATCCAGATAATGCCAAACGGTTATTAATGAAGTAAATTAAGCTAGCACCAGGCCAAGCAGTTAATGAGCTTAGGTCTTCTTGTTCCCAATATTGTCTCTCAGCAGCATCGAAACTGTCTCCACCCTGATGGTCTTCTTTACATCGCCAGAAGTTACTGCCATCAACAATGATTGAATTAGCGTAGTAATACATAGCACCAGCGAAACCAAAGGTATCTACATCGGTTACATCAGGAACAGCATCAGTCACAGACCAGTCGTCGAGGTTGACTCTTTGTAGGTTGGAATAACCATCAACGAAGTAAAGCTCATTGCCAGCTTGAGTCATACGAACTTGGGTTGCATTCTGATTGATTTTAGTGAATGGGATGATTTTCCTGATTTCATATGGAGTATCTTCCTTGATATCAATCTCACCACTATTAACCTTTACGGTAGCGTATTTGACTGCATAGATTTCTTTCTTACCAGAGCCATTTACTACACCCATAACAGAATATCTGTCCCCACCAGCTGTGAAGTGTCCTCTTTGAAGCCATACAGGAAATGTTCCCCAGGTGCAGGTCTTCAATGAGGTTACAGGAATGCCAACACCACGATGCCAGTCATACGCTTCCTCACGCAATGACTTGTCGAGGTTAGGAAGTTCGTGAATTGCGTAGCTGTGGTTTTCAGAACCTTCTGCGTTGATATATAGTGGGAATCCAACAGAGTCACCTTTGTTGTCTAAATCGTCAACTACAGTAGCTTCAAGAATTAGATTGCCAGCAGCAGTTCTGATGAATCTAAACCAGTTGATGTTGTTGCCATTCTTGTATATATCAGTAAGCTTCTTAATAGCACGGCAGAGTTCGTTGCCTTCAGCATCACGGAGAATTAATACAAAATGAGCATTGGTAAGTCCAGTTGGGTCAGCAGGCATAGAAAAACGTAAACCTACAGAAGTTACACGATTTGCTGACTGTACTTCCCATTTGATGCTCTTAGTCTCTGAAATTTCAATTTTAAGGTCTCCAGCCCCGTGTACGACTGCGGTCTCGGCACCTTCTGGCATCACATAGTACTGTTGACCCATCCTCGACATAGACTGTGCACGTTTTCGCTGTTCCTTAGTGCCGTCTAGACGAGCATTCCACAAATATGGAGACTCGCCTTCCTTCTTCTCGAAGTCATCAGAAGTAGTATTAATACCAGCAAGGGCGGCTACCATTGAGCCACCGATTTTACGCTGGTAATATCTTGTTGGCCATTTAGAAGTTCTAGCATATGCCTGACCTGGGCGATTGAACCATTTCCCTCCTGGATAGCTATTTCTTCTTGCCATAATTAATATACTCCCGCATCAGCAAAGCCGTGTACGAAGACTGGTTCATCATTCATAGCCTGGAGGGCAAGCTTGTTGGCAATATCAACCACCAGCTTGTCATAGTCTTGAAGTCTGGATGACGCAGACGAGAAGTCGGTTTGCTCTTTGTTGATAATAACTTTAACCAGCTCAGCTACAGCTTCAGCAAAGCTAGAACTAATAGGCAGGTAATACTTACTAGCACCACCAGCTGCCTCAACATCTTCCTTGCTGATGTATGCTGGAATGATGTAAAACATAGCATCAATGCCTACGAGTCTATCGAGCGGTTTGTCGAAAATAATAGTAGTTTTACCACGGTAGTTCTCAATGGTGTAACTACAAGGCAAGCCTGGGCAGTTCTGCTCAGGGAATTTATAACATCCAAAGAATTCTTCTGGGCGTACAAAGCATGGAGTTACATCTTTATAGCAATCCATCTCCATGAAGTTCATACGTTCTTTGCCTACAACCTCACCAGGAACATCTAGAGTCCACCTTGCTGCTGGTTTACCGTCAGCATTGAGAGTGGCTAATTCTGCTGAGTATTTAAGCTTGAATAATCTCTGGAGGTCTTCTTCCAATGCCAGTATATGTAAAGCAGAGTTTACTGCTGACAATAGGAAGGTATCAGTATAGAGGTCAGCGTCATCAGAAAGCTGAGTCCTAACCTCATCATAAATCAGTTGTAATGGGGTTCCCGAATACATCCTCTCCTCCTTCTAATCTACAGTGATTTGGCTTAATTTTTCTTACTTTGTTGCAATCATCATAATAATTGTTGAGTCCACATTTGTTTGGAGCTTCTGGTGGGCAGGAAAGCGGATTCCATTGTTTCATAGTAGGAATCTCGTGTCCCTTTGGATTCTTACAGCATTCATTGTACTCAACAACCGTAGGAATAGCGAATGGGTCTAATGGAACCTCACCAGCTAAAGTCTGGTTTGGAGTCCAGTATTCCCTATCTTTCCTATACCATTTAGTTCTATGCCCCTTCAGACCGCAAATACGCACATCCTTAGCGCAGTTAGGCTCGTCGTGGTATGTCTCCTCATATTCGCCCGTAGGACCGCTTGTATAACCGTCTACGTGCCTCTCAAGGGCCTTCCAGGAGAAGAGTAGGTCTACACTATCATTCTCCTCCCTCCACCCACAGTCCCCACGCATGAGACGCTTGTGCGGATAGAAGGAACCAGATAAAAGTGATTCTTCTATACAGCCCAAGTAATCCTCATAGCGGAAACTAATTGGGAGTAGGCTTTCTCCCATAGCAACAGAAATCACAATCCCATCATCAGTCTGACGATGTACTTTATTGTATCTTCCGCCGTTATTGTCTGCTGCTAGTATCATTTCTATCTCCTAGAGTAAGCTCACATTAATAGCAATAGTAAGTTGGTCAATTACGGTAAATAGAGCCTGGCCATAAGCTCCTGCAGGTTTGACTGATACTACTTCGCCAGCGTTAGTTGCTGATGTGTAGTAAGTCTTACCGACTTCATACATATGAGGGCGGCTGAAGGTATAGAAGCCAGAGACCATCAATGTAGTAGTTTCTTTGTCTTCGTCAGACACGATAGCTAGAGCTTGTGCAGTCATATCGGCAGCAGCTTTTGCTGGTTGAGGACCAACAGAGTTGTTGCTAAAGTATACTGGCTTTACCTGAGCAGTCTCAATTGGTGTGTATTGATGCACAGTGTATTTTGAGCTGTTCACTACTCCACCTAGGAAGATAGAAGCAGGAACACGCCAGGATTGGTATTCTTTATTTGACCCACCAATAAGGTCTAAGTCTTCAGGGATATCAGTAACATCAATAAGTGGCAACGAGGTCCAAGAACGAACTTCCGTTGTTTCAGGAGTCTGAATCTTGGCGGCTGCGGTTGCACCGCTTGGTGATACTCTACCTTGTCCGCAATGTGTACACGTCATTTTTTTAAAATTCTCCTTTTAAGTTAATTAGATAATGTTTTTATAGCTAGGGTCAATACTCCCCAATTCTGTATTGATTCTGCCATGCACCACCACGCCTGCGGTTAGGCGGGTCGACTGGTGATGTCTTTCCAGCATCAATAGAACGCATTTCGACCCAAGAGCCATTTTGTCTGATGTGACATTTACCACCAGACCTGTTCGTCGTTTTGTAAGTACCGTTGTAGCGAACATCACCTACACGGTAGTACTCGGTCCATACTGCATACAATGTAGCCATTGGATTATTCTTATCAACAGTAAAGCTGTCTCCTGCATGGTATTGAGGCACTGTTGCTGAAGAACTTGTTGCCCAACCCTCAAACCTAGCATTATTCTTTGTAGGAACAGTGTTAGGAATGGTGAAGGTTTTTGTTTCAGCACTGACCGTATCTGTTTGGTCTGCAGGAGCCCCAGAACCACCGTTTGCATTGTAATGGATTGTAGCTGTCCAAGAAACATCAATGTAAACATCTACTGCTGTAGCTACTGATGCTGCATCATTAGGAAATGCATTAGGCCATACACCGCCTGAGACACCAGGAACACCATTACAGGTAGGACAAGCTGCTGGAGTCCACATTCTAATGCGTAGATAACCACTCTGAGTCATTACTACTGGAGTAAGACCAGCGGCTAGCGTAGAAGCAATTGTTGCAACAGCATTATGGTTGTCACAGTCTCTCCACGCAGGTAAGTTCTGGTAAGAACTCATAATTGTAGTCCAGTTGGTTCGGTCAGTAGAGAAGTCTACATCAATATGGTAACCATTCACTGAACATACATACCAAGGACCATTCACATATGAAGTACTACCGTATGATACGGTTAATAATCTTGAATCGTTCACAGCCCAGTTGAATGTGATGTTTGCCTGTGTATGGCCACGTCCAAATCCTGAAGCATTGTTAACGTTATAACAGGTCGATGATGGTAAAGTACCACAAGACCAGTAGGAGGAGTTGCCAGAGCCGTTATCTACGGACCAGGCATTAATTGTTACTATTCCACTACTTGCCATTAGTTACCTACCTTTCTTTTGAGCTTTTCAATCTCAAGCTTGCATTTCTGAACATCACGCTCTATCTCAGAAAGTTTAGCGGCGAGCTGTTCTGGGTAGTTTAAAAGATTTCTATCAATCATTTCTTTTTCCTTCCTCTATTTCTTTTAGCTGGCTCGATTCTGAGGTTGCTTGGTCTGTTGTCGAGTGGGTTTCCGTTACGATGGTCGACATCTTTACCCTTGAGAGCAGCACGGCCACGACTAGCAATAGCACGCCTACGAGCACTATTCCTAGAAGCTCGTCTCTTAATCTGCGTTGGGGAGGATTCGTATTTTTTGTCATAGGAGTAGTCCCTTCCTGTAGCCAAGTTGCTACCCTTACGTTTGTTCTTGCCTACGATTTTATTCCTTGCCATTTTCCTCCTTCCAGGTGAACCACTCTGGCGTTTTAATGTTTTCCTGTTTCAGCCACCTAGCAAATTGTTTGCTGGCTTCTGAATTACCACGCATCTGGCTGAAGTAAATCTTACCAACAATGAGAATGTTCTCTGCGTCCTTAGGCTCGTGCCTGAGGAGCGACAACAAACGCATTCTAGTCACATCAGTCTGCATATAATCTAGCTTGGCATTAACTGGAACGAGAGCTTTTTCCACAACAGGAGTAATCTTCTGCTCTAAGGTCTCGCCTTTATGGTCTTTCCAGATTTCATATATCTTGGCTAGGAGTGTGGTGAATGCAGCAATAATACCTGCTGCTCCACCAATCCATGCTACTATTACTGTCTCACTCATGCGTTATCCTCGAAACAAAGTTTCCTAGTTCCGTTAACAGAACAGTAAATCTTTTTAACTTTTTTACGTTGGCCATTCACCGAGCAGTACATCCTCTTAACTCTTTTGCGAGTATTGCTAACAGAGCAGTAGATGTTGACAGCAGCAGGAGTCGTAATCGAGATGTCTGAGCCAGCAGTGTTGCCTGCAGTAGTGTTGGTCCTAATCTTCACAGTGTAGCTAGTGCTACCAGAAAGGCCAGAGATGGTGAATGTTCCACTCGATGCTGAACCAGTAGATACTGTAGCTGCAGTAACCCAGGTAGTTCCGCCATCAATACTATATTGGATGTTCTTGGCGTATTTTCCACCATCAGCAGTCGTAGAGTAACTGAATGTAGCAGTATGGCTTGTAACACCAGTATTGGTCACTGTAGGGGCCTCTGCAAGCGTTACGAGCGTACCTGTAACAGTCTTAGCGTTAGTTACAGTGTTGCTTGCATATGCACCGTAGTAATACTGCGTATTAGGTTGAATGGTAAATCCGCTGGTTCCTGGAGAAGTATTGTTGACAACAATGTTAGACGCAGTGGTGTTAGAAGCTATCAAATAACGGTATGGAGCACCGTAATCATTAGTACCAAGAATGCCTGCCTCAACATATCTACCAGGCTCGCTGCTAGGAGTACCCATCGACGATACTGATACATAGATTTTTGCACCATTGGTGTAGACTTCTTTTAGCGTCACAGTAAAGCCAGAAGGTGGAGTACTTGCAGGGTCTACAGACCAGGTTAGGTAATCTTCTGATGTATTAGCACCGTTTCTTTGGCCATAATAACCGAGCTTAAGTGTTCCACCAGCAGTCATCTGAATCGTGCCAGTTAGTGAACCACCACGCACATCGTTGTGCTGCCACAAGATTCTTCCTTGGTATTGAGCAGCACATTCAGAACATGATGAACAGTATTCCGTAAGGTCACCAGTAAGGTCGCCTGTAGAGTTGTTACCACCACGAATATAGAAGCTCGTCCAACAAGGAGAAGAGTCATACTGTCCTGAACCACCGCCGATGGCAAAAATCTGAGCTTTCCAGGAAACTAGGCCGTTAGAATCACGGGTCCACGTATATTCTACAGGACAAGTGTATGTACCGTTGTCTGGATAAAGTGTTCCGCTTCCTGATGTTGCCATAGTTATGCCTCGTAAACCACAATAAAGTTGTTAGCTGCTAGCGTGCCACCAGTACCAGGGTCAGTAGTTTGAAGGGTAAATACTGGAACAGTAGGTTTGTTCTTGATGTAGTCCTTCGCAGTGTTCGTAGTCTGGTTCCAGTCGCTTTGGATTTGGGCTGCTGGAATAGTAGGTTTATTGGTAAGGTCAGTATAAGAACCAGAAGTTGCTACCGTTGCCAAATCACCAGCATTTGCTTTCGTACTTAAAGCGTCAGTAGTAGCCTTTTGGGTCATAGCACCGTCAGTATTAGCACCAGTAGTGTTATACAATACAGCACCGGCAGGGATGGTTGGCTTGTTAGTCAAATCATCGTAACTACCAGTGGTAGCGACAGTAGCCAATCCAGAAGATGGAGTGTAACCAGACAATGCAGAATTGATTGATGACGTAACTTGAGTATTGGTTTGGTAGTTAGCGTCATTCACCAATTCGGATACATTGGTAGGTACAGTAGGAATCGCTGGCTTGCCAGTAAGGTCATTGTAGGCACCAGTGGTAGCAACAGTTGCTAGTGTAGGTTTGTTTTTGATGTATGCATATGAAGCTGGATTAGTCTCAGTCCAGTTCGCCTGCTCCGACATCGCTTGGATGTCAGGTTTATTTTTGATGTAGCCAGCACGCTTAGTATTGGTTTCATTCCAGTCTGCTTGCTCTTCTTTGTTGAGCTCAGCTACTTTAGCCAATGCTGTTTTAAGCGTGGTTTCATCACGAGCATCTACGTAACGCTTTGATGCTGACTTACAGTAGTCGCTCGGGTTTGGTTTAAAGTAATCCCATTCCATTTATTTACTCCTTTCTTCTATTTTATTATGAGCTCTTAGTGTAATAAAGTGTTACGTATGCGCTCCATGCAGTCATATCAGCAGTAGTGTAAATTCCAACCTGCGTTGTAGTAACGTAAACCGAACTGAATGCTCCATCGGCATATGGCAATGTCCTCCAGACGGTCCCCTCGGTCATGAATCCTTCAATCTTAATTACATTGCCAAGCGAAGAAATATTATGGTTCACGAACTGCGTAGTAGTGTCAGGTAATGTGCCATAATTAATTGTCTTGCGATAAATGGTTTTACCGTCAATCCACTTTACCTTGGTATCCACTTCGCTAGTGGAATAGTCCGGCTCAGCACTGACAGTATAGGTGCCGCTGCTGTAGCTTACATCTGCACCTGTGCCAGCAGCTAACTTCGGACCCATATCACGAGTAGCTACGGACCAGGTGCCGCCGCTTGTGTTCTTAAGAGTGTAGACGAATACTTGGTCGACTGGCTGCGATGAAGTCTTAGAGCTTACCGAACGAACATACTGGAACTCTACTGAAGTTGGGTTGGCCGCATCGTTGACATAGGCCATGAAGGCTTTACGGGTTTGTGAGCCTGTACCTGGGTTGGCGTTGGAAGAAGCACGACAATAGACGATGCTGCCTGCGTTATACGCTGCAATGAACTTCGCCCAAGCATTTGATTCACCATAGCTCATCTCAACGAGTTTAGCAGTAGTGTCTTTCCAGGTACCATCACCGTGAAGGACCTTTTCTTGGTCACCAGCGGCAGGGGCAGGGACAAGACCAGCAGCACCAGCTACAGATGAGGTAGCTCCAGTAAAGTTGGAGTAGGTAGTATCTGTGGCAGAAATAGTATTACCGACAAGGGAAATATTTGAACCGGCAGTGAGCTCGTGCTGGACGCTGTATAAAGAATGGGCCCAGGTCGGCGTGCCGCCAGGAGTATATGAGTAGATAACCACCTTATCCTGCATCAAGCAGAAGACGCTCTGGATGTTGTCCACCGAAATAACAGTGAGTCCGTCGTTTGAATAAGAAGTTTCGTAGGTCATATCTCTGATGACCACAGGACCATTACTATATGCGGTAGTGACGTCTGAGAAAGTAGCTTGGTCGAAATAGTAAGAATCTTTATAAAGGTCTTCCGTCACATCATCGTAATAGAAAGTTGTAGTAGCACCAGAAGCGGTAATTACTGGGTTATTTGGGTATGTATAATCGATAGTAATTCCCATTCCAGCAGACAATTGCGGTTGTAGGTCAAGTTTATTCAAATGCACTGAATTGATAGCCCCATTTACTACCAGCCCCGAATAAAGTTTCCAAACTGTTTTTTCGTCGCCATTTCTTTCTTCTGCCCCGTGAAAAACGAAATCAAAATTATAACCACCAGAAACAGCTCTTCTGGTAGCAGTATCCAGTGTATTGGCCGTTACATAAGCTGAATATCCGTGACCACCAGAAATATAAAACACAACAGGTTTGCCTGCGATTGCTTCAGCATAAATATCTTCAATATTAAACGCCGTCGTATGACCAGAGTCCTTGTACAAAACATAGTCCCCGGAACTGTACTGAGCATATACCATTACGCTACCGCCCGCTGGTGTTGCCCAGGTCCCATCGCCTTTAAGATATTTATCTACATCAGAAGTAGTTGGAGCAGGTACGAGACCATGCAAACCAGCTACACTTGATGTAGCACCAGTAAAGTCAGAAGGGAGGTCAGAGGTTATTGCTAGCTCTTTTGTCCCTATGAGTGAGAAAACTGCAGGAAGCTCTGGGTATCCAGTAGTATCTTGGTCATCTGCCAAATAGGTGTAAATGGTAGGGGTATAATTGCCACTAGAGCTGTATCCACCATAGTCAAATACCTCAATGACGTTGTACCCTTCGTCGGTGTTGTCAGTATACTCGCCCATTCCAACGAAATAGGTATCAGATTCCTGAACATCAGATGGACCGCCATAGGAATAAACATCTCTGAGAGACGCACCACCGTCATGGATTGCGTCATACAATTCTGCGTATGTTGCGGTCGTTGTACACTGGATGTCGGTGTAAACAGTGATACTGTTGTCACCGATAGCTCCTGGAGAACTAAATTTTACATAGAACAGATGATTGATTGGGGTAGCACCAGTAGCGGAGATAACATTCTGAGCAGAGATGCTAATCCCTGTGCCAGCAGTTAGCTCTCGTTGCAAAGTTCTTTCCCACCTAACCCATTTAGGTGTTTGAGAAGAATCGTACTCATACTTAACGTCGTATGTTTGGTTTCCTCCAGTAGTAGTTAATAAACAAAATACACTTCTAGAGTCCGCCGCAGTAACAGTAAGCCCCTCGTTCCCGATGTCAGTATTGAGTTCTCCATCTTTGATAACTACTAATCCAGCATTATATGCAGTGAGCACATCGGTGATTGTAGCCACCGTGGTATAAGTGCTTTCCTTGTATAGGTCGTGAGTAGTCTCATCAAAGTAAAAGAAAGTGACCGCAGCCCCGCCTGGGGTTTGTGGGATTGTCCTGATTGCTGTGTCTAGGTTATCCATATTCCTGTCTTGAGGGATTGTCCCGCTCATATCGCTGACGGCATCGTAGGCGTCTTCGAGGCCGTCTGCGTAATCTTGTATTTGACTTGCGATTGTCATATTTAGCCTCCTTTAATTATAATATCCGATTACTTGAATGTTATATCCGCCCATACTGCTGGTCATAGAATTAAAGTAACTCTGCATACTGTATTTACAATAAATCTTAATCCCCTGTGCTGCTTGTGCCCCCTGAAACATATTGAGAAAAGTATTGTAGTCAGATGGCTGGATAGCAAGGTCAGGAAAATGTATCTCAATACTTTGGTAAAACGACCTCGGGCCAAACATACACAAGAACGTTTTTTGTCCCCAGATTCCATTTAGTTTCTTAAAGTAAATTTTTATGGCAGGCCAGCTAGATTGTGGGTCGTTTTGCAGAGCACCACCAGCAAAAGCTCCATAGAACAAATTATTGCCGGTAAACTGTGAGGCGATAATCGTCACTTCATTTAATGCAGAACAACAGCTAAAAGCCCCAGCAAAAGCATAATTTCCGGACACCGTCATTGGGTGTTCTGGGTCACCGAGAGTAACGGTATTCAGTATTGTGTTCCTTATTCCATATTGCTGGTCTAGTCCTTCGTTGTATGGGTATCCGAATACTCCAGCGTAGCCAGCAAGTGCTACTTCTCTCACTGAGGTATCTTTGAAATACATTGAATCAGTTGATGAACTGTTGTCAATACGGCAAAGTGTATTGTTGAGGTAACTGCGATAAACAGTATCGATGTTACCACCCGAACCCCCGCCACTTGGGATAGAGTTAATTGCAGTTGCAAGACTGTCCATGTTGCATCGGGCGGGCATTGTCCCGCCACGATTGGAAACAGCATCATATGCATCCATCAACCCGTATTTATAATCTTGAAGTTGGCTTGCGATGCTCATGGTTAGACTCCTGCACCATGGTTAAGAATCTGAAGAGTAGTTTCAATGTCACCTACAACCTGAGTAAAGTAACTCTGAGTCACAGCGCCATCAGTATTGTACCCATTAGTACTGTAAAGCTTTGGAACTGCAAGGTATGAAGACGTACCGGAATAACTGTTGTATGTACCAACTATAGTAGCCATCTTAGTACCGTTGACAACAGTAAAGCTCCATTCTGAAGTTCCATAATTGAAGTCTGCAGCTACTACAGCATAGAAATCAGCCTCATTTGCGGAAACAGTTCGCATCAGATATACAGGATAACCACCTCCTACCGCATCAGCAACATCTTGCCATGTTTGACTATGGTTACTCAACGACACTGAAGTTGTAGTGAATGGGCTTGCAGATACTTCAAATATCTCCTTCAGAGAAATTGAAGACCAAGTGCCATCAGACTTCAGGTACATATCAGCTTCATAAGTTTCAGGCCCAGGTACGAGACCATCAGAGCCGGCAGACAACCCATCGGTGCCAGTAAATGTCGAATAGGTAGTATCTGTAGCTGAGATTACGTTCTGCTGTGAGATATTGATGTTGGTTCCAGCAGTATAAGTAGTACCGGCAGGAACTGTAGTCCAAGTACCATCAGCCTTTAAGAATTTACCAGCATCGGTAGTAGCAGGAGCAGGGACTAAGCCGGCAGTACCAACAGCAGTACCATCAGTACCAGTAAAGTTCGAATAGGTAGTATCTGTTGCTGAGATTACATTTCCAGAAGAAATTTGAACGTTAGTACCTGCCGTATAAGTAGTATCAGTTGCAGAAATTACATTCTGATTAGAAATTTGTACATTTGTACCAGCAGTGTAAGTAGTATCAGTAGGAGTACCCCATGTCCCATCGCCCTGAAGGAATTTGCCTTCATCACCAGCCAATGGGCCAGGAACAAGGCCTTGAACGCCATCGGTAGACGCTGTAGCACCAGTAAAGTGAGTGTATGTAGTATCAGTTGCACTAATTGTCTTATTGTCGGCTGCGATGGAAATGTTTGCTCCTGCAATAATGGTGTCTTGCTTGTCTGAGAGCAGAGCATCCGTTTCCGACGCAGTGTAATATGGACCTTCAGCACCTACATAGGCAAAATTTTCGGAAGTAGTACTATAGCGGTAGTAAGTAATAGCTCCATCATGAGTTTCATCAGCGAGGACCTTGATAAGGTCTTTATCGTGCAATTTAGAGGTATCATACGCCTCAAGTTCAGCGTAGGTACCGACCACATCCACAACGTCTGATGACGCCTCAATGGTTTCAATCTCAGTCCAGATTTCTTGGTCTGCAGCTTGACGTGCTTCAGTTTCAGCAGATACTGAAGGGATGTTGGTCTCGGAGGTCATCTCCTCGCCAGCATACTTAGGACGATTGTGGATTTTATCAAATACAATCCAGTCTTCCTGCTCAGGTACCTGCGGTTTTTTAAGTCTTGTAGTTTTTTGCATTAGACGTCATCCTTATTTAAAGTTAATATCATTATCTTCAATAGCTCCGCTGGTGTAGATGCCTGGGCCATTTACATTGGTTGGGGCATCAGTAGTAGAGGTAGCATTGATGTTACCCATAGCGAACTTCCAACCTAGAGACGGAATCATGCCGTAAGGTACTGGCAACCAGCTGTAGAGCAAATCGATACGGCCGTTAAGCATGTCGATGAGCTGTTGGATAGCATCAAGGTCGAGATTGTTAACTATATTCTCAAGGTTAGTCACACGGTCTTCAAGAGCCGTCATACGGTTCTCAAGGTTGGTGACACGGTTCTTCAAAAGCCTGATATCTTCAGTATTTTGGTCAACCTGAGCTTTGAGGTCTACATAGATTGTAGTCAACCAGTTCACCTGGTCAGCGAGAGCATTAAGCCATCGAGTGAAGGCTCTGAGGTCACACTCGATGGTATTTTGGTCAATATGTGGTAATTGAGTATTATTGCTATTCATTATCTTTTAATTCCTTTCGTAGCTCTTACGAAGACATGTAGAGCATGAAGCCTTGAACAGTCAATACCCGGGGCATCACCCGTAGCACCTTTAGCCACTACATTGCCGAGATAATCAATTTCCTTGCATCTGTGATGTAGATAAAGCTTCTGGCCTTTAGGGACGATAACAGTTCTACTTGTTTGCCATTCCCAAGAACCCCATGGGAGAAGGTTGTTGCCTTGTACAGTAGAGGCATACATCAACATATCAGCAGTGCTAATAGAGATTGAGTTGTATGCTGCTGGAGTCTGACCAGTAGGAGTGCCATTCTTAACTGGCGTCACTACTGACTGGAAGTTATGGAACCCGGTAGCATTGTTTGATAACGAGTGAGAACCTTGTGCTTGAATACCGAAACCAAACTGGAAAGTGACTTCAAGGTCAGTCTTGCCAAAGAAGTCTACTTTGGAATCCAACTGTAGGTCGATTAATTCATCATATGAGCCTACAGTGAACGGCCAGTCAGGGTCATCAGGCCAAGCATCACGAATATCGTATTCATAGGTCTGAGAGACTGCAAAGAGTTTACATTCACGAATACAACCACAGTCGTCTTTGACGAGGACTTTGCTGTAACCGTTCTCATCAGGCTGGATTACACAGTCACCAGCATCAGGGATATGATATGGAGTCCATTTCCCATGATTTGGATTGGTAGGGTCGTCATCACAGCCTGGGTCGAATACGAATAGGTCACAAGGCTGTGCAGTATCACTAGAAACATTTCTGAGGCATTCAATATTCCCTAGACCTAAGAAATCACATACCCAGAACTTGTATTCCTCTCCACATTCATTTTCGTACAGCATATAGCCACCGTAGTGTTGTTCATCTTCGCCATCACCAGTCTGTGGGACTAAAGAAAGTGAAGTACAGGTTTCATGTACTTTGAGCCATTCGCAAAGGTTTAATGGGGTGAGTTCAGTGCCATCAGCACAGCGACCACGCAAGTAACACCCGTCGAAACCCCATCGGAGACAGGAGTTATTGCAGCACGATTGTGCGCATGTGTTTTCACAAGGGTCGCAACCTCCGCACACGCTCATTATTCAGCTCCATATTCGTACATTACTTCAACACGGTCGGTAGGCAGAAGTTCGTGGAAATTGAAGTGAACTACATTTTCATTTACAGTGTAGTCAAATTCATTGCCTTGACGCTGTTTGACACCGTTGAGGAACACCAAGAAGGTATTGTCTACAATTGGAGTGTGAGCTAGGCCAACATTGTTGTTGTCCTGGACACCATCAAACCATTCATCGGCACCCATACGTCCATCAAGTTCAAAGCCAGCTCCTTGGACTCCCGTGTATGCAATGCAGGCGTTTCCAGGAACATGGTAGTTCTCGTGGACAATGTTGCCGTATAGGTATACCTTGCCATTTGCATCGTCTACTACAGCTTGGCAGATACCAGCTGGAACACCACACTTTCCCTTGCATTTACAGGCTCCTGGGCCTTTTTTACAAATAGGGCACGGGTGAGCAATAGCCTTTACTGGTGCACCAACATAAGCATGTTTACAAAAATCAGATTCATAACCAGGTCGCATATTAATTTCCTCCTGACAAGTCTACCGTACGGTAGTTTTTATTAAAGTCAAAGATGAACATTTTGTTCTGACTGAAGTCAAACACCACAGTGTTGCGATATCTAGGCATCGTGTCAGGGTTGTAGTTCTCTTTGAATATTGGCAACCTTGCTACTGGCAAGGAGTTAAGAATGCAGCCACCCGCTGGGGTAGACACGTGGTAGATGGTGTTTTCATCTCTCACTTCAACATAGTAGCCCGGAAAGTCTTTGGTAATGTCTTTACCTTCGACGAATCTTGTATCTACTACAGTATGAGGAATGTCTAGGATAGGGGCCGCCACTTTACAAGAACAATTATCCATTATTAATTTTCCTTTCTTAGTTATTAAGGTAGCCGGGGTGGTTGGCCCCGGCCATAGTCTGATTAGGACTCTGCTTCAGTGGTGCAGAAGTCTACGAGGAAGGTCTCTTCCGGATAGATGAGTTTGTCACCACCAGCCCAGATTTCAACCATTGATTCGATTGGGTTGTCAACAGTTGCTGGGAAGATTCGTTTGTCCATGACCTGGATGGTCTTGGTCCAGAACGAACGGCGGGAAGCGATAATCATACGGACGGTGTTGTAACCATCAGCAGTACCTTCCCATGGGTTGAAGTTAGCACCATTTGGAGTGCCATTGTGCATAGCAACATCATCTGGAGCAATCAACACGGTGATACCACGCCAGCGTGGAAGTGATGGAAGAACATCGAAGCTACCAAAGGCAGATTGGTCGACGTTAATCCAGTCTTGGCGGATACCAGTAGTCTCATAGCTAAGAGCTTGTGAGAAGTCTTGCTCGATTTCCAAAGCTAGGTCTGGGTGAATCGTAATCAAGAAATCGCTCTTGAAGCGTGGACCGAATGCACGGCGCATGTAGTTGAACACGTTGGAAGCAACAGTGTAGAAGCTATCAGTAGCGTCAGCAGCAATCACAAGGTGGTTAGTAGAGCCAACCTTGGCAACCATGCTTGGGATGAGGACTGGGGATTCGCTATCAATGATTTGGTTAGCGAGGGAAGCCCAGGCATCGAGAGCACGGCGATAAGCAACAGCTTGGAGGCTCTCAGCATAGTTGGATTCTACTTGACCAGGGTAGAAGCGGATATTCTTGACGCAGAGGTCAGCACGGATAGAATATTCGAATTTGAAGTCGACATCGACAGTCTCATATTCATCAAGTGGACCAGCTGGTGGAATGACACAGTTAAGGTCAAGTTGCTTTGGACATTCTTTACCATCAATGTAGGAAAGTTCAGCAACACGGACTCTCTCTAGCGGGTTCATCCATTTCTTGAAGGTGATACGAGCAGAGTGAGATTTGCTTAGGTTGTTCATCCAACCGTCATCAACTGGAGCGTTGAAGGCGGAGATGAGGAGATTCTGTTGGAACTTGTGTTCGAGAATCTCTGGGGTCCAGATTTGGCGCATCAATTCATAGATGGCGTTTGGACCGACGACACCATTTGGAGTCTCTTGTACGTTTGGAGTACCAGTGTAGGCGAGGTCAAATGGAGTCGATTCGTAGCCGAGTTTACCAGTGGTGATATTCTCAGGCTGAAAAGAAGGCGTATAAGCACCGAAGTTCTTTAATGCCATTTTAATTCTCCTGTTATTTTATTAGTTGTGAAATTGCAATCTTACAACTAATCCTAGGAGTTCTACTTAGCGTCGAGTACTTCTTTGCGAAGATAAGCGACAGCCTCATTATAACGTTGGTTGCTAGCACCTTGTAGAGCAATAGCGTGAGCTAGGTCGTGAGTCATAGCACCAGACATATTGATGCCTGGAGTGGCGTTATATTGAGGATTGGTAGTTGGGTCAGGTTGACTGTACTTCTGCTTGAATTCTCTTAGCTCACGTAATTCTTGAGCTTGGGCATTCTTAACTGCGAGGTAGTCATAAACTGCCTTCTTATCAATTCCCTTAGCGGTGAAGTATCCAAGTTGGCGTAGCTCTTTAAAGAGGCTACCATCTTGAGCACTGTCGCTCAGTTCCTTGAAGTCAGTTGTGACCATTCGAGCTAAGTCAAACAGGTCATTGTCGCTGACACCAATCTGTGCTGTAGTCTCAGTCGGCGTCTGAGGCTGTGTCGGTTGAACAGGTTGTTCTGCTGTTTCAAGAACTGGCTCAGAAGTGTCCTTACCTTGGCTTGCTAAGCGTGCCATAAGTTGCTCTACTTCTAGAGACTTCCTGCTGACTGACTCTTTTTGTTTCATACCTGCTTCAGCAACCTTGACTAGTTCTGGGGTAGCTTGTACTCCCTCTAATCCGAGTCCTTTGAGATATGACTTCACCGAGTCACTCATTTCGACTGATGGGTTTGCAGGTTTCTGTTCTGCTGGCTGCGCTTCACTGCCAGGTGCAGCGGTAGGCTCAACAGGAGCAGTTTCTGGTTTGCCTTCGTTTGGCATAGATTTTCTCCTTTGAATTGTTTAGTTGCGTGACATCTATTTGATGTCTTACCCCTTGTATATTGCATTTTTATAATGGGTGTCAACAAAAAAACTACATCGCTGTAGTTTCTTTGACCCATGAGTTGAGTGTATTTTTCACGGGAGGGATTTTTCCCGTGTGATGATTATACTACTCTTTTATAGAAATCCAAGCATTGAACAAGTCGTCAAACACAGTAGCAGCTCTACCAATAGCAATAGCCATTCCAAGTTCCGAACCGTTTTCCGCCTGGTTTGAGGCGTCTTGTAACGCATTGCGCACAGCAGACATGTAGCCGTCAATAACATTGACCATAGGCATAACAGTGGCAATTTGTTTATATTCATCAGAAGTCATTAGTACTTTCTCCCTTCCCTTACTATTTGTTGGTTGTACCCTGCAAAACGGTCCATATCTAGGGCCATTGTAGCGATACAGCGGCAGAGTACGCTGTCATCGTGATGCCCTGGTGAAGCAGCAGCTCTGTACTGCCCACTAGGAGTCTTCTCGTAGGTAAAGTAGTTAGCCTGCTCGCAGAATGTAGGGTCGAAGTCCTCGTAATACCCGTTAGCAATGAGGAATTTCAGACGAGCAATCATCTCATTCTTAACACCAGGAGTAGTATAAACACCAAGATTGTTATAGCCAGAGACCTTCTGAGCATCAGTGAAGATATTGCTGTACTGGCATACTTCAGTGAGCCATTTAATCATCAGCTGTCCAGTGTTCCTCTCAGGGACTACTAGGGCTTCATTATATCTATTACCGACATCAGAGATAAGCTCAGCGAAATCATTCTGTGAGATGGTTCCATTATAGGCGCAGACAGCTTTGACTTTATTGGCTGTGATGTCCCAGACGACAAGAGCGGAATCATCTCCCTTAATTTCTCCATCAGCTGGGTCGACACCCATAACATAACTATGTCCTCTGACTGGTGGCTCATACTCTTTAATGCTCCCATCGTCAACGTATCTAAAGTCAGTCTCCCCGTGTGTGGTGAATACATCAATACGTCTGAAGCTTCTTTCCCTCCACTCGTTAACCTTAATTGCATCAAATATAGGAGACCCTGAGGCTCGGAAGGATTCTTCGGCAATTGTAGGATAATTTTCGAACATGTACTTCCAATCACGCTTTGCATCCTCCCTCCAAACGGTATCGTACCAGGCTGCTTTCCTAGCCCATTTATCTGCAGGGATTCTAGCCTTTTTAAACTCGCTAAATAAGAAGTAGTCATAGTCACTTAGTCCTTCTAGGGTTTTATACTTACCATAAGGTTCCATCTCGTACTCGTCCATGATGTACCACGGTAAAAAGATGTAAACCCAGCTGTTATCGCTTCTCTGAGCCTCTTTGCTGAGGTCATAGGCGTGGTTCATACCTTTAGCCGTAAAGAGCACGATGCGAGCAGTGTTACCAGACATTGCTGGGAGAATACCAGATTCCAAAGTGAATGGGTCTGGGTACTTCGCATACTCATCTTCAATCAACAGGTGAATAGTACGACCATGACCACTACCTCTAGTGCCACTAGGCATATACCTGAGACGGTTATCTAGGATATTACCCTCAAAGGTGTTGAAGTCCACATAGTTGGCAGTGCTAGTCATATCAGCCATCAGCTCTGGATGGGTTCCCTGCAACAAAGGAATAAGTTTCCTATCCTTAAGCTCGTCACATTCTTCCTCAGTAGGCATCACATGAAGAGCATTAAGGTTCTTAGTCTTTGTCATAAAGAACTGTTCTAGCTTCAGGAATAGAGTAGTAATACCCATCTGCCTAGACTTGTGGATTAGAACCTTAATGGAAGGGCATGGGACCTTCCTCATAATTGGGTCCAACGCTTTAAGAATCTCCTTGGCTACTATACGCTGTGCATTATTCAGCTTGAAGGTAACTGGGGACCCATTCTTATCGAGAATAATACTGTGTTTACAGAATTCCTCGAAGTCGGTCATACAGAGTCCAAACTCTTCGTCTGTAAGGCTGTCCCAGTGCTCGTAAACAGGCTCAATCCTATTGGCTGCTCGAGCTTTTACCATACTATTCTTCCTTGCCTACACTAGCCAATAACTGCTGTTTGATGTCTTCAGGAACTTCAGTCTTCTTAACTAGCTTTACTCTACCATCTTCATTCTCACGGTAATACATAGGACCCTTTTTACCGTAGACAATCTTATACTTGCCGATAATAGACTGTAGAGGCTCATCAGAATCAGTAAGGTCTGATGCTAGCTTCTCTTCTGTAGCTGCTTGGCGAATTTCATTCACTAGGTCTGCGTGTTGCTTCTCTAGGGACACATCTTCAACAGTCTGGATTTCTGGGGCATCAGTAGATACTGGGGCAGTAGTAGTGTGCCCAGCACCATAAGTAGCCTGCTGCTGTTCTTGTTTCCTTCTAAGCTGTGCTGTAACCGCTTTAAAAGTAGCCATCTGAGTATTGAACTTCTTCAAGATGAATTGGCTCTCTTCCATCCTGGTGGCAACAAATTCATGGAATTTAATGACATCTTGGATGTCTCTGATGTGGTACTTCCTCAAGTCTACGCTTGCGAAGCTTTTCGGGTCATAGGTTGGTAATAATGACATAAAGTTTCTCCTTTTATATGCTTCCATAATACCATCAAAAAGAGTCTACGCCTAGTTTCTCCACGTAGACTCTTTTCTGTTTAGTGAACACATGCGGCCACAATACCACCTATAAGTAATGCTACCAACATCCAGAATAATCCACCACCACGGGCATCTACTTCCCTAACTTTGTAAACCATCGGCTTATGGTAAGTCTGGAAATCTCTGTTCCAAAAATCTTTCCTTGTTAAATAATGAGTATTGTACCCATTGATGCTCTGAAGCACCGCATGGCTATCTACTCTTCTACCAGGTTTTTCCATTCTTCTATTCCTTTCTACATTGATGATATCTCAAGTTGATACATCAGTCAACCGAACAAGAACCGAACAAAATCGGCCATAAGTCTGCGAGAGCCGAGAAAGTCTGCGACTGCCAAGAAAGTCTGCGAGAGGTAGTATATAAAGGCTCTCGTCTGCGCTCGTAAACTCGCTTAACTCGGTAGGAAAACGAAGTGAAGGGGGGCTCCGCCCCCTAGATACTAGTAAGAGGAATCAATAAAGATTTCTCTCGGCTAGTGGCTCGGCCGTGATGAGCCGGTGGAGGATTTTGCCGTGGACGAAAGTTTACGTGCTAGAATCTGGGTTGCATGCGATAAGCATCTTGACCATGACTCCGAGGACGCAGCGAACGGTGTATCCGATAAGGATAGACTAGACGTTGCTCTCAGTCTAATCAAGGCCATCGCATCGTGGACTGACAGAGACTAGTAATCCTAGCGAGCTTAGCACCTGAGCTTGGGAACAGAATCAGGTGCTTCGCACCTTAAATACTAATAAGGGGGAGAAAGGAGCTAGAATGAAACTAGCTGAAGCGTTGCGTTTAGGCTATGACTGCGGAATGAAAACCGTAGACGATTGCCTCTTCAATGTACATCTGCATGCAATGAACTTGTTTCCATATGCAGAGATGAACGCTGAAGAATCTGAACTCGTAGATGAGTTCAATAACGCAGTTGAGACTTACGGGATAAGTCCAACAACAAGCACAGAAGAAGCTATGGACCTGCTGAAGGTTGAATACAAACCTGATGTAGATACTGAAGCTTATCCACAGTGCAAATAGGCTTAAGGGGGCTGGCCTTCAACAGCCCTCACCAAAGAAAGGAGTTATTATGACTACCTTAGCTCACATCGAACAAGCTGGTAAGTCCTTAGGGACATACATGAACCTTCACAATAAGAATCATGACCCAGCTTACAAGCAGGCACAGTATCACTTGAGAGTTGCTTACGCAATCCTTAAGAAGAATGGTGCTAAATAATGGGGGAGAAAGGAATTGAGATGGACAACATCACAATCCACGTAGAAGAGACCGAACATATTGGTCTCTGCCACTTATCAGCTATAGATGAACTTGGAAGAAAGTACACTACAGGCCAAATGCCTTTTGAAGACATTGGCCATGCAGTTAGTCACTGGTTCACCAGTCCTCTATACGAGTACGCATGGGCTGAGCACAACAAGATATGGCATCTTGTTGACGAGCCATGCCCTGATGAGGATTCTGAAGAATACTACGCTCTGGACGAAAGTTATTATGGTCCTGGCGATGGTGCCTTCAAGGATATGGCTGACCTAGAACATTACTTGTTCTAAGCCAGAAGGCCTAAGGGGCTAGCCTTTAATAGCCCCACCATAACACCCGAAGGACGTAACGGTCTAGAGGGTGACCAAATACTAAAATAAACAGGAGGAATCCCATGGATGTAGAATCCATAGCGGTGGCTGCGGTCATACAACAAATGCATCTTTTCCACTTAACCCCCTTTACTTGTAGCTGGGAGGTGGGGTCGATTGTAGACACTCCACCACTCCAATTGTGATTATTAATTAATTAATCACTATCATAGTAACAAAAGCAAGTAATGGACCTGATGTACCTATCTGGGGAGTGGGTCCAATGTTTGCACAGTAAGAAAATATTTACCGAACAAAAACCGAACTTAAAGAATTTCACGAATGAATCTTCGATTCTTATATACTTATTGGTATTATCTAGTATTTACTATAAGTAAAACAGAGCCCAGGAGAATCCGCCCGAAAATGGCTGACGGACACAGGGTTCGGGCTTCGCCCGTTGTATACCGGAAACCTGATTTAGATATAAATCTTAGACCCGAATTTCATCAGGTTTATAGGGAATCAGAAAGGGCGAATTCAAAATGTTAGAATTCCCAAAAACCAATATCAAAGCAACTGGTACCGCATATGAGACCAGGAACGAAACAGAAGGCAACTTCTACGGTCATATCAAAGAGATTAGAGCAATCAAATCTCAGAAAGACCCAACAGTATTTGGTGTAGTAGACATCAAGGCAGAGAAAGAACCAGGAGTGTTCCAATTCTTCCTTCACTACAATCCAGATAATAGAAACGATAGACCTGATGACCCAGAGAGTTCACCAGCAAGTCGTAGTGTCGGGTTCCTAAAGAACAGTGCAACCAGCTTAGCAATCGCCTGTGGTAAAACACCAACTGCACCAAAAGCAGGAAATGAAATGGCGTGGGCACAAGAAATGTTCAATCATTTCGCAACATCAGGTGATAAGTTCCACTTCCATCAGGGCAGAACAAGTAGGGGTGTAGAAATTACATTCACCACTGAGAGTTCAGCACCAAAGGATGAAGAGAATTCTCTATTCGCATAAGGAAGATAATAAAGGAGGCAGGGCGTAACGCCCTGCTTCCATTTATTATTTTTTTATGGAGAGTGGGAATGAGGACTCGGTTCAAGAAACTCCACGCATCCATAAAAAATTGAAACCACTATCATTAGATTCTAATCTGATGAATCCAAGGAGTGTAATTCGGGCTTCGCCCGTTTTATACAATTGGTGTAAGTAATTTGGTTTAATCCTGGTCTATAAATCAAGTCCTCACAACAACTTACACCGACCGTAATCATCTCTACCTAGGAACAACATCTTCGGGGCCTAGGTAGAGGTCCTCCACTTATAAGCAAATATGAATGCCTTAAGCACCTAATTAAATTGCATATTTAAAAAGACTGATTAAATCATTTCAAGTTGTTATCATAAGGCATTCGTACTTGTTTATAAAAAACAAGGTGCAATATTAATAAAAGCCAAAGGAGGTAAATCAATGGCAACAAATAAAAAAGAACTCATCAAGAAATATCGTGATGAACTAGAAAAACTAGGATACAACAACTCATTACTCATCGCCTGTGATGATGCAAGAGCAATCCTATCATCAATCAATGTAGAGAATATTAACTATGCATTGAGCCTAATAGGAATGCTAATTAAAGTTCTATCAGAAGAATTAGAAATGAAGTCTGATGAACTAGCAAAAGAATTATTAGAAAAACTATCATATGCAGAAAAGAAAATGGAGGAAAGAGAAAAAGAAAAGAATACGATTCATATTAACATTATGTAAGTAAAAATGATTCCCAATTCAATTCCCGCCGAATTGGGAGTCAGAACTTATTTACAAATGGAGGTAAATAAGAATCAATATTAATAATCCATAGAAAGGAGGTTCAAAAACTATGGATGCAATCATCAAATTTAAGCCAGAGACTCTCAGTCAGAAAGGTACAGCAGGTAAAATCCTAACCTGGATTCAAGACAATGAGAAGTTCACAAAACACACCAATATGACTTTGATGGCAAACTGCATTGCTAAATCAACTGATGTTGAATTCTACAACGCAAAAATGCTAATCAATCGTATGATTCAAACCCAAATGATTAATCGTTTTGGTGGTCGTAAGCGTGCTAACTTCTACATCAATTATTACCACAAAGATATCCCAGGTTACATTCTTGAGAAAGCACCTGATGATATCAAATCAAGACTTGCAGAAATCAGAGAAGGCTTAAAAGAGAATCAACATTTAAGTGCAGAAGGCTGTATAGTAACTGAGGCGCCAAAGAAAGAGAACGAGGACGAGAACACTATCACAGCAGAAGAAAATCTTCCAGAACTTACGGAAGAACCAAATGAAGAAATGTCCAAAGTTTCTTCAGATGCATCTGAGGAAAATACCACTAGTGTTCCTGTTGAAATCAGGGAAACTAAAGATGGTCTGAGTATCTCAATCACCCTTAATATCAACATCAATAAATAACCCAAATCCAGGAGGTAAAAACAATGCAAAACGATAAGTTTGCAGAACTCAACGAAAACAAAGTTGAGAAATCATTACGCAACAGCAAAGCATTTGCTGATGTATTAGAAAAGGCACAAAAAGGTGAATTCGATGTAGATATCGATGATGCCTGTGGTGCAGATTTCCTAAAAGTAACTGAGAAATGGAGCATTCGTAAACAATTCAGCATTGAATTGGGTATGGAATACTACAAACTCTATAAAGAAGTATTCTATGTGGAAGACCCACATAAGTATTACTTCGATACAGTAGAACCCACTATCTACCGCCGAATTTCTGGCCAAAAGGAACAAGGCGACAAAAAATGGGCAGATGCAGTTGCTAAGTATCTCAACATTGAAATCGTTGAATAAATAAAACCAAAAAGGGGGAAAGAGGTAACATTGGTTCACTATCATTAGTCCGTCCTGGAGGCAAATGAAAAGTGAGCCCTTTAGGTGCAATTTGAGCGAACAAATTGGATAATGTTATGACAAGGGATCAGCCAGGAATGGCTAGTCCCTTTTTTTATTTTAGAAAGCCTATGAGGCAGAACAAGAAAAAGGAGTAAAAGAATGACAATTCTTCTAAGTTGCCAAAACTGTGGATACGAAAGCGAGTACGACGATGAAGAGGATGCACAGAATAACGGCTGGTGGGCAGATGAAACAGGAGATTGGTATTGTGGCGATTGTCACGCAGAATGTGGATTTTGTAGGGAAGAAGTTCCAACAAATGAATGTACATATTCAGAATACTATGACTGCGATATCTGCGATAGATGTGCAGGAGAAATGAGTCGATGTAGTAGCTGTGATGAACTATTTACGGGAAACGATTTAACCCCAGTAAGAGTAATGACATCAAGTAATTCATCTCATATGGAAGACTGGTGCCCAGTATGTTTCCGCAGGGCAAGAGAAGCAGGAAGAGTACAAGAAGTTAGCGGAGTATGGGTCATATCAAACGAAAGAGTTGATGGCCATATATACCAACCAGATTTACATCCTGAAGTATGGAAAGAAATTTCCGATTGCAAAGAATGCAACGAATACAGGGGTTGCTATCCTCATCATAACTGTCCAAAGTGTATGAGAAAGATGGCAAAAGAACTAGAACTTGAAGAAACAACGCTATGGGTCTATGACACAAGAGCAATGTCATATCATAATAGCGACCATTATAAGTTCAAGACAACAAAATATCGTGAAGAGCACGAGCACCCACATCTATTTTATGGGATTGAACTCGAAGTGCTATTCAACGATAACACTCCAATACAGCAAATTACAAAGGAATTCATCATTGCAACTGGAGGTCTGTTTGTAGCAGAATACGACAGGTCAGTAACCGACAGAGGCAATGGAATTGAATTCATCAGTAGACCACTATCATATAAAAAGTGGACAAGCGAAGAAGTGTATCAACGATTGAAGGCAGGAAATACAGTACTTAAGAAATATCACGCATATGACCCACAAGGAATATATTGTGGGCTGCACGTCCATATGAGTTTGAAATTCTTTGAAGAAAATACAGAAAAATCAGTCAAAGACATTAAATCAGATATGGATTGGATTTTCCAGGTATTTCAACCTGAAATTGAAAAGCTTTCAAGAAGGAAATACACAAAATATTGTGCTTCTAAAGCATTCAGGCTTAAAGAAGTAATGAAAAACATTAGAGGGGGATATGGTTTCAACATCAATTCAACGATGAACATTGAAAAAGGAGATTTAACAATCTCAATGGGTTCTGGTGATACTCATCACGATGCAGTAATTCAAACAGAGCACACAATTGAAGTCAGGACATTTGGTTCAACAATTAGGCCTGAAGAAATCATCGCAGTAATTGAATTCTGCCGTGCAGTAGCACACGCAGCAAGAAACCATAAATTAACCACCAAAACAACATTTGGTGACATAATCTTCTGCAAAGACAGCAAATATTTACCAGATTATGCAAGAAGATTGAAAGTAGATACTAATGTTAAATTTGCTAACAAATTGGAGGTAAAAGTATAATGGCAAGTTTTAATCACGAAGATTGGAAACCTGAATACGCAGAAGAAGACAAGAAAGAGGAAACAAGATTAGTTGGATTTGAATTCGAGGCACAAATGAAAGAAACGCCAGAGATGCAAGAAGACTACAAATTCCTCAGTGAAGACTGGCTAGATGAAGAAGGAATCGGATTCGAACAATACTACAATGAAGACGAAGACGAGTACTACGATGATGAGTACGAGCGAGATTCTGGATTAAGAGCAGAATATATCGCAGAAAAGCTAGAAGAAAAAGGAATCCAATGCGGAGGAATCGGTTACGATGGAGGTGGGAAAGAATTCGTTACATATCCAGATAGCGTAACATTAATTAAGAAAGGAGGTAGTAAGAGGTTAAACGACCTAGTAGAAGTATTAAAGCAAAATACAATAGCAGACAAAGCGTCTGGAACACATATTCATATTAGTAAATTGCCAACAGATACTAAAAGAACTTGGGACAATATCTACTGGTTTTGTATGTGCTTCGGTCCACAACTACAAAAGATTTTTGGGCGCAGAAGTCATTGGGCACCAATCGCATTACCAACGAATTACTTCTCATCAAGTTCTGATGTGAATCAAAAGTTGTTTCAAGCCCCTCAAAAGCGTCCTGTTCCAGATAGAACGCCATATGCAAATAAACACGCAATGGTGAACGATAGAGGAAACAGGTATGAGTTTAGAGGGCCAAAATCCTCACACGATATTGATGAAATCCTAGCCTGGGCAGAGCTATGCAACAACATAGTAAATCTCTGTGCAAATGGATACATCAAAGATATGAGCTTCAGCGAAGTACTTAGAGGAAAATATATCAGAGCCTATGCAACAAAGATAGGAGAAGAAAATACTCTAAGGAAACTATCATCAGCTGAAAGAGCAAGCAAGATATCCGAACTAGGATATGTTGTAATCGATACAAGTAGTACAAGATTTGAAGGAGGAGAATGTGCATAATTTGCCTAAAACCAGCAGGAATTGATTTGCCTTCTGATGAAGAAATCAAACATATGTTCAGTAGAAATCCACACGGTGCAGGATTTGCATTGCAAGGTGATATCTATGGAGATGGAAGATTCTTAGTAGAATACCATAAAGGATTTATGAATGTTGATGACTTAATCGAGGCATTAGGTCCTAGAGAAAAATTAAAAGATTTAACAGTAGCAATTCACTGTAGAATCAAAACATCAGGTGAAACAGATAAGTTCACAACGCATCCATTCCCAATTAGTAATCAGTATTCTGATTTGAGGGAACTAAATGGAAGTGGACCAGTATTGTTTCATAATGGAATCTTTAGTGGATTAGGCGGGATAATCGACCCGAAAGCAAGCGATACGCAAGATTTCGTGGTCGGAGTAGCGTCTAGATATCTAAAGAACTACAAAATGCCAGGTAAAATAGCACAAGCAGTCATCGCAAAAATCATAGGAGACTGTAGAGTGCTAATCTTATATCCTAAGAAAACATTTCCAATGCTTAAAATTGGAACCTGGCACGAACACAAAGGTTGCTGGTACAGTAACACAGGATACCTTGATGATTCAACAAAGACATTAGGGTATGGGTCATACTATAGCCAAGATTACGAATCAACAGTTCACCAATTGGATGAATGGGGTTGTAATATAGCAAAGTATGCCTGGCCATCAACCAGAGAAGACTGGATTCGATTCGATGACAAGAGATGGGAAACATTGAGAAATAGAATCGAAGTCAAAAGAGTTTCAGCAGGCGAAACATTCGTCCAATTTGCTTGCACAAATGAAACCTGGTGGATTTGGGATGAAGATAACAAACAAATCTACACAGAAGACCGCAGAGAAGATGTAATGATGCGTCAAGATGAAGAAGACCAATATTACCTGTATGAGGAGAATAGATGGTACAAAGAAGAAAATTACATCTGGTTTGAAGACGAATCAGCAATGCTAGATTGGTTGGAAAAATGCGAAAAGATTTCAGATTATGTGTACAAATTCGAAAATAAGAAATGGTACATCGATGTAAGCACCTGTGAGGCTTACACAGATATCGGAATCGTCAAATACTTTGAAGATGATGAGATGAAAGATGTAAAAGAGCAACTAAGTCAAAATGGAGAGTACATACTTCATAATCATTCATCAAAGGTCTCAATGCCTGTTGAACAAGAAATAACTGATGAAGAAATCAAGGAGTATCGAAAATGGTAATACACTTTTATGACCAAGAAATAATGCTTCTCAAGAAGTATGCAGAGGAATACAAAACCAAGACTGGTGATGCATACTCAATCCATCACATTATGTCCATACTGACTGATAAGTATGAAGAAAATCTAGCGAAAGACCTAAAAGAGGTAATGGATGTTAAGGTCAGAGAGCTAGAAGAAGAGCAAGCTGGGGAAGTTAAGAACAATAGAAACTAAGCACGACAGATGAGACCCCAAGTTAGATAAAGGTGCGGAAAGGGGTAGTATGAGAATTGTTAGTAATACTATCCGTAATCATTGCGGAAGTTCTAATGTCTGGTGTGGTGGTTCTAAGCTTAGGGAAAGCATCAGAAACACCAATGCCAAGAAAAAAACGCAATAAAAGAAAACATTAATTAATAGCCCCAGGGGGGTGGGGCAGAAAGGATTAAAATGAAAACAGTAGAGTTCAAAGATGAACAATATGAT
>Ga0310786_10000599_pt1 | contig 58287 bp, 54 predicted proteins | sample AusTroGonzalo_MG_FD_203881 | JGI IMG/M metagenome (GOLD analysis project Ga0310786, IMG submission 203881) | Bovine rumen microbial communities from tropical cattle in Woodstock, Queensland, Australia - Gonzalo_03 (v2) (version 2) | ecosystem: Host-associated > Mammals > Digestive system >...
TTTCTTTCAAAAAACTATGAAAAACACCGAGGGGGTGCCTCGCGGCAGGGGGCTCGCAGCCCCCGAGAGTGGTGTCTCAATAGTCGGACATGTCCGTTAGCGTCTGCAAACATAGTAACTGTGTGACTTAATAAAAACATTCCGACCCTCTGATGGGTCGAGGATACCTTAGTGTAAGAGTTACTGACGGAAAGCAGGTATGCAGGGAGCGTAAGCCATTAAACTCTCAAGGTTCACCCGAAAGGGCAAAGGCTCGTGAACCTTACCAAAACCTTGACGAAGAGGGTTCCCCTCGTAGTCAATTGAGCCCTTGCCAAAGATTGGCGAGGGTCTGGAAGTGGTCTGAAGCCTTCCTTAGGACAAGGAAGGTTGGTTGGTTATGACCCCTGCAGGGGCACCCTGCATAAAAGCCGCCCCTCTTTAGGGGCTCTAAATCTCGAGACGAGCGAGCACTCGAGCGCGGGCCTTCAGCCATCAGCCATCCGCCCTCAGCCATCTTCTCTCCTCCCCCACCTAGGCCAAAAGAGGTATGAGCAAAACGCCCATACCCCTTTAAGTATCTCCTTAATCATATCTCCTCCCCTGCATACTTCATTTTCTTCCCTAGCACGGTACATACTATCATCTGGATGTCCTTAACGAAAGAATAATGGTGGTAATAATAGCAGTTCAGGCGCACCTTATCCGGATAAATCACGTTGTCGTTATACCACACCGCCAGCTCCTGGTCAGTCATCCGATCAATCTCCTCCTGCGGTAGACATCTTCCCTCTGACATCAGCCTTCTGACATCTGCCAGCATCTCATCCTCCAGTCGATATTTCAAAGTTGCAGGCCCTGTAATACCAGGGCGAAGCTTAAGCACTCTGCGGTCATCACCTTGCAACTGGTCTGCATAACCAGGTACATCCGGTCTTGGGCCAACAAAGCTCATGTTGCCAATCAATACATCCCAAAGCCCCGGCAACTCATCAAGTTTATAGTGACGAAGCGTTGCGCCCAGTGGAGTTATACGACTATCCCCCGCCACAGAGACAGTCGAACCATTATGCTTCACTGTCATCGTACGGAACTTATGACAGTCAAACAACTTACCATCCTTACCTACACGCTTCTGTATGAAGAACGCAGGTCCTCCGGGCATTTTAATTTTCACCAGTATCGCAGTTACAAGCAATACCGGCCACAAGAACAGCAGCCCAATCGCCGCCACTACTCTATCAAATATAAATTTTATAATCATCGACAATACTATCGTTTATACCTATTATCGTTTTTTATCAATAAAAAAATCACGCCTCTTCATATCTGAGCTTAAAGGCCTTAAATCTCTCACCAGATTTCGTTGCACCTATTACCTCATCAAATTCATACTCCTTACCCCTATGACAGAGCTTAGCATGGGGCTGATTGTTCATTATAATATCACCCGCATTTCCTACAGCACACATTCTTGTGGCCCATACAGCAGGCGTCCCAATAGCCAACATCATTCTATCATCATAGAAATTCATTGTACCAGAATCTACTCCAATAGACAGTCCTATCGTTTCTTCAGGTATCTTTTGCAAGTCTTTTTGCCATTCTTCAAATACAGCCTTGCTTTTACATTGAATCTGCTTACAGGCCTCCACTACTGTTCTGTACAAGTCTATTTGGAACTTCTCCGCTAAGTATGCATTAAAGTAGCAGATAAAACCATCTCCTGTAAATCTATCAAAAACGCCCTTGTTGGCTAATACTATTTTTTGTATCATTTCAATATATGATACCATATTCTTCCTGAATGAGTCAGGCCGAGTGGCATATGTAATCAAATCCTGTGATTTCCTTATATCCCCTACAACTACAACCGTCTCGCTTTTGTTCATCGAATCAAACATCTGACCATCTACCGCATCACTTATCTCCCAAGGAAAATGCCCACCCCATTTCACATTATTCATATGAAACGCACCTTCCCCAGATGATTTACACAAGACTGGCCTATACTCCAACTGAATCTTAGAACAAAGATAAGCCGAAACACATATAAATACTTTTTGAAGGATAAATCTTGAATTCTCATTATCGCCCATTGCCGTCGAGGAAAATGGGAACAGCCTATCGCTCTCTACCCAATCTCTAAGCCCCTGTCTCACGCTATCTATATAATCCGTACTATCTTGCATGTTCATGGTTAGCGCCTTCGTATTCCTTATTGATGGATCTTTTTCCGCAACTACATCAAACAGTTCAAGAAACGACTTGCCTGCTCTCTTTGTTTCGAACCTGTATAGAAAGCCTTCGGAAACCGAATACATGTTCCAAAAGTTCTCGAAGTTCTGAAGCAAAATCAACAGATTTGTATATTGAGCCATAATTTCCATTCTTGGGCTTACTTAACAAACATTACCGCTACAAACAACATGGCTGCCACCAGCAACATAAGTTTAAACCAGAACATGCCGTCATTGTAATTCACAAATTTTGCCGTGGCAATTCTGGAATTCACATATATTTGCGATTTCAAATCGTTTTCGAATTTAATTCCTCTCTGCTTGAAACTATCAAATTTCATACCACTGATAGTTCCATAAAAGATATAGGATGTTTTTTCTAGCCCGGGATTATCATCATACATTTTCTTGTAATCGATATTTGCACTAATTACCTTTAGTAGATAATAGAATGTTGTTATCAGCATCGCGCAAACCACTGACAGAAGAACAAACACCACAAATCGTCCACACGAGAACAACAATTGATTATTCCCCTGACAATAATCTACGAACGGAGCAAAGATATACTGCCGTAGATATTTCACAAAGTCACTGGTCATTATCACCGTCACCGCTACTCCTACCACAGTCAGCAATATACCGGCTTTCTGATCACAGTTGTTTACCCACGAGTTCACTGTATCAAGAGTATATTGTAACTCTTCTTTTCCAATAGCTTCATCGGTTTTATCGCCCTCTGCTGGTTTATCCTCCTTCTGAGGCTTTCTGTTGAAATGTCTCCACAGTATAACACTAATAGCACCCGCGCAAATCAGCAAATAGGCTACGCTAACTATTTCCATTACCATCTTTTTTCGTATCAGCATTTGTTAACTATCTACAACGTCCAGGTTAAATCAGCTCCCCAAACATCATAGTCGATATCTCTTATTTTCCTTGATTGTTTTTTCCACCAACCATTCCTTATATCATTGGCTTCAGGTACAACCCTAGCATATTCCTGATATACCTTATCTGAAACAAGAATACTCTTGTATTCAAATTTTTCCTCTTCTTTCGAAATCGAATATACCTTTCTGCACGAAGATAGGGTTATCGCGTTTTGTGACACCTTAAGTTCCGAGCAAAATCCTTCTTCTGTGTACTTCTGTGTTTTTCTGTACCATCCACTCTTTCTAAACCCTAATAATGGGCTTTCAATGGGGTGGAACTCATAGTACTCACCATCCACATTATAATACGTATCAGTGAACTCCTTGTTTGCACAATCCGTCAGTCTCGAAGCTAAATTTGCGGGATTACCTACCCATACCAATCCTTTGTTATCATCGTTCTCTGTACCCTTCTTTTGTATACCTACTTTCATCACACTCAGTTTACCAAAGTCAATGCCAACACCACATTTGAACTCGAAATTATCAAAATTGGCATTAATAAGCGAAGCAATATGATTGATAGTTACAGCGCAATTCACCGCATTCTTGAAGCAATTCTCTGGTGGAAACACCACCATTACTCGGTCCCCTATAATATTACGCACATTACCACCTTCGTATTGAGCCGCAAGCAGTACACAATGGGTAAACACAGAGTATATCTTACCCATCGTACGTACTTGTTTGTCTTTAGTCAGTTGTACAGAATTCCGGATGTCAACATATAGTACGCATGTATAAATCTCAATACCTTTCTTTTCTTCCCCATTACCGTATGTCAGGTTCTTATCATCCAATCCTGGCACATAATCTTTCTGATTGAAAGTAAAAGTAGTATTCTTCCAATCATTGATTACGCTTGTGATATTATCGAAAAACTCTTTTCGTGCCATCTATTGGTTCCTCTTTACAAACAAAAATTCATTTCCCCTAATAGCCACCTTAAAACTCCAAAAAGTTCAACCTTGTAAGGTTCGTATTATTCAGCCAGTAAGCTATATTGGCATCATTCATTTCTGTTGTACTCAAGAATTCTGCAATCACAAGTAATGAATGACCAGCATGAATCACCTGTAAGTCCAAATCACGCAAGTCTTTATCCTTATATTGCAGCAAAAGCCGATACAGCGACTTTAACAACGCACCGTCATTTCGGATTAACTCACCACAGAAATGAATTGCCACAGAGATTGTAACCAAGCAATCAGACAACCCAGGTGTATTCATCATCGAGCACTTGCTCAACAAAACGTTAAAGTTATCACGATTCTCTTCAAATCGTCCTTCTCTATACTCCTGATTTAATAAGCTCGTAGCGTTTTCAACAGCTTCAGGATTATTGCTATATAAGCCCTCCTCTATCTGATTGAAATGACGGACAATTGCCAATTTCTCTTCAATATCTTTCTTGATCTCCTCATCAACAATCAGATTCTTTTCTGCAAATCTCTTCATTTCCATGAGAAGATTTTTGTATTGGCTTCCCCATATCACTCCTTTCAGTGTTTTCTTGGTCAGTTTCTTTAGGTTGGTTTTCAAGTTTTCGTATATTTGAACCACTTCAACCAACGACCACATAAACGACTCCCCAAGGTGCATAATATAGAATGGATGGGCATCAGTAATCCATTTTACGCCAACGCCACTATCCCATATATTTCTCTTTAATATGATATCCTTCAATTTTCCCACCACATCATTCATCCCCTCTGCCAGGCGACAGAAGTTCAGCAGTGTGATATTGTCACTCTTCTCCAGTTCTTCCTCTTTAACGATGAATGATCTTACAAAAGTTTCTTTTATTTCCTCTGGCAGCAAATGTTTGTCGTCAAAGATATTTAACAATATCGAAGTATTTCTCAGTATTGAATTCGCAGCTATCTTCTCCAGCAGTTCTATCTGCTCATCATTCAAAGCATCGAGCTTATTCAACCTTGTGCGGTATTCCAGCTTATCTATCACATCGTCCGGAGCCTTCTCAAAAAGCCCCAAAAGCACTGTCACACATTTGTTGATATTATCTTTTTCATGCAAGCATACCAAAGCACTGCTTACAAAAGATTTAGCATCGCCAGAATAAATATACTTTCCTTCTTCCTCAACGTATTTAGTGCTGAAATAATTAAAGAAATCATTAAACCAGAGTTCTTCTTTCATGCCGAAAAACATCTGAGAACCAATCTGCAGTATTCCGCTCCTCATCACAACAGGAGTATCATGGCATTGGAGTGCAGTCAGAACCTGATGCATCATGTCTGGTAGAATCTCTTGCAACTTTTCTTCGAAAGCAAAATCCTGGCCTATACGCCGAAGCACTTTCTTACTATTATATTGGCTACTATAGTAAAGACATGGATACGGATACTGGCAGTATAGATTTCTAAATATCAGATACCAGTCAGCAACATTGATGATATTCGAGATACCATAACACAGATTAAAGCCATCATTGCTAACCAGATTCAGGAACCTAAATGATCGCCTTGCATCCGTTGGGTCAACATAATCATCGCCATCAGCACGTACATAAACCGTTTCGGTTCCGTATGTATCTATATCTTCCTTCTTTTTCTTTAGTTCTTCAATGGTTGAAAGTAACACATCGTTCAGCCCCGTCAGGCCTTTGTTCCTGTATACATTTAGCGGATAGGTAGCGATAAAACCACTGTCAATGCAGTTATAGATAAGACTTGCAGTATATCTCTCTAAAGCATTCTCTGTATTCATAATGATTGAATCCAGAGATTTTACCGATTCGTCCCTATTATAGTAATAGTTAAGCGAGGCTTTAACTGTCCCATAACGTCCTTGCGGCTTCCATATTTCCAACATTTCTTTTGCTGCCTTGAAATCATAGTGATAGAGTTTTCGCAAAATGTTTTCAAGTACATCAGCATCTTTTCCTTCTTCTACCACATCATTTGCACCCATCAAGGTTGCCTCATGTATCTTCATCAACCGCCATTCACCTTGCCCTTCATACAATGATGCCACCTGTTCAGGAATCGAAGCTGTTGTAAGCCCTATGTCCGCCATAGCCAACAACATAGTGGTTTTGTCGTTTTCTGTCCATGTAGAACTATCCTTTTTCAACAGTTCATCAAGCACATACTCTTGAAAACTAACACCTTTAGCATGGCCCTGCTCCTTAATACAGGTTATAAGATCCTCAAACTCTTCGTCAATATTTTCCTTCGAAGTCAGCTTATTATAAATTCTCCTCCAAATGGAGGCTACTGTTGGCTTTGGTGTCGGACTTTCTTTCAGTTCATCACTGGCATCCACTTGAGTCCCAACAATTTCTTTCAGTAGATGATCAATCTTGAAAGAGGTATCAGCATGTTCTGAATAACGCAATCTGGCTCTTATCTCAGGCGTATCAAGGTGTATAACACCAATATGATGATTCTTATAATAAAGTTTCTGCTCCTCAGATAATGGTTTATTGTCTGTAAGAATCAAGAACACCTTTATATCATCCTCACCAGGTAATACCAGCTGCTTATCATCTCCTGACTCGTCCGTATTCTCATCCTTAGTATCTTTGTCTAAGATATCTTTCACCCAATTTAGCCAGGATTTAAAATTAGGATCATCACCCGAGAACCCCAATAAACAGTATGAACCAGATAAAAGCGCAACTCTCAACAGATATGAAAACGCTTCATGCCTCTTGAAGTAATTTTCAAAATCTTCTCTTGATATAATATATCTTCCCGAGTGATCACCATCAAATACGAACGGCTTGCTCAGCGTTTCATCAAATGGAATCAACGAGCCATGAATCTTAACGATAGAATGAGCCATCTTTTTCTGCGACATCTCATAATCAGCCTTGATTGTCACATAGCCCATATTGTATTGTTCGTTCGTAAACTCCAGCGCATTATCAAAGTTTGTCGTAAAGATATATTGCCATTTCCCGTATAAAAAACGTTGATGAATAGTAAAGTCCTTATCCGTCAACACCGTCACATCATCACCTTTCACACCATACGTGCCGTCTGTACGTTTATAGAAAAAGGGATTGTGGGTTTCTATGTAATAGTCAATGGCTTCCCTAAAACCCTTGTATTCTATATATTTCGACACCACATTCAGATATCCATCTCTGGCTATAATCTTCTTTACGAAACTTTCCTTGAGCTTCTCATAGGGTTCCACATCCACTCCAAAACGCATATGTGTGTATTGCTGATACATTGCATGGAGTTCATCTGCGTATGCTTCCTCCACTAAATCCATCAACAAGCCTGTCCAACTCAATGCTTTTGTATATGCATTCTTTGTGAAGCCAGCACCAACAAGTGCCGACACCATCTCTGCGTCATACTTTCGCTTTAGCTGTTCGAATATCTGAAGTTCTGTCATCATTGCTAATATATTAATAGTACCAACCACACAAGAAACATGTTTCACATATCTTTAACTCCGTTTTTCCTTAGGTTACGAGGAACCTGTCCCCCTGTCACGTAATACCAAGCGTTGTTTTTGGAACACACACCAGGTACACCGTCCCGGTTCCTTGGTTCACTTCGAACCCGTCCCTTGGCATCCCTATTCGTCTGGCAGTGCATCTAAATGAACAGCTCTCCTTAGAACTCTAGGAAGTTCTTCCCATTTTTCAATCCAAATTATTCTGATTCCAAGATGTGCAACAGATGACTCATACCATTTTTTCAGAGCTGCATTATCAGGAGTCTTTTCTATCCAATAGTGCGAAGTGCTATCAACCTTCTTACCCATTTTCTCTAATGATTCCATCTTACATGAATGAATCCAAGACAACCATCTTCTAATATTTGGATCAGTAAAAGAAAGACCTACAAAAAACACAGTATTTGTTGTAAGAATATTAAAAAAAGAATTTGATTGCCAAGCAAAAGAATTATTTGCTAATTGTAGGTATTCATTTTCTGAAAACACCAATTTGTCATATACGTTAAACCTGGTTTGTGCGGCAACGGACGAAAAAGGTACTTGAACGACGCCGTGACAAAATATATACTGCAACCGATCTTTATATCTGCTTGTTATTGGTTCTGTCACATAATCCATAAACTTAAGATGTATGCCTAAGTCTTCATGGGCATGAGCATTTATTAGAGAACATAATAGAAGTTCTGCGTTAAAACTAAGGATTGCCTCCGGACCTGTGTTATTAAAGAAAGATTCCGTAACGATTTTTGCCAATTCATTAGAAGTAGAATATCCAAATGAGGTTACTCTATCAATAAGCATCCCCCAATCAAGGTTATTAATTGGAGTTTCCTCTGAGACACATCGTGCCAATCCTTTCTTGTCTTTGTCTGATAACCCATCAAAGAATTTCTCATATAAATCATTCCCCAACAGAACTGCAAAATCTTTCGAACTCAATTTACTCTTCTCAAAGACAGATTGAATAATTACATCTGGTGAAAACTTTGTTTTGAGTAATTCGCAGTCATTATCAGTTGCTCCTAACTTTTTTGCAAGACTCGCTGCCAAATCATACCAAGAAGGGAATATTGGCCATGAACAACCAGCCCCAATACACAAGGACCATGGTTTTCCAGAGATGACCAATGAAGAATTCATCTTATCGTATGTAAGTCCCTCTTTTGCCATTTCTATATCTTTTAAATTATCAATCCTCAAACAACTTCCTAATTTCACTCAGTCCTCTTTCATCAAACTCTTGGTCTATCTCGCCTAACAGCGTTTGAAAGCTGCCACGAGGTCGGATGCATAGAATGCCACGGACCCAGGTCCCAGCCATCAAACTCACAACTTCTGTATCACCCCACGTCCTATTCCCGTCAACCTCTCTAATTGTCGATGAGACGCACCATGCTTTTTCAATTCCCTCAAGACCTCTCTCTTCACCTCTTCATTCAATTGCTGAAAAGCAGAAGCATTCGTCACACCAGATTTCTCAATAATCATTTGCCAAACCTGGTCATCCGAAGGTCTTCTTTTTGAAGGGTCTTCAATATCCAAACAGTTTATATCATCTGCCAATGGTTCATTTACCAAAGCATCAAGGTCTTCAAATGGAATCCTGCTTAAAACGGTATCTACATTACAAATCTGAAACACGGAATCTACGCTTCCATCATACTCACCCCAGGAACTGAATTCATAATCCCTAACGTGTTCAACGATTCCTGCCTTGACAGGATTTTGATGGATATAACGCAGCAGAGTAGTGAAATAAGCCATATCATTAACAGGCTCACTTTTGAAACGCTCCTTAAAGAGATGACCATCACGCCTGTACTTACGGTTGAAATAGTACACATAAGAACTTGCAATGCGTTTGATAGTATCACTTACGCTCTCTTCTCGTTCACGAATCATCAAATGAAAGTGGTTAGACATTAAACAATATGCGTAATAGGTGCAATTACTTCCTGCAGGGGTACCATCCTCATCATAACGAAAACGCATCCTATCGAGAGTAGCAATAAATTGGTAATAGTCTTCTGGTTCCTCGAAGATGTTCTGGTGATTAATGCCTCGCATCATCACATGAAATATCCCTGTTCCAGACTCTACCCTTGCCTTACGTGGCATATGTTTCTTTTATAATATCTATGCGATTAATTAAAATAATGTGAGTGATGATTTCTCATGCCAGTTTCCTGTCCCCCTGCCATACACGCCTTAAACGGCGAGTGGCTTGTTAGTATCACTTGCCCGCTCAATGCTTGTCCTAAATAGGCGGCGAGTTCACGCTGTTGATGTGGATGGAGATAGGCTTCAGGTTCTTCAATACAGACTATAGATACTTCATTAGAGATTGAGGTCTGCTGATTCTGTGTTGCCCATAACGAAAGGTAAATTTGGTTGATTCTACCTTCTCCGCCAATAACAAGCCGCTTATCTTGATGCTTCGACGAAATAGACACATTTGATATAACCTGCTCTATATCCATGGCCGATGTATCAAACAATACTTGCTGCTCCTTGTTATGAATCGAAAGTTTTCTCAATTCTCCGTTCAGCTGATCTGTTGCCGTTTTAACGAATGACAGTTCCGGAATCTTTTCATCTACAAATTGAAGCTTCTCTTCGATATCACTATAAAGGCTGTCATCAGCCACCTGTTCTTCTTCACTCCTTTTCAGTTTTGCCTGATTCAGTAAATCTTTCTTTGACTTATTGATATAGCTCCAAAAATCCCTTCGGCTTCCAATGTATTTTATATTGAGATATTTGCGATAAAAAGGCCCTGCGCATTCTTTCAAGTCTTCCGCGCAATCGCTTTTGCCACAATAGAACTGATACTCAACTTTCCCGTTTTCATACCATGCCTTGTATTGTAACACCATCTCGCCATCATTGCTGATATACCCTGGCATCCTAGCAACAACACAATCTTCCACCACATCAGTTAGATAGGCTCTGATTACGACCTCTTTAGTATCCTCGTAGGCATAGAAATCAGAATCCTTCAACTCAAAGCTATAGTCAGAGATGCCTCTGTCCATAAGTATCTGGAGGGCATAGATAAGATTCGTCTTACCTACATCGTTAGCACCTATTATCAGTGTGCTTTTATTGAAATTAACAGTGGCTTCCTTGTAGTTCCTAAAGCCTTTGATATATACGTGATCTAATTGCATAATTCTTTTATTTTAAACCCAAACACCCGCATCACCCAGCATCCCATCAGCACGGTGACACGGGTGTTCATTATTGTCCATGTCTACATTATCTTTCTCCATAACTTACTCGTATTGATTTTTCCGTTTATATTGTTCGCATAACGCTAAAAGTTCATTAAACAGACTAAGCCTTGCTTCTTTGAGTTCACCAGCATTCATCCGTTTCCTATTCGCCTTAACCCAGTTAAGCATATCATGCTCTTCTATTCGATGACGTGAAGGATTACGGTGATTTACATTAATGAAGTCAACCACCTCCTGATAACGAAAATTCCACCGTTCCTCTTGCGTCATACCCGTTCTTAGCTCTATTTTATCATCTTCGATGCCATTGCCCAGAACTCATCTATCCTTGGTTGCAATTCTGCAAGGTCATCAAAGCGTTCTTTCGCTCTCTCAATGATAACACGACGCGAAGGCGAATCGCTGTCAGGTATTTGGCTGAGGGTATCTGACAGCCAACTCAATTTCGTTTCCAGTCGCCACGTTATGCCTTCATACATTTGAATAAACATATCATATACGCCAGAGTACAAGATCTTGAAAGAACTGAAGTCATTCACTATTTGTACTCTGGTTTCCTCTATAATCTTACACAAAGCAGCAGGATCTTGCCCTTCAAGTAGTCTGTCATAATATACAGTGAATTTCTTAGTATTCAAAACAGACAACCTCGTTGACATTTCCGTTCTTAGCCGCTCTTTATGTGCCTCCCGCAACCTTTGATTGTTTTCTTCTCGATAATATGCAATCGTCAAATACAGAATAACAAACGAAATCAAAGCAGTGATACATCCTCCTGCATAACTGCCCCAAAATCCTATCCAGCTTTTCACATCACCTGCTACACTGCATCCTTCTACAGATGAAAGCATAATATAATTCAGTACTATTGGGAGCACTGGGATTATCAACCACAACAACAGTAACCACTTCTTTTTTCTCATACTCTTGTCAATTCTAGGTTCTTTATATTCTCGGCAATTGTTACAAAACCATGTGCCTGTTGATTAGCGAAGTCCTCTGTGTCAATTGCATCCACATAATCCTTTACTGATTGAAGCGCCTCTAGGATGTCATCAATAATAGCATCTTTTTCCTTCAGATAGAACCTCTTTACTCCCTTCTTCTTCAACTTACTTTTATACTTTCTGTCGTGCTTTCTTGAACTCCACAGTTCACATAATTGATAATAATAGCCGTCATCTCTGATGCTATTGTCGGTCACCAATGGGATAATCCTGTCTTTATAATCCTTATGGCTGATTACTCCGACGAGTTCATACATGCAATAGAAAGACTCAAGATAGGGTTTACTAAACAGTACAACTACATATTTTCCTTCTCTTATCTTATTCATAAACTCATGGATATCATCCCGATACTTACAATTTTCTTTGTCTCTTTTATGAGGAAGGCCATTTCTTCTCATCAAAACAGTAAGTTTATCCACGATTTCATCTGACTTCACTTCCCAATTATACGAGAAATAAACATAAGGTGGTGTTTTACCCTTCTTTATGGCATCAAACAACCCCCACGATACGGGATTAAACCTATCGTAAAACCTTTGATATATAGTATGTCTTTGGCTGTCCCTATTATCTTCACCACAAATCCATATTCTGACATTGCCGCACTTATCTATTATTGTTGATAAGAGCAAGAGATCATCTTCTGAAATATGAACCGCCTCCTCATAAAAATTGGGAAGTATGATTAAAATACGTTCCAAACTACTCAACTGACTAATATACTCAGTATAAATATCATAGGCAGGCTGTTCATTATCTATGACATCATCCAATTTCTGGGCCCATTTTTTAAGGTCTTTATTCTTATAGACAAATTTAGCCAAATAGATCATTATTTTTCCAACAACATGCTTCATCATCGGAGATATGATGAATTCTACTGGTTTGTAGCCCTCAATATCGGAGTCTCCATATTTTTTCGCAAAATGTTCTAAACTTTCTGCCAGCCGCGAGTCAAAACATAAGTTTTCCCTACTCTCGAAAAGTATCTTTAAACACTCTTCGTCGCGTAAGTAAGTGCTTGACGGTTCAGACGGTTTTCCTCCCGTAAGGTTTATTAGACTGCTCATACTCTCAACGGTTGTCAAGTTCATACAGGAATTGCTTCAAACCCTTGCGAACGTTTTCCTTCTCCATAAGGTAATCCATCGTGTCAAGAGCTACTTCAAGCTTACCGACATTCTTGTCATATTTTCGAATTGCATTATAGGCAGCCACCATAATACTCATCGTTCGCGAAGCCATGAAATAATTCGTCTCGTCCTTGTTTTCTGACTTAGTGAATATACACATCCACTTGAGCACGTCGTATGGATACATAGCGGCACTTTCTTGCATAAATTCAAGGAAGTTATGTGATGCATAGCGAATAACTTTGCCTTTTGTATATAGGTCTATCATCTCAACAACCTTTTCCCATGGCAAGTCTTCTAGGTCTCGGATAAGATAGTCATACATCTTTCCGACCTCCTCATCCTCGCTGTCAGCACACCATTCCACTATAGGCTTAACAAACTTATAATAATTATTTACTGTGTCTTTTTGGAAATAACGCAGCATACAGGCTTTAGCCTTTTCTGATTTATCCAATAGCCCGTGCAACAATTCCTCTGCTCCTTTTCGACCTCTAACCCATGCTATCCAGAGTATCTGAGACAATACGTCATGTGATTCTGAAACAGAATAGAGCTTAACGAAGAATTCCTTCAAATCATCAAAGTTCGTATTGATGAAATACACTAGTGGATGCAGGTTATTCAGCGGAATCATCGCTAACGATGGTGTCAAATCCTTCATCAAGTTCATATAGAGATTAAAATTCCGCTGAATGTCGAGGTTATTTAGCAGGGCTTGCTGTAAAATGATAGCCCCCTTGGTATCTGGCGTAGCATCAACACAACTTTCAAGCGCTTCAAAAATCTGATCTTTATACTCCTTCATCTCGTCGCACTGCACCAGATGGAAAGCAGCACAGCCACGCACCCTGTTAATGCCAGTGTTATAAACGTCTGCATGATGCTCTAAATCTTCATCTTTTCTCTTTTCTTCTTTATATTCCATCAGCACCTTGCACATAAAGTCCAGCATCACTTTGGTCACTTCGTCGCGTTTGGAGAAATAGTCCATTTCACGAAGTACATGCATAATTGAATACAAATAGTCCGGGTTTTGTATATCTTCCGACAGATCTCCTATCAATCGATCGGTCAGTTGCTTGATGACTGTTATATCATAGTCTGCCTTCATCAAGCCTATGATACCGTATGCAGCATATTCGCGGTCGATTTCCTTGTCATCTAAGACTTTTTCTATTACTTCAACGTATCTCTGTGGATTCTCCGTCACCAAGGTTTGGAAATTCATGCATTCCCCCTGTCGTGTCGGCATGTCATTAAAACCTACGTTGTTCGTTTGATACTTTTTGAAAGCCTTCAACAAATTAAGCGTCTTCATGCTCCTCATTTTATCCAAACTATGGGCACTCCAGCCACCCTTGCTGTATACACGATACGGCTCATGTATATCCGCTTTCTTCAGCTCTCTATTTAGACGTTGTAAATAATGCCAGTTTTCTAGGCTGTTCTTTCTGAGATACTCTTCCGGCAATACTGACAACAGTTCTTGCTTTCTTCTGCCTATATGGTAGAGTGGCACTTGGTATTTCCGTAAATCGGGCATGGCCATTTTCTCCCACTCAGGAGAGACAGCAGCGATGGTTTCTACAATTTTCTCCTTTTTTTCATCGTTCAAAATGGGGAATACAGCCTTCAACAGTTCTGCTATCTGATAAAATATCTTACTGTCCAATTCCTCCAACTTAGATGTATCTGTCAGAATAGACATAATTTCATTCTCAAATAGTGCGGCATTTGTTCTACTCAACTTCAAGCCCATGTAGTAAAGAATGCTCCTTTCATCTTTAAGCAGTTCCTTCACCAACCGAATCATCGTTTCATCACCCTTTACCACGAGTTCCGATGCGTATTCTGAAAAATCAGCTACGAGTTGCTCATGATGGCTGTAATAGGAACTACCGCTGTAGGTATGATAGGCCCAACTCTCTAAATGCTTGTATAGCTCCACTTCGTCTATACGGCTTCCATCATCTATCCTTTTAATAAGTTCAAGGTAGGTTAAAGCTGCTCTTTCTTTATATTTGTCGAACAACTCCTCTAACAAATGGTATGTGTGTTGGTTAAGGTAGATAACTCTAAGATAAATACCTTTTTCATCCTTTTCCGCCATCTGTTTGCGAATGGCTTCTGTCACGTCACAAAGTAACTTGTTCTCTACAAAATCATAGTCAACCTTCGCTAAATTCTCGAGATAATTATTATAGCGGAAAGGCTCGTCGCCTACAGACATTTCATAGAGATACTCCATATCTTTCAGAATTTCCTCTCTTGGATATCTGTTCACAACATCCATCCATTGTTGGTTCCATTGCAAATCACCTGGAATGACTTGTTGTTTTAGGAAATTCCTCACCGGTTCCCACTCATACGGCATGACATTTAAGCAGGTTTCCTTCATCAGTGTTACTACTTCCTCGTCTTTGTCATGAAGGGCTTTTAATATTATGGGATGCGAACTCACATAGTTGAACCATTCTTTTTTATAGATGGCTTCTATAAACATGTTTCTATAAAGTGATTTACACATCACATACCGGCTTACGAAATCCTTTTCTTCTTCCAAAGGCTCTTCAAAACCTGCCAAGGTTGTCAGAATAAGCATCTTGATATGTGTACGGTATTTGCCACCTTCATCAGTCACCACTCCTCTGAGTTCTTTCAGATAATCTTCAGAAGAGGCTTCTCTAATATAGGAAAAATACTGCTTTACCTTGTTTCGTACATAAAGACCTTGGTGTTCTTTGTTCAGTATGTCCGCCATTGTCTTGCCCGATTCAAAAAGGATGCGAGCTGAAACATAATCTGCCAGCGACTGATGGGCAAACGACACATAGTCTTTATTACCCGTTTCTACTAAAATACCTTCGCTCACAAGATAGCCTACTTCTGCAGAATAATAGCGCTCCAGCTTCTTCTTGTTGATGGCCAAACTGGAAGAATGACTTAGCAATGCAGCTATCTCACTCAGACAGTTCAGAACTCTTTCCGATTCAACAGGAACATGGTTGTCTATTCTTGTTATCTTGCTTGTCCATAACTCATCCATCAGGGATTGCAGGGATACTACCTCACAATCTTCCTTCCCATATTCAAGAAACAGTTCAAGGTTTATAGGCACCCTGAGAAAGTCCGACATCTTGGTTCCTTCCTGATAGGTTTTCATGTCTAGCTGTCCCAACACCTCGTTCACTTGCCCTACTTCTAGGCTCTTTAGTCCAATATTTTTTTCATGCTTGTATTTGCTGAGAACTGGATCAAAGTCCATATCGTATGGGCGACATGATACTATTATCCTCGCATTTGGTATAATAGATATAGCACTGATGAGACTATCCAACAAGTTAATTGGTTTTCTGTCTGCCGACAATGTCTTTGAGAGTGCATCTATCTGGTCTATTATCAGGACTGGATATTCATCCAAATCCGAGAGTTTTTTAAACTCATCGGCGTAAGTTGATATAAACGCAGTCGGGTCTAGGACACTATAGTCTAACATATCAGCTTTGATGGCGAAAATATGGAAGTGTTCGTATTTTGCCATTTCGTCTAACAACTGACATAAAACCACAGTCTTGCCTTGACCTGCTGTACCCGTCAGCAGACAAACCTTCTTCGCTGTTTTCTGGGGTGTCATCATCCTGATCCAGGCAGCAATCTCACTTGCTTCAACTCTCTTGATACTTGCCACCCCTTTAAACAGATGGGGGCTGGAGGATAGTTGCAGGGTATTTATCTCCAATATATTCATAATGACTACTTATATCGCATTCATTTACTATTATTCAAAATCAATCAAATCTATCTTCAGTGCTTCTTGCAATTGCATCAGCACATCTCGTTTCATTTTGCTCAAGGGTCTATCTGAGAAAAGCGAAGCCTTCATTTCCGTTCCAAACACCAATCGATAAGCATGTTCTTTTGAAATGGAGCCTCCGTATGCTTTCATCACCTTCTCCTTCAAATCCATCAGGTACTCAGGCGGGTTTGCATAGGCAAAATCCAGAATATCCTTAACCTCGCTGTTGGCGTAAGGCTTGTAAACATCTTCGATCTTTAACAATTCTGCAGTTGCCGTTTCTTGGGGTGTGCCGCCTGAAAACGTCAATTTCCATTCGCCCCCAACTAACGGCGCATATTGGAATTTTGCTATCATTTCCTCATCGGAACAATAAGGATGTACATGGACACCGTATTTAAATTCCTTCCGTAGTTTGATGCCCCTATTACAGATTGGGCAAGATGGTATCAAGTTGTATATACTCATCGATAACAACGGATGTTTTTCCTTGGGCAACCAGTGGTCAAAGTCTGGTCTAGTAATAGGGGTTTCATCCTCCGACCTTATCGTGAAGGCATATATTCTGTTGCAGTACACGCAGGTTCTAGTTCCTATCCTCCGCGCTAGTTCGTATGCAACGGGCTTGTTTCTTGAAATACGGCCATCGTAGTTGAACGCCTTAAATATCTTCTTCTTAGAAACAGCCTCTCCCCCCTTGGCTTTTATCTTTTTCTCTATTTCAGCACTTAGAGAATATAGCTTTTCTGGTGGTAAAAGCAACAAACTCTTAATAACATCAGAGCTATCATTTGGCAACAATATCTCTTTTACAGGTTTCTTGATAGAAGAATCCCGCAAGGTCTGAACGATGGCATCTAGGAAAGTATCCTTATACCATTTCAGGGTATCAGGTGTCAGGCGTTTAAGATACCACATTGCTGTTAAAAATCCTTTTGTACTCTCTTATAAGAGCATCCTTCACTATCGGTTCATCAATCAGTGAGATTACTTCCAACAATCTTCTCTTTGAATATAATATCTCAAAATTCAGTTGGTCTAATGTCCCATCGGCATGTTGAGGTACAAAATCCATATATCCTGCCAATTCTAGGTTGTCATCCTTAAACGCCTCCAGCGAAAATGGCTTTTTCTCCGCTTTCTTCATAGCATCATAGATGGCAAGGCACACAATGACTCTATTGATAATCTTTTGTGCAAAATCACCAATGGTACCATTCCTCATAAAGAACGGGTGCTTAAGCATATCATGTATGTTTGCGCCAAATGTTCTGATTTCAAAGGAGGCTTGCTTCCCATCTTCCAAACAGAGAATTTCGCTCTGTACAACATCCGACAAGATAAATGGTGAATGTGTTATGAAAATCAAATTTAACCTCTTTAGTCTGCTCAATTCTGCTCTCTCTATCTGTTCAAGCAAGTAATTCAGATAGCTCTTCTGATACTCGGGATGATAATAAAGTTCCACCTCCTCTAATACGACAGTCACGTTATCATACGCTATCAGCGTCTTCCCTTCCTGTTCATCATCGAGGTTCCGCAAATGGTAGATTAATGACCCTACTGAATTTAGCCGCTGAGTCATTCCTGAACTCAAAGAACCCATTGGGTAATAATCCTTCCCGTTATGCAAGATGATATCCCCTTCAAATATCGGGCAAGGCAAGTGCCATTGTATTTCTTTCAGCGACTTACCTCTCATCTCTCTGTTGAGTTGTTCAAAAGTCAGGCTGTAATCATATTCTATGTCAGGCATTTCACACACATCTGCCCCATAATAATCCTCCCCTTGTTTCAGGTAATTGATAGTCTGCTTGATTTTGAGTGTACGATAGTCATCTGTCCTAAGTATCAGATCAATATCCTGTCTGATTGTTCCTAATGCGTCTTGGTTTGGCCATTCTCTTTCCAATGTAATGAATTTTTCATCATCCAGATAATAACCATTGCAAAAACCGTTATAGGTTTCTACGATTGAGATGAACTTGTAGAGAACATAAAGCATCGCTGCGTTCCTCGGATTGTTTGGCTCTTTCAGCACGTCGTTCAGCACTTGTCCTCTCATGGCGCACTTGTCATTTTCAGTCAGTCCACGCCATATTACAAGAACCAGCAACATGCGGTAAAATTGTCGATAATTCAACTTTGACAATTCTCTTGATGTGTTTACAAGCATCCCAAATTCTCTTCCAAGTTCATTCTTAGGTCTCTTCTTCGTTTTTTTGTCAACAGGGTATGCTGTGTCGTTTATCAGAGTGAGGTATCTTCGCAAATCAGATTTTCTCCCACGTGTTTTTTCATCTAACACTTTACTGCACAAGCGTACCAGTTCTGGATTTTCAGCCAACTCCGGCCTGAACCCACGCCAGAATTCATGAAACTCTTCAACCACATAGTCCGATGCTAACGTTTCTTTACCACTTGAAGAATATAGGTCTTTCCAGACAAGTTCATCCTGCCAGTGTGCAAGGAAATACTCTCGTATGGTCTTCCGAATAAACTTACTCTCTTTTTCCAATGAGAAAGCATAACCTACCGCCTCCTCGTCAGAACTTATCATCCTCGTTCTATCGTTTTCTTTGCCTTTTACGAATATTGACATCAACCTCTGCTTCGAGAGATACTCTTCTTTGTTGATGTCAATATTCCCTTTTGTTCGCATCGGATTGAGGACAACTGGAGTTTGGTATGAATCGTTCTTATGAAACAGACCTTCTATCCAATATTCCTCATCATTCTTTATGCCACCTAATGAGGCTGGCGTATAAGCATAAAGTGAATAGTTGATAACCATCGTATAAAATAAGGATGCTACATAGTTCTCCTTAAGAAATTTCTTTTTTTCCTCATCCGTTCCATATAGCATAACGATAGAATTGCCATTTCTATACCATGACACCTCATCATCTACGCACTTTATCGCATAGATATCAGAATCTATCTCATAATATAGAATAGCAGCCACGCCACTGACATATTTCAGCGAAGGTTGATCTTCCTGAAATCCATATTGAAATGCGAAGTTATTTAGGACACGAAGGATGACCTCAAGCAGTGAGCTTTTACCATCACCATTTTTACCGACTATTGCATTGATGGTTACTTCAATCGAACTGCCACTTTCCCCTTGTATGTCATAAAGTCCTCCGGCAAAAAAACTTTTATCGCCCTTGCGCATAATTGACAACAAGAGTTCATTGCTCTCATCAATCTTATACCTTGACGAGAGCAAATACACTTCTCCTTCCTTCAATCGCTTCCGTATGTATGGAGCACAATCTTGGAGTATCTTTATTCCAGCTATTCCAAATGACATAATTTCAAACCATAAAAGAGCACTGCCTCATCAGCCCATACCCCTTCAACTCTTCTTATTTCTTCAACTTCTCATCATAATACGCTCTCATCTCAGCAGCAAACTTCTCAAATGCCTCCTGCTGTTCCCGTTCTTGGTTGATGCAGTCTCTCATTTCCTGATACTCCTTCTCAGAGCGTTCAGCTATCAGCACATCCTTTATCCGTTCATCATCTATAAACTCTTCAAAATACCCTCGCATGTAAATCAGCTGCATCGTTTCCTTCTGCAAGAAATCCCTTAAAGCGGCTAAGCCTTTCTCCGTTTTACCTTTACGATACAAACTTCTAAAATAAAAGGCCCTTGTATTGATATTATTATAGTCCTTTGCTATCCTCGCTACCTTCTTATACTCCCCTCGTCTATACAGCAATCCCAGTTTTCTATAACGCAAATCCTTGTAGAAATCACCAAGTTCACCTCCCGTAGGCTTTTGGTTTATCAGATAATCTTGCAGTTGCAAAAAGAGCGTATATGTCTCATAAAACATACTCTCCATCCCTCGCATAGTAGGGTCAACTGGCCCAAACACCTGGTTTCCGATTCTTTCAAAAGCCCTCATTTCAAAATCATATGTAGTTACCTTATCCGCAATCTTTCTACAAAGCAAAATTTGTTCAGCCGTTAGATACTTGTTAAACACATAAAGTTTCTGAATATAATCTTGAATCTCATTCGCTTCAGATTTCAGGCTACTCCCTATAGGCATCAAATTCTTTGCAGTATCATCAACTTTCTTGTGATTCTCTGTCAAACATTTCGTGGCAAGATACAGTCGATAGTCATCTTTCTTTATGTCGCCAGTAAACAATCGCATCTGCAAATACGAAGGACTGTGCATAGAGTGATGAAACGGAATTTCAAGGAAGTGTGCCAGTCTTGTATAGATATGGTACAAGTCAAAATCCAGTAACGGCTTTATCTTCTTCCGTTCTACCGCATTCGGCAGAACATTAAAGACCAACCAAAACACCACAGATGCTATCAGCGATGTCACTATAGCCACAATGATATCATCCCATGTCATAAGCCTTTCAAAATAGTATTGCACTGATTTATTTCGGGCATAAACACACAGCCACCCTTACACACTGATTGATGAGCACAGCCGCCACATGTATTGTGTCGAATCGCTTCCCTGTGCCTAACAAAGGCTGAGTGCTTTTGCCATATATCCACTAGCCTCTCTCTTCTCAAGTCTCCATATTGTTCGGTATTTGCCATAAACGAGCAAGGATACATTCTCATGTCTTCAGATACAAAAGCCGAAAACCTTGCTGCCTCGCATGAATCTATCAGTGCCGGATTAACATTCATCCATGTCACGATACCGGGAACACAGCAACTGTCAAACCCGATTTTAACAGCCTTACATGCTGATACACTTTCGTAAAAAGCTTTTAGCCGCTCTCCTTCTTTTACCATCAGTTTTCGGCCAGCACCTCCTATTGGTTTATAGTTCAACACTATAACCGCGTTGATATATGAAAACAAGGATGGTGGATTCTTAAACCATGATGTCAACAAGTCAATAATATCACTTTTTAGAATGATATGCAGATTAAGTTTTATACCAAAGTCACGTATTCTTTTGGCAATCTCTTCATAACGGTCGTATGGTGGGTATAAACTTAAAGCCATTGCACCACAATAGCGCGATGTTGCCTTTAGTATATCATCAGTCAGCCCATCACCATTTGAAGTATATGATGGCACGATCCCATTCTCTCGAACAATCCTCAATACCTCCACAAATTGAGGATGCTGATTAGGGTTTCCTCCACCCAATGCAATCTGTAGAACGCCAGCTTCTTTAGCTTGACCAATAACACATCTCACATCCTCCAATGTCATATGCCGCCCTAATGGATTGGCTTGCCTATAGCAGAAATCGCAACCTCTTTCACAGTAATTGGTGATTGACAGGTCTAATAATTCTGGCCCGTCCTCCGCCCAGAAAGGCTCCTCATATTCATCCTCTTCCAACCTGACAAAAAATCCTGTCTTCTGGCTGAAAACGGTTTTGTAATGTTGGGTAGGATGTTCACCAACCACTATATCACCAAGCGTCTTCCGTTGCATCTATAATCAGTTTCCCGTTATCAATTACAAAGGAGTCACAACAAAACAATGTCTCTATCGCATCATTGTCGCTGTCCAAATCGCCTATAAAGATATCATAGCCTTTCGCTTCTGCCTCCTTTACCCTGGCAATAGTTTCCTCCTTGAAATGTTTCTCCATATATTCGTCAAGCGAACTGTAACCATACTCCTGGGCATACAGATAGCCCGGTCTCATACTGTTTTTAAAGCACTTGAACAGATGCACAAAAACATCCAGAAACATAGATTCCGGCGATATGCCTACTGCACGAAAAAATGCCGGTAGCGTCGGCACTCCTTGCGACATGACTATGAAGTTTGTCGATGAGCTGTTTGTAACAAAATCCGTCTTTACCTTCATATCTCAAACGTTCATCATTACCAATTTCTCGAATCTATCGTACAACTCTTCCGATTTTATAAAATCGTCAAAGTATTCCCCTGCAGCCATTGTATTATAATCATACAGTCGCAATTCCTTCCTATCATTCAGAACACCAACTATTTCATCAGCATCGCCAGGTTCCAACTGATAATACCCTCTCAGAAATGCTGCAAAGTCCTTATATTCTGTCCGATAGAAAGTATCATACATATATTGCACATCCATACTCTCTGAAAATAAGCTTTTATAAATCCGCTGGAATAGTTCTTTGGCATACCCTCCAACAGCCCCGCTCTTCTCAACAAAATACGCTTCGGTGAGATCCTTGTGAGCGAAGATTAAATAGCAATCCATGTCATACCCGTACCTCATAACCCCTTTTTCAGTTTTTCAATTTCAATCACTAGATTATTACTCTGAGTAATCTCCTGAACACTCTCCAATTGATTGGTATTCTTACACTTCCTTAGATACTGAATATACACATCATGGGCATAACATTCAGAACAACCGCACATATAAAGCAACAACTCAAAGACATTCTGAGAGTCTTTATGCTGTATGAATTTGTCATCCTTAAGCAGTTCCTCTACAGAATTTATCATATACCATCTTTCACTCTTCTCGCTGTTCCTTCCATAATGACTCTCCACCTTCTCTGGCCACACTTTATCCATGAAGTCACTTAGCGCTTTATCATCAAGCGAAGCAAGATGGTTCAACAGCAATCTGATGTTTAACAACTTATGCTTTTCCGTATTCCATCGTCCCCAATACACTAATCGGCTGGCCACATGCTTTGGATCGTCTTTCAATAGTAGGCGTTGCACGGTTTCCACGTCCGAGTCTTCTATTGCCTCTTCTTTAACATCCCATATATAGAATTCAAAAATAACCTCATACCAATCCATGTTTACAAGAAATTCACAAGCCTCTTTTTGCTTGTTACTTTTCGCATGGACAAATAAGAACGGAGTCAGTCCTTCTCTGAGTTGTTGCCCGCTTGAAGTATACTGTTCTACTAGATGCTCATATTCTGCAAGATTGTTTGGAAGGATATTGTCAGACAGATAAGCAGAAATAATATAATCACGGAATGAATCATACGTAAAGTTAACAACCTCATTATGCACAAAAGCTCCCTTTGCATTTGGAGCAAGATCTTTCCTTAACAGGATGTTTTCATCCAGAAACCTTTTGAAAATCTCCTCTTCCTCTTTGGCTATATTTTTCAAAAGTTGCCCGAACGGTACGTTGAAGAACGAATTATTGCTTATCATATAGCTGGCCATGTTCTCCATAAATGCTGATATACTTGATTTTTCCAACTGATAGTGCTGCTCGTTTCGCACCTTTTCTATCAGTTTTTCAGCCATCAGTTCATAATATTCAGCAAATAGTTCCTCCCGTTTTATACTATTCACCTGGCCAAGCGTCTTCCCTTTGTTTGCCTCACAGAATATTCTTAACAACAATAAATCATCACAAAGAGCCTCTTCCACGTAATGATGTAAATCAGCACTAATTTTAAAATATGTCAGATAGTTCTGAAGCAATTTTTGCTTTTCTTCATCACCAAAATGCTCATTTAGTTCTTCTATCTTTAATAATCTTCCCTTAAAGGCGGCATCCACGGTAGCAAACTTCTCTTTGTAATACTCTGTCCTACATGTCATCAGTACCTTAACGTAGTCATATTGCAGCACCATGTCAAGGAACACCTCCAAATGCGAGGCAAACACGTCGGGCTGCGGATTCTCATTAAGGCCGTCAACAATGAATATAATCGGGCACCTTTTGTACTTACAGTAGGTCGCAACCTCTTTGATGGCATTATCAAACGACAAGTTTGCCCCTGGCAACATCATGTCAGCGAAACTGCGACCTATGTCGTCAGATTTTATCTCATATCCGTTTAAATAAACAAATGGTATATGCCTTGTTAGCAACACCTTGTCCACAAGATCACACACCAGATTGGTTTTTCCTTGCCCAGCAGCAGTGGTAATCAGCAATAATCTACCTGCAACATAATCTAAGTGCTCATTTTGTTTTCCAAATCTCGAAAAGCTAAAATAGTCGCTCGACCTATTAGTATTCAATTCATCATATTTCGAACGAAGAAACTTTTGTAAATCTCCCACTCGCTGATAAAACGCCCCTATAGATTCTTCTGCCACGCACGACGTGAAAGGTGTAATATCAAATTCAAAAGGAGGTTTATGTTGTATCCTTCTATTCCTGTTTAACCGATATAGTTCAAACGAGTCGCACCTTTCCAGCACCAGTTTACAGAAAGTATAGGGGTCAACAAAATCCCTTAATAACTGTTTTATCTTTCTGTTTTCAAGGAAAACATCGGGCAAGTATTTCCCTGATGTCACGTTCTTCCTCACATTCATTTCATAATAGAGGAATTTGTCATTGTTATCGAAAGCAGATTTGTGTTTCGGATTTTCAACGGCTGTTTGAGCCATTTGTCTGATGTAATCAGAGATTTTGCTTTTCGAGAATCTGCTCATCCTATGATGATTAATGTCAAACGGCATCCTGTTTGCATCAATCTCCCCTGAATACAAAAGTAGTATAACGTCATCTATCATACTTGCTTTTGCCACACCAAGTTCCATCATCACATTGGGATTTGGCAAATCTTTCTTACCGTTTTTTGCAATGGGGGTCAGGTCTGCAATAAACAAATCGCACTTCTTAATCTTTTCAACCACAACGGCCTCAATGACAGGCGAACCAGACCTTGCCCATGTTGACTCGTCATAGACAATGTCATATTCGCCTTCAGCACGAATATCCTCACAAGCTTTTTTCAAAGCATTTCCCATCGTCTTGTGATTATCACTCACATCCGATTGCCAAGAAAAAAACAATTGCAATTTTCTCATACTATATTATTTCCTTTACTTGTCCCCTCCTCTACTCCACAAGCTCCTTATTAAACCACAAAGAGGCATGCGCTCCCCGCACATACCCCTTCAACAATCCTTATTCTCTTTCCAAATTTCATCTTCATTCAGTGGATGATACCCACCATCCTTTGCTTCAAACAAAATAGTCCCACTCTCCAAGCACTTCAAACTATGCCATTGCCCTTTCTCGATATTCAGCACGACTCCTCCAGGTACCATATCAACCGTTTCCGTTAACCGTCCCTCAGTGTCATAGAAGTACTCCTCGAAATGACCTCGGACACATACACAAGTTTCTGAAGAACCCTTGTGCCTGTGTATCGGCATAATCGTCCCTGGCTCCAGTGCATTTAACATACGCTGGCTATTATCGTCAGCAGAGTTGCGCAAATCAAGGTTACACCTTAATCTTGGATTCGCTTTCGCTTTCTCCGTCAGTTCATCAAGTATATCTTTCGTTATAATCATTCTTCAAATCTTGGTTTACGTTGTGGAACAAACATATACGAGCAGAACTGCCATATCCCTCTGGCGAATGATTGAATCTTCTTCATAATGATGCAGGTTTCAGTATCTTAGCCCAAATACCTGTCCAAAACGATGACCACCGGCTTTCGTTGTAGCATAATTCATGCTTCCATCCATTTCCCCACCAACGCTTGTATTTATATACGAGCCGCGGAATCAAATACGCTGGTTCCTCCGTTGCATATTTCGGGAAAAGAATGTCAGCCAGTATTCTATCCTTTAGCCGAGGAGTAAACTGAACTCCGTGGAAAATACTAGCCTCAAAACCTAAATCCTCCACACATATCGCGTTTAGGCAATTAACAAAATCACTCATGTGGAACTGCTTCAACAATCCGTTCAGCCAAGCCCAATCAATTTCTTTGTTATGCTTCTCTACGAAAAACGCCCAATCCAATACCTGTCTTAAAGTGACATTTGAGCCAGAGAAATGAGAAACCATATGCTTTATCAAGAATAGTGCATGAAGATTTGGTGATGGCAGAAATACTCTCTCTCCATTTATCTCCACCCAATTCGATTCATCTTTAGCTAATTCTTTGAATATCTTCTCTAATTCTTTATTAGACTTCAATCGATGAACCTCTATAAAGTCATAATGATTTTCTACAGTAAATTCTCCCCAGTTAAATATTGTGTGGTGATGGTGAGAGTTATCTATCGCAATACCCTTCTCACGGACAACTGCTTCATCAGCCTCTTTCTGATTTCCAAACTGCCAAATGTCTATATCACCACATGGTCTGTGCTGAGGTTTTGGCCAATTGATGGCACAAGCATACCCTTTCATCACCATCATTTTAAAGCCATGACTATTATAGAAACCCGCCATCTCAGAATGAGTCTTGCGATACTGATCATAGCGATATTCATAGCCCTGAAGTACTTCACCTATCCACTCAAGCAATAATTCCTGATTGGGTTTATATGATTGCGGCAATCTTTCTATACCATCTAATACAACGGCATAAAGACCTTGACTTTCTGCAAGGTTTTTTATACTATGCCATATAATCGGTTGAGATATAGATTCCGCATAATGTCCTATTCCCAACCTTATTAAAGTTAGTATTGAATACTTATTCTGCTCTATATCCGTATTATTAAATTGTTTCTCCTGCATACTCCATTTTCTTTCCAAGCACAGTACAGAGAATCATCTGGAAGTCCTTCACAAACGAATAGTGATCTAGATAATATAGGTTCAAACGAACCTTGTCTGGGTAGATAACCGTATCGTTATACTCCTCAGCTATTTCTTGCATACCACGGGTATCGCCAGCTGCCTGTTTCTTGGCTACATATTCTGAAATCATCTCGTCTTCCAATCGATATTTCAAAGTTGCAGGTCCAGTGATTCCAGGGCGAAGTTTCAATACTCGCCTATCATCACCTTTTAGTTGGTCTGCATATCCGGGAACATCAGGACGTGGGCCTACGAAACTCATGTTGCCGATAAGTACATCCCACAAGCCTGGCAGTTCATCCAGCTTGTAGTGACGAAGCGTAGCACCAAAGGGCGTAATGCGGCTATCCCCTGCTACAGAGACAGTCGAACCACTATGCTTGACCGTCATCGTGCGGAATTTATGACAGTCAAACAACTTGCCATCCTTACCTACCCTCTTCTGTACGAAGAATGCAGGGCCTCCTGGCATTTTAATCTTCACCAGTATCGCTGTTACCAGCAAAACTGGCCACAAGAAAAGTAGTCCAATTAAAGAAACTACTCGATCAAATATCCATTTAAAAATCATTTTTTACTCTGGCAAAATCTCTAAATATAATTCATTATGAGGCAGTTCTTCAACCACCTTTACATTGCTTGCTGACAGAGCTGACTTATAAGAAGCTACATTTTCTTTTGATACTGTTTCAAACAGCCGTAGCCCAATTCCAAAGCCAACTTCATTCAGTATCTTGTTCATCGCTGTACCTAAACCTTTCCCACGATAGTCAATATCCACCATCCTACCACGAAACCCTTGACCATGGAAAAAGCAACGGTTAAAACAGTATCCTGCAATAGCACCATTCGTTTTATCTTTCAGAACATAGCCAAGAAACGCTTTATTCCTTTGCAGCAACTTTATGCTTTTTGCATCAAAACCATGAGGTCTAAAATATATATATGCCTCCTCTGGTTGATGCTCAAAGAAAGTAACCAAAATAGAAGTAGGGATGTTTATGATAGGAACAATATCATACCCATCAGGAATAGTCGTAAAAGAGAAAGTCTTTAACTTCTTTCCATACCTCATATAGAATATCACTCCGTTTATCCACTCAATGATATCCCAAAGCCAGCTCAGTTTATCTCTGAGTATATGTGCTAATTTATATAACATACGTCATAATGCTAATAAAGGAGCTTTACTCCAATCAATTTGACTATCTGCACTCTCTAGGTTATTGAAGCCTATTCTGCTGATTAATCTAAATAGTTTCTTCTTATTGCCACTCACACCAAAATTGGTCTTAAAATATCGGAGATAGCGTGCTTTCATCGTACCCGGTTCCCCAAAATAGCTTTCATATCCCTCCTTTGTCATCACGCCATCAATAACTGGATTCAAATCACCCAAATGAAAATAAGTCATCGAATAAGGAGCCTTATTCATTGTCTTCTCTACAAAACTATAAGGAAAGAATCTAAAATATCCGCCACCAGAATATACAATCTCTTTTCCAAAGACCTTGGCCGTTGCTATTGGGTATTCGTGAATCTCTATCCCGTTATACTTCACAACTGTTGGTTCTACCTTGGTAAACTCGGGGAAACCACCAAAATCCCTAGACACAGGAAAAACCGAAGCGTCACGTGTAATACCATTGGCAGCCAACACTTCAAAAGCCCACTTATTCTTACTGCCTATTGAAAAAGCTGGTGCTCGATAACTTTTCACTTTCTTGCCTATACATTGTTCCAAAGCGTCCACAGCTGCATGCGTGTCCTCAGTTGCCTGTTCGTACGTCATCTTATTAAGCCACTTGTGGATATTGGAGTGACATCCTACTTCATGTCCTGCTTCATGGATTTTTCGAACTACAGCAGGGAAATCAGTTGCCATCTTGCCCACACAGAAGAATGTCCCTTTAGCCCCGACTTCTTCCAGTTTTTGAAGAATCTCCTCCAACAGTTTGTCATACTCAGCGTATTTAGAATTTTTCGCGCCAAAATAAGCCTTCTCTAAATACCATTCTTCTATATCAAAAGTCAAGATATTCATACTATACGCGTTCAGCTATTTCCTTAACAACCTTTGCTGGGCGACCGGTGGCAATAGTCCAGGCGGGTATATCTTTCGTTACCAAGGAGTATGCGCCTACAATTGCACCATCACCTATGGTAACTCCAGGCATAATCAGAGTTTCCATACCAACCATTACCCCTTTTCCTACATGTATCTCACCAAGTTTATATGGTAACTTAGCAGCATCATCTCCCTTGCGATAATGACGAAGATCTCGTTGGTGACACAAAAGGCGGCACCCTCCAGTAATATGAGCATGGTCATCAATATAAATAAGATCCGCATGACCTGAATCCACACGAACATGGTCGCCTACAAACACGTCTTTACCAACGTGGCAACCCAATCTCTTCAAGATCCAAGGACGGAACTTACGCGGGGCAAAAGGTTCAAGAATGGCCCAATCCATCATATTACAAAGGAATTTGCTCCTTATATTGGCGAAAAACTGCTTTATAACTCTCCAAAGGCTAACATCGCCATATTCCTCTTCGGAATAGTTGAACCCCAGTCTTCTCAGTAAACGAAATGTGAAACTTAATCTTTTTTCTTCCATCAATTCTTTGCCTCCATTTGCTTAATCATCGTATCGTATGCAACTTTCACCGTGCAATTCTTTTCATAAAACGCACGTCCAGCTTTGCTCATGCGATTACGTAACTCTTTATCCTTATAAATTCCATTAAACAACTCTATTGTGCGTTCTTTGTCCGAACCCACAGCCCAATAACCTGCACCACAATCCTCTATAATCTGACCGTAATCACTTCCGGGATTAATCATTGCAAATACCGGTACACCAGCGGCCATATAACTAACAGCCTTGGACGGGCATGTAGGAACTCGATAATTCTCATTGATAGACACCAATCCTAAATCTACCGACTGTGTAAGGTTAAGATAATCCTTTTGCGGCATAAAGTCCATGAAACGGATATTGGTCAGTTTTTTCTCTTCTGCAATTTTTTGGAGTCTATCTTTCTCCACACCTTTAGCTATGATTAAAAACACAATATCCGTTTTGTCTATATAGTGTTCCGCAAGGTATGCAATATTCTCTATTCGCTGTCCTTTACCAAGATTTCCTCCAAAGAGCGCAACAAATTTACCATCTAAGCCTAAACGCGGTCGCAACGTTGGATCAGGTTCAGATTTTGGCGGTTCAGTAACCCAGTTATACAACAAAACACCTTTCCCCATTTCCATCCCAGGATATTGATCTTTTATGAAATCAATATTCCCTTGTGACATACAACCAATGAGGTCAGCCGTTTTATATCCAGTTCTGGCTTTACGGTCAAGGAAACAGTATTCAACACGATTATGCAGCAAACCGATACTCCAAACACTCTGGGGATGGATATCACGAAGGATTAAATAGAACTTTGCCCCTGTACGCTTCTTAACATACTTCACAAAACCACTCAATGTAATAGGTGGTGTTGGCATTACTATCCAGTCAAACTTATCGCCGGCTAGATATTTCTTATAACCTTTCTTAAAGTAATAAGGTAATGTAGCAAGCGCTACACCTTTTTGGTACATGCTAGCTACTCCTTGAGTCTCCTTTGATGCCACACGCACTACACGCAAACCTCTTTCTACTTTGCAAAAGGTTTGTGCATGTTCTACATCAGGGGCTATTATAGTAATATCATGGCCACTTTGCAGGAACTGCTCCGCAAGGTTTCCATACATGCCACCATCTTTGTTTTCAGGCGGCAATTCCAATAATACAAATAGTATCTTCATCGCTTTAAAATAACAGTCTTTCCATCAATACCCTTTAAAGCTCTGCCAGTAAAAATCAATTCATCACTTTCACCTTCGTAGTAAGGAAAGCGTATGCTTCCAAATTGAAAATATATTTTAGGGAGCCAGTCTTTTTTATACTTAGAAATTTCTTCCCAATGATGCCCATCTTCAGAATACCACAAATGAGAATAGTTGTCTTTGTTCACTTTTGACGGTTCTACCGTTGTTGACACCATCATCCTATTACCAAACTGAACGGCATATATACCAGAGCCTTGAATAGGTTGAATATTTCTTACTTCACCAGTTTTTCTGTCAATAGCCCGTATATAATTTTGCTCATACTGGGAATCAGTGGCAAAAATGATTTCATCTTTTGTGAACAGAGGAACACAAACACGACATTGTTGCGAACCTTCATATTCACGCACTAAAGTTTTGAATCCATCTTCTGTATAACCAAATACGCAGGCTTTATCATCATCCCCAGTCGCCACCCATAAACGGCCTGTATAGGGGTCGTTGAATATACCATGAATATGGTTTATCTCACCAGCCTTGAATTCATAAGCAACCGTCCATGTGTCACCATTGTCTTTCGACTGGTAGATACTCATTGGTTTACGGTCTGGATTATAACAATATTCTCCATAATAAATCGACCCGTCGCTTCCCTGGCATAAATTCATTGGTCGGGATCCCTTTTCTATATCACAGCATTTCTCAAAAGATTTTGTATCTTTTCTATATTTAAACAAACCTTTCTTTGCGATACACATCCATGTGTCATTTTGGAAATGATAAAGATGAGTTATTTCTGCTCTGAATAGACGACGGAAAAGACCAAACTTAGAAAGGTCTCTATGCTTTTTATCTGCTATTGTTGAAAAAAAATGAAACTGCCCTGTGTCGGGATAATAATAAAAAAGGTTGTATCCTTTTGATATCACCCAATAATGAGTAGAAATATACAATACAACAAATGAACATCGTTTCCTCATACCTATTTAGAACTTTTCCTATAATACCACATCATTAAACTTTTAGGTAAAATGTTTGTCACAACGGGTTTAAGAATAAAAATATAGCACCATATTGGAAGGCGATTCCTCCGATAACTATCCCACCGTATCCACATTAGCCCAGAGACTCTTTTCCAATTTAAATGTCTTTTCATGGTGTTGGTATCAACTGTATAATAATAGAGTTTCTCTCTCATGTTATATAGTTTCATACCGGCACCAAGCACCTTCATTACCAAATGATAATCTTGACTTCGAAGAGTGTATTTATTTACAGTATAATAACCTACTTTCTCCACCATGTCTTTTCGCATCATCCAAGATGGGTGCATATATAGCCCACCTTTTATTTGATCTTTAGCGGTAGGACATGTTTTGACATCGGACGTTTTTATACTACCATCTCCTGTAACATTATACCACTGTGTCCCAACAATAGCGTATTCAGGATGATTAATGACAAATGGATATTGAATTTCAAATCTCTTCTCATCTGACCAATCGTCTGCATCCTGTCGGGCAAGGATATTACTGTGACTTACCTCAATACATTTGTTTAGAGAATATGCCAATCCCTGGCTCTCGTCATTATGCAAAACTATGATACGGCTATCTTGCTCTCTGTATTTCTTTAATATATCAAGTGTATTGTCTGTGCTACCATCATCACAAATAATAAACTCAAAATCTAAAAAGGTTTGGTTAAGTATAGATGATATGCTCCTATCAAGCATGTTCGCTCCATTCTTAACACTCATTATTACACTAATAGCAGGCATAGTAACTTTTAAGATGTATAATATTCAACTATTTTATTTACAGACATTTTAATGTCATACTTTTTATTCAGCAATCCATTTTTCACCTCATCAACATCTCTATTGGATGTTTTCTCTAATTTATAGAAAGTATCAATCCAAACAGATGTTTCAAAGGAATCAATCCTAACATACGGAATGATTTTCATATCAGCTTCATCAGTCACGCAACCTGTAGTTACAACTGGTGTTCCGCATGCTTGTGCTTCAATAGCAGTTACTGGTAACCCTTCAAAAAGAGAAGGCAAACAGAATACATCCATAACATTGCAGAGTATATTAATATCCTTTCTGTTTCCTAAAAAAACTATTTTTGATTCCAAATGTTTTTCCTTTACGATCATTTTTATTTCTTCCAGCATTGGTCCATCACCAACGAGCAAGAATTTACAGCGTCCACTTTTATCACTTTCTGCTAATTCAACAAAGAACTTCTGATTCTTTACTTCAATAAATGAAGCTACGTTTCCAACAACAATATCGTTTTCTTTAAATCCTAAATCCGTTCTTATTTTTAATCTTTGTTCTGCATCAATAGGTCTGAACACTTCTGTTTCTACACCATTAGGTAGTATTTCATAATTATTGTTTCCAAAAACGTAGTTGCCAGCATCCCTACCACAAGCAAGTTTTTCAGTCGCCATTTTGTTGATTAAAAACCTGAACAACGGTATAATAATAAAACTCAAAGGGTGGTTAGACACTAAACTGTCAACTGTATTGTGGGCATGATATATTCTTTTCTTTGTATGCGCCAAAAAGGCAGCCACCAAAGAGAATATACCAGTAAAAACAGAATGAACATGTACAACCTCATATCCGTTATCCCGAATAATTTTTTTTATTTCTTTAATAAACTTAGCAGTTCCTATTTCCTTCCTTTTGGGTATTACATAGACCCTTCCTCCATAAGATTCTATTTCTTCTCGATAGGAAGTTTCTTCTATCACACAAACATCAAAAACATATTTAGTGTGATCGATACGTCTATTTAGATTCATTATTACGCTTCCGACTCCACCATGAAGTTTACCTGGTAAATGAAGTATACGTTTCATATAGCCATATCAAATTAATTTATTCTTTAAAGACTGTTTTCGAGAAAAAAGCCAAAGAAACACACACACATAAAAAATTGGGCGAATAACACCTAATAATGAATCTCTAGGTGTAAAGAAAGATAATGAGAGTAAAGCCAAATAAGCAGCTGCCCAAAAGATATTATTATGCTTATTAGAATCTGCCTTTGAAGTTAGCCAACCCAATATGACAAAAAAAACAATAATACCCAAAACTCCCCATTTCATATATAAATCACTCACGCAATGCTTGCCATATGTTGCATTCTTTCCATATCTTTGCAACATATAATCATTTAATACTGAAGAGCCTGTGGCCTCTTGATACGATTTTCCCCAAATGTTTTCGCTCACAAGTGTTGGTAACAACGGGAGAGGAACTAATGGGACAAGTATTATCTGTTCAGGGTGCTGGAGTCCGTTTCTATCCTTAATTTCAACGCCCAAACTCAACTCAGTACTTGCCGCTATTAAATCTGAAAAGAATAATAGAGGGGAGGAAATCTTCAAATTTGTAGATGCTATTGCAGATGAAACTCCTGAATTCATAATCGAAGTGTCTGAATGCCTAGTCTCTCTAATAACAAAAAGTATTAAAACGCCAACTATAGAGAGAAAAACAATATATTTTATGGATAATCTTGAATAATAAACAACCATAGTCATTAAGTCAATTATAATAATTGAAATAGCAAGATTCCTAACACCAAAATATAAAAAAAGTAAAATAGAAATAAATGAGATTATCAAAGGATATCTATTATATTTGAAGAAACAAATAAAATTGTCCGTAAAGCTCGGCTCCTTACGAATATTAGGAATACGCACTATGAAAGACACAACAAGGCCTGCCTTTAACAAATCATAGACATACGCATTCTGTTGAAGATTGGTTACATCAAATGATTTAAGGCTGTAGTACGCATTATATATTGTTGCTATTAACAACAACAACAATGATATATCAATAGTATTTTTTTTAAAAATCCTTTTATGTATAGCATCTTTTTTATGAAGCACTTGTTTTTTATGGTTAATTTTATAAGCTGCAGCGTATACCGATATTGCTAAAAGGCATAAGAAAACGCCTCGCGACAAATACTTAAAATCAACAAATTGAACAAGAAAGTTCATGTCAACATATTGACTAAAAAGTTCATTCGATGACAAAATAAACACCGGAAAGGCAAATGAAGTAAGAAAGAACGATATGAGAAATATACTATTAAATGACAGATAATCTTTATGTTTAATATCATCTTTCAAGAGGTCGTATGATATGTATAAAAACATCACAAAGCATACTATACACCATATGGTATTATCACCGTATGGTATAACTAAATAAAGGATTAATGCCACGAGGGCGCTCAACAAGTGCTTAATACTATTCATAAACTCAAAAACTCATATTCTATAACTAGTTGTAAGGCTACTGCATCTTTTTTATCACTCGCCTAGGATTACCAGACACCACACCATTGTCAGGAATGTCTTTAAATAGATACAACTTTAATTTAAACATAATCGAATCCATTTAATACATATTCTGACTTATCTCAAACTCCTTGCTATCTGGAGTTGATAGAGCCATAGTCTACTGATAATCCTATATAGGAAGAATGAAAACCCACGAGGTTTCTCTGCCCATTTTGAATACAAATGATAGTGAATGCATATTTGGTTGCTTTTCACAAAAAAGTACGGGAATAGTCTACTTACAAATCCAGATTTCATAATATTATCCTGAACCTTCTTGTTGGCCTCTACTAAATATTTGTAAGCAGTGCTCGAATCACTCTGTTGGGATACTCTATAATTTAATGTTATTTCCCTAATCGCATACGCTCCATAAATACTTGTATATTTAACATTAAGAGCATAATCAGGGCAAGGAATATAATCAGAATTAAAACCTCCTATTTCAAAAATGCATTCTCTGTTATATAAAGACCCACAACCGTTTGTATAGTTTTTCTGTAGGAAATCATACATTGAGACAGGATAACATTTTTTCTTTCTCAGAAAAAATGACTTCCATTCATCATAGCGCTTTAATTTATTGTCGTAATCGTCAATATACTCTAGATTACCAAATATAGCACACTTATCGTTATTCAATCGTTTTACCCAATCCGTTAATACTTGTAATGTATTTTCTGCAAATACGTCATCATCATGGCAAAAGGTAATATATTTACCTTTTGCCAATAGAATACCCAGATTCTGGTTATTGCATCCTCCAACATTTTCATTGTTCACATAATACCATGTAAATGGGGTCATCAACTCCTCAACAACCTTCTGATTTTCTTTTTGAAGTTCAGGGTGTCCATTATCTACAATTATAACTTCATACTCAAAGTCACATTTTTGATTGAGTACAGCAGTTAATGATTTCCTAAAGAAAACAGGATGGTTATATATGGGCATAATGACCGTGACCAATGGAGATGAGAGTCTTTTCTCATCTCCAAGGACTAGTCGCGACCCTACATGTTCAATCTCATGTAGGTGATTTTTATATTCAAACTCCTTCACTATTCTTTATATTTTAATTTAGGCTTTATAAATGCACTCCTCCTGCAGCTCATCACTCATGAATGGTGCCATCTTCTCCAATGGTGCTGATGACATCTTTCCAGTCTTCTTATCCATGAAGGATGCAGACTTTGGGAACAATGTCTGCTCAGGATGCATCTTCACCTCACAAATCATTGCACCCTCTGCATTCAGCACCTCACTGATGGTGGTTTTCAGAGCCTCATTGCTTGACACTCTTACGAAAGGTATTCCGTATGCCTCAGCAATTCGCTTCAAATCTGGACATACAACACCACTGGCAGGATTACTACCTGTGAAGTTTCCTTTGAAGAAGGCTTTCTGTGTGGTCTTAATGGCCAGATAACTCTCGTTCTCCAATACGAAGAGCTTCAACGGCAACTTATAGGTCACAATGGTCTGCAACTCCTGCAGGTTCATCTGGATAGAGCCATCACCGGTCACACAGATGGTCTTACCATTTTCATTGCTGACACAAGCACCAATGGAAGCAGGAAGACCATAACCCATAGCGGCACAACCTTGGTTGGCAAATACACGTACACCCTCATTCACCTGCATTGCCTGATAGGTACAAGTATAAGCAGTACCGTTACCCGTCACAACTACATCGCCATCATGCAACTGCTTGAACAGTTCATCGGCAAACTTATAGCTGTTGGCATAACCCTCACAATCGGGATTATCATCGAACAATGTTGGAATCTTTTCTTCGATATTTCTGCCCCACTCAATCCACTTCTCGAACTTAGGCAGTTCATTTTCGCCTTCAAGAGCCACCAACATCTTATCGATGAACTCAGAGAGGTTGACATGGATTGGCATATCAATGTTCAGAGTTGGCTTCTGCATTTCAGCGAGATCAATATCCACCATCACCTTGAATGCCTTTGGTGCCAACAGGTCGTAAGCATAGCTAACCTGACGGATGCTCAAACGAGTACCCATCACAATGAGCAGGTCAGAGTTCTGTACCATGATATTACCGATACGGTCACCACAGATACCAGGCTTGCCAAAGCACAGTTTGTGGTCATGCCAAATGATATCTGAACCACTGATAGCTGTAACTACAGGTATATTTAGTTTCTCTGCCAGAGTGATGAATTCCTTCTCACGCTTAGCCAAACGTACACCATTACCAACATAGATAACAGGACTCTTAGCAGCCTTTATCTTATCAATCAGTTGCTTAATCTGTTCATCAACCAGAGCATGCTTCACTGGGTCAATGATTTCCATAGCAGGATCAAACTCTTTGAATTGAGTCTCATCCACCGTTGCTCCCTGAACATCCAGAGGCACATCCAGCCATACTGGACCAGGACGACCATCCAAAGCTATAGCAATAGCCTTGTCCAACTCATACTTCACATCCAACGGATTATAGATGGTCTTAGCATACTTCGTGATAGGAGATACCATCGATACAATATCTGCTTCCTGGTCGCCCAACTGGCGCAGGTTCAGATAAGGATAGGTGTGCTTATAAGTAGAGGTCTTAATCTGACCAGAGATGTAAAGGCCAGGGATAGAGTCAAGATACTGACCAAGAACACCTGTAATGGCATTAGTACCACCAGGGCCTGTTGTCACACAGGTCACAGCCAGATGGCCACATGCACGATAGTAGCCTTCGCCAGCAATGGCAGAAGCCTGCTCATGATGATTACAGATATACTTCAGGCCTTTTGTATGGCCAATGGAGTCATTCAGGTGCATAGCACCACCGCCTGTCACTAAAAAACAATGCTTAATTCCATACTTCTCAACGAGATGCTGGAAAATGAAATCGCTTACCTTAATCATATCTATATACTTTAAATGTTTACCATTACTTTTACTAAATCACTCGGTTTCTCTTTCATGAGCATCAAGCCCTCTTCTATTTTATCAAATCCATTTAACTCATGTGTTATCAATGGCGTGGGGTCTAAACGGCCATAGCGTATCATCTCAAAAATTCGCTCAATTCTTGCACGACCGCCCTTTGCCAATGAAGTATGAAGTGTCTTACCTGCCATACCCCTTCCTCCATGGAACTTGGGGAATCCCAGATTGCCTGTTCCACCAAAGTAGTTCACGTTAGAGACTGTTCCTATACCATAACATACCATATCGAAGGCCTGTGTAAACACTTCATCCTTACCTCCAGCTATGATGACAGAATCTGCTCCACGCTGGTTTGTCATTTCAAGCACCTGTTCTACAATATCACCATCCTTATAAGAGATAGCATCAGTTGCTCCATAATAGCGAGCCAGCTCGACACATTTTGGTCTGGTTCCAACTGCAATAATTCGAGCAGCACCCAAAAGTTTTGCACCAGCTACAGCCATTAAGCCAATTGGGCCAATACCAATCACACAGACCGTATCACCAAGTTTAATGTTGGCAGCCTCTGCTCCAGTGAAACCTGTTGTCACCACATCTACACTCATTAGAGCCTGTTTACGAGATATATCAGAGGTGATATGTGCAAGTGTAGTGTCGGCATCCCTAACCAGAAACTTTTCTGCAAACACTCCTGGTTCTGAACGCCCTAACTTGTGACCAGAAAAATGAGCACCAGCATGGCCATAATTGCCGTTCTGGATATCTACTTCACGCCAATCAGGTGTGATGGCAGGTATGGCCACAAAGTCACCAACCTTAAAATCCTTCACATATTCACCCACTTCTACCACCTCACCAATGGACTCATGGCCAAATACCAGATTGGGGGCCTTGGGCGATCCACCTCCAAAGGCTGTATGCACATCTGAGGAACAGGGGGCTACTGCTACTGGATGGATAATAGCACCAAATGGCGAACCCTGTAATGAAGGTTCCGGCACATCACAATAGCCAACCACTCCAGGTGATTTCAAACAGAATGCTTTCATTCTTAAATACTTTCCAAATGATTAGAACGGAGGGTTCTGATGTCAATATCAGCACTCAGTTCCGTCTTTATAATATTTGCAATCTCATCCGTATAGCCAGGAGCCACAATCATAATAGAGGCTACAGGCTCTTCAAAATAGTGTTTCCTATCTACTATAGGTACATGCGATGCAGGAGCATACTTTCCTTGTTTGAAAGGTGCTGAGTCAATGATATAGGCAATCTTGTCAGAGAGGCCCAAAGAAGGAATCAAAGTAAAGCCCTGATGGGATGCGCCCCAAACAGCCACTTTCTTGCCTTGACTCACATAACCATTCACATAGTCAAACAATTCCTGTTTCAATGAATCAAAGTTCTCCTTCCAACTGCTCATGTCTGCCTTCTTGCGCTTTCTTACCATAATAGAATGGGTGTCTCTGTTCACCGTATGACAATCCACCACTTCAAATCCATTCTTCTGGAACAAGAACTTCAATGTCTCTTCTGAATAATAGGCTATATGATCTTTTATCAGTTCATAATAGCCGTCGTATTTCAGAATATACTCCAAACTGGGAACAGTTACCAAACCAACACCATCCTCAGTCAGATTGTTATAGATGCATTGCAGCATGTCATTGGGATAAGGCTGGTGCTCCAAGAAATTAAACTGAACAAATGCATCGTATGGTGCTTCTGGAAGTTTGGTGTCAGCATCATCTGCATATGCTTTATAAACTTCCATACCCTCATTATTGGCTCTATCTACCAATACCTGGTCATACTCAATGCCTACGGCACGAACATCATAGTCCTTCCAAATACGCAGGAACTCACCCTTGCCACAACCCACTTCAAGCACCTTCTTTCCTTTTAGGTTGAAGCGGTTCATAAACTCGGTGTACTGCTCATTGCGAAGGTTCACCATCGTAGTGGTACCACCGCCAGCTCGGATAACCTTTTTATAATAATGAACAGGCTCTGTGGGTATCTGAACCAGACCACAACACTTGCATTGTACAAGTTTCAACTGAATGCCTTTATCATTAGGCAATTCTTCCTTGGTAGGAATATCTTGTGCAGAGCCTGGCATGTTGTCACAAACAAACAAAGTCTGTGAATCATCAAGGGGCGCACCACATATTAAACACTTATCCATTTTTATATTTATTAATTACATTCTGATAGCCCTGTGCAAAAGAGAAATCTGCAACAAAGCCAATTGCATTTTTTAGTTTTGTAATATCAGGATTCAAAGACACCAAGTTCTTGGGCACAACTTTGCCATAAAGAAGTTTACTTTTAGATCCCGTCAAACTATACATCTCTTCTATATAAGATTTCAATAGTCTCGTATCTTCTGAAGCCAGATTGAATACCTCATGGTTATTCTCCATATTGCCATAAGCCCATTCACTCAGAAGGGTGATTTGCTTGGCACAATCTTTCACATACAGGAAGTTCCATTGCTGTTGGCAGGCACTCAACTCCACATCCTCGTTATTGAGCATCTTTGAAGTGCATGATGAAATCATCGCCCATGGATGATCGTTCTCACCATATACGCTAAAAATGCGCAAGTGGAGATACTTGATTCCTATCTCTTCAGCATGTTTTGAAGCAGCTTCTTTTAAAGCCAACTTTGCTTTTCCATAGTCAGAGAATGGATTACAAGGATTATCTTCAGTTATAACATCATTCACTATTCCATATTCTGCTTGTGAACCTGTTTCAACAAACACCTTACACCCCAACGCTTTTGCAGCATCCATTGTTTGCAAAGCATAGGTAATGTTGTCTCGTTGCACATCTGTAAAGTCTCTACCTTCTCTGGTGATACCATCCCAAGCCATGTTAATTAGGACATCTGCATTGGTTATTTTATCACCCAATGCAGAATAGTCCGCCATTGTTGCATAAACAATGCTTAAATTAGCATGCTTTGGCAGCACATCCACTTTGGGAGAATTGGGACGGCAAACACAATAGACATAATGCCCTTGTTTCAGAAGGCTACTTACGACCTCCCGTCCTATAAAACCTGTAGCGCCTGTTACAACGAACTTCATTTAGTCGCAAAATGTATTGATTTCCTCTATACAGAGTGAATAAACATCACTTTCCTGATATTTCTTATACCAATCAGCCACCAAATCGATAGTTTGTAAAGCGTCCAAACGAGGTTTCCAACCTAAACGCGTCTTAGCCTTGGTAATGTCAAGCATCAACAAGTTAGCCTCATGCAAGGCATTGGGGTCTGAAACATCTTTCAGTTCTCCCTTGCCAAAGCTCTGAACCAACTTGGTAGCGACCTCCCAAACGGTAGATACTGAATCTGCTTCAGGCCCAAAGTTCCAACCCTCACAATACTCAGTAGGATGCTCCCACATCTTCTGTGCAAGGAGCATATAACCGCTCAACGGTTCCAGCACATGTTCCCAAGGGCGAACAGCCTTCGGACTACGGATGTCAATAGGCTTTCCTGCCTCCAAAGCACGGATACAGTCTGGAATGATGCGGTCTTTGGCCCAATCACCTCCACCTATCACATTACCAGCACGAACGCTGGCCAGACTGACATGGTGTTTTTTGCCATAGTCTTCGGGATTGAAGAAACTCCTACGCCAACTCTGGATGGCAATCTCGCAAGCGCCTTTACTGCTGCTATAGGGGTCATAACCTCCAAATGGATCATCCTCCTTATAGCCTCGCATCTGCTCCTTGTTGTCGTAACACTTATCGGTGGTAATCATTACACCCACCTTCACACTATCCGTAGCACGGATGGCCTCCATAATATTGATGGTACCCATCACGTTAGTTTGGTAGGTATCAACAGGGATTTCGTAGCTGAGACGAACCAGAGGCTGTGCGGCAAGGTGGAAAACAATCTCAGGCTGATACTGCTTGAAGATTTCTTTCATCTTCTCGCCATCACGAATGTCTGCACGAATATCTGCCTTAATCTTGTTACCAATGCCGGAAAGAACAAAGTTATCATTCTCGCTATAAGGATCCAAACCTACACCTACCACCTCAGCACCTAACTCGTGAAGCCAGATGCTGAGCCAAGAACCCTTGAAACCAGTGTGACCAGTAACAAGGACTTTCTTGCCTTTATAAAAGTTATCGAAAATGTCAATCATATCAATCTATTATTTGTCTATACTTGTCTTGTATCTTCAAGAAATCTTCAGGCAGATGATTGAACCATTTGATATAGCCCACTTCATCCTCTTTCAATCCGTGATTGTCTATCTGATATGTATCTGGTACTGTGCATCGATATACCAACGTGAAGAAATGGGAGTATTCTTCCTGATTTGGAATATCACGCAAACCCGTTATATCAAATTCTAAAACCTTTAAGGGTTCTTTTTCAATTGATAGTTCTGTTATACCAAGTTCAAGCCTTGCCACCTCCCTAATGCGAAATTCTGCTGTTTCCTTGAACCTTATACATCCGCCAGGCACATGCCATCCTATTCCACAATAAGGGTCATCCCGTTTAGTCAGGAGGAACTGTCCTTTACTGTTATAGACCAACAAATCCACATTCACTATTGGCATCAATGAAGATGCAAACAGAAACAATTCTCTTCCAAGTCCTTTTCGTGGATTTATACCTTCCTCAGCCATTTGCTGGCGCAGCTTGGCAATGCAGTTAGAGAGAGTGGACATTCTTTACTTGCTATTTGGTACTACACGTTCCCACTTCTTCCAAGGAGCCTTGCCTTCCTGAAGAAGTTTCTCCAGCATATTCTTTTCACGAATATTGTCCATACACTGCCAGAAGCCCTCATGTATGTATGACATCAGTTCACCTTTAGCAGCAAGTGTTTCAAGCGGTTTGCGTTCAAAAACACAACTGTCACCATCCAACAAGTCAAAGACAGCAGGTTCCAGGACCATATATCCGGCATTTATAGGAGCACCATCAAGCTGATTCTTTTCACGGAATGATTTAACAGCACCACCTACGATATCTAGAACACCTTTCTCCTGAGCCATCTTAACTGCTGTCAGAGTAGCAAGTTTGCCATGACTCTTGTGGAACTCTAAGAGTTTATTGATATCCACATCGCATACTCCATCACCATATGTCATGAAGAACGGTTCGTTACCAACATACTCCTGCACGCGTTTAATACGACCACCAGTCATAGTGTTATAGCCTGTATCCACAACTGTTACCCTCCATGGCTCCAGATGACTATGATGAACCGTCATCTCATTTTTCCCTCCTCGGAAATCAAAAGAGATATCGCTATTGTGAATAAAGTAGTTGGCAAACCACTCCTTGATATACTCCTGTTTGTAGCCTGCACAAATAATGAATTCATTATGCCCGTACCAAGCATATTCCTTCATGATATGCCAAAGGATTGGCATACCACCAATTTCAATCATCGGTTTGGGTTTAAATACAGACTCCTCAGAGATGCGGGAACCGAAACCACCTGCTAACAGAACTACTTTCATACTATGGGGTTTTATGTTTATTACTTGGTTTTGCTTGCAACAAAATTCTTGATAGTCTTAATCATGTACTGCAACTTCTCAGGAGTCATACCAGGATAAACACCCAGCCAGAAGCAGTTCTTCATTATACTTGTGGTAACAGGCAGGTCACCAACGGTACGATAGTCCTTACCCTCTACATACTCCTCAAAAGCAGGATGCATCAGCAGGTTACCTGCAAAGAGGTTACGGGTCTGTACCTGATGCTCTTCCAAATAAGATGTGAGTTCATTACGAGTGTAACCAGCATCATCCTTCACTGTAATGAAGAAACCAAACCAAGAGGGCTGGCTGTTTTTCTGAGGCTCGGGGAGCAACAGTCCGGGTGTACCCTTCAGCCCATCGTACATGGTCTGGTAGTTCTCTCGACGACGGCTAACGATAAAGTCTAACTTCTCCAACTGGGCACAACCAATGGCAGCCTGCATATCAGTAGCCTTCAGGTTGTAACCCAGATGACTATAGACATACTTATGGTCATAGCCCTGAGGCAGTTTACCAAACTGACCTGTGAAGCGGCAACCGCAGGTATTATCCACACCACCTACGCACCAGCAGTCACGGCCCCAGTCACGGAAACTCTTCACGTACTTGTCCAACTCACGATTGTTGGTATAAACAGCACCGCCCTCACCCATAGTCATGTGGTGTGGAGGATAGAATGAACTTGTACCAATATCACCAATGGTACCAGTCTTCTTCCACTCGCCATCGATGAAGTACTCGGATCCCAGTGCATCACAGTTATCCTCAACCAGCCAAAGGTTGTGCTTCTTACAGAAAGCTACTACAGCTTCAAGGTTGAAAGGATTACCCAGTGAGTGAGCCACCATCACAGCCTTGGTTTTCGGGCTAAGTGCAGCCTCCAACTGAGTGGTATCAAGGTTACTCTCCTCGATGCTCATATCCACAAACACGGGTACTGCACCAAACTGCACGATACAAGCTACAGTAGTTGGGAAACCAGCAGCAACGGTGATGACCTCGTCACCTCGTTTGATGCGACGGTCACCCAGTTCATGAGCAGTCAGTGCACTAAATGCAAGCAAGTTGGCACTTGAACCACTGTTACAGAGCGAACAGTACTTCACGCCCAACCACTTGGCAAAGCGGGTTTCAAACTTGTGCGCCCAAGGACCAGCTGTCAACCAGAAATCCAGTGATGAATCCACCAGATTCACCATCTCAGCATCATCGAAATAACGACCACCATAGTTCACCTTGGTCTTGCCAGGAACAAACTCCTTGGGCTGTCCATGAACTTCCTTATAATACTCACGCGTAAGCTCTAAGATTTGAGCTTTTAATTCTTCTTTTTTAGTCATATTGTACTACTTTTATCTAATTCAATTTTTTACATAATCAAAATCGCAATATGGATATTCTGGCTTAACCTTTAAATGCATGAACTCCATAACTTTAACTAAAAAAATCTTTGTCTTCTGCTTAAAGGTTAATCGAATCGGGTATGGTACTAACGGCATATCTTTCCATATCGTCTGCGCTTGTATTTTCCAAAACATTTCCTTACGAGGATGGTCACATCCCTTCTGCCAGGGCTTATGAATATTATAATGTAAAATTACGGGATCTTTCACATACTCGAAGAACTTATCTTCATAGTCCCTGTAATAGAAATACCTCTTTTTGAGCAGAAAACCCTCTTGGAGGTTATATGTAATTGGTAGCAGCAATTTCTTATCTTGGAATATTACGTTTAGAATGTCTTGATCATGCGATACAACACGGTCACTATAATTTTTCAAATAATCCATAAATTGTTGCAAAGCATTTGTCTCTCTCCAATATTTCAAGTTAATCAACATGACACCAGAGTTGAAGTACAGTTTTGAAGGCTTATATCGTAACCTATTATAGCATAGAATATCATACGATACCAAAGCATCTTCTATAGCAGCAACAGCATAATTACTCATGTCTACTTCCCACATATCCTTCAGCGACTTCAAGACCAACATGTCGCAATCCAAATAAAGGACTTTATCTATTTCGGATGGCAAAATGTCGGTAAGGAATAATCTGTAATATGCCGCTTTAGAAAGATAATGATTTTTAAGGTTGGGATAATTTGTAAACAAATCACCATCTATATGATAATAGAACAACTTCTTTTTATCATATCCACTTATCACTTTTTGTAACTGTTCCTTTTGTATTTGCGTTACACTATTATCAACTATTAGATGTACATTTATCTCTTCTTGGGCATTGTGCTCACACAGAGATTTAAGCAAAACACCGCTTGGCATCAAATAGTTGGCATCTGTTGTCAGTACTATTTCCATGTCTTATCTTACTTTATTAATAATTAGCCTATGTTAATTCTCAAAAAGTCTATTGACGACATCTTCAGTGTTGTTATACGTTCATCAACTTTAGTCCAGTTTATGGGCGATTCCATTTGCTCACAAATAGGCTTTTGAGGGTCAAGCATACGTTCTGGTATTCCAAGATACTCTAGAAGCTGTACCATTCTTGTATTTGACGAGGAATGTTTACCCTGCAAACCTATAGTTAAAAAAGGTCGGTGCATCAAGATGGAAAACACTGTACCATGAAACGATGTTGTAAAAACGCACTGAGCATTCTCAATAAAGCCTATCCATTCTGGTATGTTCGCTTGTAAACTCGTATTGTTTTCTATCAACTCACGAGCTTGGCAATAACCGCTACCATTTACATACTTTATCGATAAACCCTCGTTATCAAGATATTCTTTGATCTTATTCAAACAAAACTCTTCTGGTTTTCTAACATTCAGCACATAAAAGAAAGCATATCGTTCATTTCCTTGGGGTGTATGAGCCATTTCTTTGTAATTGTCAACTGGCAGTAACATGGTAGGATCAATACAAACCTGTGCCTTATAACCTTGTTCTATACACAAATCACATGCTGACTGTTCACGTACACTGATAGCATCGAAACCTTTAAGGAACATCTTGAAGACTGGAAGTTCTTTTTTTAATAACGCTCGCCCGATGCTTGCTGCATAAGATATTCTTATTGCTTTTTCGTTGCCAAACTGAAGAAAGAATCCATATACAGCATCGTTATCATAAGGATAATGCCATACTTGGTCTGATCCTGTTATATAGACATCAGCCATTGGTGGGTTTTCTTTCAGCTCTTTATATGAATGATATACTAGAGGAGTTATATTCAAGTTCTTCTCCCGAAACTTTTCAAACTCTCGTTTCGGATTTAATGTGTCGTTTATCTGCTTTAAACGTTTTTCTTCCCTTGCTTCCCTTTTATCTTTTGTATCTATAGGCAAATAGTGTAGGATATAATCAACTAATAAACTTGGATGTTTAATATAGTTCACAACTTTCTGCCTTGTTGTCAATTTATATTCAACAACAGGTGCATATCTAATTAAAAAAGCATCATGCCCCCAACTTCGAAGTAAAGTCTGCAATGCATAGCACTGCAACTGTTGTCCATAGTTGTCGGATGAGTTCCAAAATGTTGTAATGCCTATTTTCATATCAAATTATATTCAAATCATAAAGGACCCGTTTCGTAAATATCTGACGCCCTTTCCTATTCATAAAGAAAGAATTAAAGTAAAGGTCAGATTCCTTCAATTTTTCATCATTTGAGTAATCAAGAAGAGGTATTTCTCGATTAACCTCTCTTATGTAATCATAAATGTATAATTCTCTAAAACGTGGTGTAAACTCCCTCGCCAAAAATGCTGAAACTGGAGGAATAACATATATTGGCTGATAGGCGCGCTCCTTACAAAAATCAATAAGTTTTCGCATGAGCTCCACACGATATTCGCGCCCCTTAATATTTTCATTAGTAAGAGGTGCCTCTATATTCTCTATTGAAAACTGCCACTTCCATGCATTTATCCACCCTTTTGCATCAGATTTGAGTTGGGCTTCTGACATTGTATTATAATCTAGCTGAGAATTCGGTGTCCTCTTTTGTTTTTTTTCTCTTCCCAATAAATATCTTGCTATTGCTTTTACAGCGGGTTTTCCAAATAATATAGGCCATACCATATAGCGTTTTGCCTCTTCTATTTTATATGGCTGTATAGGCTCTCCCTGCGTATCTATCTTTAGATACTTCATTGCATCAAGAACTCCCGTGGCTTTGTTTATTCCAGTAAAAGGCATAATAGTAATAAGCACATATCCGCCATTGCGGAGTATAGAATGATAATGGCGTAACAATTCAAAATCCTCATAGAGCGTTTGAGGTTGTTGCGCCCAATTCATACCTTTGACGCCGGTACCAGTATAGTCGAAAGCCCACTTGCCGCTACTACTACCTAAATTAATTATATCATAATTGCGTGCCTCATGTTCACGATACCATACATTATCAGGATAAATATCATGATTATAACTCACAAAGAACGATTTATACCAACATGTCTTGTACAGAATAGTACAGCCAGTACAGACTTTTATTACCTGATAGACTTTATTATTTAAATATCGAAACGTTTTTTTTATCATAGCTTTGGTGTTAATAACCAGGACAACTTGCTGATTCCAAATGATACTTATAATCTTCATTAAGAGATGACACTTTTTTCATTTCATCATCTGTAAGAGAGAAATCGAATACATCAAAATTTTCCTTCAGCCGGAGTGGTTTAAGCGACTTGAATACTGGTACCGTTTTATTTTGAATATGCCAACGTAGAACAATCTGAGCTACACTTTTATTATGTTCCAAAGCTATTCTTTTCAATATTTCAGAATTACGTATGGGCTCAATCATTCTGCATAATGGAGAGTATGCTTGTATTGCAATATTTTTTTTACGACAATAATCTACAATATCTTCAGCTGTTCGCATCGGATGCAATTCAAATTGTACGCAATGTGGTGTTATTTCAACTCCTTCTTTGAATAATTTATCCAAGTGGCGGACTCTACAATTAGCCATTCCTATAGCACGTACTTTGCCTGTTTTATAGATTCTCTCCATTTTGCGGTATGTATCAACATAATATCCTGGATAGGGCCAGTGCATTAACCAAAGATCAATATAATCCGTATGAAGATTACGGAGAGATATTTCCACTTGTTCTTCTATATTACCTAACCGTTGTTGACCATTACCTATTTTTGTCGTTATAAAAATTTCTTCTCGTTTCAATCCTTGTTCTTGCAGACATTCTTCCAAAACACGACCAACAATCGGTTCATTACCATAATCACGTGCTGTATCAAATGCTCGAAAGCCAATCTTCAGCCCCTCCTTTACGAGGCTTTTCATTTGGATATAGTTCATCCAATTTGTTGACTCGACAATTAATGGCATTTCTATTCCATTATTTAATATAATAGAGGTCTTATTCATTAGTTTTCTATTTCTTAACAATATGTATTTTATTTCTAATTAACTCAACGACTTTTTTCCGTTGGTCTATTGTGACACCAAACTGATATACCATTACTATTAAAACTGCTAAATAAACAAATGTAACACAAATCACACGGGCTATACCATAGCTAAAAGATAAGGTATGCACATAATATGCACATGCAGTAGGTATTACAACAACAAACAAGCCATGCAATACTACTTCTCTACAAAAAGACAAAACAGAAAAAAATGGTATATTTTTTTTAACTACATACAGGTTTGCGCTATTAATAATAATAGTAAAAATAAGGATAATAATTAGAGCCCATTCTGGTGAAGCTCCCATTTTCAATGCAAAATAAATAACTGGTATTTCAATGAATATTCGAGACCCACCATAAATGTTAAGCCGTTTTACATCTCCTGATGCATGTGCTCCTATCTGTAACGTATTGTTTATCGTAGTCACTAGTCCTGTCAAAAGAACGACCTTCAAAAAAATAGATGTATAAACTGGTGGATTTACAAGCCATAATTCCAAAACATAGTCGCTCTCAATTATTAAAGGTATTGCGACACAAGAGAAAATAAGAAAAGAAAACTTACCTGTAGCATATAAGAGCCTATTTGTATTATTCATCTCGCCTGCCGCGTATTTCTTAATAATAACAGGGCGGACTGCTTGTAGAAAATTATTAATAAAAGAGTAAAGCGAAGCTTCAACTTGATATGCAATACCTCTTGCGGCATTAATTGCAGGTCCACAAAACAAATTCAGTATAAGATTAACACCCTGAGAGCGTGCTGTCGCCCCAAAACTTCCAAGTAAATCCCATCCTGAATATGAGAGGAGACGCTTGTAAAGATGACTATCATAAACTTTCGCTATTCTACATTGAGCACCAAAACGAGAAACGCAATAAAAACGATAGTAAACTGAAATACTAAGTGTCACAACAAATGACAGAACCGCATATAATACTAGTCTGTCAATTGAAGCAACTGACACTGCATATGCTATGCATAGTTTTGTTATTGCCTCATATATGCCTACAAACGCATATATATTCATACGTTCATATGCTATAATACTTGCATTGTAAGGTACTTGGGTAAAAGATACTAGAACGTTTATGATAGAAATCTGATATACCCACATTGCAGCCCAATATCTGCCTTCTGGAATAACTAATTTATTATTAAAATACCATAGACCTATAGATTCCGCTAATAATACAATAAATAGTGCTATTGCCAAATGAATAAAAAAAGCTGCACTAAATATTTTCTTGTAATCGTATAATTCTTTTTTTTCAGGACTAGAACCTAATGCAAACGTAAGGAACCTTGATGTAGCACTTGATGCACAACCATTTAGGAAACCAAGCATCACCACGATGCCGCCAATAACATTATAAAGACCATAATCTTCAACCCCCAGTGCCTGCAACACAACACGTGATGTGTAGAGCGTTACGCCCATAACAAACAACATACGCAGGTACAGGAAGCCTGTATTCTTGGCTATACGCTTATTTTCCGATGCCATAATTTATTGTCTCCAAATAACGTTTTCTGCAATCACCTGTGCTGGATTACCTGAAGCAATGCAATAAGCTGGAATATTTGTGGTCACTACACTATTTGCTGATATAATAGCACCTTCACCTATTGTAACGCCTTTAGTAATGTTTACATTAGAACAAATCCATACATGGTCACCTATGATAACAGGAGCCTTGTCCTTGTATCCTTTAATGATAACAGTATGGCCTCCGTTGTTATCGCGTATCCACACATCACGACCTATATGTACATCATTGCCAATTTGAATGAGTTCAGAGCAAACAATTTTTAATCCAATGTTTGTTGCCGCGCTACCAATTAACAATTTTGCACCCTTGAAAACTTGAATATCACTATCATATTTAAAGTAAGAGTGACCAATACCGAAACTGAGAATTGCACCATCCTCAACAAGCAGACGGAACTCAGCCTTACTACCTCGCGTTTTTTTAAGATTAAGATCCACAAGTCCTTTAACATTAACTATAGCAGATTTAGCTATATCAATAGCGCAATGGGATCTAACATTCATATACGCCCTCTCACCCATCGACGTATGTATATTTTTATGAAAGAAATTCCAATAGATTATACGATATAACTGCGCTGGTTTCCATTTGTTGCTCAAAAATATTCCCAGAATTCTCTTTATTTTAGATTTAGTAGATATCGGGGCAACATCTATTATCGGGAAATACTTTTGGGCACATTTGTCAAACGGCATCATATCTAAATCAGCAAAAAAATCTTCACGTTTTATTTCTTTAGGATACGGTAATACCCCTTCAAAAATATTTGTTATATTTCCAGATATCCCCTGTTCAAGCGAATATTCCTTGCTCGTCAGTTTTGATTCAATTTTTTTAAAAAATTCACAGCCCTTTTGTGAATTAATCATTACCATCGATGTACCCAGGTCTTTATCCATTGCGGGATCTATTGCGTTCAAGCCCCAGAAATCTGCAAGTGTGATATCACTCATGCGAGGGAATCCCTTAAACTTACAATCATAGCAGCATGGACGTTCATAGACGTTCATGTGATAACCACGGCGGAAATCATCTTCGTGGCCTTCGCCATAATACACTTGTCCGTCCTCAAAGGTAATCTTTCGTGCCAGACTATGCCATCCGTGGTCTTTGTTCTTATCTTTGATAGCAACTATCTTAGAACCATATCGGGCCTCTAATGAGTCAAGGTATTTGTGGAACACCTTGGGTGAGTTAGTGGCATGGCAGACAAAATCTAAAATGAGAAGATTTTCGTAATCCTTGCCTAAAAAGCTACGTAATCCTGCCATCTGGCAAGGAGAGCCGCAAACGAGCACCTTCTCACCAGCCTTTAACAAGGTCTTCACTTCTTTATAAAGCCCTTCGGCATTGCTTTGCAAGTATTTGCTGGAGCGTAGGCGTTTCAGGTCTTTCTTGTCGTTAGAAATGATATTCTTGACATCAAAACTTTCGGTATATATAGCCCCCCCCACATATCCTTTCTGCTTATACATCTCCTGCGCTAAAGCGGAGAAAATACCACCAGAAGTGCTATCAAAACGGATAACAATATCGTTATGGTAGCAGCCAAAAACCTTGGGCTTATCGAAGTCGTTATGCTTCAGTTCATTAATGTGAAGCATAGGACATACCTTCTCGCAGAGGTGGCAGTCGGTACACAACTGCATATCCACCTCCGGATACCAGAAGCCTTCGTTGTCAGTCTGGAATGTAATGGCTTTATGGGCGCACACATCGCCACAAGCGTTACATCCGCAACAATCTATTTTGTTCTTTATTTGAATCATACAAGCAAAAATCTTTGTATCTTTCCATTTTGAGTTTTGGGAATCTCATCTATCCACTGATAAAGAACTGGTAGTTTATACCCTTCCAACTTTCCTTGTATCTGCTGTGAGATTTCCTCAAATGTTATTTCTGTATCGGAGGCTTTTACAACAAATGCTTTTACCACATCGCCCAAGATGCCGTCAGGATCTGGAACTCCCACACAAGCACAATCGGAGATTCCGTCAATCTTCATCAGAACCTCTTCTACCTCAATAGGGCTCACTTTCTTGCCACCCACATTGATAAGTTCTTTCTTGCGGCTTTTCAAGAAGATATAGCCTTGCTCATCTTTATAGCCCCAGTCGCCAGTACGGAAATAATCGCCAAAGAAAAAGTCTTTAGCATCAAGATGCAGATAACCATTCATCACGTGTTCTCCATTTACACAGAGTTCGCCTTCTTCGCCTGTAGGTAAGATATTTCCTTGCTCATCAAAGATATCTATCTCCGTATAAGGTGATGGTTTTCCCACACTTGATAGTTTATCCGAATCATCATGGAACTCCATAAAAGCAGAGCGTGATGCCTCGGTGAGACCGTAGTGCATACAAACACGGGTATTGGGCAGTAAGTCTGCCAAATGCTGTTTCTCCTCAGCAGAGAAGAATGCGCTACCCATCTCAATGTATTTCAATTGTCCAGCATACTCACCTAATTTATCACCAGAAAACTTGTTGAGATACCGCCAACTGGCAGGTACCATCGTAAAGCCAGTGACATGACTCTCTTCCATCGTGCGATAAAGCTTCTTAACATTGGCAAAGCTACCAAGTACGATAATGGTAGCACCTATAGTCAAACAACAACGTACACGTCCAAGGCCGAAACTATGACTGATCGGCAGAGCCAACAATTCCACATCATCACAGGTATTGCCAATAAACTCGTTGATGTTTCTTGCGGCAGCAGCCTCGTTCTTGAAAGTCAAGGGTACACCTTTTGGCTGGCCTGTAGTTCCTGTCGTAAACAAGATGTCAGCAACTGCATCCTCAGAAGGGAACACCGGCTGTTCAAAATCATGCTCAGGTAGATTGGCAAACTCCTTCAGCGAAAGGCAAGGAATACGATCTTCGCTCTCATCAAAACCAATTAGCAACTTACTCCCAGTCTGCTGAATGATATGTTGGAGTCTTGTGGGGTTTGTATCGGGTGCTATTGGTGCTACTTTCAGACCTGCCAGATGGGCACCAAAATAAGCATATAGAAACTCAATTTGCTTACCTGCAGCCAATACGATGGTATCGCTTTTTTTTTGTTTTGCCAACAGCAATTCCTTAGCGGCTAAGATTCTACAGCATAATTGTTTATATGTTGCTTCTGATTTGCCACTGACTACAGCAGTCTTATCGGGAGTTTCCTGTGCAATTTGCCAAATGCTCTGCTCTACAGAATTCATTATGCGAGATCTTTAACCAACGAAATGATATCCTCTACGTTCTCAAGATCCACAAGCATGTCTTGTGTGATTTTAATATCAAATTGTTTTTCGAGTTCCGCAAAAATAGTCACATTATGCAGCGAATCCCATTCATCTAGTTCACCAATCTCCACATCGGGAGTTATCTCATCTACAGGAACTTGAAGTACCTTTGCTATTATCTCAATTACTTTTTCGTCCATATACTTTATTTAATTAACAATATGTCTTTTTTTATAAAAATGGGCAGGCCCGCTGTTATTGAACCTTTTTCTTTATGAGAGACCAGCGGGATCCCCGCCCTTCTTTATTCTTGTATTGTGAGGATATAGTGCAAATTTTAGGAGCACGTCACCTGTTATTTACACAAGGTTAGTAATTCCGTTTAACTCGTTTTGAATATAAGTCAGCGATGCAATCTTATCCTTTGTTTCTTCAACAGTCAACAGTTTTGTATTGTTACTATTGAACTCAGTAAGCACCTCACGCTTTACATCACCCTTAGAGAAATACTTATCGTAATTCAAATCACGATTGTCAGCAGGTACACGATAGAAGTTACCCATATCTTGTGCCTTAGCGCACTCCTCATTGGTGAGCAAGGTCTCGTAGAGCTTTTCTCCATGACGGATACCAATCACCTTGATCTCAGGTTCAGTACCCTCAGGTGCCTGATGTTTGAACAACTCTTTCACAGCTTCGGCCTGTGTCTGGATAGTGCAAGCAGGTGCCTTCTGTACCAAGATGTCACCATTCTGGCCATTCTCAAAAGCGAACAGCACGAGGTCAACAGCCTCTTCGAGGCTCATGATAAAGCGAGTCATCTTGGGTTCTGTCAACGTAATAGGATTGCCCTTACGAATCTGGTCAATCCACAAAGGAATAACCGAACCACGGCTACACATCACATTACCATAGCGGGTGCAGCAAATCTTAGTGTCACCTGAAAGACGGCTCTTAGCAACAGCAATCTTCTCCTCAATAGCCTTGGTGATACCCATGGCATTGATTGGATAAGCAGCCTTATCTGTTGACAGACAAATGACGCACTTCACACCTGCATCAATAGCGGCATCAAGGGTATTGTCTGTACCAATCACGTTGGTCTTTACAGCCTCCATGGGGAAGAATTCGCATGAGGGCACCTGCTTCAGGGCAGCTGCGTGGAACACATAGTCCACTCCCTTCATAGCGTACTTCAGTGTGCTCTTGTTGCGCACGTCACCGATATAGAACTTAATCTTGTTGGCTACCTCCGGCATACGTGCCTGGAAGTCGTGACGCATATCGTCCTGTTTCTTCTCGTCACGAGAGAAAATGCGAATCTCACCTATGTCGGTTCTGAGAAATCTGTTCAGAACGGCATTACCAAACGAACCGGTACCACCAGTTATCAACAATACTTTGTCTTTAAATACTGACATAATATCTTTGCTTAATTAATTATCAAATCTATTATTTTTCAATCGCCTCTTTAATGCAATCAACTATGTAGCGGACATCCTCATCTGAAACGTATGGTCCTGCGGGCAGGCACATACCGATTTTGAAGATGTCCTCCTCTACCCCATTGGTATAAACCTCACAACCAGCGTATACCGGCTGCTTGTGCATGGGCTTCCATACAGGTCGGCACTCCACCTTCTTGCCCAACATAAACACGCGCATGGCCTCTACGTTGTCATTGGGCTGACAGTCGGTCACAGGACTGTCCACCTGATGGATCACACCTGCGGCACCACCCACGGCGGTCTTAATCACTTCCTTGTAGGCGTTCTCCTGTCCCTTCACCTTCACCGAAGGATCGATAGTCATGGTGCAAAGCCAATAGTTCGAGTCGTAACGTGGGTCTGCAGGCTGGCGGTTAATCTTCACGCCAGGAATGTCCTTCATCAGTTCCTCATACAGCTTCTGCACGTGCTTATGGTGCGCGATATGCTGATCCAATACCGTCATCTGACCGCGACCGATACCCGCACATACATTACTCATACGGTAGTTAAATCCAATGGCCGTATGCTGATAATATGGATAAGCATCACGTGCCTGTGTGGCCAACCACATAATCTGGTTAGCCTCCTCCGCATTGCGGCAAATCAAAGCACCACCTCCCGAGGTGGTAATCATCTTGTTACCGTTAAAGCTCAAAACGCCATACTTGCCGAACGTACCCAGCACCTGACCGTTAAACCTTGAACCCATACCCTCGGCAGCATCCTCCACCACCGGAATGCCATACTTGTCAGCGATAGCCATAATCTTATCAATCTGATAAGGCATACCATAAAGTGCTACGGGTACGATAGCCTTAGGATATTTTCCTGTCTTCTCCTTACGGTCAACAATGGCCTTCTCCAGCAACTCGGGATCCATGTTCCATGTGTCCTTTTCTGAACCAATGAAAACAGGCTTTGCCCCACAATACGTAATTGGGTGCGATGAAGCACAGAATGTGAACGACTGCACACACACCTCATCACCAGGGCCAACGCCACAGGCCAGCAAAGCCAGATGTACCGCACCAGTACCAGCACTCAAACAAACAACCTTGGTATCCTTCAGAGCCTCGTTCAGATGCCATGAGGCAGGGTTAGCCTCAGGCCAACGTGAATCACCATATACTGCACTCTCCGCGTTGCTCGTCACAAACCTGCGAAGATCCTCCTCGAATGCGTTCACGTTCGGTCCCATAGGCACCACCCAGTTCGTATCGAATGCCTCTTTCACATACTTCTGTTCCCAACCCTCTTCCGACATATGCGCCAGACAGAGGTAGATCGTTTTTCTTTCAGACATTATACTAATAATTCTAGTTTTCTTTATTCGTCATTCCGTAGTCTGTTCTCGTTTAGAGCTCTTTACGCCAAACCTTTGAAGCCCCTTGGTAAGGGGCTGGCCTAAGCCAGGGTTTTAAAACTCTTTACGCCAAACCATCTTGTTAACAACTCCAACGTAAGACTGTATAATTCTTACCACCTTCGTTGATACGTTTTCATCGACATAGTCAGGCACAGGAATACCGTGATTACCATCTTTAATCAATTCAACAGCTATATCTACACTTTGGAGCAAGCCCTTGGTGTCGATACCGCTCAGTACGAAGCATCCTTTGTCGAGGGCCTCCGGCCTCTCGGTGCTGGTGCGGATGCACACAGCAGGGAAAGGATGACCAACGCTTGTGAAGAATGAGCTTTCCTCGGGCAGTGTACCTGAATCAGATACTACAGCAAAAGCATTCATCTGCAAGCAGTTGTAGTCATGAAAGCCAAGTGGCTCATGCTGAATCACGCGCTTGTCAAGCTGGAAGCCTGAAGCCTCCAAACGCTTGCGTGAACGAGGATGACAACTATACAAGATTGGCATATCGTATTTTTCTGCCATCTTGTTAATAGCATTAAAGAGAGAAAGGAAGTTCTTCTCTGTATCGATGTTCTCTTCGCGATGGGCGCTCAGAAGGATGTATTTGCCTTTCTCCAAGCCCAAGCGCTGGTGAATATCGCTGGCCTCAATCTCAGCGAGATTATTGTGCAGCACCTCGGCCATTGGGCTGCCAGTAACGTATGTACGCTCCTTGGGCAGACCCGTATCAGCCAAGTAGCGACGGGCGTGCTCTGAATAAGCCATATTCACATCAGAAATTATGTCAACGATGCGACGGTTGGTCTCTTCGGGCAGGCACTCGTCCTTACAGCGGTTACCAGCCTCCATGTGGAAGATGGGGATATGCAGGCGCTTTGCGCCAATAACTGACAGGCAGCTATTGGTATCGCCCAACACCAGTACAGCATCGGGCTTAACTTCCACCATCAGCTGGTAGCTCTTGGCAATGATATTGCCCATGGTCTCGCCAAGGTCATTACCTACGGCCTCCATATACACGTCAGGGTCAGCCAATTTGAGGTCTTTGAAAAAGACACCATTGAGGTTATAGTCATAGTTCTGACCCGTGTGTGCCAGCAATGTATCAAAGTACTTGCGGCACTCGTTAATGACAGCCGCCAAACGAATGATTTCGGGTCTTGTTCCTACTATGATGAGAAGTTTTAACTTCCCGTTATCTTTAAATTGTGCCATATCGTTTACTTTACAGGATCAAAAAATGTATCTGGTTTATTCGGATTAAAGATTTCGTTACAGTACATAACTGTTACGAGGTCTT
>Ga0310786_10000600_pt1 | contig 58265 bp, 56 predicted proteins | sample AusTroGonzalo_MG_FD_203881 | JGI IMG/M metagenome (GOLD analysis project Ga0310786, IMG submission 203881) | Bovine rumen microbial communities from tropical cattle in Woodstock, Queensland, Australia - Gonzalo_03 (v2) (version 2) | ecosystem: Host-associated > Mammals > Digestive system >...
TCCGCCACTTTGGTATCCATCACCACTAAAATCATTTGGTATGCTAAGATCCGAATTGTTTCCAATAATAATTTCACCATTGTTAATAAAATTGGCACCATCTATTGTATTCCCAGACAGTTCACCCCCGTTAATATACAATTCATTAAACGCAGGCGAAAAAACAATTGAAGTCTCTTCATTTTTTCGACCAAAATCACCATTAATTGTTATAGTATTTGATACTGTGACGGTCCCACTGGCATTTATTCCCTTGGGATCTAACGTTAATTTTTTCTCAAACGAAAGATTAAAACCCTTTATAGTGAATTTTTCTATGCCATCTGAACTATCTACATAAACAAATTCAAAATCAATGTTCTGTGTTTTTACTGGCGGTCCAAAAACTATATTCGCAGTGGTTGCATTAACTGTTGTGCCACTATCTAATGTTATTTTATCAGCCGTTCCATTGCTAAAAGATAACACTTGTGTTTCCACGTTCATCGCATCGGTTATATCATTACTATCAAGGTCTAAATTCCGTTCCATAACGTTATAACCATCAGCATTGGTTGTATGCAAATAATTTTCTTCATCATCTATGTATCCATCAGATTCAACATGATAAACCAAATTACCGGGGGTAAATGCATCATCACCACTAAATGCCGTCGCCCAATATTCAGAATATGCAATTTTATCACCGCTTACAATCGCGGCATCATGTCCGATATATCTGGCAACGTTTGCAGATCTATATTTTGTGTTATCTATGTTAAATTCCACAAACATTTCGGTTGTTCCATTTGTTGCATTTTGAACCACCACTCCACGTTGGGCACCTGGCGCAATTGTTTCCAGCGCATCACAATCATAACATTCATTTTCATCACAGTTATCTTTGGTGCAAAACGCATAAACATTGTTTTGAGAAAATTCTGCATTATGAATTTGAATATAATTTTTAATTGAATCATGCGTTTTTACGATTCTATTCGCAGCGGCAATATCTTTCACGCTTTCATTCATATCGGAAATTTGTACATACATAAACGGCACCAATACCAAAGCCAATGTAATTGATAAAATAACCTCTAGCAAAGAAGAGCCATATTGTGAAAAATAATTATCGTTTGTTTGCATATAGTCCCTTTATCTTTTAGTGTCGACAAATACCTTTATTCCAACAATACAGATACAAAAGTCTCATTTCCCATCTTTCCAATATCAGATATTGGCATAAAATATTGTCCTTTACCGATTGGGAATCATATGTATAATCATTTCCAAATATAGTTTTAAGAGCCTTATTACAATCTTCAAGACCACCATTTTCTACCGTCAGTTCTCCAGCCATGTACGGTTTCACAATAACGGCAATTTGGGATAAGCTACCAATTTTCATATCTTCAAATTCAAGTGTTTTACTAGGATCTGTATTTTTTACAAGCACTTTATTACACCCCACGGTACTACTAAAATCATTGTCACACGTATACACTGTTCCGGGAATCAATCTATCAACCACCACATTACCACCACTAGCAATCTTCGCCCCATCCAACTTTAACCATGGAATTCGGCCGTCTTCTGTATTTGAACCAAAATTTATACCCGGTATATACGTCGTTCCAGTGATATCCCAATTTTTGGCAACAACCGTTGCATTTGATGCAGTAAGATTATTAATATCTGCCTCAGGGGCACTTAATGTTGCAATGTCTTTAAATTCCTTTACATTCGACAAATTATCAATAGTCACAATAGTCACATTTCCATCTATCACCAACCCATTAAGAAATGTCGCACTGGTTTTCCCTGCTTTTGGGGCAAGCGTTAAATTAAAAGACGAAGATAATGGCGAAGTCAATAAAGCCGACACATCTTTTATATTTAAACTGCCACCCGTAGGATGACTAAAATTCGCACTGTTGGTTGACACATAACATGTATCGCACTCTTCTCCGTATTTTTTTGTGTTATCAATAGTTCCTATACGTATTATATTATTTCCGTTCATATTCAAAGTTGTTGAAAATGGGACATCGTTGTATTTTGCCATATCACGGTACACCACATTTGAATATTCAAATGCAGTCACTGGCACAGCAATATGTATACTTTGATCGTCACCTTTGACCGCCATCGGTCCAATCATACGCACCAATTCTGCCGCCTGCATTTTTGTTATATTGCCTGGGCTTAAAATTATATGTGCATTTATTTCATCTGAACTTGCTTTGTTATATTGAAAACTAAATTCTTGATTGAATATGGTTTTTTTGGAAAAGCCCATTGGCAATCCATACGGCTCTAATTTTTTTGTTAATACCGGGCCAGTAAATGTTTGCGAACCAATATATAAATTGTTTTTCTGTTCACGTAAATATATGCGCGCCGCCGTTTGCAAAGTGTCTATTGTTTCTTTGACCGATAATAATTTACTTGTCATATCGCGCGAAGACAATTTACCCGCCAAAAATGGCAAAAAAGCAAACATCAACGTCAGTGCCAATAACGCTTGCAATAAAAAATTTCCACTTTGTTTTCGCAAAAATCTCTCCATTCCGAAATTCAGAATAGCACTTAAAAAAAATTATTGCAATCAGTTTTAAGATGTTTTATCATCTATTTCGTTGATTGATACAGCAATGGTGCTGTATGAAAGATAATTTCCTTTGAACAAAAGAAAAAAATATGCCGAATAAGAAAAATCAAACATCTGTGGGTCAGATGATTCAGCGCTGTCATAAATGGCGGCAAAAAAGAAAACAACTTATCGATTTAGCACGTCAAAATTCTGATGAAATCGAACGCGAACGTTTATTACAAACGGCCGAACATTATGGTCGTATGGTAAACGAAGAACAAGTTAAAATTGATTCTCAACGTGATCCAAAAGATAAAACAACCCCGGTCGAAGAAATCACAGAATCTGCTGAAGCAACAGAAAACGCTGATTCAAATGAAGATGAAGAAATTGGGTTTCCTGATTTTATCGCAAATTTGAAATAAAATTTATTCCATTTTTTATTGAAATTGGGTATTTATTTGCTATGCTTTTAGGCAAAGGAAGCATTGATGGAAAATAATTACACTGTTTTAGCGCGCAAATATCGTAGTCAAGATTTCGAATCGTTGATTGGTCAAGATGTTTTGGTAAAAACTTTGACAACCGCGATAAACACTGGACGTATCGCACATGCGTACATATTTACTGGGATTCGTGGAACTGGAAAAACCAGTACGGCACGTATATTGGCTAAGGCTTTGAATTGTTTATCATCTGATCACGCAACGTCAAAGCCATGTGGAAAATGTGAAAACTGTTTGGCGATTGCGGCGGGTCAACATATTGATGTGATGGAAATTGACGCTGCTTCGCATACTGGTGTTGATAATATGCGCGAAATATTGGATGCGGCGCTTTATCGTCCTACGAATGCACGGTACAAGGTTTATATTATCGACGAAGTTCACATGTTATCCACCAGTGCATTTAATGCGCTTTTGAAAACATTGGAAGAACCACCAGCGCATGTAATTTTCATCTTGGCAACCACCGAAATAAGAAAGGTTCCTGTGACGATTTTATCACGCTGCCAACGTTTTGATTTGGCGCGCGTTCCTGTTGAAACTTTGAAAAAACATTTTGCATGGATTGCCGAACAAGAAAAAATCGAATTATCCGATGGTGCAAATGAATTATTGGCACGTGCGGCAGATGGTTCTGTGCGTGATGGGTTGTCTTTGTTGGACCAAGCGATCGCACAAACCGGCGGCCATGTTGATGAAACGGCCGTTCTTGATATGTTAAAAAGAACAGATCGTGGAACGGTTGTGAATTTTATGCAAACTGTTTTATCTGGCGATGTTAGTAATGCGCTAAATAAATTAGATGAAATTTACAATAACGGTGCAGATTTAACCATGTTGTTAAACGACATGTTGGAATGGACACATTGGGCAACACGTATGTACCCATCTTTGCGTTTGCAAGATATGACATCGTCGCCGTATACGTTGGATCAACGCGAAACAATCAAAAAGATAAATGAAAAGATATCTTTGAACACACTTTCAAGAATATGGCAGGTTATGATTGCCGCCGTTCCTGAATTACAGGCATCCAGCAATCAAAAACAATGTTTTGATATGTTAATTGTTCGTTTGATGCATATTGCAGATATGCCACCTATTTCAGAACTGTTAAAACAGCAAGAAAAAACACCCGAAAAAATTGTTGTTCAAAAACCAGTGGAAGAATCAAAATCTAAATTCATCGAAATAAAAACATCTGATGATTTGGCAAATGAATTACAAAAAGCGCGCGAATTATTATTGCATTCTTATTACAGTACGAATCTTGAAATAACAGAATTTGAAATTGGTAAAATAAAATATTTTGATCGCAAAGGTGACAAAGATTTTGCACAAAAATTATCCATTTGGTTAAAAGATAAAACCGGTCAAAATTGGCAGATTGAACAAATTGAACAATCTGAAAATCAACAGACAATTTCTGAACACACAAAATCAGAAATTGAATCGGATCCTATGGTCGCCAGTGCTATGGATTTATTCAAAGATGCAGAAATTGTAAACATATCTAAATAAAAAAGGGTAAATAAAATGAGAGAAGAATCAGGACGTTCCTTAATCGAAATACTTGGTGTTTTGGCAATCGGCGCAACCATGTTGGCCGCCGCATATAGCATGTATAAAACCATAGACAATCGGCAAAAAAGATTGATAACGTTTGAAACAATTGCTGACATTGCTAAAAAAACAAAAATTTTATATGAATATTCTGGGTATACTGGTGTTACTGTAGGCAAATTAATAACGGACGGCGCCATAGAAAGCGCTAAATTACCAATCGGAACTTTGGAGATAGACCCAAAACCTTATACATTTACTATAATAGTATCTGGATTAACAAAAGATGAATGCGAATACTTTAAAATCAAAAAAGCCGATTGGGCAGCCAAAATAAAACCAAACAACGATGATAATGGTACTTGTACAAATAGTACCACAAATTCGTTTGCTTGGTATGTCGAATAAAAATGTTATTTAAAAAAATTTTTTTGATTTGTGCCGTGTCGGTATGCGCGGGATGCGTTGGATATAAAAGTCCAGATCATAACACATGGCAAAATTATTTATCGGGTGCCAGTTTTATGGACATGACTGAAACCGCAAAAACCGCTAAATTACCCGTGTATATGGGACATGGTGGCAAGATAGTGACCGCAACCGGTGAATTATCACCTAATATGCAATATGGTGATAAAAATAACATAGACAATTCGGTTCTTGTGAATTATATGTCAAATCTTGAATACGAATTGTATAATTCGTTGCGCAAACCCGGTATTTCTGTTCAACGTGTTGGAACAGACGTTGTTATAATTTTGGTTCGCGACAGCATTATGGAATTGAACGTTGCTGAAATATCTAAAAATGGTGACGACACGTTAAAGACAATATCCAAGATATTAAATAAATACAACGCTACATTTATGGAAATTGCAGGATACACCGATTCAATGCAAAATAAAAACGCTGCATATTCTTTGTCGTTGGATATGGCGCAACGTGTCGGTGTATATTTTGCACAACATGACGTTTCCACATCGCGCATGTTTATCGTTGGACGCGGTCCCACACGTCCAATCGCAGGTCAAGATGACATTGGGCGTTTAACCAATCGTCGTGTTGAAATAAGATTGTCGCCCGCCCGATAAATATATGTAAAAACACTTTGATTTTTATTACAAAGGTTGCTATATTCTTATTATCTAAATAAAAAACAAACAAAACAAAGGAAGAAAAAATGTCAGAAAACACACTTATCAAAAAATATAAAAAAGCCGGCATTATTGCCACATTGGTTGTTATTGTTGCCGTTGTTGGTGCATTCGTAATATCGGCTGTGAAAACAAATGCATCTACATCTGCCGCCTTAGAGGGCGTATCCACCGATGCCAGAACTGCATCTGAATTAAGAATTGCGGTTATCAATATGGATAAAATTCAAATGGATGCAAACGCATTAAAAGATTTGCGTAAACAACGTGGCGCATTCGAAGATAAATTAAAAGCAAAATTAGAAAAAGAACAAAAAGCATTAGAAAAAGAAAAAGCAGATATCGAAAAATCTCAAGACATGTTATCCCAAGAAGCCTTGCAACGTCGTGTCGTAGAATATCAACGTCGTGTGGCAGCATTGCAACGTGAATTGTCCGAATCTGCACAAGCGATTGATGCCGCATATCAAAGTGCGTTAAACGTCATCCAAAAGAAACATTTGGATCCAGTTATCGAAGGTGTTATTGCAAAGAAAAAATTATCACTTGTAATCGACGGCCGTATGGCACGTATCGGCGATGCAACAAAAGATTTGGATGTCACAGACGAAGTTGTAAAGGCATTAAATAAAAAGGTTTCATCAGTGAAAATGGATAAACCAAAAGGTTTTAAATAAAATCTCTCAATAAAAACAAACCGCCGTTATCGGCGGTTTTTGTTTTTTTATATTGGGTTATAATTGTGCTTTGACTTCTTGGACTTCATAGCATTCTACGCGGTCACCTTCTTTAAGGTCGTTATATTTATCAAAACTCATACCGAATTCAACGCCATTTGATACTTCGTTGACTTCGTTTTTCTCACGACGTAATTCGCCAATTTTTCCGTCGTATATAACAACATTATTACGCAGCAAACGCACAAATGCAGATTTTTTGATTGTTCCTTCACTTACACGGCAACCGGCAACCTTTACACCCTTACCCACAGTGAACAACGCGATAACATCTGCATACCCAATAAAGTTTTCATGTTTTTCTGGCGCCAATTTACCGGATAATATTTCTTTGATTTCGTCCGTAATACGATACACAACACTATGATAACGTATATCAACGCCATTATTGCGCGCCATATCACGTACGGCTGAATCAGCACGAACATTAAACGCAATTATAACCGCACCCGATGCAGTCGCCAATCTGATGTCACCTTCTGTAATTTGACCAACACCGGCGGACAATAATTCAACCGCCGCTTTGTCAGAATTAAACCCACGCAACATGTCTGAGATTGCTTCCACGGATCCCTGCACGTCTGCACGCAAAATAACTGGCAAAGTCAATTTCTTTGTTTCATCACGTTTTGCGAATAATTCTTCGAGTGATGAACGTTTAACCGCGTTTGCTTTGTCTTTTGCTTTTTGCACACGATATGCAGCGACTTCACGTGTTTGCGCTTCTGTTTCCATAACGTGTAATTCATCCCCGGCAGATGGCACAGAATCTAATCCCAATACCATAACCGGTTGACCAGGTTTAACACTTTTCACGCGAACACCATTTGAATTTATCAAACCACGGACACGGCCAAATGTTTCACCAACAACAAACACATCTCCAACGGACAATGTTCCCTGGCGCATCAATACGGTTGCAACCGCGCCCAATCCTTTTTCCATTTTGGCCTCTACTACATACGCGGACGCCAACATATCTGGATCGGCCTTTAAATCCATAATTTCAGCCTGTAATAAAATGGCTTCTTCTAATTTATCCAAACCCATTTTTGTTTTGGCAGATATTTCAACACATTGAACATCACCGCCCATGTCTTCGACCTGGACTTCTTGTTGTAATAAATCTGTTTTTACACGTTGTGGGTTGGCTTCTGGTAAATCACATTTATTTATCGCGACAATAAACGGAACGTGTGCAGCGCGAATATGATTTATAGCCTCTATCGTTTGTGGCATTATCGAATCATTTGCCGCAACGACCAAAACAACAATATCTGCAATTTGCGCACCACGTGCACGCATTGCGGTAAATGTTTCATGTCCCGGGGTATCTAAAAACGTAATTATCGCCCCAGATTTTGTTTTAACTTCATACGAAGAAATATGTTGAGTGATACCACCCGCTTCGCCTGCGACAACGTTTGCATTACGGAACGCGTCCAACAACGAAGTTTTTCCATGGTCAACGTGTCCCACCACGGTCACCACAGGCGCACGATGTTGCAATCTTTCTGGATTTGGTTGTTGTTCCAAAATATCTGCATATGGTTTAACATCAACACGTTTTACCGTTGCACCAAATTCGCCGGCAATCAATTCAGCCGTATCGGCGTCAATAGATTGGTTTTGCGATGCCATCATACCCATTTCCATCAATTTTTTGATAACATTACCAACCTTTTCAGCCATGGCCGCCGCCAAATCTTTGACTGTTATTGTATCGGACAATGTGACAACATGTTCAACCTTTTGTGGTGCTGTAAATACAGCGCGCGCTTTTTCACGAAAACGTTTAAGTGACGCTTCACTGCGTCTGCGATTTGCACCACGCAATCCGATTTCTTCGTCATCGTCATCATCGCCACCGCCGATAACAATGTCATGAATGGAAATTTTTCCACCTTTTTTAAAGTCTTTTTTGAAACGATTTTGTTTCCCAAAACGACCATTATCTTCGTCATCATTATTCCGACGATTATTGTAATTTTGTGTGGACGAATTCGACTTTTTATTTTCATGTGTGTTTTCGCGCACAGGCACAGAAACCATTTCTTCGACAACAGGTGCGATTTCTGGTTCATTTTCACGTTGTGCCAATTGCTCTTTGACTGCTTCGTATTCACGATTTTCGCGTTCTATTTCCGCTTCACGTGCGCGACGTTCTGCTTCTTCTTGGGCTTCACGTTTTTTGCGTTCTTCGTCCCTGGCTTTCGCTGCCGCCAATACAGCACGTAATTTTTCATCTGCTGCATTATGAACAGTTTCAACCTTTTTAGGTTCTTCACGTAATTCGTTATTCCCAGGCGCAACAACACGACGACGGCGTTCTACGAACACCGCGTCGCCTTTTTTGCTTTGTACTGCGTCTATTGTGACTGATTTTCCAAGCGTCAAAGTTGCCATATTTTAACCTTTGGTTAAATAGATTTTATTCGTTTTCTTCTGAATCAGGAACGATACCGTATGCCAATTCACGCGCTTTCATAATAACACGTTCGGCAAGGCGTGGCGACATAGTATCTTCGCCCAAAATTTCAACCAATTCATCAGATGCTAAATCTGCCAAATCAGATAAAGATTTAACGTCGTTTTCACCCAATTTCATAATAATAGGACGTTTAATGAAATCAAATTTTAACAAATCGTCATTCATGCCCATATTGTGACCTTGGTCAAAATAATCTTGTTCTAATTTTGCCAAATAAGCCTTTGCACGGTTTTGTAATTCAACCGCCAATTCAGTATTGAATCCTTCGATTGATTCCAATTCAGATTGTTCAACATATGCAATTTCTTCGATTGTTCTGAAACCTTCTGTTATCAATAATTGAGCGATTGTTTCATCAACGTCCAAAGCAGATGTGAATAATTCTGTTTTTTCTTTGAATTCTTTTGCACGGCGTTCTTGTTCTTGGGCTTCATTCATAACGTCGATATTCCAACCAGTTAATTGAGATGCCAAACGAACATTTTGCCCACGACGACCAATCGCCAAAGATTGTTGATCTTCGGTGACAACGACGGCCGCTGTATGTGTATCTTCGTCAACGATAATCTTTGCAACTTTTGCAGGTTGCATTGCATTAACGATGAACACCGCAGGATCTTCTGAATACAAAATAACGTCAATTTTTTCACCATGACATTCATTTATCACAGGTTGAATACGTGTTCCCTTAATACCAACAGTCATACCAACGGCATCGATTGATGGATCTTGGGTTTCCACTGCGATTTTGGCATGCGATCCCGGTGCACGAGATACAGATTTAATTTTAATAATACCTTCGTAAATTTCAGGCACTTCCTGGGTAAACAATTTTTCCATGAATAATGGATGTGTTCTGGTTAAAAATATTTGTGGTCCAGAATTAGAACGCACAACGTCCATAATCAAAGCACGAACGCGATCACCAACCGCCAAACGTTCACCAGGTATTAATTCTGTATTTTTGATATAACCTTCGGCTTTGCCATTTATATCGACAAACACACTGCCGAATTCAATACGTTTAACAACACCATTTACAATATCACCAATGTTATCTTTGAATTCTTCGTATTGATTACCTTTTTCAGCATCACGAACACGCGCAGTCATAATTTGACGTGCCGTTTGAAATGCCATACGACCAAATTCAGGTTCTGGTAATGCATCTTCAACCACGTCGCCCACAGACGGATTTTCAGCATATTTTTTCGCTTGAGCCACAGTTAACATTGTATTTGCATCATATTCTTCACCCATTGATTCAGGCGATTCAATTACTGTGAACAAACGTTTTACGTGTATCGCACCGTTTTTTCTATCTATTTGGGCAACAATGTTAAATTCTTCGCCATATTTGTGTTTTGCAATTTTAGCAATTGCTATTTCCAATGATTCAATAACTGTTTCACGATCTATCATTTTTTCTTGGGCCAAAGAATCGATGGCCAATAATAAATCTTGACGTGGCATAGATTCAAAAGACATTTTATATCTCCTTATGTGTTGTCTTTTTTGCTTTTTTATTCAAAGGGCGGGGTTTCGCAACCCCGCCCTTAAAAAACTTATTTTTAAGAACAAACTTATTATTATGTCCGAATCGCCAAAATGCAAGAAAAAAATTCATTTTTTGCTTATGTTCACAAACAAAAAATAAAATATCGTAAAAATGACAAAATTGCTATTATTCTTGACGGGTTGGGTTTTGGGTTTTATACTTTTCATTATGAATATTATAAACAGATATTTTAGACGACAATTGTTGGCTATTTTCATCATGTTATTGCTGATTCTGACGGGGCTTTCGTGGATGATGCAAATTATGTCCATGATGAAATTCCTGATTAATTACGGTATTAAGTTTTCAAGTTTTTTATATCTGATATCATTTATGATACCGTTTATTATCTCTATTATTGTGCCATTTGTCACATTTATTGCTGTTATATTCGTGTATAACAAAATGATTTCTGAAAACGAAATCACTGTTATGGCTTCGTCTGGATTGTCACCGTGGCAAATTGCAAAACCCGCTATAAAATTCGCGGCCGTGTTAACTGTTTTACATTTGATTTTGAATATATGGGCAGTTCCAGTAAGCCAGGCACGATTTTATACGACACAATGGAATTTGCGTTATGGTTTGGCGCATCTTAAATTACAAGAATCTGCATTTACAAAATTGGCAGACGGATTGGTTGTTTATGTAGATAATGTTTCTGATCATGATTTAAATCAGGTTATGTTGTCTGATATGCGCGATAAACATAATCAATTATTGATTTTTGCAGAACGTGGCAAATTGGTTTCAACAACACGCGGGTTATCTATTGTGACAAATCATGGGTCTTTACAAATGTCCGGAAAAAACGGTTTTACAACAGGGACATTTGATAATTTTGATATGGATTTAAATTTATCTGAAAATAATTCAGACGAATCTTTCCGTGTTCGCAGAATACCTACGTTGGCTTTATTACAAGATGTTTTTTCACAAAAAAATCAACGCGAACATCATTTATCTTTGGTTGAATTGTGTACGCGTTTCATAAATCCATTTATGAATTTAATTTTGGCAATTGTATGCACGTTAATTTTATTACGCTCTTCGCTTTTGCGTCGTCGCATCAGTTTTGCCCCCGCCGTCGCAGTATTGGCCATGGCTGCAATTATGGCGACATATATGTCAATGACAAATATGATATATACTTTGACAGATTTATTGTTGATGATCGTTAGTGTATTTACATGTTTATTTGTTTTAATTGGTTTATTGATAAGAAAATGAAATATATATCATCATCTTTGCTGTTTTGTTTGATTGCAACAAATGCGATTGCGATTGGTATAGATTTGGATGAATCTAAATCAATAAAATCTGATGTGATTGAATACAATCTTAAAACAGATGAATTAAAAACGTATGGAAATACAGAAATAACAAACGCATCTGGTCAAAAGGTAAAATCTGATAGTTTGTCATTAACAAAAGACAAAACAAAAATGTCGGCCGAAGATATTGAATTATGGCTTGGGAATCATGTTTATGTAAGCGCAAAAGAAATTAATAAAAACGGTCTGGAAACTATCGCAACGGACGCGACATTTACTGCATGCGAAGGATGCGATGATTATGGTAACGCTTGGGTCATAGCAAGCAGCACTGTCGTTCATGATGGAAATGAAAAAATGCTTTATTTCCATAACCCTTCGTTTTGGATTTATGATGAAAACATACCTATTTTATGGTTGCCATATTACGCGATGCCTGATCCATCAGTAAATTATAAATCAGGATTTTTGACCCCCAGTTTAAATACAACAAATGGGTTGGGGACACAATACAATATACCTGTGTATATAAACTTTTCAGACAAACATGATTTAACAACAACTTTTTCATATTTGACCCAAGAAAACCCATTATTTCAAATCGAACACAGATTAAATTCAACACGATCTACATTCAGAACCAACGGTGCATTTACACATAATGAATTGGGTGCAAATCGTTGGTATGTTTTTAATAATGACATCATAGAATTGGGCGAAAATGCGCGTGCAACTGTATTTATAAACAAAACATCTGATAAAACGTTTTTGCAACGGTATGGTTTTTACGATTATCAACCCTATTTAGATTCCGGGGCAAAAATCGAATTGTTCGGACAAAATGGCTATGTTGTTGCAGACACCCATTTTTTCCAAGAACTGCGTAAACCATACGGAAACCAAACACTTGTATCCGGGGATATTTTACCAAATATTCGTGGTGTATATCAAACAAACCCTTTGTTTGGTGAAACTTATTTGAATTTCTTTGGCGATGTATTGGGCGTATCTGGGACAAATTCTTCATCCCAGCGCATTATTGGTGTTGGGCAAATTATTTCACCGTGGACAATTTGGGGTGGTAACAGAATAACACTTGGTGCATCCAGCCGCTATGATATTTATAATTTTGATAAAACCAACATTTATGATGGTAATGGTGCCAATGTTACAAATTCATATTCTGGAATTAAAACACGATTTTTGCCCAGCGCTTTTGCTGAATGGGGTTTGCCTTTGTTTAGCCAAGAAAACAATTGGATGTATATCATTGAGCCACGCGCACGTTTAACAATTATGAAACACACAGATTCCAAATCTGTATTTGCCGTTGATAATGATTCTGATGGTCGTTTATTATCAGACACTATTTTATTTTCTAACAATAGATATGCTGGATTTGATGTTTGGGAAAACGGCAATTTTGCCGATTATGGTGTGCGTTGGGCGGCCACAAATCAAAAACATAATATTGAAGTATTTTTGGGGCAAACTTATGATTTTCATACTGCCGAACAACATACGTATGACAACGGATTCAGGGACGGATTTTCTGATTACGTTGGTCGTATGTCATACAATTATAAATATTTGCAATTGTTAACCCGTTTCAGATTAGACAGAAATAGCCTGGCTTTTAATCATACTGAAAATTCGGTATTTGTTGGTAAAAACGGCACATATTTATCGTTGGGACACATTTGGGATTCAAAGCCAATTGATTTTGCTGTCACTGGTGACAAAGATACACATGAAATGATTTTTGGTGGTGGATTAAAAATAACAAACCGTTTACGTATCGCGGGTGCGACAACATTTAATGCATACGACCATGTGTTTCAAAGCCATTCGGGGGCCATATATTACGACCACCCATGTTATTTCTTTTCTTTGCAATATAGACGTGACAATGCTGTAAAATACGATTATGTTGGTGGGGTCACACTGAAATTCAAATTTGGAATCAGTATTGATGGTAAACATTTTTAAGGAATAAGGAAAGGCAATGAAAAAAATATTTGTTTGTTTTCTTGGTTTAATTTTAAGCGTATCATCTGCGCATTGTGCCACGGTTGTTGCGACTGTGAACGGCAACCCAATCACAGATGCCGACATAACTGCACGCACAGAATTGATGTCCAGACAGGGGCAAACTTCAACTGTGAATCGACGTGTTGCATTACAAAATATTGTTGATGATTATGTAAAATTAGATTATGCAAATAATTTTAATGTAAAACCAACTGATAAAGATGCAGACCAAGAATTAGATAAAATGAATCTTGGTAATCTGACCGACACAATGCGATCTGTGGCACGTTTGGCAATTCGCGCTGATATCGCATGGGGCGTGGTGTTATCAAAAACTCTTATACCGACAATCAAAGTTTCCAACCAAGATATTAAATCTGAAAGAATTGATTTAATTCGCGAACGTGGTTTACCTTTGGAAATAACTATGATTCGTTTAACAGATATTCCTGATAATGTTGCAAAAAAATTACCAAAACCAAAAAATTGCGAAACCGCTATCAAAGCGGCAGAAGATTTAGGTGGTGCGCCACAAAAAATTACAGCGATGCAATATGAATTATCACCAGATATTCGCGAACGTATTGCAAATTTACCAATGCTTACATGGTCCAGTGTGAAAGATAAATCTGTGGTGTTGGTATGCAGCGAAACAAAAACCGCTGAATATCAAGATTTGGACGAAATCATTAAACAAAACGCTGTTTATAAAAAAGCATCTGTTTCGGCAGATCAACAATTAAAACAATTACGTCGCAAGGCCGTAATTATCATAAATGACGACAGATATAAATTATGAAAACTATACTTTTTAATTTAACAAAAACGGAACTGGAAAAATTCATAACAGATATGGGGTTGCCTCGTTTTCGTGCAAACCAAATACAAGAATGGTTAAATCGTGGCGCCCCAGATTTTTCTGTGATGAAAAATCTGCCAACTGATTTACGCGAAAAATTAAATGATTGCGCAGAAACTTTACCTGTGAAAATCGTAAAAAAATTGGAAAGTACCGATAATCAAACCACTAAATTTTTATTGGAATTGGTGGACGGCGAACAAATAGAATGTGTATTAATGCGCACTACATATGGTAACAGTGTTTGCGTCAGTTCCCAGGCGGGCTGTGCCATGGGGTGTAAATTTTGTGCATCCACATTACTAGGATTAAAGCGTAATTTAACGGTCAATGAAATGTTTGCGCAAATATTAGTTGCCCAATGGGAATTACGTGGCGACAAAATAAAAGATATAAAACCAAATGGTGATCCAAATAATAATGACGTTTCACATATTGTTGTTATGGGCACTGGGGAACCTTTGCAAAATACGCAAAATGTTATTGGATTTTTAGAACGCGCAAACAGCGAATTAAATATATCTTGGCGACGAATAACGGTTTCTACGTGTGGTATAGTTCCCGGAATACAAGAATTGAACACATGGGGACGACCTATAAATTTGGCAATTTCTTTGCATGCGCCAATTGATGAATTACGTTCACAAATCATGCCTATTAATAACAAATATAAATTAAATGAAGTTTTAAATGCCGCGTTTGATTTTTCAGATACTCATAATCGCCAATTAATGATTGAATACATATTATTGGGCAAAAAAAATGAAAATGGCGAAACTGTTCTTTATAATTGCACACCTGAATATGCTATGAAATTATCGGAATTATTACGTGGCCATAACGTTATGGTAAATTTAATTCCATGGAATACCGTTGATGAACGCGATTTTGCATCTATATCTGGCAATGCAGTTCATAGATTCCAAGACATTTTAATTAAAAATGGCGTGCACACACGAATCAGACGCGAACGTGGCGCGGACATAGGTTCCGCATGTGGCCAATTAAGATTAAAAAATAAAAAACAATAATATCAATTTATTTGTTTTTGCTAATTTTGTTTTCAAGCATCATTTTTGCAATTGAATCTGCATGTCGTTCAGTTTTTGAAATTAAATTTATCAATTCGTTTTTTATTTTGATTTCTTTGTTCAACGAATCTATTTTCTGTTGCAAAGATTGTGGCAGATAATTAACCCAATCTTTTTGGCGTGTTGTTAATCTGATAATTTCATCAAAATACAAATGAACACTATTGTTTGTATCCATTTCAAATTCAAAATCAACCATGTTAATATCTGGCTTTGTATTACTTATATTGCTGTATGTAGCCCCATTAACACACGGATGCAACACGGTTTTAATAACTGTATCATTTTGTTTTATTTTTACGATATTGTATGACATGCCACGATTTTTTATCGCAATATAATTAGCGGTAGAATCGCTTAAAAATTCTTTGATAGAATCATCATCCATGCTGAAACATTTATGTTGTGTTTTATATTTACCGTTTATATATGGACTGTCTAAATCACCGTATCCAAAAGTATTACTATTTACCCCTAAATTTTTACTATCGTAATCATTTACTAAATAATAATCATGATATTTATATTCAATTATATGCCGATTGGAAATCAAATTTTTTTGCATGTTATTGATAATGTAGGCGACCTGTGATTTTAATGAATTCGCGTCATCACAATCTGATTCATCAATGAAAGCATTTATGGAAAATAATAAATCATCAAAACCTGCCCTGGCTTTTTTATCATCAGACGGCATTTCACCCACACCAATAAAAGCCATATCTTCTTTGGAAACAAATAAAACGTCTTCGGTTTCAGAATCTTTATTTTGTGTAATTTTAAAATCATACACTCCAGATTCAATAACATCACTTAAATCTAGATTTGATTTGCGCAATAACGAAACAATGTTTGCATAATATTGGTTTATGATTTTTATTCCTTCGGATTTTACCGCATGTGTCATCACACCACCCAAAGTGCGTTGTTTATTTATTTCGTCTATGTCTTCTTGGTCATAATCGGGCGATCTGCGATTATCTAATTGTGATTTATAAAAATTGTGGCCATTTATATTTCTTATGGAATCACGAACATGATTAAAAAAGTTTTGCTTTTCTTTCGGTCCGAAAATAGTTTTCGTTTCTTGCTTTGTTTGTTTTTTACTATCAGTTTTATCACGGAACAATGCACCACCAAATAAAACCAAAGCAGAAATTAATACAAAAGTTTTTAATTTGTTTTTATTCATAACTTACTTTTTCCTTTTTTTGTTCCATAACATATAACATAACGATAAAAAATATCAATCAAATTCTAAGAAAAAAACCGCCATAATGGCGGTTTTATTTGTTTTATGTGTGATTTTATTTTATGTTTTGCCCAAAGCGGTCTTTGACCATAATATTTGCAATAGAATCCGCCTGGATATAAGTTTTTATTGCCAAATTTTCCAGATTTTCTTTTCTTTGCAATTCATTAGTCAAAGAATCAATTTTATGTTGTGCATCTTTTGGCATATGCATATTCCAATCTTTTGCACGACGTTTCACATCTGATTTTTCAACATAACTTATATGAACGCCACCATTTTTGCCTGGTTTAAAACTAAATTCATCGGCATCGGCTGGCTTTCTGTTGGAATAAATGTATTGCAACTTATAATCAGCCTTGCTTAAAAACACAGCAGTTTTTTGAATTTGACCAGATGCGGTCTTTTTAATAACTTGCCATTTATAATCGCCCAATGATATTAATTTATATTCAGCACCGGCTTCGCCAAAGAAATCTGGTGATAATTTGAAATCGTAAACATCAATATGACGTTTGGTCACCAAATATTTACCCTGATTATTTAAACTTTTGTATCCAAATCCATCAGAACACCAACCCAAATTTTTTCTATCAGCATCACACAAAACATAGAAATCAGAATATTTTTGTTCGATGGCTTGTCTGTTGGCAATCAAATCTTTTTTAGTATTTTTAATAATATATGCAACTTTGGCTTTCAAATAATCTTTTGGTTTTTGGTTGCATTCAGAACTGTCAATCACAGTATTCACCATATTTTGGAAAATATCCCATTCATCATTAACCAAATATTCATCATCGCCAAACATCCCCCCGGCACACATATTTGATTTATGACAAACCTTTGACGAATCTGCAATTAAATAAAAACAAGATTCATTATTTTCAATATGATTTTTCAAAACAATTTTATATTTAGATAATTCAAAAGTAATTTTTTTGAATGTTTTATCAATGATTTGATATCCTGATGTAAGCGCTTCATTGGTCATAACACCACCCAAAGAATATTTATCGTGGATATCCCTCATATCGCTTTCGTCCGCATATTTATTACGGCTGTTTTGCAAAGAATCTATATATTTATAATAACCATTTACATTTCGAATCGAATCGGCAACATGAACATAAAAATCTTTCATCGCCTGTTCCGTATTTGGTTTTTCGACTTTAACGATCTTTTGTTGCGTAACGGCCGGTTTGCCGGAATTATTTTCGTCAGAACCAGATTTGCATGACCCCGTCATCAATGCCAACATAGACCACAAAGCAACTTTTTTTAATGTTTTGTTTGCCATATTTTTTCCTTTTGTTTCATTTTGATACGGAAAATATAGCACAAAAATTAAAAATGTCAATATTTTTTACAAAATTAAATAAAAAAACCGCCTGGTCGGCGGTTTGAATTTTTGGTGGATGTTAAGAGACTCCCTCGGCATAAATGCCTGTGGGGCATTCCTAACGATTTCACTGCGTGACACTTGTGAAATCTACTCATTGTCGAACTCTGGTCGTTCTCGTCTAAACATCCTGTGCAAAAATTAAAACCGCCAAATTGGCGGTTTGAATTTTTGGTGGATGTTAAGAGACTCGAACTCCTGACCCTCTCGGTGTAAACGAGATGCTCTAGCCAACTGAGCTAAACATCCAGAAAAGTATCGGTATAATAACCTGTTTTTTTCAATTTGTCCAGTATTTTTTAATTAAAATCTGGCAAACCACCCGATACATCAGACATAACATGGTCAATCAATTCGTCGGCTTTCTCTTTTGCATCCCGGTATGCATCCGCAACCAATTGAGATACCTGATCGACATCCATATTCAAAGTATCAGGACGAATAATTACCGATATAACATCATATTTTCCCGTCATATCGACAACAACCGCACCATCTCCAGAAATACCTTTGACCCGCATATCAGACAAAGAATCTTGGGCTTGGGATATTTGGCTTTTTAAATCTTTGGCGCGCGCCATCAATGATTCTATATCCATCGTATATTCCGTTTTATTTTTAAATGAACGGTCCGAAGACCGTTCAAATTGTTTATTTTTATTTTGTTTCTTTACCGGTTTTTTGGTCTATGCCAACCATGGACAAACGTGTTTTGCCGCGTTTATCAACCCCCATGTATTTGACATATACTTTGTCACCGATATTCAATTTGGCATCTTCAATCTTGGCCAAACGTTCACCTGTGATTTCAGAAATATGAACCATAGATTCAAAATTCTTTAAAATCTTTACAAACAAACCAAAATCTTTAACACCAGATATAACGCCTTCGTAAATCATGCCAACTTCTGGTTCTGCAACAATCTCTTTGATACGTGCGATTGCATCATTGGCAGCATCTGCCGTTGATGCCATGATTTTTACCGTTCCATCGTCTTCTAATTCGATTTGCGTGTCTGTTTCACGTGTTAAGGCCTGAATCACAGAACCGCCCTTGCCTATTACTTCACGGACTTTGTCTGGATTGATTTTCATCGTATACATTTGTGGTGCATATTCAGACACATGCTTACGTGGTTCTTTGATAGCCTTTTCAATTTTGCCCAAAATGTGCATACGACCGTCTTTTGCCTGAGCCAACGCACGTTCCATAATTTCAAATGTAATAGAAGTGATTTTAATATCCATTTGCAACGCGGTTATACCACGATCTGTTCCTGTCACTTTGAAATCCATGTCGCCCAAATGGTCTTCATCACCTAAAATATCAGTCAAAATTGCGTAATCATCGCCTTCTTTGATTAAACCCATTGCGATACCAGCAACTGGGCGTTTCATTGGAACACCACCGTCCATCATCGCCAACGTGGCACCGCAAGTTGTTGCCATAGAAGACGAACCGTTCGATTCCAAAATATCAGAACAAATACGTATTACATAGTCAAATTCTTCACGTGTTGGAACCATTGGATGAACCGCACGCCATGCCAAATTACCATGTCCCAATTCACGACGTCCTGGTGATTTTAATCCTTTGGCTTCGCCAACTGAATATCCTGGGAAATTATAGTTTAAAATGAAATCACGTTCTTCTTCGCCATCCAAAGATTCAAGCGGCAATGCATCCTGGCCTGAACCAAGTGTCAAAGAAACCAAAGCCTGTGTTTCACCACGCGTGAACAATGCAGACCCATGTGCACGTGGCAATACGCCTAATTCAATTTCAATTGGACGAACTGTTTTTGTATCACGTCCATCGATACGTGGTTTGCCAGCCAAAATATTTCCACGCATAATACGCGCAGTTATATTTTCAACAATTTCATCCGCCCACGATTCAAGCGTAGATGTTGCAACCGTTGTATCTGGGAATAATTCAGGTATACGCGTTTTAGCAGTTGCATGAATTTGTGCCAATGTATCAAGACGTTCTAATTTTTCTTTGATTTGCAACGCTTTTTCAATGTCGCCTGCATATTGTTCGAAATCTTTTTCCATTTCGATATATTCAGGTGTTTTTTCCGGTGTTGCCCAACGTTCTTTACCGGCCTTTTCAACAAATTCGTTAATTGCAGAAATCACTGTTTGTTGTGCGTCAAAACCAAATTTCACAGCACCCAAAGTTGTTGCTTCATCCAATTCACCAATTTCAGATTCAACCATCAAAACACCGTCTTTGGTCGCCGCAACAACCAAATCCATTTCAGAATCTTCAATTTGTTTCTTAGATGGGTTTAATAAATATTGACCGTCTTTGTATCCAACACGCGCAGCCCCAATCGGACCCGCAAACGGAACACCAGACAAAGCCAATGCTGCACTGGATGCAATCATCGCCAAAATATCAGGTTGATTTTTTCTGTCATAAGAAAACACTTGGGCGATGATTTGAACTTTGTTTTTAAATGTTTCTGGGAACAAAGGACGAATTGGACGATCTATTAAACGCGCAATCAATGTTTCAGAAACGCTTGCTTTGCCTTCACGTCTATCGCGGGAACCCGGAATACGTCCAGCAGATGCAAATTTTTCTTGATAATCAACAGTTAATGGGAAAAAGTCTTGACCTTCGACCGCTGTTTTTTCAGCGCACACCGTTGCCAAAACCATCGTTCCGCCCATTGTAGCCATAACGGAACCGGTTGCCTGTTTTGCATAACGCCCTGTTTCAAGGCGCACTTTTTCATCACCATATTGAAATTCCACAGCAACGGGATTATTCAATACATTTTTTTCTGATTTTCCAAATATACCAAACATATATTTTCTCCATTTTTTACTTGGTTATTTTATTCCAAGGCAGAGAAAAATTATTCGTTTTTGTATTCTATTTTTTTCAAATACAAGAAAGAACAATTCCATCCCTGCCCTATTTTGCATGGCTAATTATAAAAGATATTTATTCATTTGCAACAAAATTGCTTTATTTTTTACCACAATGTAATTTCATAACTGGTTCCAGCCCGAAAAGAAACATTTGCCCCGCCTATTCCTGCGCCTGCGTGCACGGTCCAATTATTAGATAACCCTATTGCTACACCTATCGCCCCAGCAGATTGTCCATTATAATATCCATATCCACCACTGAATGCCATTTTGCCTTCTTTGACCCCATTGGACGCCACAGATGATAACGCCAAAGCGCTAGCAATACCCGCCGACAAATCTTTATCTAATTTTTCTATGCGTTCATCTGTATAGGATTTTGATGCGTCCAGTGTAAATGCGTCACCAATATCAGCATAAGATTTTGCACTGTTCAACGTAAATGCATCTGCATTTATTCGATTTGTTCGTTCATTGTTCAAACCTGATTGCAAAATATTTTCTGCATCCGTTGCGCGATTTATTTCATTTGCAATATCGTTTGTATTTTTTATTACGGATAAATCACGATTTAAATCATATGCAATCGTATCTGTGGACACGTCGTCCCCACGAAAAATACTATCAATAACTTCTGTTGTCATTATATCCAACGATTGATTACTAACGTCATTCAGGTGTAATTGATTTTTCAGATTATTTCTTATCGTGTTAACCTCAGGTATCGCCTGTTGTTTAAATGCATTCAAAATTTCTTTGTTTCCTTCACTTGTGTTGAAAGTAAGCAACGTATCAAAATTAGACAAAAGAACATTATCGTAATTAAATTCAGAAGGTGGCAAAGCATATTCGCCACCTGTACCATCAGATACATATTCTATCCATGTCAATTTTAAATGTTTCGTATTAAGATTATATTCATACGTTGTATCGGAAACACCGGTTAAATATCCCGCCGGAACACCGCCAGCCCCAACGCCACCCGTTTCATCATAAAAAGTTGGATCATAAAATTGCCAAACGAAATTATCTGCATTTGCTGTTGTTGTATACAATGCAATCAACAAGAATACGATTTTTTTCACAAAATTCCCCTTTCTTTCACATAAAAACATAAAAAAACTTAGGGAAAAAATCAATATTTTTTAAGCATAATGACATGAAAAATATTTTCACAATCCCATTTTTTCTTTCATTTCACATAACACAGGCGTTTTTATACCCAAACTTTCCGCGCGTTTTATCAATCCGCGTAATGCGAATATCCCCTCTACTGTGCCAGTAATTTGTTCGCCACGTGCAATGGAAAGCCCTGCTGAAAAATTTCGACTGGTTGGGGACGTGGCCGACAAGAATAAATCACCCACGCCGCATAACCCCAGAAAAGTTCCGCAATCGGCGCCCATTTCAACAGCTATATCAACAATTTCATTCCATGCACGCGTAAACATCAAAGCGCGTTCATTTTCTCCGCCTGATTTAACAGTTAAATAACCAGATATTAACGCATCTGCATTTTTACCAACACCACAAATTTGTGTTCCAATTACATCTGTACTGTCTTGTAAATAAAGTTCATTTAATGCAATATGTCCGCCGTTTCTGACAATATCATTTCCCGCTAACGTAGATCCAGTCGGAATACCATTTGCCACTTCACGTGCAAATTGTGGCCCAGATAACACGCCAAAATTTTCACATTCAGGCAATTCTGTTTGCAAAATTTCAGACATAAATTGACCAGATTGTGCCTCCATACCTTTGGTACAAATTAAAATTGGTTGCTGGGCGTAAACATCTCGCATTTTTTTGACCGTTTCGCGAAAAAATTCAGCAGGTGTCACAATCAACCAATATTCACATTTTTGTAAATCTGACATATCGTCTGTCCGTGTGACATTATTCGGTTTTTCAATATCATTTAAACCGTCAAAAATTCCATCAAATCCCCAATGAATAACATCATTACCAGATTTTGCACAAGTATACGCCAGCGCAGTGCCCCATGCACCTGCCCCAAAAACACCGACTATCATTTTAATTTCCTTAATTTTTTTTCAACATATGGCGCAACAATTAAGCCATCGTCTGACAAATCTAATGCACGTAAATAAGATTTTTTTGCCATATCCGTCTTGCCTTGCTTTTTATACATATCGCCCAAGTGTTCGTACAAAGACGACGTAGTTACAGAAATTTCGCCAACGCGTTGCAATACTTCTATGCCCTCTTCTAAACCTTCACGTTTTTCAACAATAACACCTAATATATCCCATGCGGCAACATCAGACGTATTGCGTTTCACCAAAGACATAGCATAATCATATGCCATATCAAGATTTTTATTTTGCGCAGCCCAAATTCGCGCTTGCAATAACATAAAATCAGATAACATTCTGTCATCAATTTCTTTGACCGCATTTAAATCTTTTTGTGCTTTGCGTGGTTGATTAAAAAGCAAATATATGTTTGCCCTATTCTTCAAAAAGAAAGCACGCCCACCATCGTTTAAATTCTTTTGTTTCAACGCACGATTAACATATCGCAACGCAGAACGTTTATTGCCGTTTTTTATCTCATTTGCAATTACTATTTTTACAGCAGGTATAAACAAAGGATTTTCTTTTGCTATTTGTTTTATACGTTCAATATCACCGTTTTTTTCCGCTATTTTCATTTGACCAAACAAATACAATGGGTGTTCTTTTGATATGGAATCAAAGCATTTTTTATAATCACCAGTATTAAAAAAATAATATTGCCCCAAATAATAATTTATAGCATCAATGTTTGCACCCTGTGATACCGCATTGGCAAATTTCAACATTAACAATGAAAAATCGGTGAAAATCATTATTTTTGTGTGTGATATATTTTGAATAACACTGAATGCTAAATTATTCTTGTATCCGTCATAATTTGACCAATCTGGAATAAATTCTTCATCGTCCGCAATATACATACTGCCGGGTTTGGATAAAAAATCATAACGTAAAATATCCATATCTTCGAACATATCGTTTTCTTTGTAAAACGACATCAGATATAAATAATCGTTCACGTTCATAAATTCAGGATGAACATTTGCAAATTCTTTGGCTGCGCCATCAATATCTTTGTTTAATACCGCAATTTGTCCACGTAAAAACGATTTCCACGAATCATTGGTTTCAAGTGTATCTATGTATTTTAACGCCTCTTTGGTTTTGCCCTGATTTACCGCAGAAAACACACGTAACGGAACCAAAAACACAGACGCATCTTTGTTATGACGATTATAAACGTTTTTCCAATCGTTTTTACGAATTAAATATGTATCATAAATCAATCGATCAGATAAATCTTTTGACTTTTTTAACGAATCAATATCATCTGGTAATTTGCCGTTAAAAAAATCAACCAAAACTTTTGATTTATTAACAACATCTATGTTGGTATTTATCGGCTTTAATAACCGATCAGCCATATCAAAATCATTGACATACAATGCGTGCTGGGCCGCCAAAAAAGAACCCATTGGCGTATCAACAACCGGTGTCACATTATCAAATTCGTTAAACCAAAAATCACCTATTCTTTGCCCTATTAAACAAGAACAAAAAATCACACTGGCAACCAAAATTGTGCCTTTGTAAAAAGTTTTTATATCTTTCATAGTGGTTTTATGTTAGAATAAAACCTATGAATAATAAAGAAAAATTTGCAATTTATGAAAAATTGTTACGACAATGGTCTGAAAAGATGAACCTTGTCGCGCCCAGCACTTTGACGGACATACAATCTCGTCATTTTGATGACAGCGCACAATTGGCAAAATTTATTCCGCACGGAACAAACATCATCGATTTGGGCAGCGGTGCCGGATTTCCGGGTGTTGTATTGGCAATTTTGGGATATAACGTAATTTGTATTGAATCTATTCATAAAAAAACATTATTTTTATCAGAACTTAAATCCGAACTAGATTTACCAAATTTGACAATTATTAACGACAGAATTGAAAATTTTCTTTCGAAAACACCGGTAAATGCCGGGGATTTTGTATTCACTGCACGTGCATTTGCACCATTAATAAAAATATTAGATTATACACACAAAACAAAATGCCGGCTTTTTTTATTAAAAGGCCGGGAAATTCAAAATGAAATTAACAACGCAAAAAGCAAATATAAATTTGATTATGAACTATATCCGTCCACAACTGGCGACGGTCATATTTTGTATATAAAAAGTATGAAATAATGGTATTATTTCACATGAAACAAGATATATCTTTTTGATTTTACGATATTTTTATTTTAGATTGACTATTTTTTTATAATTTAATATCATCCCAAACATATGGAAAGGATTGTTTAAAATGGCAAAAATAATATCTTTTGCAAACCAAAAGGGTGGAGTTGGCAAAACAACGACCGCTATAAACATAGCCGCATCATTGGCCGCCATAAAAAAACGTGTATTGTTGATTGATTTAGATTCACAAGGAAACGCCGGAACCGGCTTAGGCTTTGTTCGTGCGGCACACAAACAAAGTGTTTACGGTGTTTTAATGGGGACAGCTGGCATAATTGAAAACATTTTAACAACGGCAATACCAAATATGCATATTTTGCCGGCTTCCGCTAAATTGGCAGGGGCGGAATTGGATATGCTGGACCTTGAAAATCGCGAATACAGATTACGCGATGCTTTAAAACAAATTGATGAAATGTATGATTATATTTTAATTGATTGTCCACCTGCCCTGGGAATTTTAACAATGAACGCGCTAAGTGCATCTGATTATGTTATAATTCCGCTGCAATGCGAATTTTTTGCACTTGAAGGTGTTCAACAATTACTTTCCACCATCAACGCGATTCAACAAAGATGGAATAATAAACTTGAAATTTTGGGCATGGTGTTAACCATGTACGATAAAAAATTAGGGCTTACCCGCGCCGTAGAAGAAGATGTTCGTAACACATTTGGCGATAAAGTATTTAAAACTGTTATTCCGCGCAATGTACGTGTTTCAGAGGCACCCAGTTATGGTAAACCCGCACTGTTCCACGATTTTAAATCAGCCGGCGCCCAAGCGTATTTACGTGTTGCAACCGAAGTTGTTAATGCTCTTGAACAAAGGAATTAATTATGACATCAAAATTTTTAGGTAAATCATTGGCTCAATTAAATCAAGAAATGGGTCAAATACCGGACATTTCCGTTTTAACTGGTGGCGAAAGGGTGGTTGTAAAACCAATTCCTTTGGTTCAAATAAGCCCAAACCCAGACCAACCAAGAAAGACATTTGCAGAAACAGAATTACAAGAATTGGCAGAATCAATTAAAGAAAAGGGTGTATTGGTTCCAATTATCTTGCGCACTGTGCAAAATAAACCTTATCTTTATGAAATTGTTGCAGGCGAACGCAGATATCGCGCCGCGCAATTAGCAGGATTAAGTGAAATTCCTGCATTGGTAAAAACATTAACCAATCAAAACGCGATGGAAATCGCTTTGATTGAAAACGTTCAACGCGAAAATTTAAACCCAATAGAAGAAGCCGCAGGTTATGAAAATTTAATGCAAAAATGCGGTTATTCGATTGAGGACGTATCTAAACTTATCGGAAAATCAGTCAGTTACATCCGTAATCTGATGCGTATCAATTCTCTTCCAGAATCGGTCAAAGAATATGTAAAGAACGGGCAATTATCCGCATCACATGCACGCACAATCGCCGTATCCGACAATCCGGAACAATTGGCGCACGATATTATAAACAACAAAATGTCTGTGGCAGATGCACAAAAACAAGTAAATAAATCAAACCGTTCGAAAAATAGTCGTGCTTTTAATAAAAAATCTTTGGATGAAAAATATGTATCAAACATAGAATCAAAATTATCAAAAGCGTTAAAAACACCGGTAAAATTGCGCGAAAAACTGGGTGGGGCGGGTGAAATTATCATTTCATTTACATCGCGTATTCAAATGGAAGAATTAATCGAAAAAATATCAAAATAACATCACAAAAAAAAATTAGAAAACACCGGTAAACGCCGGTGTTTTAAAATTCATATATAAACAATTTATGTGGGTATTTTTTATGATTGAACAGTGTATATCCATGCCCAGCATTTATAATTCGTGTTGGCTTTACACTATTTATTTTGAAATCTACGCATATTAACACGCGCATTTTGTGTTTATATTTTATTAATTTTTGAACCTCTTGCGGTCCAAGATATGCGATACAAATATCAAAAATTTGTTCGGTTTTATCAAAATAATCGTATGCATCATGTTGAATTATCTTTAAATTTCCACCACAAAACACATTTAATATTTTGGATACATATACGGAAAATTTTACATTTTCAATTCCAACAACTTTCTTATTCGTATTTTTTGCAATAAATCGTGCCAAATTTCCATACCCAGAACCAATATCGCAAACAGTTTTCGCCATCTTGTAATATGTATTTATTTGTTCAACGATTTTTTGTTTTGTTATCTTTACGGTACTAACATTTGGTGGTTGCTTTATGATGAAAGCACAGTAAACATATTCCACAAATTTTATTATGAAATATATATTGACGCAAAAAAGCAAAGTTATAAAAATATAAATAAGTATATTTAACATAAGAATATTATAGCATAAAATATGAATAAAAAACACCGGCAAATGCCGGTGTTGTTTTACAAAAGTTAAATTATTTTTTAACAGTTGTTGTTGCGTTACGGTTATATTTCCAAACGTCTTCACCGGTACCTTTGACCAATGGGCGTTCTTTACCATAAGAAATGGTGGAAATACGACGGGCATCTATACCGTCTTTGACCAATACTTTCTTTGCAGCGTTCGCACGACGGGCACCCAATGCCAAATTGTATTCTGTGGAACCGCGTTCGTCGCAATTACCAGCAATTTGGATTTTTGTACCTTCGTGGTTTTTCATATACAAAGATTGTCCCAACAAGTTGTTATTTGCTTCTTCTGAAATTTCAGCAGAATTGAAAGCAAAGAAAACACGTTGATCATTCAAATCAGCAGGTTCAACAACACTGGATCCACCGCACGCAGCAAGAAGACCAGCAACGCCTGCCAACAAAGCAAAGTTTTTTATTTTCATGAAAATACTCCCTTGAGTTTTTGTTGCTCAAGGTTTATTGTATACCAAGGCATAAAAAAAATCAAGGATAAAACATGGGACTGTGCGAATTACGAGAATTAGTTATGGCGGGCGTTCAATGGGAATTGACCGATGCTGTTGCAAACAATTATGGTTTACAAAAACCAGTGCAACAAAGTTTTCAAACGAATCGCATACAAACAAAACCAGTTATAATTCCTGCAATGGCACCTATAACATTAGACACTGTAAAATCTATGGTTGAACGACCAACAGATATTGATTCTTTGGTTCGCATGATTGCAGAATTTAATCATCCTTTACGTGCAGGCGCCACGAATGTCGCGTTGCCGAATATTGCAAAAAATCCAAATGGATTGGTTATTATTACCGACAAACCCAGTGCAGACGATGATTTATCGGGTCAAATTTTGGCTGGATTGGCCGGTGAAATGATTGATAAAATGTTATCTGCGATTGATATGTCACGTGAAACCGTATCGATTATCCCGCTTATATTTTGGCGCACCCCGGGCGAAAGAACGCCAACGCGCGAAGAACTAGATTTATCGCGTCCATTTGTTGATAAAATGATAAAGATGTTAAACCCGAAAGTTATTGTGACATTGGGGACATTGGCGACAACTGAAATAGCGCAAACAAATTTGACATCCGTACATGGAAATGAAATCCAAAGCGATAATGGGTATATAATTGTCCCATTGTATCATCCAAATTATTTAATTTTAAAACCCAGTGCAAAACGCGACGTTTGGAATGCGCTACAAAATGTGCAAAAATTGTTGAAAAATGCTTAAAAATATTTAATAATTCAATCGCTATTATAAAAGGAGCACAACGATTAAAACAACAAATAATAATAACAAAGCCCGCGATATGGGGCCACGTATGAACGATAAAATTTTTGCTAAATCTGTCCAGGTTATAAGCCAGGATGGCCAAAATCTTGGTGTTATGGAAACGTCTGAGGCGTTAAATATGGCGATGGATATGGGGTTAGATTTGGTTGAAATAAATGCCGCGGCGTCACCTGTGTTGGTGAAAATTATGGATTACGGCAAATATAAATACGAACAAAAAAAACGCGCAAATGAAGCACGCAAAAAACAAAAAACAGTTGAATTAAAAGAAGTTTGGATAACCCCTGTCATTGAAGAAAATGATTTGAATATTAAATTGAAAAAAGTATTTGAATTTTTGGGGCAGGGCAACAAAGTTAAAATTGCTGTTATGACCCATGGCGATAAACGTGTTTTAGCACGCAGTCGTGATGCGGTTCCACAATTATTTGCACGTGTCACTGAATTGATTGGGGACAAAGGTGTTGTTGAATCAAAATCAAAACCCGAAGAAAGAACAAAATCAATTATCATAGCACCTGCAAAACAATAATTCACCGCCCAAACGGGCGGTTTTTTTATATAATAAATAATCTTATTTTGTTGCAAACATGCTTTTTATGGTCTATCTTAAAAAACAATCGCAAAGGGGTAAGATATGGATTCAAACAAACTATCTTTTGAAGAAGCATATAAACAATTAACCGAATTGGTGCAAAAAATGGAATCAGGGGAATTGCCATTGGCTGATTCTGTTGCAGCATATGAACAAGGAATAAAATTAAAAGCATATTGCGAACAATTGTTAAAAGAAGCGGAATTAAAAATAGAAACATTAAAGGTCTCTAATACCGGCGAATAAAAATGGCTGAAAAAAATAAACTTTCACCAGTAATGCAACAATATGTGGATATGAAATCTGAAAATCCAGATGCATTGTTGATGTTTCGTCTTGGTGATTTTTATGAGGCTTTTTTTGAAGATGCCAAAACGGTTAGTGAAACATTAAGTCTGGTGTTGACGCATCGTGGCACGGATGGTTTTGGCGAAAATGTCCCAATGTGCGGAATTCCGTGGCATGCAGCAGATAATTATTTTGGTCGCCTTGTACGTGCAGGATTCAAAGTCGCATTGGTTGAACAAATGGAAACACCACAACAGGCAAAGCAACGTGGGCATAAATTTATAGAACGCAAGGTTATACGTGTTTTAACCCCTGGAACAATAACGGATGAAAATTTATTAACACCAAAAAATTCGAATTTTTTGGTATCTATTGTTCCGATTTCCAAATCAAAATTTAACATCGCAGGATGCGATATTTCAACCGGCGAAATCTTTGTTGGCGAATCTGATTCTATTATTGATGATATGATTCGTATCAACCCAGCAGAAATAATTTATCCTGAAAAAGATGCAGAAAATTCCATAATAAAAAATCTGCGCGATATTTATAAAACAACACCTGTTTATGAAAAATTATATGTTCGTTCTGATATAAATGTTATTGTCTCTCATGTGTTTGGTGGTAATGTAAAATCAGACAACACCGAAAATGTGTGTGCTACAACTTTGATGGCCGGATATTTGTTCAATACGCAACGTGGCGCAAATATTTCTTTTCGGACACCATATAACTTTAAATCAGGTCGTCAATTATTAATTGATTCTGCCACGTGGAAAAGTTTGGAAATAGACGCACCAATAAATGATGGCGGTGTATGTTTACTGGATGTATTGGATAAAACATTAACCGCATCGGGGGCACGAAAATTGCGTTCTTATTTAAGAACGTTACCGGGCGACATAGATACAATATTATCACGCCAAGAACACATCGGCCATTTATTGTTAAATCATTCTTTGATGGCGGAAAGCAGTGATATTTTATCGCATATTCCGGATGTAAATCGTGCCATTTCGCGACTTGTGTCGGGGCGCGGGACACCACGCGACATGCGAAATGTTTCTGAATTTTTAAACAATATCGATTTTGTAAAAGGCATTGGTGCAAAACTTGATCCACAAATGTCCGTCAAATTTGAACAAATCAATACTCATAATAATTTTGCAAATGAATTAAATTTGGCGCTATGCGACGAATTGCCTACGTTTTTCAGAGACGGAAATGTTATTAAAAATGGGTTTAATCCATCGCTTGATCACATGCGACAATTATCAAATGGTGCAATGGGCGAAATCGCAGCATTACAGGCGAAATATATTGAAAAAACAAATATAAACACTTTGAAAATTAAATTTAACAATATATTGGGGTATTTCATAGAGGTCCCGTCTGCTCGTGCAGATACTTTGATGGCGCCCGATTCTGGTTTTATTCATCGTCAAACAATGGCCGGCAATATGCGTTTTACAACTGCTGAATTGATTGATTTAGATAATGACATTCGCAGCGCTTCTGAAAAATCATCCGCGATAGAGGCCGAAATAATAACCAATTTAATTGAAAAAATTCGTGAAATTGCCGATGATTTGATGAATACCGCAGATTTAATCGCAGATTTGGATGTATGGTTATCGTTGGCCAAATGTGCTGATTTATATTCATGGGTTCGACCAAATATAACAAACGATACTCAATTTAACATCACTGGTGGACGCCATCCGGTAATCGAATACGTATTACGTCAACGTGGTGATAATTTTGTTAAAAATGATTGTAATTTAAATGATAAATCTGTTGCATTATTGACCGGGCCAAATATGGCTGGTAAATCAACGTATTTACGTCAAAATGCAATTTTGGTGGTATTGGCACATTTGGGTTCATTTGTGCCTGCAACGGCCGCCACAATCGGAATTTGCGACCAATTATTTAGTCGTGTGGGCGCATCTGATAATTTAGCCGCAGGACAATCTACTTTCATGGTGGAAATGGTTGAAACTGCAAATATATTAAATCGTGCCACACAAAAATCGTTTATCATATTTGATGAAATAGGTCGCGGAACATCTACTTATGATGGTATGGCAATTGCCCAGGCCGTGTTGGAACATCTTGACAACATAAAACCACGCACTTTGTTTGCCACGCATTATCATGAATTGACGGGATTGGTTGGCGACGATAATTTGAATAATGTTTCTTGCTTAACAATTGACGTTCGCGAACATAATAATGACATAGTGTTTTTACATAAAATTATTCCAGGGGTTGCGAATCGTTCGTATGGTATTGCGGTTGCCAAAATGGCGGGCATGCCAAAACACATTGTCGAACGCGCAGAAGCTGTTTTAAATAATCTTGAATCAAATTATTTAAAAACGCCGGCAAAAGAAACCAAAACATCGGTAAAACCAGTGGTCGAAGAACCAAAATCTCAACTATCTTTATTCGGGTAAAAAAACATGAACGGTATTGTAATTTTGGATAAAAACACCGGCATTTTCAGCAGAAAGGCCGGGAATAAAGTTGCTAAACTGTTTGGTGAAAAAAAATTCGGTCATATTGGGACGCTGGATCCAATGGCCAGTGGTGTTTTGCTGATTGCAATTGGAAACGCAACAAAAATGATCCCCTTTATTGAAGAGGTTTGCCCAAACACAAAAGAATATTTATTTGGTTTGCGTTTTGGAATTGAAACCGATACATTGGATATTACCGGCAAAATCGTTAAAAAGGCCGGGAATAATCCAACCGATGAAGACATAAAAAGCGCATGTGATAAATTAAAAAATTCCACCGAACAAATTCCACCAACATTTTCCGCCATTCATGTTGGCGGCGTGCGCGCATACGAATTGGCGCGTATGGGGCGTGAAATAGAAATGAAACCGCGCCCGATTCAAATATTTGAATTAGAATATACCGGAAACACAGACGATGAATACAATTTTCGTGTTCGTTGTTCGCGCGGGACTTATGTTCGTGCGCTGGTTCGTGATATAGCAAATTTATGTGGAACAATCGCAACAACAACTTATATTCGTCGCACCGAATCAAACGGGTTTAATATAAAAAATGCGACAAAACTTGATTTTTTAGAAAATATAGTTAATAATGGTGGCGCTGTTGAAGAATATTTAATGGCGTCAGATTGTGCACTGGGGGACATTCCGGTAATCAATCTTTCAAAAGAAGACACCAAATTTTATAAAAATGGTGGATTCATAAAAACCGACGTAAAAGATGGTTTATGGCGTGTTTATTGTGATAAAGAATTTATCGGAATAGGGCGCACAAAAAACGGTCTTTTGTGTCCAAAAAGAACACTTTAAAATAAAAAGGAATACATAATGTCCGTAACAAAAGAAAAGAAAAGCGAATTGGTCGCTGCTTTTAAAACGACAGAAAAAGATAACGGTGGTTCCGCTGCTTCCCAGGTTGCAGTTTTAACAGAACGTATCCGTAATTTAACCAATCATATGAAAAACAATCACAAAGATGAACATTCGAAACGTGGTTTGTTGTTGATGGTAAATCGTCGTAAAAAATTGTTGGCCTATATCAAAAAACGTAATGTCACAGAATACGAAGAATTGATTAAAAAATTAGGTCTGCGTAAATAAAAAAAAACTGGTTCAAACCAGTTTTTTTATTTGCAAAAGAATCTTATTCCCGTTATTTATAAAATAATACTTGACAATATTGTATTTTGTATTATATTATGCCCAAACAATAGCAAAAGGAGCTATATATGAAAAACCAAAAACAATTATTAAAAGACGCTTTTGAATCATTAGACGAAGCACGTGTCGATTCGTTATTGGCACAGGGCGCAGATAAAAGTGGCAGAATCAGAAATGAAATTATGTGGAAAATTCATAATAACGACCAGGCGCCAGTTTTGGAATTGTTATTGAAAAAGGGTGCAAATCCAAATTACCGCAAAGACGATGAATCTTATCTCGGCAGAACATGGTGGAACGGATATGGCTTTGACCATAAATTAACAAAGGTGTTGTTGGAAAATGGCGCAAAACCAGATATCAGAACAATTGGTTCCACACCATTAATCAGAACCGCTGAAAGCATTGACGAATATGGCACATCAGGGCTTAGATTTCTTCGTAAATATGGCGCAAATGTAAATGCAAAAAATAGCTACGGCATGACCCCATTGTTGTCGATCGCCGCATTTAATGAAATATACGACGAAGATGTATTTTGCGACAACACCTGTTGGTTGACCAAACCTTTGGTATATTTGATATCCGAAGGTGCAGATGTGAACGCACGCGATAAAAACGGCGCAAATGCATTGATACATTCTTATGCCCAGAATGCAAATGACTATTCGTGGGACACGAAAGAATACAAAAAACGCTTTGAACGTGTATTTTATTACGAAATACCAACAATATTGATGGTATACGGGGCCGATTTACGCTCAAAAGATAAAAATGGTAAAACAGTGTTTAATTATCTGGACACAGATACCAAACAAAATTATTTTACAAAAGCGGTTATTAAATCTACCAATATATTAATGCACCGCGAAAATATAAATAAAAAGATAGAAACGCGTAAATTATATCAAACGATTGAAATAAATACGAATATCAAATAAAAAAAACCGGCAAATGCCGGTTTTTTATTCGTATCTTAAACTATCAATTGGGTTTAATTTTGCCGCTTTGATGGCGGGCATAACCCCGGACGCCAACCCAACAATCACTGCGACCGACACTGATAAAACAACAGGCCATATACTGAATGGAACATTGTAATGTAATATAAAACGCCCAACGCCTTGGGATAAACCAACGCCTAAAATTAAACCGATCATTGAACCAATGAAAGAAATCAAAACAGATTCGGATAAGAATTGAATGATTATGACTTTTTCTTTTGCACCAACCGCTTTGCGAACACCAATTTCGCGTGTTCTTTCGACCACAGATACCAACATCATATTCATAATACCAATTGAACCAACCAACAAAGATACCGCCGCTATGGCAATTAAAAGCAATTTTAAATATCCTGTCACGGTATCCATAGTTTCCATGATTTGTTTCATATCGGTTATCTGAAAATCATCTTCGTCGTCATCTTTTAAACGATGTCTTTGACGCAGCAGGGTGCTTATTTGATCGGTCACAACCGCATTGTCAGCATCTTGATATATTTTTAACGCTATCATTGTGACCGCATCTGGAAATTTAGATCCCTGCAACCTTTTTTTCAAAGTCGTTATTGGGATAATTATCATATCGTCTTGGGAACCAAAGGCGGAATCGCCGCGCGCCTTCATAACCCCCAACACAACAAAAGGCATATGTTGAATGCGAATTGTTTCGCCAACTGGATTATCTGGTAATCCCAATTCACGCGCTGTATCGGGGCCAATCACAGCATATGTGGACGCATTTTTTACAGCATTCATATCAAAGAAAGAACCCATATCCATCTCTATATCTTGAATCGCAGTATAATCTGGATATGTTCCCAACAACATAGTCGACCAATTTTTATTTCCATATATCGCCTGCACAGAACTGCTTTGTGCTGGTGTAATTGACGAAACATCTGGTAATTGTCGTATTTGTTGCGCATCTGTTATGGTAAGTGTTTGACGATTTCCCATACGAACACCACGCGAACGTGCCGCGCCTGCACGAACAACAATAGTATTTGTCCCAAGGGATGAAAATTGATCGGTAATTGATTTTTGCACTGTTTCACCAACCGCCACCATTATAACCACAGCCATAACACCGATAATTATGCCCAACACGGTCAAAAAAGACCGCAATTTATTTCCGCTGATTGACAACCAAGATTCTTTTAAAATATCACCTAATGTCATTTTTTATATTTGTGTTCTGATTTTAATAGGGTTGTTTCATCCTTTGGCACAGGACCATCAAAAGTAATATGTCCATCGTATATGTGAATTACACGACGTGCATAGCGCGCTATTTCAAATTCGTGTGTAATCATTATGATAGTAATTCCCATGTCTTTATTTAATTTTTCAAAAAATCTTAAAATCTCATTTCCCATTTTGGAATCAAGTGAACCGGTGGGTTCGTCTGCTAAAATCAACTTGGGATTTCCAGATAACGCACGCGCAATCGCAACACGCTGTTTCATTCCACCCGATAATTGTGTTGGTAAATATGTTTCAAAATTTTTTAATCCAACCAAATCTAACATTTCGCGCGCACGACGATTTCTGTCATCTACAGATATTCCACGATACATCAACGGCAACATAACATTATCCAAAATATTTCGTTTTGATAGCAAATTAAAATTCTGAAAAACGAAACCGATATATTCATTACGAACAACCGCCAATTCATCGTCAGTCATCGTTGTTATATCTTTGCCATATAATTCGTATATGCCTGAATTTGCAGTGTCCAGCGCACCAATGATATTCATACACGTTGATTTGCCGGAACCAGATGGTCCCATAATCGCAACGAATTCCCCAGAATTTATTGTAAAACTGATATCAAATAAAACCTGTTGTTCACCACCTATTTCCAACGGAAAAATTTTTGATACTTTTTTAAGTGCGACTATTTCTTGTTTCATATTTACATGCCCGGCCCGCGCATAGAACTTTTATTTGTTGATTTTTGCCCTACGAATCCAATAACCAATTTATCTTTGTCTTTGATATCGTTGGAAATAATTTGTGTTTCCGTGGGTGTGGTTAAACCCTTGGTATACGGAATAAACATGACTTTGTCATCGCGCTGTATGGCCAAATGTGTTTTTGGCGTTATATCATCAGGAACATTATCAACAATGTTTTTATAAGAGCGAATTAACAACCCTGAATTTTTTGTTTTCCATGTATTCGTTGCATTTGCAACAACAACCGTCACAAAAGCCGTCATTCCAGGCATCAATCGCAAATCAGAATTATCAACGTCTATTACAACAGTATAAACAACCACATTTGAAACATTTGTTGGCGACAATCGAATTTGGCGAACAACACCTTGGAACGTTTGGTTTGGATAAGCATCAACGGTAAACGTGACATTTTGACCTTGTTTTATCATGCCAATATCCGCTTCGGATACAGCGGTTTCAATTTGCATTTTTGATAAATCTTCGGCTATTTCAAACAAATCTGGCGTTTGGAAAGATGCCGCCACGGTTTGGCCTTTGTCCACTTTGCGCGAAATAACCGTTCCATCCACAGGCGAAGTAATCGTTGCATACCCCAGATTTGTGACAGCCCTATCATAACTATATTGCGCTTTGTTAACGGCTTGGATTGCCTGTTCATAAGTATTTTGAGATTTATCCATTTCCGCGCGCGATATAAACCCGTCCATGTATAACATTTTATTACGTTCATATTCAGATTTGGAATATTGTAATTCTGATTTAGCGGATTCAAGCGATGCATGCGCTTCATCCATAGTTGATTTTAACACCGACGGTTCAATGGTAAGTAATATGTCACCTTTGGATACATGTGAATTATAATCGACAAATATGTTTTCAATTGTTCCGGACACTTGGGATCCCACATTGACAGTATTCACAGGTTGAATTTCACCACTGGCTGTTACGGTCTGTGTTATATCACCGCGCGTTATATCAATGGTTATATATTTCTTCTTGTGTTTTGCATTACGTGAAATACCTATAAAAACAAGTCCCGCGATTATTAAACCGAATAATAAAATCCACCACTTTTTTTTCCAAAGGCCGATAAAAAAACGTTTAATAAAACCCGCATTATTCATGTTCGTCATTTGATTCCTTTAATCCCGATTTAATATCGCCAATCGCCAGCGCAACCGCGGCACGTTTAACAAACAAATCGTATTTAGCAGAATTATTTTGATTACGCGCATCGACTAAATCAGATTGTGCGGTTTGCCAATCCAGCATTGTTGCGCGACCAACTTTATACATTCCAGATGTCACACGTTCACTTTCAGTCGCCGATTTCAAAAGTGTTTCAGTTTGTTTCAAAACTGTTTGCGCGGTTTTGTAATTTTGGTATGCAGTGAATACATCCATCATGGCATTATCAGAAACACTTTGTTCCATATACTTCGCATTTTGATAATCAGAATTTGCAGACCGCACATTATAATAATTTGCAAAACCAGTAAAAATCGGCATAGACACAGACAGCCCAAATTTTCCAGACACTTTGGCCGTCATATGTTCAAACATTCCACCAACTGTACTATCTTTTACTTCTGCGGTCCCATTTACTGTGAAAGATGGCAAATATTGCAAGAAAGTACTGTTGCGTTTATGCAGTGCAATCGACACATTTGCATTTGCTTTCAATAAATCAGGACGTTTTTGTTTTGCAATTTCAAATAATTTATCTATGTCATCGCTTTCCGCATCTGAACCAAAATACGCTGGCATATCTTTGATTTTTATCTCTTGCGTGGCAGAAAATGACAGTGTGTTTAACAATGTCGCCTTGGCTATTTCACGATTGTTTTTTGCGCGTTCCAATGATAATTGTGACGATGCCAGATTAGTATCCGCCTGCAATACATCAGATTTTGCAACCGCACCAGCATTAAATTTTTTATCGGCCGTGTTTTTCGCTGTTTGTGCAACGGTCAATGCGGCACGCGCTGATGCCACAGACGCATCTGCATTTAATAATTCATAATATGCCCCCACAATTGAATACACATAATTTTGAATTGTTTCGTCATAATCACAACCAGCGGCGCGATAGGTGGCTAAACTTTGTGCAAAATCAGATTCGCGTTTTCCAAAATCAAAAATTAAATATGATGCTGACAGCGATACGTTGTATGTCCAATCATCATTTTGTGTATGCAAACGATCACCGCCCCCACCGAAAGAAACCTTTGGCAAATAATATGAATGTGCTGCGTTTTTTGTATATCTCGCAGATTGCAACGCTGCATATGCGGCGGCAGTACGTGGATTACGACAAAGACCGATATCGACTATTTCTGCCAACGTCATTTCTGATTTTGGCACATATCGCATGGTTGCGCAATCGTCACCGAAAACGCACATTGGGTATACAATAAAAAAACATAATAAACGTTTCATATACGCACAGAATATCACGTTTTCCCACCCAAAAGACATCGGAACAAATTCATTATCAAAATAAATTGATTTTCTTTCATTTTTAACTTGAAAAGGTTTTATTTTTTGCCTAAGATAGCCTTACGAAATGGCCAGGTGGCAGAGTGGTTATGCAGAGGACTGCAAATCCTTGGATGCCGGTTCGATTCCGACCCTGGCCTCCATTTTGAAAAATGATACATCAAATCACAATTACCGATTTTCGAAATCACACTTCTTCCAGAATTATAACTGAGGGGCGAAAAAATATTATTATTACCGGACTTAACGGTGCTGGAAAAACCGCGATATTGGAAGCAATTTCACTGCTATCCGGCGAACGTGGATTGCGTGGTGCAGAAATGAATATGTTATCACGATTTGATGGCAATGGCGGTTTTTCTGTGTTTGCTACATTAACAGACGATAGTGATATTTGTGTATTCTTAAACAGCGGTGACACAAATCGCCGTGCAAAAATTGATAATGAAAATGTTGCGTTATCCGAATTAAACAAAAAAATTCGCATTGTGTGGTTGACCCCACGCGAAGACAGAATATTTGTTGAATCTGCGTCCGAACGGCGAATTTTTTTTGATCATTTGGTTGCTAATTTTGACCCATCACACATTGGACGTATTTCACGCCTTAATAAATTATTATCAGAACGGGGTGGGGCATTAAAATCAAATGGCGATAATCGATGGATTGATGCGTTGGATGAACAAATTGCCGCCACATCAATTTCAATTGCCGCGGCACGTATTCAATATGCGTCCGAAATAAATTATTTTTTTGAATCAGGCGCGGTATCGGTTGATGGTATGATTGAACGGCTGATTATAGAAAACACATCCGTTATGGCTGAAAAAATATATTTTGAATATTTGACACAAAATCGCGATTTAATCGGCGATAAAATGGTAATTGATGGTGCACATAAATCTGATTTTGGTGTATTTAATAAAAAATTGAATTTACCGGTTTCTGTGACCAGCACCGGGCAACAAAAATCTATATTGATTGATTTAATTTTGGCGCATGCTAAATTAATTCACATAAAAACAGGGCAAAATCCATTGATATTGTTGGACGAAGCGGCCGCACATTTGGATGACAATGCACGCACAAAATTATTCAAAGAATTAAACGAATCAAATGCTCAGGTTTGGGCAACCGGTCTTGATAAAACCGTTTTCAAAAATATTCCAGATGCTTTATTTGTCACTTGCGTTGATGGTGCAATTGGTAATATAGTTGATCAAAAGGATATTTAAAATGCATAAAATCGATTATCAACAATTATTAGATGACGCATTAAAATCAGTTGTCAAAGAAGCACTTATTTATGCGCAATTTAATGGGCTGGGCGATGACGCTGGATTTTTTATAACATTTAAAACTCGTGATCCGGGTGTTGTATTGCCTGATTTTTTGCGCATGCGGTATCCCGACATCATGACGATAGTGTTGCAATATTCGTATAATAATTTAAATGTATCTGACAAAGAATTTGGCGTGCAATTAACATTTGATGGACGCCCCTTTTTCATCCGCGTTCCATTTTCTGCGTTGGTTGAATTCAAAGATCCATCGACTGAATTTATGTTATCTTTCCATCCAAAACAACAACCGTCTGCGAACACAGTAAACGATATTGAATTGCCTTTGGATGACAAAGTAAACGCAAAATCAGAAGACAATCGTGTTGTTTCGTTGGACGAATTCAGAAAGAAAAAAAAATTATAAAAACACCGGCAAATGCCGGTATTTTTTATTCTGAAATTTCTTCCGTTTTTGGTTTTTCTTCACTTAAAAAAGTTTCCAACCAATGATTATCTGTTTTTAATTGACGCACATCGGAATTATCCAACAATTTTTTCTGTAATGGAATTGTGGTTTTGATTCCTTCGATTGTAAATTCATCCAACGCACGTTGTGCACGCATAATACATGCAGGCCTTGATTGAGCATGAACAATCAATTTTGCAATCATTGAATCATACATTGATGGAATTGTGTATCCTGTATATGCCGCAGAATCAACACGCACCCCCAATCCGCCAGATGGTGCATATAATTTTATTGTTCCCGGATTTGGAACAAAAGTTTCTGGGTCTTCTGCGTTAATACGAAATTCAAATGCATGACCGTGCGGAACAAGCGACGCCTGGGTATAGCCCAATTTTTCACCCGCCGCAATACGAATTTGTTCGCGCACCAAATCAATTCCGTAAACCATTTCCGTCACAGGATGTTCGACCTGTAATCTGGTATTCATTTCTAAGAAATAAAATTTGCCATCTTCGAACATAAATTCAAAAGTCCCCGCATTTGAATACTTCATTTTCTTTGCGGCATTTTTGCAAATTTCAATCATATCATCGCGTTGTTTCTGGGTTAAAATTGCCGCGGGGCATTCTTCCATAACCTTTTGATTTTTTCTTTGCAGTGAACAATCGCGTTCACCAAAAATCACAACGTTGCCGTGGTTATCACCCAAAACCTGGAATTCAATATGACGCGGATGCAACAATAATTTTTCCATATAAAGGGTATCATCCCCAAACGCAGTTTTTGATTCAGCCTTTACCAATGGGAACGCTTCGCGTAATTCATCCGCATTATGCACAGCACGCATGCCGCGTCCACCACCACCTGCGGCGGCCTTTATCATAACCGGATATCCGATTTTATCGGCCCAACATAATGCATCATCTATGTTTTTGATTGCACCATCACTTCCCGGGACAACAGGCAAACCGCACTTTATCGCGGTTTGTTTAGCGTTCACTTTGTCGCCCATTTTACGAATCATATCCGCATTTGGTCCAATCCATATAAGACCATGTTGTTCCACTTTTTCAACAAAATCCGCACGTTCAGATAAAAAACCATACCCCGGATGTATCGCATCTGCATTGGTCAACAATGCAGCAGTCAAAATTGCAGATTCATTAAGATAAGATTCACTTGATTGTGCAGGTCCAACACAAACCGATTCGTCCGCCAATTTCACATGCATGGCGTCCCTGTCAGCCGTTGAATACACCGCAACCGTTCGTATTCCCATATCGCGACATGCGCGAATCACACGCAGCGCTATTTCGCCGCGATTTGCGATTAAAACTTTTTTTATTTGTGGCATATCAAACCTTATTCAATTACAACAATTGGCATGTCAAATTCAACAGCGGTCCCATCAGAAACCAAAATTTCTTTGACAACACCATCCACATCAGATTTTATCGGATTAAAGGTTTTCATCGCCTCTACCAAAGCAACCGTGTCACCAACCTTTACAGAATCGCCAACCTTTACAAACGGTTTTGCGCCCGGTTCAGGTGCCAAATACGCAACCCCAACCATCGGTGATTTTAACGCATGCCCAGATATTGCGTTTTCAGTGTCTTTCTTTTGTTGAACAGCAAACCCCACAGGCGCAGCCACAGCCTGTTGTTTTGATAAATGTATATGTTTGCGATATAAACCCAATAATACCTGACGTTCCAAGTCAAGTTCTGTAATTCCCATTTCGTCCATCAATTTGGACATATTTTCAACCGTTGCACGGAATGATGTCATAATTATAAATCCTTTTATTTATTCACATATTATTATAAATTTTACCACAATGTTTTGTTATGTCAAGCCTATCAAGGCACAGGATCATATCCGCATCCGCCACCTGGACGGCACCGACAAATTCGTTTTACCCCCATCAAAACCCCACGCATCAGCCCATATTTTTGAATTGATTGTCGTGTATATTCACTGCACGTTGGAACAAAACGACATGCGGCATGCCCCCCAATAACAGGCGAAATACACATCTGATACAAGCGAACAAGAAAACAGCCAACACGTACGGAAATATTGGCTTTATATTTGTGGGTCATATTTTCTATAAATTCTTTCTATTTTTTTTATTGCAGATTCCATACATTTGCGCGCCGTTTCACGCGAACACATTAATATTTTATCAGACGCGATAAATGTATAGTCTAAATCAGGTAACATAAAATCTTCATTATACGCAATCCAATCACGCAATCTGCGTTTAGCGCGATTACGTTCATTTGCCAATTTAAAAACTTTCTTAGTGACAACAATGCCATATCGTGGACTGTCGCTGAATTTTGCAGTTTTTGCCCGCACCATAAAAAAATCAGTACGCGCAACAAGGCCATTTTGCGGCATAAAAAAATCATTATGATTACGTATTGTTTTTCGTTTCATGTTGCCTATGATAGCAGAAATTACAGATTTGCAAATAAAAAAGCAAAATTTGTTTGTTGCACTTGATTTTTTAAAGTCCTGTTTTATAATGCGAAAAACGAAAGCCAAAGGGGTGTATGTATGTATAATTGGTTATTAAAATTTTTCTCGGCTGATATGGCGATTGATTTGGGAACTGCGAACACTTTGATTTATGTTAAAGGGCGCGGAATCGTTCTTAATGAACCATCGGTTGTGGCGGTCGCAGAAAACAGATTATTGGGACGCAAAGAAATATTGGCCGTCGGGGCAGAGGCAAAACAAATGTTTGGTCGTACACCTGGGACTATTGCCGCCGTCCGCCCATTGCGTGATGGCGTTATTGCCGACTTTGAAGTAGCGGAAGAAATGATCAAATATTTTATTCGCAAAGTGAACCAAAAAAATCCTTTGGCTGCACCACTTATTATTATATGCGTGCCGTCATGCGCGACCCAGGTGGAACGTCGTGCTATTCAAGAGGCCGCAGATGCCGCTGGTGCACGCAAAGTGTATATCGTCGAAGAATCTACCGCTGCCGCTATTGGTGCGGGATTGCCGGTTGATAAACCATTGGGTTCAATGGTGTTGGATATTGGTGGCGGAACGACTGAGGTTGCAGTTATGTCATTGGGTGGAATTGTGTATTCAAACGCTGTCCGTACCGCTGGCGACCAAATGGACGAAGATATTATCGAATACGTTCGCAAAAACAAGAATTTATTGATTGGCGAAAACACAGCCGAAGAAATCAAAAAGAAAATCGGCACCGCCATTATGCCAAAAGATAAACTTAATGAATTATCCATGAAGATAAAAGGACGTGATTTATTGTCCGGAACACCACGTGAAACAATCGTGACAGAATCTCAAATTGCAACGGCTTTGGCACAAACGGTGACAAAAATAGTGAACACGGTGCATTTGGCATTGGAATCAACACCACCTGAATTGTCTGCCGATATTGCCGACCTTGGGATTGCAATGACGGGTGGCGGATCATTGTTGCGCGGTCTTGATGCCGCAATACGTGCCGCAACTGGATTGCCTGCATTTTTGGTTGATAATCCAATGGCGTGTGTCGCATTGGGCAGTGGTAAAATGTTGTCCAATATCGACAAAAGCAAGCATATATTGCAAACCATGTATTAAACAAATCAAAATTTTAAGAAAACACCGGCAAATGCCGGTGTTTTTTATCTGGAATGTATGCGCCATTTCATATTTTTCAAAATGGCTATCAATGTCCAGATACTTAAAAACACATCCATAAATGCCGATGGGTATGCACCAACATAAAAATCATGCACAAACCAAAGCAACAAATTTATTATCAATGCAAAACGTATTTGTTGTTCATGACGCGTGGCATGCAAAAATATCGTATACACTGCGGATGCGGCCATTGGGAACAAACCAACAATTCCACGATTATTCACATATAAACCAACACCCACACACAACAACAATAAAATTGCTGTCGTTGTTTTACTCAATTTTCCCCTGTATGCCAACATATCGCGCACCAGCGCAATCGAATTTGTGGATAATGCAGAAAAAGTAAACAACGCTATGTTGGAAAGAATACAAAAGATTACTTCCAAGACCTGCCACATCAAAAGCGAAGTTGTTTTCTTTCTAAATACAGAAACACCCAGACAAATCGCCGCAACCAAAGAAAACAAATTACCCAAAATAAAATACGTTTGCATGTAAAACCTTTTGACAGTGTGGTAAATAATAGAAATTATATCATAAAAAATCTAGTGGAAAAATATAAGTTAGCAACCATATCTGTCGCGGCTTTGCGTCAGCAAAGACGGATGGTGCCCTAAGCAAGAATCGGACTTGCGACTCGTCCTTACCAAGGACGTGTTTTACCACTAGACTATTAGGGCGCGGTGTTCATATTATACCGTTCAGTTTATAAAAATCAACCCTTTATTCTTTGATTTTCCATTTCTTTGATACAACGTTTCAACGCATCACGCCATTGCGGTATATTAACCTCAAAAACTTGCATTGTCTTGGTTTTATCCAAAACGCTATATTTTGGACGAATGGCGCGCGTTGGGTATTGTTCTGTGCTGATTGGATTTACCTTGCAATTCAATCCTGATATATTCATTATTTCACTTGCAAAATCATACCATGAACATTGTCCAAAATTTGTATAATGATAAATACCACTATTATTTTTATGTATTTGCGGAACAATTTTTGTGATCGCGTTTGCCAAATCAGCCGCATATGTTGGCGTTCCAATTTGATCAGATACAACGCCTATTGATTCTTTTTCTGCCCCCAAACGACGCATAGTTTTCACAAAATTTTTTCCATATGGCGAATAAAGCCATGCCGTGCGCAATATCACATATTTTTCAGCATTTTTCATAACGGCCAATTCCCCCATACGTTTTGTCCAACCGTATATAGATAATGGTTTGACTTCATCATTTGGTTTGTATGGTGTTTTTGCATTACCATCAAAAACATAATCAGTTGAAATATGAACCAATTTGCATCCCGTACGAGCTAAATTTTGCGGTCCAACGGCATTTATTTGACGCGCCATTAAATAATTATCTTCTGCATCATCAACCGCAGTATATGCCGCGCAATTTATAATGTTTTCAATTTTATTTTCACGCACAAAATCACGCACTGCATCATAATCAGTAATGTCTAAATCTTTGTAATCTGTCAAAAGCGCATTTGGCATTATTTTGGATAATTCAGTTCCTAATTGCCCATTTGCCCCAGTTATCAAAGTTCTCATTTTTTATCCTTTTGTAATTATTCATCCATATATGCATGCATAGATATAGTTTTATATCTCGTTTTGTGTTTAATATTCTGAAAATCTTTTAATAAAACAGCTTTATTATGCCAATACCTTAAATAAATTAAATCGTTGTGAAAAAAATACATATAATTGCCATATGTTTCGTATTCTGAAAAACAAGAATTTTCAAAAACATCCAAATTATCCAATATTGCTTTCCACCAAATTTTTCCCGTATAAGAACTTATAACGTTTTTTAATTCTTGTAAATATTTCACAGAAAACAGCATATGGTGTGAAACAAAAGATTTTTTATACCTTTTGTTCAAAGGAATAAGTTTTTTATATGTATCAAAATAGGCACCGTGGTATTCATCAGAACAATTTAATAACATACGTCCACGATTATCAATAAAAGTTTGTGGACGTGAAAATACCGTATCAGAATCAACAATTAAAAAATGACTTTTGTCTGTTAATGTATCAGAATTTAATTTTAATAATTGTTGAAAAATCCAACCACTTCTGTCTTTTCCATTTGGTGTATAATGAATATCGCTTTTTTTAATTGGTAAAACAGTATCTTCATCTATGAAAACCAAAGATTTTTCATTACAAAAATTTTCTATATCACCTTTTGGTGCAACTATAATTATTTTACCAATTGGATGTTTTATATTCTGTCTCACAGAATCAATTGTCATGGACAAAGTTCTGAAATCTTTTGAACATGTCGGAATAATAACATCTATACAGATTTCAGAAACATCTGTATTTCGTGGTAAATGATAAAAAGGTATTATTTTTCTTATTATATGTTTTATTTTCATTTTTTATACCCTTTGCCAATTGTCTGGAACGATATCGGTTTTTGTTCCATCTGCAAACCATTGTTTTGGTGTGATTACTATTTTATTTGGATTTTCATTCAGCCAAGCACCCCACCAAGAAAAACTGCTGTTTGCAATAATGTTATGTTTACAATTTTTCATCAACATCATATCCCAAACGCTGTCTTTGCCATGATTAAAATCAACAACAGTGTATGGAAAATCTATTTTTAAGTTTTCTTTGACCCAATCAACATCATCAGAAAACAAGAAAAAATGAGGTTTTTCAACTTTGTCTGCTATGAAATTTATTGCAGATTTATAATAATCTAAATCACACAGACCAAAAAAATTCTGTAATTTTACATAATCACCGCGCCGAACATGCAAAGATACGCTATTTGTTGAAGATATTAAATTTAATATTTCAGCATTTTTTGCATTTGGTTTGTTTTTCAAAACAAAATCTTTTAATAAATCTCTTCTGATTTTATCATAATATTGTGCACATTGAAAATATCCAATAAATAACCCAGATTTATAGTCTAACATTTGCGGATTGTATATATTTTCAGGTTTTTCATCGATAATTTTTAGTCCGGTTTTTATCCCAAACATTTTTAATAATTTGTTATTTTTTAATTGCTTTAATTGTTTGGTGGTCAAAATGTTTGGATTACATTTAAACAAATCCAATTCATAATTTCGCGGCGTGATTGCCGGATTGTTTTTCGATTCTTCAAACCAAGATGTGTCCAATGCATCAGCGTTTATAACCCGCGAAAAAGCATACTGAAACATTTGATTTCCAAGACCGCCCATTATTTTTACGACTTTCATTTCTTTGCCCCTTGGTTTTTGATAAACGGTATTATCCCAAACAAATTCCACCACATTCCACGCAGTTTTAAAAATGGTATAAAACAAAACAGATAGATACGTTTGCGTTTTATCCTAAACAGCGGAATAAAACCAAATAAATATTGATTATATTTTGGCAATAACTTTAATTTAACCATTTCATCATCGGTCAAAGAATTTATAAGATCATCGCGTATAATTTTATCATATTTCGCTAAATTCGGATTATTATGAGATAAACTGTTATCCAACACACGATATTTTAATAATACGTTTGGTAAATTATGTATTTTCAAAAATCGCGCACAACGTACCCAAAAATCATAATCTTCACACGTTTGATATGATTCATTGTATTTTAACCCGTATTTATCTATGTCTTGTTTACGCAACATAGCCACGGGATTCGGAACAGAATTTCCAAAATAAAAATCTAATAACCTAGGATTTCGCGCCCAATCCATTTTTTCATATGTTGGAAAACATTCCAATGCTGCGCCCACGATGGAAATATCTGGGTGGGAATCTAAAAATTCCACTTGAATTTTTAACCTGTGTGGCAAAGAAATATCATCACTGTCTTGATATGCCAAATATTTACCGTTGGCCGCATTTAATAATTCATTTCGAATTTTTGCCACACCTTGATTTTTCTTGTTATCTATAAATTTTATACGCGCATCCATGGCCGCATATTTACGAACTATATTCGCAGTATTATCCGTCGACCCGTCGTTTATAATGATAAATTCAAAATCTTTGAATGTTTGATTTAATATGCTTTCTATTGATTCCGCGATATATTTTTCAGAATTATACGCAGGCATCAATACAGATATTACCGGTTTTTTTGTTATTGTTTTTGGCATATTTAATAATTCCTTGATTTTATTTTTTCATTATATTTCATCGTTTTTGTACTATATTTCATGCATAAAATCAAACGAATTTAAAATTAAATAATTCGTTGCAATTTGGTTTTTTACTGTTATAATCTTTGTGTTTTGGGTGGTTAGCTCAGTTGGTTAGAGCGTTACGTTGACATCGTAAAGGTCGTTGGTTCGAGTCCAATACCACCCACCATCCGTCTTTGCCAAGGCAAAGCCGCGATTGACAAATTAAACGAAGTTATAAACATGAAACGAATGCAAATTTAAATTTATTACACACATCAAACGGGATTCAAGTGGACGCCCCGTTTGCGTCCATTTTTTATAAAAAGATAAAACCAAGGATAAACAACAATGGGACAAAAATATTTAATTACTTCTGCATTACCATATGTTAACAACCAATTACACATTGGACATTTAATTGGCTGTTTATTGCCGTCTGATGTATATGCCAGATTTTGTCGTGCAATGGGTCGCGATGTTTTATACATCGGCGGTTCTGATGAACACGGAACAACATCAGAAATTGGTGCAGCGCGTGAAAATATGCCCGTGGAAGAATATGTAGAAAAATATCGTGCAAAACACTTAGACGCCGTGCGTGATTTCAAATTGTCCTTTGATTTATATGGACGTACCCATACTGAACAACATGAAAAATTGATTCACGAATTGTTTACCCGTCTTGATTCTTTGAACATGATAGAAGAAAAAGCATCTCTGCAGCCATATTCGGTAAACGAAAAAAAATTTTTGGCAGATAGATATGTTATTGGAACATGCCCAAAATGTGGTTATGAAAAAGCATACGGGAACGAATGTGAAAAATGTGGTGCTTCGTTAAATCCTAATGAATTAGTAAACCCACATAGTGCGATCGATCCTTCTTCGCCTGTTGAAATGCGCGAAACTAAACATTTATATTTTAAATTAAGCGCAATGCAGGATAAATTGCGCGCTTGGATAAATTCAAGACAGGGTTGGCCAAAAACAGCAATCACCATTGCAAATAAATGGCTGGACGAAGGATTGCACGATAACCCAATTACTCGTGATTTGAAATGGGGAATTCCTGTAAATAAACCTGGATACGAAGACAAGGTTTTCTATGTTTGGTTTGATGCGCCATGGGGTTATGTTTCTATTTCACAAATTGCAACCCCCGATTGGGCATCTTGGTGGAAAAATCCTGATTGTCATTATACTGAATTTATGGCGAAAGATAACATATCTTTTCATTCTGTATTTTTTCCAGCCCAAGAATTAGCAATGGACGACAATTGGAAAACTGTTGATATATTAAAAGGTCAAAACTTTTTGAATTTTAATGGTGCAAAAATTTCTAAATCAACCGGGAACGGTATATTTTTGGACGAAGCCTTAACAATCGCACCAAGTGATTGTTGGCGGTATGCACTGCTTGCTTCTGCGCCAGAAACTGATGACACAGATTTTACAATGACGCGTTTCACAGAAATCGTGAATAAAGATTTGAACGGTTTATTGGGCAATTTTGTATCACGTGTTTGCAAATTATCAAACAAAAACTTTGGTGATGTTGTTCCAGATGGCGATAATATAGATTCTGAATTGGCACAAAAAGTAAACGAAAAATTGAAAGATTTAACAAATGCACTGGAATCATGTGAATTCAGAAAATCTATCGTTGCATTGCGTGAAATTTACGGTATTGCAAATGAATATATGACTGTCAAAGAACCGTGGGCGCTGGTTAAAAATGGTGATATGGCGACGGCAAGCAAAGTGTTAAACGAATGTTTTCAATTGATTGATTTGTTTGCACGTATTTCTGCACCGTTTATCCCAGATGCAGCCGAAAAGATTCAAAACATATTTGAAACGAAACATGATTTATCATGGCCAACACAATATGAACACAGAATTGCAAACGGTGAAAAATTTGTTGTTCCAGAAAATCTGTTCAATCGAATTGAATTAAGTGCCGAAGAATAATGGATAAAATAAAATTGGTTTTAATGTCTTGTTGTGCACCGTGTTCTTGCGGTGCAATTAAACAGGTCGCGGACGGCGAAATTGCTGGCATAGATGATTTTGTCGTTATGTTTTTTAATCCCAATATTTACCCAGATACTGAATATCAAAAACGATTAAGTGAACAAATAAAATATTGTGAAAAATTGGGCGTAAAATATGTGATTGGCGATTATGATCATGATGCGTGGCGCGAACACGTGGCGGGTCTGGAAAACGAACCGGAACGCGGGGCGCGTTGTGGCAAATGTTTTGCCTATCGTTTCTGTTTTGCACGAGATTGGGCAATTAAAAACGGATTTAATGCAATTGCCTCTGTGTTTGGTGTATCACGCCACAAAGATCAAAACCAGGTAGATACCGCCGCCCAACAATCGTGTGGTAACATAAAATATTTACCAATTAAATGGGACGAAACATTGCGCCAAAAAATCAATCATGAATCTGATTTTTACCGCCAAAATTATTGTGGTTGCGAATTTTCCATACGTAAATAAAAAGCGTTATAAAAATTTGATTTTTGCTTTTATTTTTCTATAATTTTAAAAGAAACCATAAAAAAGGCATAAAATGTCATCTATATTTGTTTTCCCAGGTCAAGGTTCACAAAGCGTTGGTATGGGATATGAACTTTATAAAAATAACGCCGATGCTCGCGCTGTGTTTGACGAAGTTGATGATGCGTTAAATGAAAAATTATCTGACATTATTTTTAATGGAACGATGGAAGAATTGACTTTGACCCGCAATGTTCAACCGGCAATTATGGCAACATCAATTGCTATGTTGCGCGCGTCAAATTTACCACTGACTCAATATGTCGCGGGACATTCGTTGGGTGAATATACCGCGCTTTGTGCGGGCGGTGCGATATCATTGGCTGATACGGCACGTTTATTAAGATTGCGCGGCGAAGCCATGCAACACAGTGTTCCTGTTGGCCAGGGTTTAACCGCTGTTATTTTGGGATTGGATATTGATGTTGTTCGTGATATATGCGCAAAAAATAATTGTGATGTTGCAAACGATAATTGCGCAGGCCAGGTTGTGATTTCTGGCGCACGTGACACAATTGAAAAAACCATGGAAGATTTAAAGGCAGCGGGTGCAAAACGCGCCATGCCGCTTGCGCTGTCCGCACCTGTGCATTGTAGATTACAAGAACCGGCCGCGATAGAGATGCGCGATGCATTAGCAAACATAGAAATCAAAACACCAATCGCACCAATTATTTCAAACAAAACATGTGCGCCAATATCAAACCCAGATGAAATTCGTGATGCATTGGTGTATCAAATAACCCATGGTGTTCGTTGGCGCGAAAGTGTGCTTGAAATGCAAAAAATGGGTATAAATGAAACAATTGAAATTGGACCTGGCGCGGTGTTGACCGGTTTAACCAAACGTATTTGCCCAGAAATGAACGCAATTAAATTAGAGGTGTAAAATATGATCCCAAATGAAATTATTTTTGAAACTGGCACAGGAACTTCTATCACAGAAGCCGCTTTGTGTGCTGTAAATCTTGCAAAAGAACACAATAAAACGATTACGTTTATTTATAATTTGATACGAATAAAGGTATCACCAAAATCTACTGAAAATGGTGTAATCAATAAATTCTTTTCACAGGCTATGTCCCAACCAAACATGGGAATACAAACACAACGTGTCAGGGGCGCATAAATTAAATCTAACTGAATCAGGGAGTACAAACATGTTCGATTTATCAAATAAAGTTGTTTTAATCACTGGTGCCACTGGTGGCATTGGTGGTGTAATCGCACAACAAATGCGCACGGCGGGTGCGACTGTTGTTGTGACGGGTCGCAACGTTGAAAAATTAAATTCAGATTTTGATGATAAGTTTATAAAAATTCCATCTGATTTGTCGGTTGATGGCGCGGCTGAAAAATTGATAAATGATACAATTGAAAAGGCTGGGCGTATTGATGTTTTGATAAATAATGCAGGAATCACAGCAGACACATTGATGATGCGCATGTCGGATGAACAATTTGATAATGTGATAAATACTAATTTGCGTTCTACATTTAAAATGTGTCGTGCGGTTATAATGCCCATGATGAAACAAAGATTTGGTCGTATCATCAATATGGCATCCATAGTTGGTGTTGTTGGCGGGGCGGGTCAAACAAATTATGCCGCATCAAAGGGCGGTATGATTGCGATGACTAAATCAATTGCAGCAGAGGTGGCTTCACGTGGAATCACAGCAAATTGTATTGCGCCGGGCTTTATTAAAACCCCAATGACGGATGTATTACCAGATGAATTAAAGAAAACATATTTATCACAAATACCGGCTGGACGTTTTGGCGAACCAATTGATGTCGCAAATGCGTGCGTGTTTTTGGCATCTGACGAGGCATCATATATCAATGGTCAAACAATTCATGTAAACGGCGGAATGGGGAGGTTTTAATCATGCAACCGCTTGAATTCAAAGAATTACATACAGAACGTCTTGTGTTAAAACCATTGAGTGCGACATTTTCTTTTGCGCAAGAATTGTTTGATATAATTTCAAAAAATCGTGATTTTTTTAAATTCATGCCATGGGCAAACGTAGAAAAACCAGAATCTGAATTTGAATTTTTACAAAGTGCCTCCAAAGGTTGGAAAAAACGAGAAAAAGCAACCTATGGAATGTTTCTGCAATCAAATAATAAATTTGTTGGTGTATGTACTATGTTTGAAATAAACATCGATAACGAAAGTGGCGAAATCGGATATTGGTTAAATCCTGTTTTCGCTAACCAAGGATTTATGAGCGAAGCGGTTAATACCATTGCAAATGAATTTTTCAATATTGGTTTCAAACGAATTGTTATAAAAGCCAACCCAGAAAATATTGCATCTTGTAAAGTCGCTGAAAAATGCGGATTTGAACGCGAAGGATTACTACGCAGTTATGATTTCCTTCCGGTTTTAAATAAACGAGAAGATATTATCTTATATGCAAAAATAAAAGAAAAATAAATGCAAGAATTCGACGTGATTGTTATTGGCGGGGGACACGCTGGGGTAGAGGCAGCCACAGCATCTGCACGTCGTGGCGCAAAAACACTTTTGTTGACTATGCGTGAATCTGACATTGGTGCAATGTCTTGTAATCCATCAATTGGTGGACCAGGAAAATCACAAATGGTTGCTGAAATTGCTGCATTTGGTGGTGTTATGCCGCGCGGCGCCGATTCGTCTGGAATTCATTGGCGAACATTAAATGCAACCCATGGTGCCGCAACACAGGCGTTACGCGCACAAATTGATCGAAATTTTTATCATGACGCAGTGATGAAAATTTTAGAAAACACCGGTAATTTGACTGTTATTTTCGAAAAAGTTTTCGATTTAGATATTGAAAAAAAGTGTATAAACAAAAAATATTCTGCCAAATCTATTGTTTTAACAACCGGGACTTTCCTGGGCGGGCTTGTCACGCGTGGGGACGAAAAAATTGAATCTGGGCGTTTAATGGATGACGGCAAATACCAAGAAAACGATTCAAATATATCAAAAATTTTAGAAAAGGCCGGCTTTGAATTGCTAAGATTAAAAACCGGAACACCTGCACGTATTTATCGCGATAGTATTGATTTTTCTGTGTGCGAAGAACAACCCGGTGATTTTCCACACGATTGGTTCGGAATTGGTGACGATAATAATAAATATAATGATAAATGTTTTATAACACATACAACAGAACAAACACATGAAATCATCCGTCAAAACATAAAAAATGCACCAATGTATAACGGTGATATACGCGGACTGGGACCGCGGTATTGCCCATCATTGGAAGATAAAGTAATGCGTTTTCCAGAACATACTTCGCATCATGTGTTTTTAGAACCAGAAAGTTATAACAGCGATTTAATTTATCCAAACGGCATATCGACATCTTTTGGTGCAGATATCCAAGATATTTGGATACGGACAATCCCGGGATTGCGAAACGCGCGCATCGCACGCTATGGATACGCCATAGAATACGATGCGATTGATGCGCGCGCATTGAAATCTACATTGGAATCAAAAGATATAAGCGGGCTTTTCTTTGCGGGACAAATAAATGGAACATCCGGGTATGAAGAAGCCGCCGCCCAAGGATTAGTCGCGGGCGCAAACGCAGCAGCGCATGCATTAGATTTAGCCCCTCTAATATTAAACAGAACAAATTCCATGATTGGTGTTTTAATTGACGATATAACCACATTGGGGGTTGATGAACCATATCGTATGTTTACTTCGCGCGCGGAATATCGGTTAAATTTACGTGCTGATAATGCAATATTCAGATTGGGTGATATGGCAAAATCATTGGAACTGATTGATTCTGATACATTTGAAAAAATCAAAAATATGCGCGAAAAGACAGCCAACGAAAACGATAAATTTTATGCAGGCTATATTTCAAGAAATGAACGTGAAATTGAAAATTATAAACGGGATGCTGAATTAAAAATTCCATCAAATTTTGATTATAAATCAATGCCAGGTTTAACAAACGAATTGATTGAAAAATTAACCAAGACACGCCCTGAAAACATAGCGGCTTTGTCCAGAATTCCCGGAATGACCCCGGCGGGAATAATTGTTGTTTTACGCAAAATTAAATGTGGAAATAAATAAAATAAAACCCTTGAAATTTATTTTTTAATTGGTTATTATTCTTGCGCGTCGCCGGAATAGCTCAGTTGGTAGAGCATCTCATTCGTAATGAGGGGGTCGTAGGTTCAAGTCCTATTTCCGGCACCACGAAAAATTGTTAGCGCGCACATTATTGTGCGCGCTTAAAATTTTAAGAAAACACCGGTAAATGCCGGTGTTTTTTATATATTTTTATCCTTTGCATTACACCATTTTGAAACTGGGCAATTCGCACAATTTGGGCGCAGGGCTTTACATGTATATCGCCCATGTAAAACCATGACATGATTTACAATTGCATGATATTTTTGCGGGATTATTTTTAATAATTTTTCTTCCACCCGTTCCGGTGTGTTATCTTTGTCATCGCACCAACTAAAACGGTGAGTCAGGCGAAAAACATGTGTATCAACACCTATGTTGGGCGCATTCCATAAAACATTCATTATAACGTTTGCTGTTTTTTGACCAATGCCCGCCAATTTCATCAATTCATTTCGATTATGATATTTGACGGGAAATTTATAATTTTCATCATCGCTGGTTTCGTTTTTTAATTGATTGGATAATTTAATGATATTGTTTGCCTTGTTATTAAAGAAAGAAATTACTTTGATATGTTTTTTTAATTCATCCTGCCCCAAAGCCAACATTTTATTCGGTGTTGGTGCAATTCGAAATAATTCAGGCGTAACCTCGTTAACCTTTTTATCCGTAGCCTGGGCGGACAAAATCACAGCGACGGCGAAAGTAAACTCGTTCGTTGAATATAATTCAGACCGGATATTCATATTCAATGTTTTTGGAACATTTTCAAAATAAATATCCGGTGTAAGAGTTATATTGTTTTTATGCATTTGCTTTTTCAATATTTATTGATATATCGTAATCTTCGATTTTATCACTATATTGATTTGCTTCGCCAAATACCATTTCTGTTATCAACGCATCATGCATTATACGTTTTTTATGTGATTCCATTGCGTTGTGAAGCGCAGAATCAGCCGTATATGTCAATTTAATACGGTCTGAAACATCCAAATTTGCCGCTTTGCGCGAATCTTGGATAAAGCGCAATGCATCGTTTACCAAACCTTCTGCTATCAATTCAGAATTTGTTTCGATATTTAAAACGACAACCGCTGTGTTATCTGGCAAAGCCGCACCGGTGACACCTTCTTTGACAGTCAAACGATTTTCAAATTCGTCTGACATCAATTCATAATCGCCGACAATCAATTTATCGTTTTCGATTTTATAATCACCACGTTTAACGGCTGGTACGATATCTTTTAACGCACCACCAAGGCGCGCACCGATTTTTGGTGTGATTAAATACACAAACGAATCTGCTACATTGCCAATGTTTTCCATAAATTTGACATCTTTCACATTTAATTCATCGCGAATTATGTCGGCGTATGCACGCATATCAACACCAGCAATAGTCACATCAGCAAGAGGCAAACGATTACGCAATTTATATTGTTCACGCAATTGATTTCCGGTCGACACTATCATTTGAACGCGACGCATATCGTTGACTATTTTTTCATCGATATCGCCTGCAACCGGCCAATCTTCAAGGTGTACAGATTCTTTGCCTGTTAAATTCTTAAAGATATATTCAGAAATAAATGGTGCAAACGGTGCCAAACATTTACAAAATGTAGTCAAAACATAATGCAATGTTTCAAATGCGGTTTCATCTTCGTCCCAGAAACGCGTTCTGTTGCGCCGTATATACCAATTATTCAATATACCCAAAAAGCGCACAAATTCTTTGACCGCTATATCGGGCTTATATTCGTTCAACGATTTTGTAGTTGTGTTTATCAAATCGTTTAATTCAGATACGATATATTTATCCAAAGCGTTTTCAAGACTCGGTTCGCGCGATACAGTGATATTCGATGCATTCGCGTACAGAGTAAAGAAATGATACGCGTTCCAAAGCGGTGTTAAAATCGTTTTAATTGTATCATTAAACACAGTTCCTTCTTTGTCCATGCATATCGGTTCGGCTTTCATAAAATTACTACCTTGGATAAACAAACGAATTGCATCTGCACCATATTTTTCAAATGTATCCGTCGGATCCGAATAATTATGTAAAGATTTTGAAAACTTACGTTTTTGTTCATCCAATGCCATACCATTTGCAGATACAACTTTGAACGCAGGTTTGTCAAACAAAGCAACCGCCATCACCATCAAAAGATAAAACCAACCACGTGTTTGATCTTGACCTTCGATAATATAATCGGCCGGGAAAGATTTTTCAAATTTTTCCACGTTTTCAAATGGGTAATGTAGGGAAGCAAACGGCATAGAACCGCTTTCAAACCAACAATCCAAAACATCTGTTATACGATGCCAGCCGTCTTTTTCCAACGCATCCAATGTCGGACGATGTAAATCATCAATCTTTACACCAAAGAAATCTTCCATTTCTTTGATTGAACCAAAGATTTTATATTCGCCATCTTTTTCCCAAATTGGTAACGGTACACCCCAAAAACGGTTACGTGAAATTCCCCATGGGCGCGCATTTTCAATCCACGTCATAAAACGATT